>BNJS01002494.1_pt1 | contig 354229 bp, 423 predicted proteins | sample 8540461 | NCBI WGS metagenome assembly BNJS01 (sample SAMD00202454, study PRJDB9452) | human saliva metagenome | isolation source: human saliva | place: Japan
AAAGCGTAAAAACAAACTAGTCAGGGTGGCTAGTTTATGGTATAATGAAATAGACTCAAAAAGAAACAGGAGAAATATGATGGATTTACTATTAGCAATTGTATTGATTGTGCTAGCTTTTCTAGGAGGAGCTCTTGGAGGAATGTACTTGGTTCGTAAGCAAATCGAAAAAGAATTTGCTGATAACCCACGTTTGAATGCTGAAGCAGTTCGTACTCTTTTGAGTGCAAATGGTCAAAAACCAAGCGAAGCTAAGGTACAACAAGTTTACCACCAAATCATCCGCCAACAAAAAGCAGCCCTTGCTAACAATAAAAAGAAAAAATAAATAAGGAAAAGTCTGGGATGAAAGTTCCAGACTTCTCACTATGTTGGCTATGGTTTAGGGATAAGACTTTTTCCTTGCATTCTATTGATATTTGATTATGATTAAGAGAGATAGTTGTTGATTAGGCTGTCATTCAGTTCCTAAAGACAAGTAATTATAATGAACTATCAATCAGAAAAAAGACTAGAAAGAAGACTGTATGGATAATCGACCAATTGGTTTTTTGGATTCAGGTGTCGGGGGCTTGACCGTTGTGCGCGAGCTCATGCGCCAGCTTCCCCATGAAGAAATCGTCTATATTGGAGATTCGGCACGGGCGCCTTACGGGCCCCGTCCTGCTGAGCAAATTCGTGAGTATACTTGGCAGTTGGTCAACTTTCTCTTGACCAAGGATGTCAAGATGATTGTCATTGCTTGTAATACTGCGACTGCGGTCGTCTGGGAAGAAATCAAGGCTCAACTAGACATTCCCGTCCTAGGTGTGATTTTGCCAGGAGCTTCGGCAGCCATCAAGTCCAGTCAAGGTGGGAAAATCGGAGTCATTGGAACACCCATGACGGTACAATCTGATATCTACCGTCAGAAAATCAACTATCTAGATCCGGACTTACAGGTGGAGAGTTTGGCCTGTCCCAAGTTTGCTCCTTTGGTCGAGTCTGGGGCCCTGTCAACCAGTGTCACCAAGAAAGTGGTCTATGAAACCCTGCGTCCCTTGGTTGGAAAGGTGGATAGCCTGATTTTGGGTTGTACCCATTATCCGCTCCTCAGACCTATTATTCAAAATGTCATGGGCCCCAAGGTTCAACTTATCGATAGTGGGGCAGAGTGTGTACGGGACATTTCAGTCTTACTCAATTATTTTGAAATTAATCGTGGTCGCGATGCCGGACCACTCCATCACCGTTTTTACACAACAGCCAGCAGCCAAAGTTTTGCACAAATTGGTGAAGAATGGCTGGAAAAAGAGATTCATGTGGAGCATGTAGAATTATGACAAATAAAATTTATGAATATAAGGATGAACAGGACTGGTATGTCGGGTCCTATGGTATTTGGTGGCGTCCGGACGTTGACGGATGATGACTTGGATTTTCCTCTATTGGAGTTTGCCCAAAGATTTCGAGATGAGGATCGAGGTTTTCCTGTTTCTGTTACTGTTTTACGATATAATTCTCCCTACCGTTTATTCTCCTTTGTGGTAGATATCCTTAACCAAGAAATGGGACGTAACTTGGAAGTCATCCAACGTCAGGGGGGGGTGCTCTTGGTTGAAAATGGGCAACTCCTGCATGTAGAATTGCCTAAAGAAGGTGTAGATGTAGAAGCCTTCTTTGAGACAAACAAGGTCAGAGAGACCTTATTGATTGCGACTCGTAACGAAGGTAAGACCAAGGAATTCCGAGCGATCTTTGACAAACTAGGCTACGATGTGGAAAATCTCAATGACTACCCTGACCTGCCTGAAGTAGCAGAAACAGGCATGACTTTCGAAGAAAATGCCCGTCTCAAGGCAGAAACTATTTCTCAATTAACGGGCAAGATGGTTTTGGCAGATGATTCTGGACTTAAAGTAGATGTTTTGGGTGGTTTGCCAGGTGTCTGGTCAGCTCGTTTCGCAGGTGTGGGAGCAACTGACCGGGAAAACAATGCCAAACTATTGCACGAATTGGCCATGGTCTTTGAACTCAAGGACCGCTCGGCTCAATTCCATACAACCCTAGTCGTAGCCAGTCCAAACAAGGAAAGTTTGGTTGTTGAAGCAGACTGGCCTGGCTACATTAACTTTGAACCTAAGGGTGAAAATGGCTTTGGCTATGATCCCCTCTTCCTTGTGGGAGAGACAGGCAAATCATCAGCTGAATTAACCCTTGAAGAAAAAAATAGTCAATCTCACCGTGCCTTAGCCGTTAAGAAACTTTTGGAGGTATTTCCATCATGGCAAAGCAAACCATCATTGTAATGAGCGATTCTCATGGCGATAGCTTGATTGTGGAAGAAATCCGTGATCGCTATGTGGGCAAAGTTGACGCCGTTTTTCATAACGGAGATTCTGAACTGCGTCCTGATTCTCCACTTTGGGAGGGAATCCGTGTTGTTAAAGGGAATATGGACTTCTATGCAGGCTACCCAGAACGTTTGGTGACTGAGCTTGGTTCGACCAAGATTATCCAAACCCATGGTCACTTGTTTGACATCAATTTCAACTTTCAAAAGTTGGACTACTGGGCTCAGGAAGAAGAGGCAGATATCTGCCTCTATGGTCACTTACATGTTCCAAGCGCTTGGATGGAAGGCAAGACCCTCTTTCTAAATCCAGGTTCCATCAGCCAACCACGTGGTACAATCAGAGAATGTCTCTATGCTCGTGTGGAGATTGATGATAGTTACTTCAAAGTCGACTTTTTGACACGAAACCACGAGGTGTATCCAGGCTTGTCCAAGGAGTTTAGCCGATGATTGCCAAGGAGTTTGAGACTTTCTTGCTGGGGCAAGAGGAAACTTTTTTTGACCCCTGCTGAAAATCTAGCTGTGTTGATTGATACCCACAATGCGGATCATGCGACCCTCTTGCTCAGTCAGATGACCTATACCCGTGTTCCCGTTGTGACAGATGAAAACAGTTTGTTGGGACTATTGGGCTCAGAGATATTATGGCTTATCAGATGGAGCATGACTTGAGCCCAGAAATCATGGCGGATACGGATATCGTTCATATGACGAAAAGGGACGTAGCGATTGTTTCGCCAGATTTTACCATTACGGAGGTCTTGCACAAGCTGGTAGATGAGTCCTTCTTGCCAGTTGTGGACGCAGAAGGTATTTCCAAGGGATTATCACGCGCAAGTCTATCCTCAAGGCAGTCAATGCCCTCTTGCATGACTTTAGTAAGGAATATGAGATTCGATGCAAATGAGAGATAGGATTTCAGCCTTTTTAGAGGAAAAGCAGGACTTGTCTGCCAATTCCAAGCAATCTTATAAGTATGATTTGGAGCAATTTTTAGACATTGTAGGAGAGCGGATTTCGGAGACCAGTCTCAAGATTTACCAAGCCCAGCTAGCCAATCTAAAAATCAGCGCCCAGAAGCGAAAGATTTCGGCCTGTAACCAATTTCTCTACTTTCTCTATCAAAAAGGAGAAGTGGATAGCTTTTACCGCTTGGAATTAGCTAAACAAGCTGAAAAGAAGACCGAAAAGCCAGAACTGTTAGACCTAGACTCTTTTTGGCAGGAAAGTAATTATCCAGAAGGACGCTTGCTAGCGCTTCTTATCTTGGAAATAGGGCTCTTGCCAAGTGAGATTTTAGCTCTCAAGGTTGCGGATATCAATCTGGATTTTCAGGTGTTGAGAATCAGCAAGGCTTCCCAACAGAGGATTGTCACCATTCCCACAACCTTGCTTTCAGAGCTAGAACCCTTGATGGGACAGACCTACCTCTTTGAAAGGGCAGGAAAAGCTTATTCTCGTCAGTGGGCCTTCCGTCAGTTGGAGTCCTTTGTCAAGGAGAAAGGTTTCCCAACCTTATCAGCCCAAGCCTTGCGGGGAACAGTTCATTCTACGACAAATTGAAAACAAGGTCGATTTGTACGAAATTGCAAAAAAATTAGGATTAAAAACAGTCCTGACCATAGAAAAATATAGATAATGGATATTAAATTAAAAGATTTTGAAGGACCCCTGGACTTGCTCTTGCACTTGGTTTCTAAGTACCAGATGGATATCTATGATGTGCCTATTACGGAAGTCATCGAACAGTATCTAGCCTATGTTTCAACCCTGCAGGCCATGCGTCTGGAAGTGACGGGTGAGTACATGGTCATGGCCAGTCAGCTCATGCTGATCAAGAGCCGCAAGCTCTTGCCAAAGGTAGCGGAAGTGACAGATTTGGAAGATGACCTAGAGCAGGATCTTCTCTCTCAAATCGAAGAATACCGCAAGTTCAAGCTCTTGGGTGAACACTTGGAAGCCAAGCACCAAGAACGGGCCCAGTACTATTCCAAAGCACCGACAGAGTTGATTTACGAAGATGCGGAGCTTGTGCATGATAAGACGACCATTGACCTCTTTTTGGCTTTTTCAAATATCCTAACAAAGAAAAAAGAGGAGTTTGCTCAGAATCACACAACTATCTTGCGGGATGAGTATAAGATTGAGGACATGATGGTCATCGTAAAAGACTCCTTGGCTGGACGAGATCAGTTGCGCTTGCAGGATTTGTTCAAGGAAGCCCAGAATGTCCAAGAGGTCATTACCCTCTTTTTGGCAACCCTAGAGTTAATCAAAACCCAGGAGCTGATTCTCGTGCAAGAGGAGAGTTTCGGAGATATCTATCTCATGGAAAAGAAGGAAGAAAGTCAAGTGGCACAAAGCTAAACTTGATAGAGAGGAAAGATGAGTACTTTAGCAAATAGAAGCGCTCTTGTTTGTAGCGGGTGAAGATGGGATTAGGGTCCGCCAGTTAGCTGAACTCCTCTCTCTACCACCGACAGGAATCCAACAGAGTTTAGAAAAATTAGCCCAGAAGTATGAAAAGGATCCAGATTCCAGTTTGGCTCTGATTGAGACTGGTGGAGCTTATAGATTGGTGACCAAGCCTCAATTTGCAGAGATTTTGAAGGAATACTCTAAGGCACCTATCAACCAGAGTTTATCTCGGGCTGCCCTTGAGACCTTGTCCATCATTGCCTACAAACAGCCCATTACTCGGATAGAAATTGATGCCATCCGTGGAGTCAACTCGAGTGGGGCCTTGGCAAAGTTGCAGGCCTTTGACTTGATACGAGAAGACGGGAAAAAAGAAGTGTTGGGGCGCCCCAACCTCTATGTGACTACGGATTATTTCCTAGATTATATGGGAATGAACCATTTGGAAGAATTACCAGTGATTGATGAGCTTGAGATTCAAGCCCAAGAAAGCCAATTATTTGGTGAAAGGATAGAAGAAGATGAGAATCAATAAGTATATTGCCCACGCAGGTGTGGCCAGTAGGAGAAAAGCAGAAGAATTGATCAAGCAAGGCTTGGTAACGGTCAACGGACAAGTGGTGCGTGAACTCGCAACGACCATCAAGTCAGGCGACAAGGTAGAAGTTGAAGGTCAACCTATCTACAACGAAGAAAAGGTCTATTATCTGCTTAACAAGCCACGTGGTGTCATTTCCAGTGTGACAGATGACAAGGGTCGCAAGACTGTTGTCGACCTTTTGCCCAATGTCAAAGAGCGTATCTACCCTGTAGGTCGTTTGGACTGGGATACATCAGGAGTCTTGATTTTGACCAATGATGGTGACTTTACGGATGAGATGATTCACCCTCGCAATGAGATTGACAAGGTTTATGTCGCGCGTGTTAAAGGTGTGGCCAATAAGGATAATCTTCGTCCCTTGACGCGTGGTCTTGAGATTGATGGCAAGAAAACCAAGCCAGCTGTCTATGAAATTCTCAAAGTGGATCCAGTTAAAAACCGCTCAGTGGTGCAATTGACCATCCATGAAGGGCGTAACCATCAGGTTAAAAAAATGTTTGAAGCTGTCGGTCTCCAAGTAGATAAACTGTCTCGTACACGTTTCGGGCATTTAGACTTGACAGGCCTTCGTCCGGGAGAATCACGTCGTCTTAACAAAAAAGAAATCAGCCAACTACACACCATGGCTGTAACCAAGAAATAATGAAACGAATCTTAATAGCACCAGTCCGCTTTTACCAACGTTTTATCTCACCAGCCTTTCCACCCTCTTGTCGCTTTGAGCCTACTTGTTCCAACTATATGATTCAGGCTATTGAAAAGCATGGCTTCAAGGGTGTTTTGATGGGCTTGGCTCGGATTTTACGTTGCCATCCTTGGTCGAAAACAGGCAAGGACCCTGTCCCAGACCACTTTACTTTGAAAAGAAATTCAAAGTAAGATTGTATTCTAATGTATAAAACACAGATAGATGATACTTGGTATTTACTAAGTGTCATCTATCTGTGTTTTTATTTATTATTGATGTTTCTGTTATTTATTCTAAAATGTTTTTGCCTTCTTTAACACGCCAACGATAATCTGATAAAATAATATCTTCGAGGGAGTAGCTGGCCTGCCAGTCAAGATATTGTTTAGCTTTTGATGCATCTGCTAGAACGCTGGCTGGATCACCTGCACGACGAGCAACAATCTCGTGTGGGATTTTTTGATCCAGTAATTCTTCAGCAGTTTTAAAGATTTCTTTGACAGTATAGCCTTTTTCAGTTCCTAAGTTAAAGATTTGAGAAGAACTGTCTTCTTGAAAGAGGTAGTTCATTCCTTTAACATGAGCCTGTGCAAGGTCCAAGACATGAATGTAATCCCGAATACATGAACCATCACGTGTATCGTAGTCATCTCCAAATATTTTTAGGCTATCATTTTGTCCCAATGCGGTCTTGTTAATATTTGGAATGATGTGAGTTGGATTTTTTACGCGCAGACCGTTTGAAGAATCCATTTCAGCCCCAGCTACATTAAAGTAACGGAAAATGACATATTTCCAGTCGTAGCGATTGGCCATCCAGTAAATCATTCGTTCACCCATCAGTTTTGTCTCTGCATAAGGGTTGACAGGGTCGAGCAGGGTATCTTCAGTGGCTGACTTGTCAATACAGTTATTACCATAAAGAGAAGCAGTCGAAGAGAACATGATTTTTTTGAATACCAACTTCAGATAAAACTTTGAGAACTTGATTCATACCAGCAACATTGGCAGTGAAGTATTTACTTGGATTTTCAATACTTTCGCTCACAACAATCTCACCTGCACAATGGAGAACAGCGTCAATCTTGTTTTTCTTCCAAGTAGGTTTTTAAGGCACTAGCATCATAAACGTCCAGTTGTTTAAAGCTAGCACGATTATCTACAGCTGAACGATTTCCTGTAGAGAGATTATCTAGAACATGAACCTGATAGCCAGCATTTAAAAAGAGCTTTAACGGTATGGGAGCCAATGTAGCCAGCTCCACCTGTAACAAGAATTGTTTTGGTCATGATTTTTTCCTTTTCCTATTTTTGTACCATTTTAAAGAAATAAGAAGGCCAAGTCAACTATTTTCTGCAAATTCCATAAAAAATGAACAAATATAGCATTAGATTGTTTTTTGTTCGGTAGTTAATGATTTGGTTAATCTTGGAATATTTCTTGAATTTCACCCCACATGTAAGAGAATGCTATCTTTTTCTAAGATAGAGAAAGACGAATATACTAACTTAGAAATCCACCTTCCTACTACCCTTCTCCTATAAAAAGTGGTAAAATGGATGAAAGAAAGAAGGAACTGAAATGACAACATTATTTTCAAAAATCAAAGAAGTAACAGAACTTGCTGCGATCTCAGGTCATGAAGCGCCTGTCCGTGCTTATCTTCGTGAAAAATTGACACCGCATGTGGATGAAGTGGTGACAGATGGCTTGGGTGGTATTTTCGGGATTAAACATTCAGAAGCTGCTGATGCACCGCGCGTCTTGGTCGCTTCTCACATGGATGAAGTTGGTTTTATGGTCAGCGAAATCAAGTCAGATGGCACCTTCCGTGTCGTAGAAATCGGTGGCTGGAATCCCATGGTGGTCAGCAGCCAACGTTTTAAACTTCTGACTCGTGACGGTCGTGAAATTCCTGTGATTTCGGGTTCTGTCCCTCCACATTTGACTCGTGGTAAGGGGGGGGCAACCATGCCTGCTATTTCGGATATTGTCTTTGATGGTGGGTTTGCGGACAAGGCTGAGGCAGAAAGCTTTGGTATCCGTCCTGGCGACACCATCGTACCTGATAGCACTGCGATCTTGACAGCCAATGAAAAAAATATCATCTCAAAAGCTTGGGATAACCGCTACGGGGTTCTCATGGTGAGCGAGTTGGCAGAAGCTCTTTCAGGCCAAAAACTAGGAAATGAACTCTATCTTGGTTCTAATGTTCAAGAAGAAGTTGGTCTCCGTGGTGCTCATACTTCCACAACTAAGTTTGACCCAGAAGTTTTCCTAGCAGTGGACTGTTCACCAGCAGGTGATGTTTATGGTGGTCAAGGCAAGATTGGAGATGGGACCTTGATTCGTTTTTACGATCCAGGTCACTTGCTTCTTCCAGGTATGAAGGACTTCCTTTTGACAACGGCTGAGGAAGCTGGTATCAAGTACCAATATTACTGTGGTAAAGGCGGAACAGACGCTGGCGCAGCTCATCTGAAAAATGGTGGTGTCCCATCTACAACCATCGGTGTCTGCGCTCGTTATATCCATTCTCACCAAACCCTCTACGCTATGGATGACTTCCTAGAAGCCCAAGCTTTCTTACAAGCCTTGGTGAAGAAATTGGATCGTTCAACGGTTGATTTGATTAAAAATTATTAAACATAAGGGGGGTGTAGGGATGGTAGAACCAAACCTAGAAAGCCTTATAAAAGATCTTTACAATCATGCTCGACATGATTTAAGTGAAGATTTAGTTGCTGCTCTCCTAGAGACTGCTAAAAAACTGCCTACTACAAATGAGCAATTGCTGGCAGTTCGTCTCTCAGGACTGGTCAATCATGAATTGCTCCTAAACCCCAAACATCCAGCACCTAGTTGATCAACTTGGCTCGCTTTATCAAAAGAGAAGAAGCCAAGTACCGAGGAACTGCAGCTTCTGCAATTATGTATGGGGAGCTCTTCAGAATGCTTTGATTCCATTGTGAATCAAAGCATTTTTCTATATGACAGAAAAGCAATTCTTAGTTATACTCAATGAAAATCAAAGAACAAACTAGGAAGCTAGCCGTAGCTTGCTCAAAGCACTGCTTTGAGGCTGTAGATAGAACTGACGAAGTCAGTTACATATACCTTCGGCAAGGTGACGTTGACGTGGTTTGAAGAGATTTTCGAAGAGTATTAGGAGAAGAAAAAGCCATCCTATTCAGGATAGCTTCTTGGATATTAGATTTGTTCAGCGATGACCTTTTCAGCTAGATTCATAGCGTGGTCTGACACACGAGTATAGTGGGAAATAATGTCGATAAAGTTGACCCCGGCTTGTGTTGAACACTCACCCTTGTTAAGGCGTTTGATGTGGGTCTTTCTGAGAACGCGTTCCATATTATTGATTTCTTTATGGCGTTCAATCAGACTTTGAGCTTTTTCGATATTATTGTTTTCCACACTATCAAGGGCATCCTTGATAAAGTCAGTAGTTTTTTGATAAATATCAGCCAATTCCTGCAAAGCAGCTTCAGAGAACTCGACATTTTTACGTTGAAGGTAGTCAGTCAGATTGATTAGGGCTTCTGCATGATCTCCAATCCGTTCCAAATCACGGGATGAATCCAGGATGTTGGTCAGCACTTCACTTTCTTTCTGGCTAAGGGCTTCACTTGAAAGAGTAATGAGGTATCGAGTCAATTTTTCATCAATGGTATTGATGGCTTCTTCTGTCTTGTGACCTTTTTCAGCAACCTTTTCATTGAGGTCGATGATGTAGTTATAAGAAAGGTCAAAGGCTTTAGAAGCATAATTTCCCAAGTGAAGGAGTTCCTTCTTCGCATTTCCGAGAGCGATTGATGGAGCTTGTTTAATCAAATGCTCATCAAGGTAAAGCGGCTCGTACTTGACAACTTCATCTTCACCAGGGATGAGCTTAGTTACAAAGAAAGCCAAAGCTCCGATGAAGGGAAATTGTACAATAGTGTTACTTACGTTAAAGGCACCGTGAGAGAAGGCAATAGTCATCTCAGGTGAGAGGTGAAGGAGTGCCTGGAAGTACTCAATCATAGCAGTGAAGGGGCCTAATAAAATTAAGCAAAGGATAGTTCCTAATACGTTAAAGGTGACGTGGGTTGCAGCAACGCGTTTCGCAGAGACATTGGCTCCTGCTGCCGCGATGATAACGGTTAGGGTTGTCCCGATATTATCCCCGAAGAGAACTGGTAGAGAACCTTTAAGGTCAAGGAAGCCACCTGCATAGAGACCCTGCAAAATCCCGATTGTCGCAGAAGAAGCTTGGATGAGAACGGTAATCACAGCACCGGCAAAAACTCCTAACACAGGATTTTGTCCCAAGGTTACCATGTATTCCTTGAATTGTGGTAAATCTTTAAGAGGGCTCATACCGGCACTGATGAGGTTGAGGGCGTAGAAGATTCCCCCTACACCAAACAGGATGCGCCCGATATTGTTTGCTGTTCTGTTTTTTGTAAAGAATAGGAACATGGTTCCAAGGAAAATCAAGGGTAAAGCATACTCACCAAGCTTGAAACCGATGATAAAGGAAGTAACGGTGGTTCCGATGTTGGCTCCCATGATAATTCCGATAGCCTGTCTAAGAGTTAGAAGGCTAGCGCTGACCAGTCCAACCGTGATAACTGTAACCCCTGTACTTGACTGAATCAGGGCAGTCACGACAATCCCGACTAGAACACCTAAAAAGGGATTGCTGGTGTACTTGTCAATGTAAAAACGAAGGCGATCTCCAGCAGCTTGTTGCAAACCGTCTCCCATGGTCTTGATACTATATAAGAATAGTCCCAGACCACCTAAAAAGTGAAATAAAATTTCCTGCCAATTAATGGACATTTCTTTTTCCTCCGAAAAATAATAACGGAATTTCTCCTATTCTATTTTAAAGGATAAAAGTAAATCTAACAAGTGTTTAGATGAAATTTTCCTAAGAAAAGGCAACTTTCTTTAAAAATAGGAGTAAATTTACTTTCAAGAGTGGCTTTTATTCAATTATGTCCAAATTTTTACTGATTATTATCCTAGTTATAGTTTTTTTATGTTAAATAGATTGACATCGTTTTCATATAGGATAAAATGAAGATGATCCTGTTCTGATGGTTGTCATGAGAACAGTTACTTTTTACAATAAAGTAAAGTGCTTACTTTGTTTTCAATAGGAGGAAAATATGAAAGATCTATTCTATGAAAAATGCTGCCGTTATAGCATTCGTAAGTTGTCAATCGGGGCTTGTTCCTTGATGATCGGTTCAGCTTTGTTTGCGAGTCCAGTCCTCGCCGAACAGCTCTCAGTCTCTGACACAGTTGCAAATACGAGCGCTCAAGCTGCAAGTACTAGTAAAACAACTAATCCAGATACTGCAGCTATCGAAAAACAATTATCGGAAACAGGAAACAAAGTAGATAAGCAACCGATCTCAGAAAATACTCCGGCAATAACTGCTTTGGTTAATGAAAAAGAAGAAGCAAAACCAGCTCCAACGGAAACAGTTGAAAAAGTAGCTCAACCAGCTGAAAATGAAGGAGTCAAGCCAGAGGAAGCGCCTCAAGTAACTGATAAGAAAGCAGACAAACCAACTCTAGCAGACGTTCCTAAAAATGAAGAAAAAAGTCTCCGACCAAAAGAAATCAAGTTTGATACTTGGGAGGATTTGTTGAAATGGGAACCTGGTGCGCGTGAGGATGATTCCATCAACCGTTCCTCAGTTGAACTAGCCAAGCGCCATAGAGGTCAGTTGGTTAATGAAAAAGCAAGCAGAAGAGCCAAGGTTCAGGCGCTAGCAAATACCAACTCAAAGGCTAAAGACCACGCTTCTGTTGGTGGAGAAGAATTTAAAGCTTATGCTTTTGACTACTGGCAATACTTGGATTCAATGGTCTTCTGGGAAGGCCTAGTCCCAACTCCAGATGTCATTGATGCAGGGCATCGTAATGGTGTGCCTGTTTATGGAACCTTGTTCTTCAACTGGTCAAATAGCATCGCTGACCAAGAGAAGTTTGCTGCTGCTTTGAAACAAGATGAGGATGGGACCTTCCCGATTGCACGAAAACTTGTCGATCTTGCTAAGTATTATGGCTTTGATGGGTATTTTATCAACCAAGAAACAACGGGTGACTTAGTGACGCCCCTTGGTGAAAAAATGCGTCAATTCATGCTCTACACAAAGGAATATGCGGCAAAAGTCAACCATCCAATTAAGTATGCTTGGTACGATGCCATGACCTACAAATATGGTCGTTACCACGAAGATGGTCTAGGCGATTACAACTATCAGTTCATGCAAAAAGAAGGTGACAAGGTCCCTGCAGATCAATTTTTTGCCAATTTCAACTGGAATAAGGAAAAGAATGACCACTCTGTAGAGATGGCAAAATGGCTAGAACGTAGTCAATATGATGTCTTTGCAGGCTTGGAATTGCAACAAGGTGGTTCTTATAAGACAAAAGTCAAATGGGATGCTCTCTTGGATGAAAAAGGGTAAGTTGCGTTTGTCACTTGGACTATTTGCACCAGATACGATTACCAGTCTAGGAAAAACAGGTGAAGATTACCACAAAAACGAAGATATCTTCTTCACAGGTTACCAAGGAGATCCGACAGCTCAAAAACCAGCAGACAAAGAGTGGTATGGAATTGCCAATTTGGTTGCTGACCGCACACCAGCAGTAGGACGAACCTTCACGACCTCCTTTAATACAGGTCATGGTAGAAAGTGGTTTGTAGACGGCAAAGTTTCTAAAGATTCTGAGTGGAACTACCGTTCTGTTTCAGGTGTCTTGCCAACATGGCGCTGGTGGCAGACTTCGACAGGGGAAAAACTTCGTGCAGAATATGACTTTACAGATGCCTATAATGGTGGTAACTCCCTTAAATTCTCAGGTGATGTAGCTGGTAAGACGGACCAAGATGTGAATTTGTATTCTACCAAACTAGAAGTAACGGAGAAAACCAAACTTCGGGTTGCCCACAAGGGAGGAAAGGCTCGAAAGTTTATATGGCTTTCTCTACGACTCCAGACTACAAATTTGAAGATGCGGAGGCATGGAAAGAACTGACTCTTTCTGACAACTGGACAAATGAAGAAATTGACCTTGGCTCACTAGCAGGAAAAACCATCTATGCAGTTAAACTCTTCTTCGAACATGAAGGTGCTGTGAAAGATTATCAGTTCAAGCTAGGACAATTAACAATTTCAGACAATTACCAAGCACCGCAAGCTCCAACGGGTCTCTCTGTGGTGAAGCAATCTCTTAAGAATGCCCAAGAAGCTGAAGCAGTTGTTCAATTTTCGGGCAACCAAGATGCAGATTTCTATGAAGTCTACGAAAAAGATGGTGACAACTGGCGTTTGTTGACAGGTTCATCTGCTTCAACCATCTACTTGCCAAAAGTTAGACGTTCTGCTAATGCGACTGGTATAACGCAAGAATTGAAAGTCGTTGCAGTTGGTAAAAATGGACTCCGTTCAGAAGCTGCAACTGCGTCATTCAACTGGGGCATGACGGTTCAGGATACAACTCTCCCAAAACCTTTGGCTGAAAATATTGTTCCAGGGGCAACGGTTATTGATAGCACTTTCCCTAAGACTGAAGGTGGAGAAGGTATTGAAGGTATGTTGAATGGTACCATTACCAGTCTTTCAGACAAGTGGTCTTCTGGACAGTTAAGTGGTAGTGTGGATATTCGTTTAACCCAGCCACGTACAGTTGTTAGATGGGTGATGGACCATGCTGGAGCTGGTGGGGAATCTGTAAACGACGGTTTGATGAACACCAAAGACTTTGACCTTTATTATAAAGACGCGGATGGTCGATGGAAGTTGGCTAAGGAAGTTCGTGGCAATAAAGCCCATGTTACAGATATTACCTTTGATAAACCAATCACAGCTCAAGACTGGCGTTTGCATGTCATTACATCTGATAACGGAACACCTTGGAAGGCCATTCGTATCTACAACTGGAAGATGTACGAAACCTTGGATACAGAAAGTCAAAATATTCCAATGGCTAAGGTAGCTGCTCGTTCACTTGGAAACCATCAAGTTCAACTAGGCTTCTCTAATGTTCCGGCAGGCGCAACCATCACCGTTTACGACAAGGCTGATTCACAAACACCAATTGCGACCTTGAAGTCTGAAACTGGAGGCGACTTGGCTACGGCACCATTGGGCTTTGACAAGCAACCAAATTTACTTTACTATCGTACCCAACTACCTGGCAAAGAAATCAGTAACATACTGGCAGTAGCGATTCCGCAGGATGAGAGAAAAATTGCTACAGTTAGCCTTGAAAAAGGACCTAAAAAAACAGTTTATGAAGAGGGAGAAAAACTTGACCTTAGAGGCGGAACACTGCGTGTTCAATACGAAGGGGGACAAGCCGATGAGCTGATTAACCTTACTCACTCAGGTGTGACTATCTCTGGATACGATGCCCATCAAAAAGGGGAGCAGAAGCTCACAGTCAGCTATCTTGGAGTTACAGTTACGGGCGATTTGAAGGTGCAAGTGACAGGACAAGACCAAGGGAAGGCGAAAGAAGTGACTAAATTGTCCATTACTCAGAAACCGAAAACGGATTATCTAGTAGGAGATCAACTGGATCTTGCAGAAGGTCGCTTCGGAGTTCTCTATGATGACGAGACAGAAGAAAGTCATGCCTTCACAGATCAAGGTGTTGAAATTACAGGCTACGATGCTCAAAAGACTGGCCGTCAAACTTTGACGCTTCGTTACCAAGGTCATGAAATTAACTTTGATGTTTTGGTATCACCAAAGGCTGCGGTTAATGATGAATATCTCAAGCAAGAAATTACTGCTGCCCAAGGACGTCAGTCAACTGTTGCATATACCTTCTCAAGCGAGGAAAAACAAGCTGCGCTAGTAGAGAAGCTCAATGCGGCAAAAACTGCAGCAGAAAACCATAATGCCAGTCAAGAAGAAGTCAACCAGGCTTTGAATGAGTTGAAACAAGCTGGTGCGGATTTGGATGGAAACCAACGTTATCAAACTGCTAGAGAAGAATTGGAAGGTTTACTCGAATCCGTCCGTGAAAAAGATTCTCAAGCTGAGTTGATTGCCCAAGCAGAATCTTTGTTAGCTTCACAAACGCCAACTCCACAAGCTTTTGCGGACATGAAAGAAAAGCTGAATAAGAAACTAGCTCCTGCAGCAGAAAGCCACCACCTTGGTAGCATGGATCCAAATGAAGTAGCGCCAACTGTTGAAGCTCTCTCTGAACTAGTTGTGGAAACTGAAACAACAGCCTTCGAACGTCAAGAGCGCCCAAATGCAAGCCTTCTTAAAGGACAACGTCAACTTGTCCAAAAAGGAGCGGAAGGTCAAATTCGTCGTCTAGTAGAAGTAGATTCCCAAGGCAATCGCATCCTTCGTACGACTGAAGTTCTCAAGGAAGCGATCCCAGAAATCACCGAAGTAGGTACAAAAGTTCTATCAAGTAATCAACCAGCTGAAGGTGTGAAAGATTTAGTTCAAGCAACTCCAAAACTGGAAGTTGAAAAAGTTTCAGTATCCTTTGAACGTCAAAAACGTCCAAACTCAGAACTTCTCAAAGGTCAACGTCGTATTGTGCAAGCTGGAGAGGAGGGGGAAATTCGTCGTCTAGTAGAAGTAGATTTCCAAGGCAATCGTACCCTTCGCTCGACTGAAGTTCTCAAAGAAGCTCTTCCAGAGATTACCGAAGTAGGTACAAAAGTTCTATCAAGTAACCAACCGGCTGAGGGAGTAAAAGACCTGGTTCTAAGAACTCCGAAACTAGAAGTTGAAGAAGTTTCAGTAGTTTTTGAACATCAAGAACGTCCAAACGCAGAGCTTCTCAAAGGTCAACGTCGTATTGTACAAGCTGGAGAAGAAGGTCAAATTCGTCGCTTTGTAGAAGTAGATTCCCAAGGTAATCGTATTCTTCGTTCAACAGAAGTTCTCAAGGAAACTATCCCAGAAATTACTGAAGTTGGAACCAAAGTCTTTTCAAGTAATCAACCAGCTGAAGGTGTGAAAGATTTAGTTCTAGAAACTCCGAAACTAGAAATTGAAGAAGTTGCAGTATCCTTTGAACGTCAAGAGCGTCCAAACTCAGAACTTCTCAAAGGTCAACGTCGTATTGTGCAAGCTGGAGAAGAAGGACAAGTTCGTCGCTTTGTAGAAGTAGATGCCCAAGGCAAACGCACCCTTCGTTCGACTGAAATTCTCAAGGCAGCTCTTCCGGAAATTGTTGAAGTGGGAACTAAAGAAGAGAAATTCTCACAAACAATGAATCAGCTTCCTTTAGTAGCATCGGCAAAAGTTAAAGAAGCAAGTAAAGAACTTCCAAATACTGGAGCGACAAGAGAATCTAGCTTAGTAGCACTAGGACTCCTCGGAGTGATGAGTGGCTATGGCCTACTTGCTGGAAAGAAGAGAGAAGACTAACCGTATTGAATATTGGATTTTCTCGTAAAAACTAAAAAACAAGATTTGACTGCATCTCAGTCAGATCTTGTTTTAACTAGTAGAAATCAGTGAAAAATGAGTAAATGAACTAGTTTGTCTTGTATATTTAGTTATTTGGAAAGGTTTTTCTAGTTTTGATTTTCAGAAATGCTAGTTTTCAGTTGCAAGAAAGAACTGGAAAAGTTTAGGGTTTTTCTATCTCTTTTGCTGATTTTGTGATATAATTAACACGTATAAAAAAAGAAGGAGTCATATCTAATGGCAAAATTGACTGTTAAAGACGTTGACTTGAAAGGGAAAAAGTTCTCGTTCGTGTTGACTTCAACGTACCTGTAAAAGATGGCGTGATTACCAACGATAACCGTATCACTGCAGCTCTTCCAACTATCAAGTACATCCTTGAACAAGGTGGACGTGCAATCCTCTTCTCTCACCTTGGTCGTGTAAAAGAAGAAGCAGACAAAGCTGGTAAATCACTTGCTCCTGTAGCTGCTGACTTGGCTGCTAAGTTGGGACAAGAAGTTAAATTTATCCCAGGTGTCACTCGTGGTGCTGAATTGGAAGCAGCTATCAACGCTCTTGAAGATGGACAAGTTCTCTTGGTTGAAAACACTCGTTACGAAGATGTTGACGGCAAGAAAGAATCTAAAAACGATCCTGAACTTGGTAAATACTGGGCATCACTTGGAGATGGTATCTTCGTAAACGATGCATTCGGTACAGCTCACCGTGCACACGCATCTAACGTTGGTATCTCAGCAAACGTTGAAAAAGCAGTTGCTGGTTTCCTTCTTGAAAACGAAATTGCCTACATCCAAGAAGCAGTTGAAACTCCAGAACGTCCATTCGTAGCTATCCTTGGTGGTTCAAAAGTTTCAGACAAGATCGGTGTTATCGAAAACTTGCTTGAAAAAGCTGATAAAGTCCTTATCGGTGGTGGTATGACTTACACATTCTACAAAGCACAAGGTATCGAAATCGGTAACTCACTTGTAGAAGAAGACAAATTGGATGTTGCGAAAGCTCTTCTTGAAAAAGCAAACGGTAAATTGATCTTGCCAGTTGACTCAAAAGAAGCTAACGCATTTGCTGGTTACACTGAAGTGCGTGACACTGAAGGTGAAGCAGTTTCTGAAGGCTTCCTTGGTCTTGACATCGGTCCAAAATCTATCGCTAAATTTGACGAAGCTTTGACTGGTGCCAAAACAGTTGTATGGAACGGACCTATGGGTGTATTTGAAAACCCAGACTTCCAAGCTGGTACAATCGGTGTGATGGACGCTATCGTGAAACAACCAGGCGTTAAATCAATCATCGGTGGTGGTGACTCAGCTGCCGCAGCAATCAACCTTGGTCGCGCAGACAAATTCTCATGGATCTCTACTGGTGGTGGAGCATCAATGGAACTTCTTGAAGGTAAAAGTTCTTCCAGGACTTGCAGCCTTGACAGAAAAATAAGATTTTATAAATAAATCAAAGAAGAGAGGGATGAAAGTTCCTCTTTTCTTTTGCTCAAAATAAAAACGCTTCCTCTCAACTATTCCTCATAAAATCAGCCAATTTATGATAAAATGGAAATAGAAAGTTGAGATTATGAGTTATTTTAAAAAATATAAATTCGATAAATCCCAGTTCAAACTTGGTATGCGAACCTTTAAAACAGGTATTGCTGTTTTTCTAGTTCTCTTGATTTTTGGCTTTTTTGGCTGGAAAGGTCTTCAAATCGGTGCTTTGACAGCCGTTTTTAGCCTGAGGAGAGTTTTGATAAGAGTGTTCATTTTGGGACTTCGCGTATTCTAGGAAATAGTATCGGTGGCCTCTATGCTCTGGTCTTCTTCCTATTGAAATGGTTTTTTTCCATGAAGCCTTTTTGGGTGACCTTGGTAGTTGTTCCAATCTGCACCATGTTAACCATTATGACAAATGTAGCCATGAATAACAAAGCAGGTGTTATTGGTGGTGTAGCAGCTATGTTAATCATTACCCTATCGATTCCGAGTGGCGAAACGATTTTGTACGTATTTGCGCGTGTATCAGAAACTTTCATGGGAGTTTTTGTCGCAATTTTGGTAAATTACGATATTGACCGCATTCGGCTCTTTTTAGAAAAAAAAGAAAAATAATGTTACATTTTATAACATTATCAATTGACGTTTGTCTTTTTTTAGACTATAATAGACAGAAAGAAGGAAATTGTAAATGAAGGAAAAAGAATTTCGCCGAAATATGGCTGTTTTTCCTATCGGCAGTGTTATGAAGTTGACCGATTTATCGGCGCGTCAGATTCGTTATTATGAAGATCAAGAGTTGATCAAACCTGATCGAAACGAAGGGAACCGTCGCATGTATTCCTTGAATGACATGGATCGTCTGCTCGAAATCAAAGATTATATCTCTGAAGGTTATAATATCGCTGCCATTAAGAAAAAATATGCTGAACGTGAAGCGAAATCCAAGAAAGCGGTGAGTCAGACTGAGGTGCGTCGTGCACTTCACAATGAACTCCTCCAACAGGGTCGCTTTGCTTCAGTACGGTCACCTTTTGGTCGCGGTTAGGCAACCGCAAGTAGTCATACATTAAGGAGAAAACTCATGCCAATCACAGCTGCAGATATTCGTCGTGAAGTCAAGGAAAAAAATGTTACCTTTATTCGTCTCATGTTCTCAGATATTTTGGGAACCATGAAAAACGTCGAAATTCCTGCCACAGATGAACAGTTAGATAAAGTCTTGTCAAACAAGGCTATGTTTGATGGATCTTCTATCGAAGGTTTTGTACGTATCAATGAATCAGATATGTACTTGCATCCTGACTTGGATACATGGACAGTCTTCCCTTGGGGAGATGAAAACGGAAGTGTTGCAGGTTTGATCTGTGATGTCTATACAACAGAAGGTGAACCATTTGCAGGTGACCCTCGTGGCAATCTCAAACGTGCTCTTCGTCACATGGAAGAAGTGGGATTCAAATCTTTCAACCTTGGGCCAGAGCCAGAATTCTTCCTATTTAAACTGGATGAAAATGGAGACCCAACACTTGAAGTAAATGACAAGGGTGGCTACTTTGATTTGGCGCCTACTGACCTTGCGGACAATACACGTCGTGAGATTGTCAATGTCTTGACTAAAATGGGATTTGAAGTAGAAGCGAGTCACCACGAGGTTGCGGTTGGTCAACACGAGATTGACTTTAAGTACGATGAAGTTCTCCGTGCCTGTGATAAGATTCAAATCTTCAAACTTGTTGTTAAAACTATTGCTCGCAAACATGGGCTTTACGCAACCTTTATGGCAAAACCAAAATTTGGTATTGCTGGATCAGGTATGCACTGTAATATGTCCTTGTTTGATGCAGAAGGAAATAATGCCTTCTTTGATCCAAATGATCCAAAAGGAATGCAGTTGTCAGAAACGGCCTACCATTTCCTTGGTGGTTTGATCAAAGCATGCCTACAACTATACTGCTATCATGAACCCAACGGTTAACTCATACAAACGTTTGGTTCCAGGTTATGAAGCGCCTGTTTACATTGCTTGGGCTGGTCGTAACCGTTCGCCACTTGTGCGCGTGCCTGCTTCACGTGGTATGGGAACTCGTCTTGAGTTGCGTTCAGTGGATCCGATGGCAAACCCATACATCGCTATGGCAGTTCTTTTGGAGGTTGGTTTGCATGGTATTGAAAATAAAATCGAAGCACCAGCTCCTATCGAAGAAAATATCTATATCATGACAGCTGAAGAGCGTAAGGAAGCTGGAATTACTGACCTCCCATCAACGCTTCACAACGCTTTGAAAGCTTTGACTGAAGATGAAGTGGTCAAGGCTGCCCTAGGGGATCACATATACACTAGCTTCCTTGAAGCGAAACGTATCGAGTGGGCTAGCTATGCAACCTTCGTTTCACAATGGGAAATTGATAATTATTTAGACCTTTACTGATACTAATATAGAAGAAAGAGGTTCTTGTCAACTGTAGTGGGTTGAAGAAAAGCTAAGATCGAGAAAGGACAAAATTTGTCCTTTCTTTTTTGATGTTCAGAGCGATAAAAATCTGTTTTTTGAAGTTTTTAAAGTTCCGAAAACCAAAGGCATTGCGCTTAATATGTTTGATGAGATTATTCGTTCCTTCTAATTTTGCGTTGTAATAAGGTAATTGAAGAGCGTTGACGATTTTCTCTTTGTCCTTTAGAAAGGTTTTAAAGACAGTCTGAAAACGAGGATGAACCTAAGAATTTTTCCAGCTCCTTATTCTGAAAGTGAAAGAGTAAGAGTTGATAGAGATGGTAATGGTGTTTCAAGTCCTTTGAATAGCTCAAAAACTTATTTAAAATCTCTTTATTGGTTAAGTGCATGCGAAAAGTAGGACGATAAAAACGTTTATCGCTAATTTTCTGACTATCCTGTTGAATGAGTTTCCAGTAGCGCTTGATAGTCTTGTATTCATGAGATTTTCGCTCAAATTGATTCATAATTTGAATACGCACACGACTCATAGCACGACTTAAGTGTTGTACAATGTGAAAGCGATCAAGAACGATTTTAGCACACGGAAAAAGCTGTTTAGCCAAGTCATAGTAAGGACTAAACATGTCCATAGTAATGATTTTCACCTGACAGCGAATAGCTCTATCGTATCGGAGAAAGTGATTTCGGATGACAGCTTGTGTTCTACCTTCAAGAACAGTGATTATATTGAGATGGTCAAAATCTTGCGCAATGAAACTCATCTTCATCTCCCGATTGCAACAGTCACTCCCCTGACTGTTTCAACATCCCAAGACATAGTCTTTGGAAGTCGAGAAAAATCATGCTTAAAGTGAAAGTCATTGAGCTTGCGAATAACAGTTGAAGTTGAAATAGACAGCTGATGAGCAATATTGGTCATAGAAATCTTCTCAATCAACTTTTGCGCAATTTTTTAGTTGCTAATACGAGGAATTTGGTGATTTTTCTTGACGAGAGAAGTCTCAGCGACCATCATTTTAGAGCAATGATAGTACTTGAATAGACGCTTTTTCAGGAGGATTCTAGTAGGCATACCAGTCGTTTCGAGGTAAAGAATTTTCGACGGTTTTTGAAAGTCATATTTCTTCATTTGATGTCCACAATCAAGACAAGATGGGGCATTGTAATCCAGTTTAGCGATGATTTCCTTGTGAGTATCCATATTGATGATATCCATAAATTGGATATTAGGGTCTTTGATATCTGGAAGTTTTCTGATAAAATGTAATTGTTTCATATGATTCTTTCTAATGAGTTGTTTTGTCGTTTTTCATTATAGGTAATATGGGAGTTTTCTTTGCTACAATAAATAGGCTCTGTAATATATAGGGAATTTACCCACTACAAATATTATAGAGCCAAAAAAGATTGCCTGAGGGCAATCTTTTTGTTCTTATGTTGTTATAAATATATTTTGATACAGGTTTTTAGTATAGAAAATATAGGTAATTTAACTTTTTAGCTTACTTACAATTATGAATAGCAAATGGGAATATTCTGACAAATCTCAGAAAACAAAATCAAGTTTATGATTAGAGAAGCTTTACAATGATGGTATTTAATGGCGATTTTCTACTTTTAAAAAAGTTTAACATATTAACGATTCATTACTTGAATAAATTAATATAAAATGATATAATATTATTTGAGACGAATGAGTTCTAGTCTTTATTTGATTGTGTTAATATATTGCTCGCTTAAGACTTATTCGTTGTATTTTACTATTTGTTATAGGAAAGGAGATGTTATGCAAAAAGACAAGTGGTGGCTGCCATTCTTAGCGGTGGGTGTCATCATAGCTTTAGCGGTGGGTTTACTTTATTACACCAGACCCACTAAGGATGGAGATATAGGTTCATCATCAGTTTCGCAATCAACTTCTAGTGATAAGAACAATACGGCTTTGAGTTTAAAAGGTCAACAACTTCCAGAATTTAAAATGACCACTCGAGATGGTACATTGATTGCTAGTTCAAAACTGTATGACAAACCTATGTTAGTTATTGAATGGGCTAGTTGGTGTCCGCATTGTCAGAAACAACTACCCATTGTTCAGCAGATGTATGAAAAGTATGGAGATCAAATTCATTTTGTTCTACTCAATATGAGTGACCCTACCAGAGAGACAAAGGAGAATGCTGATCGGTATATCAAGGAAAAAGGATATACTTTCCCCTATTATTATGATGAGGATCAAGGGGCGGCAGACCTTTTACAGGTTCAAACCATACCAAGTATGTATCTTGTGACAAAACACCAGCAGGTGAAAAATGTCTTAGTGACACACACAACTGCTGAGGATTTCTCGAAAGAGTTGCAAGCGATACTAAACTAACATATATCTAATTACTATAAAAAGGAGGAAGAAACCATATTAGGATTTCAGAGATAATTATGAGAGATTTTATTAAAAAAGTTTCTATTTTGTTTATCGTCCTATTCCTATCTGTTCCCTTATTTTTAATGGGTCAGATATTCGGTAGAGCTGTTGCCAATGAAGGTGGCGTTATCGAAGTAGGTGGAAAAACAAAGATAACACAAAATGGATGTTCCCGTAAAATTGAAAAAACGGAAGAAATTAGCTGGCACCTGCCTAGAAAACCAGTGGATTTGGTAATCTTGCAGGATGCGAGTGGATCGTTTAAGAACACTATTCCAAATGTCCAGAATGCTTTAAAAACTCTGACGACATTTGTTAAGGAAGAAGAGTATGATGAAAATAACCCACGTTTGGTTAAGACTGATGATCCAGAAACGTCAGACCGGGTTATGATGGCAACCTTCCCAAGGTGCAGATGGATACAACTATTACTACAATAATGATTTTACAGGGCATAAAGATGTTTATGGTAGTTGGGGTGAAGAATTTGATTATAAATACAAGTCTAGTAACTTGTCTTCTGATCAAAATGATATCCATCAATTCATCGATAATATTAAAGTAGTGGGAGGAACGCCAACCGTTCCAGCTATTGACGATGTTATTGAGCAATACAATGCTAGAAAAGGAAATATGGCTAACGGTCGTAAGACCATCTTCCTTTTGATTACGGATGGTGTTGCTAATGGGAAACGTGACCCAGATGGTAAAGTTCGTCTAGAGTACAGTGGCTATCGAAACGATATTCTTGCAAAGGCATGGAATCACGGTCAACTAACCGAGGCCTCTCAAAACGTTTTAGGGCGTGTGCAAGAGGTTAAGGAAGCATCTACAAAACTTAAAAATGTTGTTGGTTCTGAAGGGACTGTAGTGGTAGGTTTCTGGGAAGATATAACAATCTTTGCGGATTCTAAAGATCAGTATTATGACACATATAAAGAAGGTTATTCAAAATATTTTGATATTGGAGATAACCGAAGTGTCCAAGATATTTTCCATGAAGCATTAGAGGGGAATGGCTTCTCCTGCTAAAAATATTAATGGAAAAGATGTTTCCTTCTATGTTAATGAACAAAGCGATATCAATAAATTCTCAAATCGAGTTCTAGAATCTGTTGGTGCTGCTTTGGTTAAGGAAGATATCAAAGGTGAGTTTGAAGTTACTCCAGGATATAAGGTAGATGCTGTTCGAATTAATGGTAAGAAGATTGTATCAGAGGTTACCGATTCAAAGAAAGAAATTCGTGGTAAGATTGTTCAAGAAGGGGACAAGGTTACAATCTCTGTTCCGGGAGAGTGTATTTAATCCAGGAAACAACAACTTTGACTATGATTTGAGTAAGGAAGCACATGCTGAACAAGTCAATGAGGATGACGAGCAAGACCCTCCTGCAGACTACAAACCTGTTAAGGAGACAGTTCCAGTTCCTGAGTTGACTGGTAAATTTAAAGTTGGGGATTTTGCGACTGAAACAATCGGTGGACGTAATGAAACAGTTGAAGTTCAAAAACTCGAGTACTGTTACCCAAGTGTCACTAAGAAAATTACCGATGCAGATAAGAGTAATGACTTGGGAGAAATTGATGACCCACTTGGTTTGACAAAGAAAAAAGCCTATTCTGCACAATTGTCAGACAAGGCAGAGGAGTTCACCTATACTCTTGATTACAACTTCAATAACGTAGCCTACGAATTTGAAAAGAACGTTATGTTGACAGACCCACTTGACTACCGTTTGGAAGTAGTTGAAAGTTCAGCTACTGGACCAAATGGAGAAAAATGGGCCACTCGTGTAGTTAGTCAAGATGATTCAGAAGGCAACTCTCAAAGTGTTGTGGTTGCGGATGTTCCTGCTAAAGAATCCAACTATAATTACTTGGTATTGAAGAAAGCTCAAATGACCATCAAGGTTCGTTTGAAAGAACAATACCGCAATAATCAAGCAAGTAAAGAATTCATGGCTCTCCTTCAGGAAAGTAATGGATTTGGTCTCCTAAACCAAGGGAACATCATGTGGAATGGTGATGACGATCAACCAAACCAAGATGCGCATGCCAAGACAGATACCAAACCAAGTACCATTCGCCGTTCAAATCCTGTTTATGTGAAACCACCAGTTGTAACAGAAATTACGAAGAAGGTTAATGACAAAGAACATGAAGATTTGAAGGCAGAAGACCAAGTCTTCAAGTACAAGGTATCTGTTCCATGGCCAGGTATTGCTGACAGCTTTAGCATTACCGATACAGTAGTACCTGAATTGGAAATCCAAGCAGGTACTGTAAACGTAACTGTAGGTGGAAAAGAAAACAGTGATTTGACAGCTGGAATCAAAGTTGAAGATCAGACTGTTTCACTTACATTAGACAAAGATGCTCTTAATAAAATTTCTCGTCGCGTAACTCGTGGTAAGAAGAAAGACATCCAATATGTTGAATTGACTTTCGATGCTAAAATCCGTCCGGGTGCTGACCTTTCTAAATATAAGGAAGATGGTCAAATTAAAGTACCTAACACGGCAGATGTTGCCTTGAATGATATCAAGAAAACATCGAATAAAGTAACGGTTACACCACCAAAACCAAAAGAACCTTCTATTGATAAGAAGATTAATGAAAACTTGGATACATTCCAAACATTTGATGGACAACCATACAACTACAACATTACAACGGCAGTACCAAGTGATGTTGCTAATTACAAGAAATTTGTAATTCGTGATACACTAGATGCTAATTTGGAACTTGCAGGTGCCGTAAGTATTAAAGGTTCTGCAGCGTCCCTCTTTGATATCCAGACCAATGGCCAAGAGATTACGGCAACAGTGAAGGGTGGCCAGTTTGGTGAACTTGCAAATACTCAACTGTTGAACTAGTAATTCCTGCAAAAGTTAAAAATGGTGTGACAGGTACAACCATTGAAAACAAGGCTTCTATTTCCTTTACAAATGAGAAAAATGTAGAGAAAGAAGTTAAATCAAAACCTGTCACCGTAACGCCACCTCCTGTAACGAAGAAGATCAATGAAACCCTTGATCACTTAGATATCGCAACAGGTCAAGCGTATAACTACAACATTAAGACAAAACTTCCAACAGATATTACAGATTACAAGAAATTTGTTATTAAAGATACTCTTGAAGGAGATTTGTCAGTTATCAATGAAACTTCAAGCAAACCAGTTATCAAAGGAGTAGCTGCAGCCTTCTTCGATGTAACAGTTGAGGGTCAAACCGTGACTGCAACGATGAAGGACTTTGCGAACGCTACAGCTCTTGCTGGTCAAGAAGTGGAATTGATTATTCCGGCTAAGATCAATGATGGAGTGACTCGTATCAACATTCCAAATACTGCGAAGTTCAGCTTCACAGATAAGAACGATCATAGCGGAGAAAAAGAAACGAGACCGGTCACCGTAACCCCTCCATCAGAGCCAGGTGTTGATAAGAAAATCAACGAAACACTGACAGAGGCAACCATTGGTGCAGAAACAGACTTCACATATAATATCAAAGCAAAATTGCCAAATGATATTACAACATACAAGTCCTTCGTTGTAACAGATACCTTGGATGAGAATTTGACTCCAGGTCAAGCTGAAATCAAGGGAGAGGCAGCGAAATTCTTCGATGTAACAGTTCAAGGTCAAACCGTGACTGCAACGATGAAGAATTTTGCGAATGCGGGTGACTACGGTAACCAAGAAGTAGAGCTCGTGATTCATGCCAAAGTGAAGAAAGACTCAAAAGTTCCATCTATTGAGAACAAAGCTAAGATTACTTATACCAACAAGAATGACCAACAAGGTGAGAAAGAAACTAAACCGGTTACTGTCACTCCACCGCCAATCACTAAGAAAGTGAATGGTCAGGAACATTCAGATCTTGGTAAGTTATCAGAAGTATTCACTTATACGATTGACTCAACGGTTCCACATGTTGCAGATACCTTCACCATTTCAGATGATATCGTCAAAGAATTGGCATTTGAAGGGGAAGCAACTGTCACTGTTGATGGACAAGCTGTTCAAGACCTCACTGTGAAAACAGAAGGTCAACGTTTGACGGTCACATTTGGTAAAGAGCAAGTGAAACAATATGCTGGTAAAGCTGTACAAGTTTCATTCAATGCCAAGATTAAAGACGGCATCACTTTCGATGCTCTCTTGACTGCTTATCCAAATGAAGCAAAAGACAAGCCAGTAGTACCAAATACTGCTAGCTACATCATTAATGACAATCCTGATTCTAAGAAAGAATCAAAACCAGTCACTGTCACTCCACCGCCAACAACAACTCCAGAGCTTAAGAAGGAAGTAAACGGAGCAGAACGTTACGATCTTGCAAAACGTAATGAAGAATTTACTTATACTTTGAAAACAACAATGCCTGCCAATGCAACTGTGTTTGAGATGACAGACGAGTTGAAAGAAGTTCTAGAATTTGTTGGTGAGAATGCTTCAGCTACTGTTAAACTTGATGGTGAGGATGCAGGATCTAAGGCGACAGTAACAATTTCTGGCCAAGTGATCAAAGTTGCCTTTACAGAATCTTCTGTAAAAGCAGATGCTGGTAAGTCTATTGAAGTGAATTTCAAGGCTAAGATTAGAGATAATGCAAACTTGTCAGCTTATGTGACTAAAGATGGTAAGACTGAGATTCCGAATAAGGCTTCTTATGATATTGATCATAATCCAAAATACCACAAGGACTCTAACGAAGTCCCAGTAACGCCTCCAACACCAGAAGAGCCAGAAATCAAGAAAGATGTGAACGGCAAAGAAGCTGAAACTCTTGACAAACGTGACCAAGTCTTCACTTACAATGTGAAAACAACAGTAGCGCAAGATGCGACAGCCTTCGCAGTCACAGATACACTAGTAGACGTTCTTGAATTTGCCGGCACATCAAGTGCTAAATTGAATGGTCAAGCGCTTGAGGCTAGCCAAATCAAGGTAGAAGGTCAAACTATTACCTTGACCCTTACAGAGGAACAAGTCAAAGCCAATGGCGGTCAAGCGGTTGAATTAACATTCGACGCGAAGATCAAAGCTGGCGCAAACTTGTCTGCATATGTGAAGGAAGACGGCCGTACACAGATTCCGAATAAGGCTTCTTATGACGCAAGCTTCCCACACAAACCAGGAGTGCACAAGGACTCTAACGAAGTCCCAGTAACGCCTCCAACACCAGAAGAGCCAGAAATCAAGAAAGATGTGAACGGCAAAGAAGCTGAAACTCTTGACAAACGTGACCAAGTCTTCACTTACAATGTGAAAACAACAGTAGCGCAAGATGCGACAGCCTTCGCAGTCACAGATACACTAGTAGACGTTCTTGAATTTGCCGGCACATCAAGTGCTAAATTGAATGGTCAAGCGCTTGAGGCTAGCCAAATCAAGGTAGAAGGTCAAACTATTACCTTGACCCTTACAGAGGAACAAGTCAAAGCCAATGGCGGTCAAGCGGTTGAATTAACATTCGACGCGAAGATCAAAGCTGGCGCAAACTTGTCTGCATATGTGAAGGAAGACGGCCGTACACAGATTCCGAATAAGGCTTCTTATGACGCAAGCTTCCCACACAAACCAGGAGTGCACAAGGACTCTAACGAAGTCCCAGTAACGCCTCCAACACCAGAAGAGCCAGAAATCAAGAAAGATGTGAACGGCAAAGAAGCTGAAACTCTTGACAAACGTGACCAAGTCTTCACTTACAATGTGAAAACAACAGTAGCGCAAGATGCGACAGCCTTCGCAGTCACAGATACACTAGTAGACGTTCTTGAATTTGCCGGCACATCAAGTGCTAAATTGAATGGTCAAGCGCTTGAGGCTAGCCAAATCAAGGTAGAAGGTCAAACTATTACCTTGACCCTTACAGAGGAACAAGTCAAAGCCAATGGCGGTCAAGCGGTTGAATTAACATTCGACGCGAAGATCAAAGCTGGCGCAAACTTGTCTGCATATGTGAAGGAAGACGGCCGTACACAGATTCCGAATAAGGCTTCTTATGACGCAAAGCTTCCCACACAAACCAGGAGTGCACAAGGACTCTAACGAAGTCCCAGTAACGCCTCCAACACCAGAAGAGCCAGAAATCAAGAAAGATGTGAACGGCAAAGAAGCTGAAACTCTTGACAAACGTGACCAAGTCTTCACTTACAACGTGAAAACAACAGTAGCGCAAGATGCGACAGCCTTCGCAGTCACAGATACACTAGTAGACGTTCTTGAATTTGCCGGCACATCAAGTGCTAAATTGAATGGTCAAGCGCTTGAGGCTAGCCAAATCAAGGTAGAAGGTCAAACTATTACCTTGACCCTTACAGAGGAACAAGTCAAAGCCAATGGCGGTCAAGCGGTTGAATTAACATTCGACGCGAAGATCAAAAGCTGGCGCAAACTTGTCTGCATATGTGAAGGAAGACGGCCGTACACAGATTCCGAATAAGGCTTCTTATGACGCAAGCTTCCCACACAAACCAGGAGTGCACAAGGACTCTAACGAAGTCCCAGTAACGCCTCCAACACCAGAAGAGCCAGAAATCAAGAAAGATGTGAACGGCAAAGAAGCTGAAACTCTTGACAAACGTGACCAAGTCTTCACTTACAACGTGAAAACAACAGTAGCGCAAGATGCGACAGCCTTCGCAGTCACAGATACACTAGTAGACGTTCTTGAATTTGCCGGCACATCAAGTGCTAAATTGAATGGTCAAGCGCTTGAGGCTAGCCAAATCAAGGTAGAAGGTCAAACTATTACCTTGACCCTTACAGAGGAACAAGTCAAAAGCCAATGGCGGTCAAGCGGTTGAATTAACATTCGACGCGAAGATCAAAGCTGGCGCAAACTTGTCTGCATATGTGAAGGAAGACGGCCGTACACAGATTCCGAATAAGGCTTCTTATGACGCAAGCTTCCCACACAAACCAGGAGTGCACAAGGACTCTAACGAAGTCCCAGTAACGCCTCCAACACCAGAAGAGCCAGAAATCAAGAAAGATGTGAACGGCAAAGAAGCTGAAACTCTTGACAAACGTGACCAAGTCTTCACTTACAACGTGAAAACAACAGTAGCGCAAGATGCGACAGCCTTCGCAGTCACAGATACACTAGTAGACGTTCTTGAATTTGCCGGCACATCAAGTGCTAAATTGAATGGTCAAGCGCTTGAGGCTAGCCAAAATCAAGGTAGAAGGTCAAACTATTACCTTGACCCTTACAGAGGAACAAGTCAAAGCCAATGGCGGTCAAGCTGTTGAATTAACGTTCGACGCGAAGATCAAAGCTGGCGCGAACTTGTCTGCGTATGTGAAGGAAGACGGCCGTACACAGATTCCGAATAAGGCTTCTTATGACGCAAGCTTCCCACACAAACCAGGAGTGCACAAGGACTCTAACGAAGTCCCAGTAACGCCTCCAACACCAGAAGAGCCAGAAATCAAGAAAGATGTGAACGGCAAAGAAGCTGAAACTCTTGACAAACGTGACCAAGTCTTCACTTACAACGTGAAAACAACAGTAGCGCAAGATGCGACAGCCTTCGCAGTCACAGATACACTAGTAGACGTTCTTGAATTTGCCGGCACTCAAGTGCTAAATTGAATGGTCAAGCGCTTGAGGCTAGCCAAATCAAGGTAGAAGGTCAAACTATTACCTTGACCCTTACAGAGGAACAAGTCAAAGCCAATGGCGGTCAAGCGGTTGAATTAACATTCGACGCGAAGATCAAAAGCTGGCGCAAACTTGTCTGCATATGTGAAGGAAGACGGCCGTACACAGATTCCGAATAAGGCTTCTATGACGCAAGCTTCCCACACAAACCAGGAGTGCACAAGGACTCTAACGAAGTCCCAGTAACGCCTCCAACACCAGAAGAGCCAGAAATCAAGAAAGATGTGAACGGCAAAGAAGCTGAAACTCTTGACAAACGTGACCAAGTCTTCACTTACAATGTGAAAACAAGTGTAGCGCAAGATGCGACAGCCTTCGCAGTCACAGATACACTAGTAGACGTTCTTGAATTTGCCGGCACATCAAGTGCTAAATTGAATGGTCAAGCGCTTGAGGCTAGCCAAATCAAGGTAGAAGGTCAAACTATTACCTTGACCCTTACAGAGGAACAAGTCAAAGCCAATGGCGGTCAAGCGGTTGAATTAACATTCGACGCGAAGATCAAAGCTGGCGCAAACTTGTCTGCATATGTGAAGGAAGACGGCCGTACACAGATTCCGAATAAGGCTTCTTATGACGCAAGCTTCCCACACAAACCAGGAGTGCACAAGGACTCTAACGAAGTCCCAGTAACGCCTCCAACACCAGAAGAGCCAGAAATCAAGAAAGATGTCAACGCGAAAGCTGAAGAAACACTCGCTGATCGTGATCAAGTCTTCACCTACAACGTGAAAACAAGTGTTCCAACAGATGCGACAGTCTTCAGTGTAAGTGATACACTTGAATCTGTTCTTGATTATGCAGGTTCAGCAAACGCGAGCTTGAATGGTCAAGCGCTTGACGCTAGCCAAATCAAGGTAGACGGTCAAACCATTACTTTGACACTTACAAAAGAGCAAGTGAAAGCAAATGGTGGTCAAGCAGTTGAATTGAGCTTCACTGCGAAGATTAAAGCGGGAGCTGATTTGACTCCATATCTAACAGATCGTGGATTCACTGTTCCAAATACAGCTTCTTATGACGCGAAGTTCCCACACAAACCAGGGCTACACAAAGATTCGAATAAAGTTCCGGTAATCGTTCCAAAAGAACCAGAACCAGAAATTTCTAAGAAGATTAATCGTACCTTGGACCACTTGGATGTGGAATACGATGCACCTTACATGTACAATGTCAATACAGCTTTACCAAAAGATATTGATAAGTACAAAGAGTTCACCGTAACAGATACACTTGAATCTGTTTTGGCAATCGCTGATACACCAGTAGCCTATGTGGACGGTCGTGATGCAAATGGAGCTCTTGAAACAAGCGTTGAAGGAAATACTGTCACTGTAAAAGTGAAAGATTTCGCTCGACTAAAAGGCTTTAAAGAGATTCAATTGTACATCCCAGCTAAACTCAAAGCGAATAGCGATTTGACTCCTTATAAGGACCAATTGGTACCAAACAAAGCAACTGTCAACTTCAAGGATGCGAATGGTCAATCTGGTAACAAGGAAACAAAACCAGTAACGGTGAAACCGCGTGACCCAGAAAAACCAACAGATCCAACACCAGGTGAACCAGCTAAGTCTGTTGGACCAGAAGATGGATCTAAACCTGATAAAGACTACCACTTGCCAAACGCTTTAGATACCTTCCGATTCGATATTACTACACCGGTTCCAACAGATCCAGTAGATGAAAACGGAAATGCTAAGAAGGATCAATATGGTCGTCTTATCAAGACAGACTTGACTAGCTTTACGATCACTGATAAAATCGATTCAGTCTTGAAAGTTAACAAAGACCGTATCGCTCTTAAAGTTGAAAATGCTCAGTTTGACAAGATCAAAGCAACTCTTCAAGCTCAACTTGAACAGTCTGAGAAAGAACTCAAAGCTTTGACAGGCAAGTCAACAGAAGAGACTTCAACAGAGACTGGTAAGAAGGAAGAACTCAAGGCAGCGGAAGCTAAAGTAGCTGAATTGAAAGCGAAGTTGGAAGCAGCTAAGGCAGCGCAGCCAGCTAAACCAGCTGAAACTACAACACCAGCTACTCCAGCAACAGCTGCTGAAGAAACAACTCCAGCTACATCTGATTCTTCTGCATCAGAAAATAAGAAACCTGCAACTAGCGAGCCAAGTCAAGATCTTGCAAGCTTGGAAGCAGAGTTGAAAGCAGCTGAAGAAAACTTGGCTAAACTTCAAGCACCAGCTGAAAAAGAAGCAGAATTGGCACCAGCTGATAAGAAACAACAACAAGAGAAACTTGAAAATGAAATCAAGAAACTAAAAGAAGCTCAAACTAAGCTTCAAGCAGCTATTGATAAATTGAGTAAGGTTTCAAATGATCGTAGTGAATTAGTAGGTAAAGAGTTGGAAGCAATTGCCACTGTTACTTACGATGAAGCTAAAAACATTGTAACTCTTGAAATCAGCGATAAGGATGTTCTTGAAGCCTTGAAGGGAAGTACCGTACGTCTTGTACTTTACACTAACTTCAAAGAAGGAACAGATTTTACAAAATTCACGGGTGGTGTACCAAATACAGCTGAAGTAAGCTTTAACCATAATCCAAAGCCAAAAACTACCAACAAAGTTGTGGTGTTCCCACCAACACCACCAACACCAGAAAAACCACATACTCCGCCACCAGGTGGAACCGTTCCTCCAGCAGAACCTAAGAAAACATTACCAAATACAGGTTCTGAAGGATCTTCAATCTTTGGAGTACTTGCAGCCCTAGCTCTAGGACTTGCTGGACTTCTAGTTTGGAAGCGTAAAGCTGAACGTTAGTATCATATAGTAAGAGGAGAGTAGAAAATTTTACTCTTCTCCTTACTGTATATTGAAAGTGTTAAGGAAAGAATAATGAGTAGAAAAATTATTAAAGTTAGGAATTTCTATACTTGCTTTAAATGCACTTGGAGTAGCCACTTATCATGTAGCTCCCTGACTTGTATCAAATTCAAACAGTCCATGCGGAAGAGACACCAGCGGAAGATGAAGAAATTCCAGATGGCCAAGAGAGAGTCGTGGCATTCCGATTTAGAGATAAACTGAATGATCTAGAGGCTTTCATCGCTGACTATAAAGCTAATCCTAATGATGAAGACAACAAAACTGGATTAGAAGATAGTTTGGCTGAAGCTACTAACTACCTTCCTATCGCAAAGAAGGCAATGAAGAGTCCAGAAGCTCAAAAAGGTTTTGTGGCATATGAAGCTCGCTACAATGAGTTGAAAGCCAAGGCTGAAGCTTTGTTGGCCGGTAAGACGGAACAACCAGCGGAACCAAAAGTTGAGCATCAAGAAATCACTACGACAGAAGAGATTCCTTATGCATCTCGTACCGAAAGCAACGCCGATCTTGCAGAAGGTACTCGCAATGTGAAACAAGCAGGTGGTAAAGGCACTAAGACCATTACTTGGGATATCACACTGACAGATGGTAAAGAAACGGCTCGTACTAAGAAAAGCGAGAAAGTTACCAAAGAACCAGTAGAAGAAATCATCGAAGTTGGAACTAAGAAAATAGGTGTAGAAACCAAAGAAACAGTGACTGTAGAGGAAAAAGTTGCTTTCAAAGAAGAAACGAAAGTAGACCCCGCAATGGATAAAGGCCAAACGCGTGTTGAAGAAGGTGAAGAAGGTATCGATGAAGTCACTTATGAAGTGACAAAAGTGGATGGTGTTGAAAAATCTCGTAGAGAAGTTTCACGCAAGACCAAGAAAGCTGCAAAAAACAAGGTTACCTATACAGGTGCGAAAGCAGTTGTAACCACTAAGGAAGAAACGAAAACAGAAGAAGTTGCCTTCCAAACTAAGGAAGTCACAAATCCTGAACTTCCAGAAGGAACTCGTGTAGTGAAAACAGCTGGTAAGAAGGGTGTTCGCACCATTGTTTACACAGTTACCTACACAGACGGAGTAGAAACAGGTCGTGTTGAGAAATCTAACACAATCACCACTCCAGCAGTAGATGAGATCGTTGAAGTAGGAACTAAGAAAGCAGCGGTTGTAACGACTGAGGAAGAAACGAAAACAGAAGAAGTTGCCTTCCAAACTAAGGAAGTCACAAATCCTGAACTTCCAGAAGGAACTCGTGTAGTGAAAACAGCTGGTAAGAAGGGTGTTCGCACCATTGTTTACACAGTTACCTACACAGACGGAGTAGAAACAGGTCGTGTTGAGAAATCCAACACAATCACCACTCTAGCAGTAGATGAGATCGTTGAAGTAGGAACTAAGAAAGCAGCGGTTGTAACGACTGAGGAAGAAACGAAAACAGAAGAAGTTGCCTTCCAAACTAAGGAAGTCACAAATCCTGAACTTCCAGAAGGAACTCGTGTAGTGAAAACAGCTGGTAAGAAGGGTGTTCGCACTATCGTTTACACAGTTACCCATACAGATGGAGTAGAAACAGGTCGTGTTGAGAAATCCAACACAATCACCACTCCAGCAGTAGATGAGATCGTTGAAGTAGGAACTAAGAAAGCAGCGGTTGTAACGACTGAGGAAGAAACGAAAACAGAAGAAGTTGCCTTCCAAACTAAGGAAGTCACAAATCCTGAACTTCCAGAAGGAACTCGTGTAGTGAAAACAGCTGGTAAGAAGGGTGTTCGCACCATCGTTTACACAGTTACCTACACAGACGGAGTAGAAACAGGTCGTGTTGAGAAATCCAACACAATCACCACTCCAGCAGTAGATGAGATCGTTGAAGTAGGAACTAAGAAAGCAGCGGTTGTAACGACTGAGGAAGAAACGAAAACAGAAGAAGTTGCCTTCCAAACTAAGGAAGTCACAAATTCTGAACTTCCAGAAGGAACTCGTGTAGTGAAAACAGCTGGTAAGAAGGGTGTTCGCACCATTGTTTACACAGTTACCTACACAGACGGAGTAGAAACAGGTCGTGTTGAGAAATTCAACACAATCACCACTCCAGCAGTAGATGAGATCGTTGAAGTAGGAACTAAGAAAGTAGCATTTACAACAACAGGAAAGCAAGCTGAAAGCAACAAGAAAGAAGAAACTACAAGTCAAGATAAGAAAGCTCTACCAAACACAGGTTCAGCAGTATCTAGTCTTCTTTCAATCATCGGCCTTGTCTTTGCAAGCCTAGCAGCGTTTGTCCTTCGCAAGAAAGATTAAGCCATTCTGAGTAAATAAGAAATTGAATTCTTAATTCCTGAGTCTAAGAAGAGAGAACGAAAAATCGTTCTCTCTTTTTCTTGCATTTGATATCGAGGTGTGATATATTTTATATAACGAAGTGCGATATATCGAACTGGATAGGAGGTAGCTATAAATGGAATTAACGGATAAGATTCGTCGGGTTTATCTTCCGATGACGGAAACGGGTTTTTATATCTTGTTCTGTCTGCAAAAGGAAGGTCATGGTTATAATATTAAGCAAAAGGTCAAGGAGATGACAGATTCGCAAGTTTTGATTAGTCCTGGAACTATGTATGGAACATTGTCAAAGATGGAAAAGGATGGTTTGATTTCCTTTGTCCGAGAAGAGGAGAAGCGTAAAATCTATCAGATTACAGACTTGGGACGAAAAGTCTTAGATATTGAATTGAAACGTATTGAACGGCTCTATAGAAACAGTCTGGAGGAAGGATGATGGAAAAGAAGGTTGTTTATAGAATTGCTACCATTGCGGATTATGATAGAGAGGCTTTATATCTTAGAGAAATGCATGCTAAGGGCTGGAAACTTAAGGAAGTAACCTACTCTAACTTAGTAGTTGCGGTTAAGTATACTTTTGAAAAGTGCCAACCGGAGAAGGTGTCTTATCAGTTGGACTTTTATCCCATGAAAAAATCAGAGAGAGCCTCCTATTTACAATTATTTAAAGACTGTGGCTGGGAGCATATTACAGACTTTAATGGTTTTTCCTACTTTAGAAAACTTCATTCTGGAATTGAGTCGGATGCCGAGTTTGAAATTTATAATGACGCGGCCGGGAAGTTAGCTATGGTCAAACGGATTTTAACGAGGCGGATGCTTCCTATTTTGCTTCTCTTTTTTGCTCTACTACCGGTTTTCTCAAAGTTTGTCAGTGGAGGTAGTTCTTTCAGTTGGGAAATGTTTTTGATTGTTATAATAGATGGTGTTTTATTGATAGTTTTTGCGATTCAGATTTCTTATATTTTTTGGAGATTGAGTCAAAAGTGGAAAGAATTATCTAATAAATAACACCAGGTGTGTTTTCTAATTTTGGGGTAAGACAATGAGTAGCAGAGTAGAATTTCGAATTTTCACCATTCTTGATTTGGATAAGGAAGAAGAGTATTTGCATGAGATGCACTTGAAAGGCTGGAAGTATAGAACTAGTCGTTTTGGTTTTTTCTATTTTGACCAATGTCAACCGGACGATATCATCTACCGTATCTATGATTCTAGATTTCTTAAAAAGTATCAGCATGAATTGCAAGATCTTAGAAAAAGAGGTTGGGAATTGATAGAAAGAGGTTTTTGTTCAATTCTTCGTAAACCAGCTTCTGATATACTTTCAGAGGATCAAGTCTATATAAGTAATAATCTCAGGTGGGAAGTTATGCAATCTAGACTTCGTTCCTGTACAGCTACTTTCTTAGGTGGCCTTGTTGTTTGTATGAGTTTGTTTAGAGAAGATCTTTCTATGTCTTTCTTCATCATTTTTGTCCTATATGCTCTCATGATTTCTTATCTAATCTATGGTTATTTCAGATTAAAAAGGAAATATCGAGTAGATAAACAGTAAGTTTCTAGGTCTTTAGACTGATTTTTAGCACTCTCGATAAAAGAGTGCTAATTTTTTTGAGTTTTTGTCTTGACATTCTCTTTTTAAGGGTGTATAATAGAATCATAAGTTAGCACTTGGGTGTATCGAGTGCTAATTGATCAGACAGAGAGGAGTGATGAGATGGTTACAGAGCGTCAGCAGGATATTTTAAATCTGATTATTGACATCTTTACCAAAACCCACGAACCTGTCGGATCCAAAGCCTTGCAAGAGTCTATTAACTCTAGCAGTGCAACCATTCGTAATGACATGGCAGCTCTAGAAAAGCAAGGTTTGCTTGAGAAGGCCCATACTTCAAGTGGTCGGATGCCAAGTGTTGCTGGTTTTCAGTACTATGTGAAACACTCACTGGATTTTGACCGACTGGCTGAAAATGAGGTTTATGAGATTGTCAAAGCCTTTGATCAGGAATTCTTCAAATTGGAGGATATTCTGCAAGAGGCTGCTAATCTACTGACAGACCTGAGTGGCTGTACGGTGGTAGCGCTGGATGTTGAGCCGAGCAGGCAACGTTTGACAGCTTTTGATATCGTTGTTTTGGGGCAACATACAGCCTTGGCAGTATTCACCCTAGACGAGTCGCGAACGGTTACTAGTCAGTTTCTGATTCCAAGGAACTTTTTGCAGGAGGATTTGCTGAAACTGACGAGCATCATTCAGGAACGTTTCCTCGGCCACACCGTTCTAGATATTCACTACAAGATTCGGACGGAGATTCCGCAGATTATCCAGCGTTACTTTACAACAACGGACAATGTGATCGATCTCTTTGAACATATCTTTAAGGAAATGTTCAACGAAAACATTGTGGTGGCGGGCAAGGTCAATCTCTTGAATTTTGCCAATTTAGCAGCCTATCAGTTCTTTGATCAACCGCAAAAGGTGGCTCTGGAGATTCGTGAAGGGCTGCATGAAGATCAGATGCAAAATGTCCGTGTTGCGGACAGTCAAGAGTCCTGTCTAGCAGATCTGGCGGTGATTAGTAGCAAGTTCCTCATTCCTTATCGGGGAGTTGGAATTCTAGCCATTATCGGTCCAGTCAATCTGGATTACCAACAGCTAATCAACCAAGTCAATGTGGTCAACCGTGTTTTGACCATGAAGTTGACAGATTTTTACCGCTACCTCAGCAGTAATCATTACGAAGTACATTAAGATTGAAATCATTAAAGGAGGCGAACATGGCCCAAGATATAAAAAATGAAGAAGTAGAAGAAGTCCAAGAAGAGGAAGTTGTAGAAACGGTAGAAGAAACAACTCCTGAGAAGTCTGAATTGGACTTGGCAAATGAACGTGCGGATGAGTTCGAAAATAAATACCTTCGTGCTCATGCAGAAATGCAAAATATCCAACGCCGTGCCAATGAAGAGCGTCAAAACTTGCAACGTTATCGTAGCCAGGACTTGGCAAAAGCAATTCTCCCTTCTTTGGATAACCTAGAGCGTGCACTCGCAGTTGAAGGTTTGACAGACGATGTCAAAAAAGGATTAGAGATGGTGCAAGAAAGCTTGATTCACGCTTTGAAAGAAGAAGGAATCGAAGAAATCGCAGCTGACGGCGCATTTGACCATAACTACCATATGGCCATCCAAACTCTCCCAGCAGACGATGACCAACCAGCAGACACCATCGCCCAAGTCTTCCAAAAAGGCTACAAACTCCATGACCGCATCCTACGCCCAGCAATGGTAGTGGTCTATAACTAGGCAATAGAACTAAAAAAACTTGTCCGAAACGACACTAAACTATGAAAGAAAGATAAAAACTAGTTCAGCTTTGCAATAGTGAGCGAAGCGAACCAAAGGCGATACTCTTCGCCGTGGCGCTATTTGCGCAAACTTTGAGACCTTAGGCTCAAAGTTTAGTCAAAGAGATTGACGAAGTCAAGCTCTGACGGCGCCGCCACCTAAGAAGAGTATCAAAAAGAAAGAATATAAAATTTAAGGAGAAAAACACATGTCTAAAATTATCGGTATTGACTTAGGTACAACAAACTCAGCAGTAGCAGTTCTTGAAGGAACTGAATCAAAAATCATCGCAAACCCAGAAGGAAACCGCACAACTCCATCTGTAGTCTCATTCAAAAACGGTGAAATCATCGTTGGTGATGCTGCAAAACGTCAAGCAGTTACAAATCCAGATACAGTTATCTCTATCAAATCTAAAATGGGAACTTCTGAAAAAGTTTCTGCTAACGGAAAAGAATACACTCCACAAGAAATCTCAGCTATGATTCTTCAATACTTGAAAGGCTACGCTGAAGACTACCTTGGTGAAAAAGTAACCAAAGCAGTTATCACAGTTCCTGCTTACTTCAACGACGCTCAACGTCAAGCCACAAAAGACGCTGGTAAAATCGCTGGTCTTGAAGTAGAACGTATCGTCAACGAACCAACAGCAGCAGCTCTTGCTTATGGTTTGGACAAGACTGATAAAGAAGAAAAAATCTTGGTATTCGACCTTGGTGGTGGTACATTCGACGTCTCTATCCTTGAATTGGGTGACGGTGTCTTCGACGTATTGTCAACTGCAGGGGACAACAAACTTGGTGGTGACGACTTTGACCAAAAAATCATCGACCACTTGGTAGCAGAATTCAAGAAAGAAAACGGTATTGACTTGTCTACTGACAAGATGGCAATGCAACGTTTGAAAGATGCAGCTGAAAAAGCGAAGAAAGACCTTTCTGGTGTAACTTCAACACAAATCAGCTTGCCATTTATCACTGCAGGTGAGGCTGGACCTCTTCACTTGGAAATGACTTTGACTCGTGCGAAATTTGATGATTTGACTCGTGACCTTGTAGAACGTACAAAAGTTCCAGTTCGTCAAGCCCTTTCAGATGCAGGTTTGAGCTTGTCAGAAATCGATGAAGTTATCCTTGTTGGTGGGTTCAACTCGTATCCCAGCCGTTGTAGAAGCTGTTAAAGCTGAAACTGGTAAAGAACCAAACAAATCAGTAAACCCTGACGAAGTAGTTGCCATGGGTGCTGCCATCCAAGGTGGTGTGATTACTGGTGATGTCAAAGACGTTGTCCTTCTTGACGTAACACCATTGTCACTTGGTATCGAAACAATGGGTGGTGTCTTCACAAAACTCATCGACCGTAACACAACAATTCCAACATCTAAATCTCAAGTCTTCTCAACTGCAGCAGACAACCAACCAGCCGTTGATATCCACGTTCTTCAAGGTGAACGCCCAATGGCAGCAGATAACAAGACTCTTGGACGTTTCCAATTGACAGATATCCCAGCTGCACCTCGTGGAATTCCTCAAATCGAAGTAACATTTGACATCGACAAGAACGGTATCGTGTCTGTTAAGGCCAAAGACCTTGGAACTCAAAAAGAACAAACAATTGTTATCCAATCAAACTCAGGTTTGACTGACGAAGAAATCGACCGCATGATGAAAGATGCAGAAGCTAATGCTGAAGCAGATAAGAAACGTAAAGAAGAAGTTGACCTTCGTAACGAAGTTGACCAAGCTATCTTTGCGACTGAAAAGACAATCAAGGAAACTGAAGGAAAAGGCTTTGACGCAGAACGTGACGCTGCCCAAGCTGCCCTTGATGACCTTAAGAAAGCTCAAGAAGACAATAACTTGGATGAAATGAAAGCAAAACTTGAAGCATTGAACGAAAAAAAGCTCAAGGCCTTGCTGTTAAACTCTACGAACAAGCTGCAGCAGCGCAACAAGCTCAAGCAGGAGCAGAAGGCGCACAAGCAACAGGAAACGCAGGCGATGACGTCGTAGACGGAGAGTTTACGGAGAAAATAGGATGGTGAGACGTTAAGAAAACGAAAGAAAAATAGGAAGCATCGTCTTGTGCGATGCAGATCGAACATCTCTTTTCCGAGGATGATTAGGAAACTCATTAAGTGAGTCTTAGAAAGGCGAATCACTAAAGTCGATATCAGTCTACCGCGTCAAATAGTGCGACTTTTTGACATTAGATGAGGCAGACAAAGGTCTAATCGTCTTTAGCCTTGGTCTGATGTCGTAATGATAGGAAGAAATCCAGAGGTTGCAACCCAGCCTCTGTTTTTCGATAAAAAGGGACTAAACCTGATTTATTTGGGTTTTGTCTCATCAATATGAAATATAGGAATTGAACCTGACCTAAATCGAGGTTTGATTCAAAATATCAATAGAAAGGAACAAAGGTGTTCAGGGAATTGAACACGGGCTACGGACTGTGCCAAAAAGATAGTTTTTTCTAGGACGCAAGCGTCCGTCGTCAAAACTCCTATTTTGGCTGTGTCCGTTTGACGCCCTTTGTATCTTGAATTATGAACAATACTGAATTTTATGATCGTCTGGGGGTGTCAAAAAACGCTTCGGCAGACGAGATCAAAAAGGCTTATCGTAAGCTTTCGAAAAAATATCACCCAGATATCAACAAGGAGCCTGGTGCTGAGGAAAAGTACAAGGAAGTTCAAGAAGCCTATGAGACTTTGAGTGACGACCAAAAACGTGCAGCCTATGACCAATATGGTGCTGCAGGAGCCAACGGTGGCTTTGGTGGTGCTGGTGGTTTCGGCGGTTTCAACGGAGCAGGTGGCTTCGGTGGTTTTGAGGACATCTTCTCAAGTTTCTTCGGCGGAGGCGGTGCTTCGCGCAATCCAAATGCTCCTCGCCAAGGGGATGACCTCCAGTATCGTGTGAACTTGACCTTTGAAGAAGCTATTTTTGGAGCTGAAAAAGAAGTCAAGTACAACCGTGAAGCAAGCTGTCGTACATGTAATGGCTCTGGTGCTAAGCCAGGAACAAGTCCAGTCACTTGTGGACGCTGTCATGGCGCTGGTGTCATTAATGTCGATACGCAGACTCCGCTTGGTATGATGCGACGCCAAGTAACCTGTGATGTCTGTCACGGTCGCGGAAAAGAAATCAAAGATCCATGTACAACCTGTCACGGAACAGGGCATGAAAAACAAGCCCATAGCGTACATGTAAAAATCCCTGCTGGTGTGGAAACAGGTCAACAAATTCGCCTAGCTGGTCAAGGTGAAGCTGGATTTAACGGTGGACCTTATGGTGACTTGTACGTGGTGGTTTCTGTGGAAGCCAGCGATAAGTTTGAACGTGAAGGAACGACTATCTTCTATAATCTGAACCTTAACTTTGTCCAAGCAGCTCTTGGTGATACAGTTGATATCCCAACGGTTCATGGTGATGTTGAATTGGTTATCCCAGAGGGAACTCAGACTGGTAAGAAATTCCGTCTACGTGGAAAAGGAGCTCCGAGCCTTCGTGGTGGTGCAGTTGGTGACCAATACGTTACCGTTAATGTCGTAACACCGACAGGCTTGAACGAACGCCAAAAAGCAGCGCTTAAAGAATTCGCAGCTGCTGGTGATTTAAAAGTCAATCCAAAGAAAAAAGGCTTCTTTGACCATATTAAAGATGCCTTTGAAGGAGAATAAAGTAAAAAGAGCCGAGTGGCTCTTTTTGTTTATAGATTTTTTAAAACTTTCCTTAAGTAATGACGGACGGTAGCGACCTTCTTCGAAGTTCCATACCTAAACTTTGAGCCTAGGTCTCAAAGTTTCCGAACACCTGAAACCAAACTGTTTCAGGTGTTTTCATTACGGCGGAAAGTCTTCGATTTAGTTATGAAATGGTGAATGAGTTGCCTAAATTATAATGTATTGTTGATGTAATATAGCTTGTTTATGTTTTAAAAAGAGCCGTTGGGCTCTTTTTACTTATCTTCAGTTTCCTGTGTTTCTTTGATGACAGCTAGTCTAGTCTGGATATCCTTTTCCAAGACTTTAAACTTTGTAAGTCAGGTCTTCTTGGTATTCCTTGATGAGTTCTTTTTGCTGGTCGATGATTTGCAGGCTGTTTTGGATAATATCCACATCATCCTTGATAGCTTGAACGCGGTCAGTGGTATTCAAGACTTCATCTGTGATGGTTTGGCGATTTTTTGTGACCAGATAACTTCCAGCTGCAGCTCCTGCAAATAGCAGTAGATTGGATAATTTCATGGCAACTCCTTAGGCATTTTTGATGGTTTCAGCGACTTGAGCAAGTTTGTCAAAGTCTGGTTCGTGGGCGATAAAATCAATCTTGAGGTCATCGTCCGCACTGTAGCGAGGCACGAGGTGAACGTGGGTATGAAAGACGGTTTGACCAGCGACTTTCTTCACAGTTGGCAATGATATTCATACCAGCAGCCTTAGTGGCTTTCATGACTTTTTGAGCCACTTTTGGTACTTGGGCAAAGAGTTGGCTGGCGCTAGTAGCGTCCATTTCCAAAAGATTGCGATAGTGTTCTTTTGGCACGACCAAGGTGTGTCCTGGTGTCACTTGAGAGATATCAAGAAAGGCAAGAACCTGCTCATCTTCATATACTTTTGAAGCAGGAATTTCCCCTGCGATGATTTTACAAAAAATGCAATCTGACATAAAATCTACCTCTACTGTATTGAATTTTGATATAATATAGCTACATTATACCAGATTTGGAGAAAATATGTTAGAAATTAAAAACCTGACAGGTGGCTATGTCCATGTCCCTGTCTTGAAAGATGTGTCCTTTACTGTTGAAAGTGGGCAGTTGGTCGGTTTGATTGGTCTCAATGGTGCTGGTAAATCGACGACTATTAATGAGATTATCGGTCTGTTGACACCTTATAGCGGTTCTATCAATATCAATGGCTTGACCCTGCAAGAAGATGCAACGAACTATCGCAAGCAAATTGGCTACATTCCTGAGACACCTAGTCTGTATGAGGAATTGACCCTCAGAGAGCATATCGAAACGGTTGCCATGGCTTATGGTATTGAGCAGAAAGTGGCTTTTTGATCGAGTAGAACCCTTTGTTAAAAAAATGTTCCGTCTGGACCAGAAATTAGACTGGTTCCCTGTTCATTTTTTTCAAAAAGGGATGAAGCAGAAGGTCATGATTATCTGTGCTTTTGTGGTGGCTCCAAGTCTGTTCATCGTGGATGAGCCTTTCCTTGGTCTTGATCCGTTGGCTATTTCTGACTTGATTCAGCTTTTGGAAGTGGAAAAGCAAAAGGGCAAGTCCATTCTCATGAGTACCCACGTGCTGGATTCAGCGGAGAAGATGTGTGATGCCTTTGTCATTCTCCACAAGGGTGAGGTGCGTGCCAAGGGAAATCTCCTGCAACTGCGCGAAGCCTTTGATATGCCTGAGGCTAGTTTGAATGATATTTACTTGGCTCTGACCAAAGAGGAGGAGCTATGAAAAACTTGTTTTTAAAGAGAAAGCAGGCTTTTCGTAAGGAGTGTCTTGGTTATCTGCGCTATGTGCTTAATGACCACTTTGTCTTGTTCCTGCTTGTACTGCTGGGCTTTTCTAGCCTACCAGTACAGTCAACTCTTACAACATTTTCCTGAAAATCATTGGCCTATCCTTTTGTTTGTAGGAATTACGTCTGTTTTACTTTTGCTTTGGGGAGGAATTGCCACCTATATGGAGGCTCCAGACAAGCTCTTTCTCTTAGTCGGAGAAGAGGAAATCAAGCTTCATCTCAAGCGTCAAACTGGCATTTCCCTAGTCTTTTGGCTCTTTGTCCAAACCCTTTTCTTGCTGTTTATTTGCGCCCTTTATTTTTTTAGCAATGGGTTATGGCTTGCCTGTTTTTTTCTGGTCTATGTGCTTTTTATTGGGAGTAGGTAAAATATTTCCTCTTTCGTCAAAAGGCCAGCAAATTTTTCACTGAAAATAGACTGGACTGGGACTATGTCATTTCTCAAGAAAGCAAGCGTAAGCAAGTCTTGCTTCGTTTCTTTGCCCTCTTTACCCAGGTAAAGGGAATTTCAAACAGCGTCAAGCGTCGTGCCTATCTGGACTTTATCCTAAAGGCTGTTCAGAAGGTGCCTGGGAAGATTTGGCAAATCTCTATCTGCGTTCTTATCTGCGAAATGGAGACCTCTTTGCCCTCAGTCTCCGTCTGCTCTTGCTTTCCTTGCTGGCGCAGGTCTTTATTGAGCAAGCTTGGATTGCGACAGCAGTGGTAGTTCTCTTTAACTACCTCTTGCTCTTCCAGTTGCTGGCCCTCTATCATGCCTTTGACTACCAGTATTTGACCCAACTCTTTCCACTGGACAAGGGGCAAAAGGAAAAAGGCTTGCAGGCGGTAGTCCGAGGATTGACCAGTTTTGTTTTACTTGTGGAATTAGTTGTTGGGTTGATTACCTTCCAAGAAAAACTAGCCCTTCTAGCCTTACTGGGAGCTGGTTTGGTTTTACTAGTCTTGTATTTGCCTTATCAGGTAAAACGTCAGATGCAGGACTAACATTGCCTATATGACACTAAAAAAGAAGTTGAGTTCAGTCTGTCTCAGCTTCTTTTATTTTTTATAAGAGAATGGTTGGTCCGTAGAGGCTTAACTTGGTCTTGACTTGGTCAAAGTGGAAACGGTCATAGGCCCGCCAAGCGGCGCGAGTTGGAGCATCTGGATTGAGAGCGCTGAGTCCCATGAGAAGACTGGAAGTCTGGTAAAATTTTTCCAGTTCAATCAAGACTCGATTATCCACTGTTTCAGCCTTGGCTAGAAAGCCAAGAATAGAGTTTAATTGCTCCTGAAAGCGGACGTCGTCAGCGGTTGCCTGTTTGCATGCTTGATAGGCTTTGTTTAAGTCAGTAATCAAAGTCTGAGCTCTTTTGATAGGGTCTGTATCTGTCATGAGAATTCCTCCTTTAATCTGGGTGCTAGTCTTGTTTCTAGCAACTGTGTTTTGATACTGTCAGTTTATCACTTTTATCTCCTTTTTCACCATCAAATCTTTAATTGTCCCTTGAAATTTCCTGAATGGTACTGTTAAGATTTTTATGATAAAATAGTTGTAAGATTATCATGCTTATTTGAGGAACAAGATACCCTTTCAGGAGCGTTTGAAAGGCCTGTTTAAGATTTGGTGGGCTTTGTATCATAGTATTTTTTTGCTATTCTCTTTTTAGGAAGAAATTGAAACAAGGAGAGTAAGAAGATGAGAATATTTGTTTTAGAAGATGATTTTTTTCCCAACAGACTAGGATTGAAACGACGATTGAGAAAACTCTTGAAAGAACATCATATCACTCCCAGCTCTTTTTGAAGTCTTTTGGCAAACCAGACCAACTGCTGGCAGAGGTGCATGAGAAGGGGCCCATCAGCTATTCTTTTTTTGGATATTGAGATTCGAAATGAGGAGATGAAGGGGTCTGGAAGTGGCTAGAAAAGATTCGGGATCGAGATCCCCTATGCCCTGATTGTCTTTGTGACGACTCACTCGGAGTTTATGCCCCTGTCCTTTCGCTACCAAGTGTCTGCTTTGGACTACATTGATAAGGCCCTTGTCAGCAGAGGAGTTTTGAATCTCGTATCGAGACAGCCCTTCTCTATGCCAATAGTCAAGATAGTAAAAGTTTGGCGGAAGATTGCTTTTACTTTAAATCAAAATTTGCCCAATTCCAGTATCCTTTTAAAGAGGTTTATTATCTCGAAACGTCGCCCAGAGCCCATCGTGTTATTCTCTATACCAAGACAGACAGGCTGGAATTTACAGCGAGTTTAGAGGAGGTTTTCAAGCAGGAGCCCCGTCTCTTGCAGTGCCACCGCTCTTTTCTCATCAATCCTGCCAATGTAGTTCGTTTGGATAAGAAAGAAAAACTTCTTTACTTTCCCAATGGTGGAAGCTGTATGATAGCGCGTTATAAGGTCAGGGAAGTGTCTGAAGCTATCAATAACTTACACTGAGCTAGGAGAGTTTATGAATATTGTTTTGGATGATTATTGTATTCACTTATTACTAATGGGCTAGAAATTGTCATGTTTCTTTTAAGGTAGATGGAATTGGTCTCACTTTTGAGAGAATTTTTTTAAAGGCCTTTCTTTTTAAAGATTTACTTCTTGAGCAATTGTTACTTTTTTAATGATTGCTATATAGTCGTGACATGACTATCTATCTTATTTTATGGAACCCTTTGTACGGTATCAGGCTTATCTTTCTTATTGTTAAGAGGGCTTCCTAAAAAAACTCCTTTTTCTTTTTATGGTCTCTTTCCAATTGATATTGATGGATATCTTTTACAGAAGTGTTTCCTATTTTGTGTTTCCGTTTTTGGGGCAAGGGATTGTAGATGGAGATGGAAATCCTCTCTTTTTGTTGATTATGCTATTCGTTTGCTTCATAGTATTAGTCTTTTTGAAATGGTTGGACTATGATTTTACTAGATTGAGAAAGGAGTTTCTCGATAAAGGTTTTCAACAGTCCCTGACTAAGATTAACTGGATAATGGGGGCTTACTTTCTAGTCATGGAAAATCTGTCTTACTTTGAATATGCATACGATATCCAATCAAAGACTGTTCGCCATCTTATCCTAGTTTTTTACCTCCTCTTTTTTATGGGGATTGTCAAGAAATTGGATACCTATTTGAAGGACAAACTCCATGAGAGATTGGACCAAGAGCAGGCCTTGCGCTACAGAGATATGGAACGCTATAGTCGGCATATAGAGGAACTTTACAAGGAAGTGCGGAGTTTTCGCCATGACTACACCAATCTCCTGACCAGCTTACGTCTGGGCATTGAAGAGGAGGATATGGAGCAGATAAAAGAGGTCTACGACTCGGTCTTAAAGGATTCTAGTCAGAAATTGCAGGACAACAAATATGACCTTGGCAGATTGGTGAATATTCGGGACCGTGCCCTCAAAAGTCTTCTAGCAGGGAAATTTCTAAAAGCCAGAGATAAGAACATTGTCTTTAATGTCGAAGTTCCTGAGGAGATTCAGGTTGAGGGGATGAGCCTACTTGATTTTCTAACCATTGTGTCTATCCTTTGTGACAACGCTATTGAAGCTAGTGCAGAGGCCAGTCAACCTCATGTTTCAATCGCCTTTTTAAAAAATGGAGCACAGGAGACCTTTATCATCGAAAACTCCATCAAAGAAGAGGGTATAGATATTTCTGAGATATTCTCCTTTGGAGCCAGTTCTAAAGGGGAGGAGAGAGGAGTTGGTCTCTATACCGTCATGAAAATTGTGGAAAGCCATCCCAATACCAGTCTCAATACCACCTGTCAAAATCAAGTCTTTCGTCAGGTGTTTACTATAATACATACAGAATGATAAAAAATAAGACCGAGAGTGCTTGTTTCTCGGTCTGTATGGCTGAATAGTTAATCAAAGTAGTTTTGGGTTACAGTAAATTGCTTGTATGAAATAATTTTCTCTATCATCAACTATCGGGAGGGGGTTCTAATTTTTTGAAATCTAATAGCTAAATCAATCATTTTTTCTCCTTTTGTATTTCTTATAATTAACATGACACGATATAATGGAAGTAATAATTAACACACCTCCAATAATAAAGTTTAATAAATCCTGATGTTCTACAACTACGTACAGACCAAATAAACATAAGCCAAATTGCGAACTATAGTTTTGAAATTTCATCAAGCCCCCACCCCCATTTTACAAAATTGATATACACTCTAACTTGGTCCATACAATATACCTTATAAGTATTTACTATGAATAAAAACCTATAAGATTAATACATTTCTTTTTTTGTCTTGTTGCAACTTTGACAAGTTTAGTATAGTACTATTTTTAAAAAATTTTCATCCAAATCTTGAATGGTTATTGAAACATCTTGAATTGAACAAAAGAACTTTCTCCTTACCAAAAATAATGAATATCATTCAGAAACCAAAAAAATAATATATACTCTAGTTTGTGAGGTATCCTATATGAATAAGAAATCCTTTTTTATCATCTGTTCTACGTTGATTATAGCATCGAATCTTCTCATGATTTCCGTGGTGAACAAGGGAGAAGAAACGGGGAGCAATCTGTTTGTGATTGCTATAGCCTGTGTTTTGCTACCAGCCTTTTTATATGCAGTTGAAAATCAACTGACTTCATTGATAAGAGTAGAATCAATACTCCTGATTCAGTTAGCAGTTATATCTCTGCTCCGTCTTGTCAATAGAATAGAGAGTACGCCTGAAATTCTCAACATTATCATTACACTCCTATTTTTGGCAAGTGGGACAGCCGGTATTCTTGTTGCAATCATGAGAATCTATCAGAACAGACGGAAGTAAGGGTTAATCGTTTTCGATTTTAGGTCTTTACATTGTTAAATTTACTTAGGGCAAGTATGTTTTTCATGCTTGCTTTTTTAAATTTTTTACAATTCAAGATGTTTTGATGACCATTTATGATTTGAGTAATCCAAGGTCAAAATGAGTGCTATACTAACAGTGTAAAGGTTCTTGCTCAACTAAGATAAAGCACACATTTAGGAGGATATTATGAAGAAAAGAATACTTATCATTTTCGTTCTGTATCTGATCATGTCCATCTTTCTTTATCCGCTTAGGGAGAGTATTTGGTATCAGTTATTTTATACCATAGCCTATATGATTGCGGTTATGATCTATTTTGCTTTAACTAAAAAGAAAGGAGCAAAGAAATGAAAACTTTTCTTGCTAAAAAAAGGAACATCTTCCTTGCAAGATTGTTCCTAGGTCAGTTGCCCTTGCTTGTTTCTACTTATCTATTTCTATCTCGTCAGTTTTTACATTTTTCCTTAGTTTTCCAATTTCTTTTAGTGGTTATTAACTTGGCTTCTATTTTGGTCACTGTTTACCTCACTAGGGAAATGAGGATAAGAGAGTTTGAAGATGATGATTTGGTTAGTCCTAGAACCAATCAACTTATGTTTATCGGTTTGACAGGCTTTATGTCTATTATCTGTTTGTATAGAGGTATCACAGCAGGAGAATTCTATCAACAACTAATTGCTTACATTGGCGCTATTCTCTGCTTGATTATTATGCTTCTGCTCATTTGGGGATTGAAGTATTATAAAAAGTAGTTTGTCTTCCTCTTCTGATAGAATTTTTGATTAGAAGGTTCTATTAAAACGTTCGTGAAATAAATGAATGGAGGTATTTAATATGAAATACAGATTATTTCTTGTTATTTTTTTGAGTAGTATGTTGAATATTCTTTTAGGGACATTTTTACAAATCTCTAATATATCGATTGGGTGGCTTGTTCTCTACAGTGGCTTGTTTGAAGCGGGCGTTTTCCTTCTTGCTAATAAAGGGGTGGCGGTAAAAATCAAGGAAGTAGACATTCAAAACCGCTTTAAATTTATTTTTTGGAAAAACGATATGGTTTCAAATTCTTTTGCTTATCTTTGTGATGATCAAACTTTATCTTGGTTTGGATGCGAAGCTGACTTTATTCTATGGACATATTTTCATTGTCTTTAATGCTTTAATATATCTATTATCTAGTAGTCAGATTAGCCTTAAAAAGAACAAACTTTCTTCTTAATCTGCGACTAGTCCATAGTCTGACAAGAGGAGGTCATCCTGTCTTGTAGATAGTGGGGAGGATTTCTATGAAAAAGTATCAGCTTCTCTTCAAAATAAGTGCAGTCTTGTCTTACTTATTTTTCGTATTTGGCCTTTCTCAGCTAACGCTTATAGTCCAAAATTATTGGCAATTTTCTTCTCATATAGGAAATTTCTTCTGGATTCGAAATATCTTTAGTTTGCTATTTAGCGGAGTCATGATTTGGATTCTGGTTAAGACAGGCCATGGCTATCTTTTTCACATTCCAAGAAAAAAATGGCTTTGGTATTCGATTTTGACAGTATTAGTGGCAGTGATCCATATCTCTTTTAACGTTATCTCTTTTAACGTTCAGACAGCTAAACATGCTCAGTCAACTGCTGAAGGTTGGGCCGTATTTATCGGTTATAGTGGGACCAACTTTGCCGAGCTAGGTATCTATATAACTTTGTTCTTTCTAGTGCCACTGATGGAAGAATTGATCTATAGGGGTTTGTTGCAATATGCTTTCTTTAAACATTCGCGATTTGGCCTTGATTTACTTCTTCCTTCCATTCTGTTTGCTCTTCCTCATTTTTTTCAAGTCTGCCTAGTCTGTTAGATATTTTCGTTTTTACAACATTTGGAATCATCTTTTGCTGGTTTGACCCGCTATACCAAGAGTATTTATCCATCTTATGCGGTGCATGTGATTAATAATATTGTAGCGACTTTACCATTTTTTCTGACTTTTTTACATAGGGTCTTGGGGTAAAAAATCAAGAGTCTATCTTTTCAGCCATAGAGGAGGTTATCATGTATAAACACTTATTTTTCCTAGATTCTAAAACCATAGACTGGTTGACACCTTATATTCTAGTCTTTGGCTTCTGACACCATTGCACTTTAATGTTTTTGTGCTAACCTTTGTATCTGTGGTGGTCTTTTATTTCCTAAATCCCATGCTATCTTTAATGGCTATCTTCTTAGGGGCTGGTTATGTTGTCGGATTTTGGTTACTAAAATGGTTTGTTTTGGAAAGACTAGAGTTAAAGGATGACTTGTAGGGAAGTTTGTTTGTTGAGGAGGATAATTTTATGGAGTTTTTTGATAAATTTCATGCCTTTTGCTTTGGATTTTTAGTACTAATAATCGTCATTACAGTTCCTTATACGATTAACCATGGGGATTTTTTTCAAAATGAACCTGCACTGATTATTGTAAGTCTTCTAGTAACCTCGCTGAGTGTTGCTTATGCTAGAAAGTTTGAAATGATTTCTTTTGGGATGTTAAGCAGGAAACAACTTTTACTTTTCATTGCAATCTTTCTTCTAAGTATGCTTGAGACGCTGGTTTATATTCATTTCTTCGCTGTTTCTTCTGGCGCAGGAGTTCAACACTTGGCGGAAGTCAGCAGAGGAATTTCTCTGTCTTTGATTTTGACTACCTCAGTTTTTGGACCCATCCAGGAGGAACTCATTTTCAGAGGACTTCTTCAAGGTGCGGTTTTTGACAATTCTTGGTTAGGGCTTGTGCTAACTTCCTCTCTCTTTTCTTTTATGCATGGACCTTCTAATGTCCCTTCGTTTATTTTTTATCTACTTGGGGGTTTGTTGCTGGGCTTTGCTTATAAAAAGAGCCAAAACTTATGGGTTTCTACTCTAGTTCACATGTTTTACAACAGTTGGCCACTTTTATATTATTTATAAAAATTATGAAAAGGTAAGTAGGAGATTGTGCTTACCTTTTTCTTTCTATAATGATAGCCCGAGCCAATCCAGATGCTTTTCTTTGAGAATCGGGCGTGGAGCGGTTGACGAATAGGCCAAAAACTAGTAGAATAGTAAGGAAACTTTATACGGAGGAAAGAAATGGATTTGGGTGATAATGAGCTAACACTGACTCCCATACCTGGGAAAAGTGGCAAGGCTTATATGGGTAGCTATCCTGATGGGAAGCGTATCTTTGTAAAAATGAACACCTCTCCAATCCTACCTGGTCTAGCTAGAGAACAAATTGCTCCACAATTATTATGGAGTCGCCGTTTGGCAGATGGGCGTGATATGTGTGCTCAAGAATGGTTGACAGGCAAGATATTGACCCCCTATGATATGAATCGTAAGCAAATCGTCAATATTTTAACCCGCCTGCATCGCTCACGTCCTTTGATGACACAGTTGAGTCGTTTGGGATATGCCATGGAAACACCTGTAGATTTACTACAGTCTTGGCAGGAAACGGCTCCAGATGCTTTGCGTAAAAATCATTTTATCAGTGAAGTGATGGCTGATTTACGTCAGACTATTCCAGGATTTAGAGAGGACTATGCGACCATTGTCCATGGAGATGTACGACATAGTAATTGGATTGAGACAGATAGTGGCTTGATTTATTTGGTAGATTGGGATTCGGTTCGCTTGACTGATCGCATGTTTGATGTGGCCCATATGCTCTGCCATTATATTCCAGAACATCAGTGGAAGGAATGGTTGACCTACTACGGTTACAAGTATAATCAAACGGTATTAAACAAATTGTATTGGTACGGTCAATTGTCTTATTTGAGCCAGATTTCCAAGTATTATATGAACCAAGATTTAGAAAATGTCAATCGGGAGATTCATGGCTTGCGTCACTTCCGAGACAAGTATGGAAAGAGAAGATGAGAGTTAGAAATCGTAAAGGGGCGACAGAATTACTAGAGGCAAATCCCCAGTATGTGGTCCTCAATCCCTTGGAAGCCAAGGGAAAATGGCGGGACTTGTTTGGCAATGATAATCCCATTCATGTGGAAGTTGGAAGTGGAAAGGGTGCCTTTGTTTCAGGTATGGCCAAGCAAAACCCTGACATCAACTATATCGGGATTGATATTCAAAAGTCTGTTTTGAGCTACGCTTTGGACAAGGTGCTTGAAGTTGGAGTGCCTAACATCAAACTCTTGTGGGTAGATGGTTCTGACTTGACTGACTACTTTGAAGACGGTGAGATTGATCGTTTGTATCTGAACTTTTCAGATCCTTGGCCTAAAAAACGCCATGAAAAGCGTCGTTTGACCTACAAGACCTTCTTGGATACCTTTCAAGCGTATCTTGCCTGAAAATGGAGAAATTCATTTCAAGACGGATAACCGTGGCTTGTTTGAGTATAGCCTAGTGAGTTTTTCTCAGTATGGCATGAAGCTCAATGGTGTCTGGCTAGACTTACATGCCAGTGATTTTGAAGGCAATGTCATGACAGAATACGAGCAAAAATTCTCCAACAAGGGGCAAGTTATCTACCGAGTTGAGGCTCAGTTTTAATCTAAAGAGATTTCAAAAACTGTTTCGCATTCAAAAAAAGTTAAACAAATTATATATTTTAAGGATTTAGTTCTGAGTTGTGCAGAATTAAGTCCTTTTAGTTTAATTTTAAAACAGGTGGTTTTTGCTAAGAGTGTATTTGCAGCCAGATAAATGGTATAATGAAAAGGTTATGAGAAATAGTATAAACCCTCTTGTATTTTATCTTTTCTTTCTCCTTGTCATAGGTGGTTTAATTTTTTCCGATTATCAACAACATAGACAAGTAGATGTGCAGACAGAAAAAGAGGTGCAAGTAGAAAAAACTGAAACAACTATTAAAACTAGTGAAGTAGAGGAAAATAAGGTTATCGAAGACAGATTAACCACGATGACTTTGGAAGAGAAAGTGGGACAATTATTTTGGGCCAGAGTTCCTTCTAATCATCAGCTAGAAGATCTCCAATCCTATCATTTGTCTGGTTATATCTTATTTGGAAGAGATTTTGAGGGTCGAAGTATAGAGGATATAAAGGCTTTGACAAAGGGCTATCAAGCTGCTGCAAAGATTCCTTTATTGATTGGTTCAGATGAAGAAGGTGGGACAGTGACTCGTATCAGTTCGATTTTAGAAACTCCTTTCCAATCTCCTATGGCACTTTATCAGCAAGGGGGAATGGAGGCAGTGCTTTCTGAGACGAAGCAGAAGGCAGAACTGCTAAAATCTGTTGGGATTAATGCTGGACTTTTCCCAGTTGCAGATCTTGCAAGGAATCAATCATCCTTCTATCTATGATCGAACGATTGGACAAGATGTTCAAACAACTGCAAGTTATGTTCAACAGGTTGTAGAAGAACTTAAAAAGAGTAAGGTTGGGTCAACATTGAAACATTTTCCAGGATATGGCGATAATGGGAGACAGTCATACCGCTATTATCCAAGACAACCGTTCTCTGGATGAATTAAGACAAGCAGATCTTCTCACTTTTCAAGCGGGGATAGATGCAGGGGCGGATAGTGTCTTAGTCTCTCACAATATCCTATCTAAAATTGACACAGTGCCATCATCTATCTCACCGAAAATCACTGACCTTTCTTCGTAAGGAACTGCATTTCAAAGGTGTCATTATGACGGATGATTTTAGACATGGCAGGAATAGCCGATTTTGTCAATCAGGAAGAGGCTGCTTTTCAAGTGATTTTAGCTGGAAATGATCTGATTTTAGGATCTTCCTATCAAACTCAGATTCCTTATCTATTAAAGAAAATCTCCTATGGAGAGCTGACAGAAGATCGCATTGATGAGTCTGTGAGACGTATTTTAACTTGGAAATATGATTTGGGATTATTAGGAGCGGCGCAGTAAGTCTTGTAAGTCCCAGACAAAAAGCTTCAAGGTCAAATCCTTGCAGGTTAGCTTGATTTGTGTTATACTTGTAGCAAGAATATGAGAAAGTGAGGCGGAGAAATATCTTCGCCTCTTGCTTATGAGGAGGTGGACGCAATCGCAACAATCGTAGAATTAGTCAGAGAAGTCGTAGAACCTGTCATCCAAGCACCTTTCGAACTCGTGGATATCGAGTATGGAAAGATTGGCAGTGACATGATTCTCAGTATTTTTGTAGATAAACCTGAAGGAATTACCTTGAACGACACGGCGGACTTGACAGAAATGATCAGTCCTGTCCTAGATACCATCAAGCCAGATCCCTTCCCAGAACAATATTTCCTAGAAATCACCAGTCCAGGCTTGGAACGTCCTTTGAAAACCAAGGATGCCGTCGCTGGAGCGGTTGGGAAATACATCCATGTCGGGCTCTACCAAGCCATCGATAAGCAAAAGGTCTTTGAAGGAACCTTGTTGGCCTTTGAAGAGGATGAGTTGACCATGGAATATATGGACAAGACGCGTAAGAAAACTGTCCAAATTCCATACAGTTTGGTATCAAAAGCACGTTTAGCAGTTAAATTATAGAAAAAGAAAGGATAGCTTTTGAGGATTCAAAAGTGAAGAAAACATGAGTAAAGAAATGCTAGAGGCCTTCCGCATTTTGGAAGAAGACAAGGGAATCAAAAAAGAAGATATCATCGACGCAGTAGTAGAGTCGCTTCGTTCCGCTTATCGCAGACGCTATGGTCAATCAGACAGTGTAGCTATTGACTTCAACGAAAAAACAGGTGATTTTACAGTTTATACTGTCCGTGAAGTTGTTGATGAAGTATTTGATAGCCGTTTGGAAATCAGCTTGAAAGATGCTCTTGCCATTAATTCAGCCTATGAGCTTGGTGACAAAATCAAGTTTGAAGAAGCACCTGCTGAGTTTGGTCGTGTAGCAGCCCAATCTGCCAAACAAACCATCATGGAAAAAATGCGCAAGCAAACACGTGCCATCACTTACAATACTTACAAAGAACATGAACAAGAAATCATGTCTGGTACAGTAGAACGTTTTGACAACCGTCTCATCTATGTCAATCTTGGCAGCATCGAAGCCCAATTGTCAAAACAAGACCAAATTCCTGGTGAAGTTTTTGCTTCTCATGATCGTATCGAAGTATATGTTTACAAGGTTGAAGACAACCCTCGTGGTGTCAACGTCTTTGTTAGCCGTAGCCATCCCGAAATGATCAAACGCTTGATGGAACAAGAAATTCCAGAAGTTTATGATGGAACTGTTGAAATCATGAGCGTGGCCCGTGAAGCAGGTGACCGTACTAAGGTTGCAGTTCGTAGTCATAATCCAAACGTGGATGCTATCGGAACAATCGTTGGACGTGGTGGAGCTAACATCAAGAAAATCACTAGCAAATTCCACCCAGCTCGTTACGATGCCAAGAGCGACCGTATGGTACCAATCGAAGAAAATATCGATGTTATCGAGTGGGTAGCAGATCCAGCTGAATTTATCTACAATGCCATCGCTCCTGCTGAAGTTGACCAAGTTATCTTTGATGAAAACGACAGCAAACGTGCCTTGGTGGTTGTTCCTGATAACAAGCTTTCTCTTGCTATCGGTCGTCGTGGGCAAAACGTTCGCTTGGCAGCTCACTTGACTGGTTACCGTATTGATATAAAGTCTGCTAGCGAATTTGAAGCCATGGAAGAAGCTGGTTTGGTAGATTTGGAAGCAGAAAACGATACTGTAGAAGAATAAAAGCTGCTAGAGGAGGGAAAGATGAAAACGAGAAAAATCCCTTTGCGCAAGTCTGTTGTGTCTAACGAAGTGATTGATAAGCGTGATTTGCTCCGCATTGTCAAGAACAAGGAAGGACAAGTCTTTATCGATCCGACAGGAAAGGCCAATGGCCGTGGCGCTTATATCAAGCTAGACAATGCAGAAGCCATAGAGGCTAAAAAGAAGAAGGTCTTTAACCGTAGCTTTGACATGGAAGTGGAAGAAAGCTTTTATGACGAGTTGATCGCTTATGTGGATCACAAAGTGAAAAGAAGAGAGTTAGGACTTGAATAAGCAAAAGATAAGTAATTTCTTGGGACTGGCTCAGCGAGCAGGACGGATCATATCGGGTGAAGAATTGGTGGTCAAGGCCATTCAAGACGGCAAGGCCAAGATGGTCTTTCTAGCCCATGATGCTGGACCCAATTTAACCAAGAAGATTCAAGATAAAAGTCATTATTATCAAGTAGAAATTGTAACCGTGTTTTCAACACTGGAATTAAGCATAGCAGTCGGGAAAATCAAGAAAAGGTTTTGGCTGTGACAGATGCTGGATTTACAAAGAAAAATGAGGTCTCTTATGGAATAGAAGAGGAGGACATGATTTGTCTAAGAAAAGATTGTACGAAATCGCAAAAGAACTTGGAAAAGAAAGTAAAGAAGTTGTAGCGCGTGCAAAAGAGTTGGGCTTGGATGTGAAAAGCCACTCATCAAGTGTGGAAGAAGCTGTCGCTGCAAAAAAATCGCTGCCAGCTTTTAAGCCTGCAGCTGCTCCGAAAGCAGAAGCAAAACCTGCAGCACCAAAAGCAAGTGCAGAAAAGAAAGTCGAGAAATCTGAGCCAGCTAAACCAGCTGTAGCTAAGGAAGAGGCAAAACCTGCTGATCCAGTTGCTCCGAAGGCCGAAAAAGTAGCAGCTAAACCGCAAAGCCGTAATTTTAAGGCTGAGCGTGAAGCCCGTGCCAAAAGAGCAGGCAGAACGACGTAAGCAAAAACAAGGGCAATAACCGTGACCAACAACAAAAACGGCAAACCGTCAGAAAAACGACGGTCGTAATGGTGGAAAAACAAGGTCAAGGCAACCGCGACAATCGTCGCTTTTAATGACCAAGCTAATAAACAGCAAGGTCAGCAAAAATCGTGGTAATGAGCGCCGTCAACAAGAGGACAAACGTCCAAATCAAGCGGCTCCACGCATTGACTTTAAAGCCCGTGCAGCAGCCCTAAAAAGCAGAGCAAAATGCAGAGTACGCACGTTCAAGTGAGGAACGTTTCAAGCAGACTCAGGCTGCTAAAGAAGCCTTGGCCCAAGCTAACAAAACGCAAGGAACCAGAGGAAATCTTTGAAGAAGTGGCTAAGTTAGCTGAACAAGCGCAACAAGCGCAGCAAGTTCAAGCAGTGGTTGAAGTCGTCCCTGAGAAAAAGAAGCTGCCAGTGGATACACGTCGTAAAAAAACAAGCTCGACCAGACAAAAAAATCGTGACGATTATGATCACGAAGAAGATGGTCCTAGAAAACAACAAAAGAATCGAAGTAGTCAAAATCAAGTGAGAAATCAAAAGAATAGTAACTGGAATAACAATAAGAAGAACAAAAAAGGCAATAACAAGAACAACCGTAATCAGGCTCCAAAACCTGTTACAGAACGTAAATTCCATGAATTGCCAACAGAATTTGAATATACAGATGGTATGACCGTTGCGGAAATCGCAAAACGTATCAAACGTGAACCAGCTGAAATCGTTAAGAAACTCTTTATGATGGGTGTCATGGCCACACAAAACCAATCCTTGGATGGGGAAACAATTGAACTCCTCATGGTGGATTATGGTATCGAAGCCAAACAAAAGGTTGAAGTGGATAATGCCGACATCGAACGTTTCTTTGTCGAAGATGGTTATCTCAATGAAGATGAATTGGTTGAGCGTCCACCAGTTGTAACTATCATGGGACACGTTGACCACGGTAAAACAACACTCCTAGATACCCTTCGTAACTCACGTGTTGCGACAGGTGAAGCAGGTGGTATCACTCAGCATATCGGTGCCTACCAAATCGTGGAAAATGGCAAGAAGATTACCTTCCTTGATACACCAGGACACGCGGCCTTTACATCTATGCGTGCGCGTGGTGCATCTGTTACCGATATTACTATCTTGGTCGTAGCGGCAGATGACGGGGTTATGCCTCAGACTATCGAAGCCATCAACCACTCAAAAGCGGCCAACGTTCCAATCATCGTAGCCATCAACAAGATTGATAAACCAGGTGCCAACCCAGAACGCGTTATCGGTGAATTGGCAGAGCATGGGGTTATGTCAACAGCTTGGGGTGGAGATTCTGAATTTGTTGAAATCTCAGCTAAATTCAACCAAAACATCGAAGAATTGTTGAAACAGTCCTTCTTGTAGCTGAAATCCAAGAACTCAAAGGCAGACCCAACAGTTCGTGCGATCGGTACAGTTATCGAAGCTCGCTTGGATAAAGGAAAAGGTGCGGTCGCAACCCTTCTTGTTCAACAAGGTACCTTGAATGTTCAAGACCCAATCGTTGTCGGAAATACCTTCGGTCGTGTCCGTGCTATGACCAATGACCTTGGTCGTCGTGTTAAGGTGGCTGGACCATCAACACCAGTGTCTATCACAGGTTTGAACGAAGCGCCAATGGCGGGTGACCACTTTGCCGTTTACGAAGATGAAAAATCTGCGCGTGCAGCAGGTGAAGAGCGTGCCAAACGTGCCCTCATGAAACAACGTCAAGCTACCCAACGTGTCAGCCTTGAAAACCTCTTTGATACGCTTAAAGCTGGTGAACTCAAATCAGTTAACGTTATCATCAAAGGCCGACGTACAAGGTTCTGTTGAAGCCCTTTCTGCCTCACTTCAAAAGATCGACGTGGAAGGTGTCAAAGTGACCATCGTTCACTCAGCGGTCGGTGCTATCAACGAATCTGACGTGACCCTTGCCGAAGCTTCAAATGCTTTCATCGTTGGTTTCAACGTACGCCCTACACCACAAGCTCGTCAACAAGCAGAAGCTGACGATGTGGAAATCCGTCTCCACAGCATTATCTACAAGGTTATCGAAGAGATGGAAGAAGCCATGAAAGGGATGCTTGATCCAGAATTTGAAGAAAAAGTTATCGGTGAAGCAGTTATCCGTGAAACCTTCAAGGTGTCTAAAGTGGGAACTATCGGTGGATTCATGGTTATCAACGGTAAGGTTACCCGTGACTCTAAAGTCCGTGTTATCCGTGACGGTGTCGTTATCTATGATGGCGAACTCGCAAGCTTGAAACACTACAAAGACGACGTCAAAGAAGTTACAAACGGTCGTGAAGGTGGTTTGATGATTGATGGCTACAATGATATCAAGACTGATGATGTGATTGAGGCTTATGTCATGGAAGAAATCAAGAGATAAGATTTTTGCTCCTTTCTTAGGTGGTGAGGGACGCAAGCAAACCGATGGTTTCATTGCTTATTTTTGAGCCTAGGGTCTCAAAAATCCCCTGTGATGGGACTGATAAATCAGTTCCATCACTTTCACCACGGCGAAAGAAGCAGATGATTTCAAATTGAACTTCGTTTCAATTTGAAACTGAAAATCAATAAGTTTAAAAATAGCTAGGTCTGCTGGCCTAGCTTTTGGTTCAAAGTAGAGAAAGGAATATCATGGCAAATCATTTCCGTACGGATCGTGTGGGCATGGAAATCAAGCGTGAAGTCAATGAGATTTTGCAAAAGAAAGTCCGTGATCCGCGTGTTCAAGGTGTGACCATCACAGATGTTCAGATGCTAGGTGACTTGTCTGTTGCCAAGGTTTACTACACCATTTTGAGTAACCTTGCTTCAGATAATCAAAAAGCTCAAATCGGGCTTGAAAAAGCAACTGGTACCATCAAACGTGAACTTGGTCGCAATTTGAAATTGTACAAAATCCCAGATTTGACCTTCGTCAAAGACGAGTCCATCGAGTATGGAAACAAGATTGACGAAATGCTACGCAATCTGGATAAAAACTAAAGAGAGGGGCAACCCTCTTTTTTTGATGGGGAAATTATTAAAAAGCTTTATAAAATTTAGCTTGTATGATATTATAGGAAATGAAAAAAGTGAGATGAAACGATTTTTCAGCAATAGCCAGTAAGGCTGGTATCGTTAATATTTTGAAAGTGTAGTTAAACGAGGGAAGATAATATGGGACTCATAAAAACTCTAGCTAAAACTTACGGGAATTACTTTTTGACCATGCAAGGTATAAAAGTAATGAAAACGATAAAGAAAGATGATAATATTGTTGTCGGTTTTGGGAAACTTTTTATTGCTGACAAGTTAATGGATACGGCTCGGTGGCTCATCAAGCCAGAGGATAGAAAATGAAATTTTTTTGAGTCTTCTTGCCATTCTTTTTATCAAACCAATTTATTTGGGATTGTGAAATTCTTTGTGGATGATCATCTCTTTTGCATTCCAATTGCTGTTTTTACAAGATAGTATTTAAGATATTGGATTGGCTCTTTAAACTTATTTAGGTCGTAATTCAAGTCGCAGAGAACTAGCAGGAACTCGCACTGCTAGTTTTTTTAATCTCTTTCCTTATGGTATAATAAAATAAATAAATATCATTTATAAACGATAATGGAGGTCGTCATGGACAATATCATCGATGTGTCAATTCCTGTTGCAGAAGTGGTGGATAAGCATCCAGAAGTCTTGGAAATACTAGTGGAGTTGGGTTTTAAACCTCTTGCTAATCCCTTGATGCGTAATACTATCGGTCGCAAAGTATCGCTCAAGCAGGGTTCTAAGCTGGAAGGAACCCCTATGGACAAGATTGTCCGCACACTGGAAGCGAATGGCTACGAAGTGATTGGATTAGACTAATGGCAGATGAACGGATTCATGTCCTACGGGATATTTTTGTTAGAATTGCATAATGGGGCCTCTCCTGAGTCGGTTCAGGAGCGCTTTGATGCGACCTTTACAGGTGTTTCAGCTATCGAGATTTCCCTTATGGAGCACGAGCTGATGAACTCAGACTCAGGTGTTACCTTTGAAGATGTCATGGAACTCTGTGATGTTCATGCCAATCTTTTTAAAAATGCTGTTAAGGATGTCGAAGTTGCAGATACCGAGCACCCAGGTCACCCAGTTCGGATTTTCAAAGAAGAAAATCTAGCCCTCCGTGCGGCCTTGATTCGCATTCGGAGATTGTTGGATACCTATGAGTCTATGGAAGATGAAGAAATGCTGGCGGAGATGCGTAAGGGTTTGGTGCGTCAGATGGGACTTGTGGGGCAATTTGACATCCACTACCAGCGCAAGGAAGAGCTCATTTTTCCCCATCATGGAGCGCTATGGGCACGATTCGCCTCCCAAAGTTATGTGGGGAGTGGATGACCAGATTAGGGAACTCTTTCAAACAGCTTTAGCGACAGCCAAGTCATTGCCAGAAGTGTCGATTAGTAGTGTAAAGGAAGCTTTTGAAGTCTTTGCGACAGAGTTTGAAAGTATGATTTTCAAGGAAGAGTCCATCCTTCTCATGATTCTCCTTGAGTCCTTTACTCAGGATGACTGGCTTCAGATTGCGGAGGAGAGCGACGCCTACGGCTATGCCATCATCCGCCCGTCTGAGAAATGGGTTCCAGAACGCCAGAGTTTTGTTGAGGAAAAGAGTGCAGAGGAGCCTGTGCAACTAGATACGGCAGAAGGCCAAGTTCAACAAGTTATTGATACGCCAGAAGGGCAGTTTACCATTACCTTTACCCCTAAGGAAAAGGAAGCAGTGCTGGACCGCCATAGTCAACAGGCTTTTGGGAATGGCTATCTCTCAGTCGAGCAGGCCAATCTCATCCTCAATCATCTCCCTATGGAGATTACCTTTGTCAATAAAGACGATATTTTCCAGTATTACAATGACAATGCGCCAGCTGATGAGATGATTTTCAAACGAACGCCGTCCCAAGTTGGGCGCAATGTTGAACTCTGTCATCCACCTAAGTACTTGGACAAGGTCAAGACCATCATGAAGGGGCTTCGTGAGGGAAGCAAAGACAAGTATGAAATGTGGTTCAAGTCTGAGTCGCGAGGTAAGTTTGTTCACATCACCTACGCAGCAGTGCACGATGAAAGAGGGAGAATTCCAAGGAGTGCTGGAGTATGTTCAGGATATCCAGCCCTACCGTGAGATTGACACGGACTATTTCCGTGGATTAGAATAAGGAGAAAAAATGAGTTACGAACAAGAATTTATGAAGGAATTTGAAGCCTGGGTCAATACCCAAATCATGATCAACGACATGGCGCACAAGGAAAGCCAAAAAGTCTACGAAGAAGACCAAGACGAGCGTGCTAAAGATGCCATGATTCGCTACGAAAGCCGCTTGGATGCTTATCAGTTCTTGCTTGGTAAGTTTGAAAACTTCAAAGCAGGAAAGGGATTCCATGATTTGCCAGAAGGCTTGTTTGGTGAGCGAAATTATTAAACGAGATAGATTCTTGATTTTTTACTAAAATCTTGATAGAATATTTATATTAAATCCTTGTCAGAGCAGGGGTTTTTTATTGAAAGGATTTTATCATGTCAAAGAAACTCAATCGTAAAAAACAATTACGAAATAGCCTCCGTCGTGCAGGTGCTTTTTCAAGTACTGTGACTAAGGTTGTAGAAGAGACAAAAAAAGTCGTGAAACGTGCAGAACAGTCAGCAAGCCAAGCTGGTAAGGCTGTTTCTAAAAAAGTTGAACAAGCAGTAGAAGCTACCAAAGAGCAAGCTCAAAAAGTAGCCAATTCTGTAGAAGATTTTGCAGCAAACTTGGGTGGACTTCCACTTGACCGTGCCTAAAACTTTCTATGATGAAGGAATCAAGTCTGCTTCAGATTTCAAAAACTGGACTGAAAAAGAACTCCTTGCCTTGAAAGGAATCGGCCCAGCTACCATCAAGAAATTGAAGGAAAATGGCATCAAGTTCAAGTAATCTTTCTTGTGCCTTGCATTTCCGCAAAAATCTTGCTACAATAGAGCCATTAGAGGTGTTTTGAATCCCACATTTTACAGAAAGTGGCGGTGCTGAGAAGTCCACAAATGTGTCAAAACTAGTTGCTAATGGATGAAAAATTGAAATAAAAGTGTCTTTTTGTTTTAAAGACGAGAGTTGCGGGCAGCTGCCCGAAATTGGGTGGTACCGCGGATAAACACATTCGTCCCTGTCATGTAGATGGCAGGGGCTTTTTTTTTGCGTCTTAGTCAAAGGAGGTTGTTATGAAGCAATCTTTTAAAACAAGTAAACTCTATTATGGTTTTCCTATATTCATTTTGGGGTATCAGGATCAGAATTTTGGACACAATATTACGACCTGTAGCTCCTCTTATAGCTTGGGAGATTGGCTAGTCATTGGTGTTGGTGCTGAAGAAAATGCTACTGAGCAAATTAAGCATTATCAACAGTTCACCGTGAATATCCCTGATGAAAATCTCATGCTCGAGATGGAGCAGGCTGGTTTTATCACTCATCGAGAGAAATTGAAACACCTGGGGCTAGACTACGAGATTTCTGAACGAACTCAGTCTCCGATTTTAGAGGTCTGTCCAGTCGTATTGGACTGTCGGGTAGATCGGATTATCGAGGAAGATGGAATCTGTCATATCTTTGCCAAGATTATCGAGCGACTTGCTGATCCAGATCTCTTGGATGAGAAAGGGCATTTTAAAAATGACCGTTTTTCACCGACTTACTTTATGGGGGACGGTCACCAGCGCGTTTATCGTTATCTGGATGACCGAGTCGATCCCATGGGAAGCTTTATCAAGAAAGCGAGGAAGAAGGATGTCAAGAGCTGAATTACCAGAACGCTTAGAAACCGAACGGCTCGTCTTGCGAGTCCGTACTGTGGCGGATGCTGAGGATATCTTTGACTATGCTAGTTTGCCAGAGGTCGCCTATCCAGCAGGTTTTCCTCCAGTCAAGACCTTGGAAGATGAGATGTATTATCTGGAGCACATTCTTCCGGAGCGCAATCAAAAGGACAATCTCCCAGCTGGCTACGGAATTGTCGTCAAAGGAACCGATAAAGTCATTGGTTCTGTTGACTTCAATCACCGTCACGAAGATGATGTACTGGAGATTGGCTACACCTTGCACCCAGACTATTGGGGTCGAGGCTATGTGCCTGAAGCAACGCGTGCCTTGATTGATCTAGCTTTTAAAGAACTGGGGCTTCACAAAATAGAATTGTCTTGCTTTGGTAACAATGTCAAAAGTCAACGAATTGCAGAAAAACTTGGATTTACCCTCGAAGCTCGTATCCGAGACCGTAAAGATGTTCAAGGAAACCGCTGTGACAGTCTGATATATGGTTTGCTGAGGAGTGAGTGGGAGGTAATTTGATGCATCTTTTCATCATTGGTGCTCCAGCCTCAGGAAAAATGACCATTGGTCAAGAACTGTCTCGACTGACGGATTCTACCCTCTTTTATAACCATCAAGCCATCGATTTTGCACTAGAAATCTATCAGGACTATACAGAGGAAATGTGGGAATTTGTTCGTGGAATCACCTTTTCTTTCCTTGGAGCTAGCGCTAGAAATCAGAGATATGTGATTTTAACTGACGTGATTGATTTTTCAAATCAGTACCAGCTGATGTATTTAAAGCAAATTCAGAATTTGTTGGATGATTATCATCAAGATATTCTTTTTGTTGAGTTGGAAACAAGTCTTGAAGAGCGCATACGTCGAAATCGAACGGAGAATCGATTAAAGCACAAACCCTTAAAACGACATATTGAGGTATCTGAAAGAGAAATTTTAGAGACCGCTGAAACACTTCAATTAAATTCCCAACATCAACCGAATGAGTTGCACCACTACTTTAAAATAAATAATACGAATTTGTCTGCAGAAGAAGTTGCTAAGCAAATTCAAAATAAAATGAACAAAATAGAGAAAGGACAAACACATGTCTAAAGAACTTTCACCTAAATACAATCCAGCCGAGGTTGAGGCTGGTCGTTACCAAAAATGGCTTGATGCGGATGTTTTCAAGCCTTCAGGACGATCAAAAGGCTAAGCCTTATTCAATCGTGATTCCACCACCAAACGTAACTGGGAAACTTCACCTTGGTCACGCTTGGGATACGACTTTGCAAGATATCATCATCCGTCAAAAACGCATGCAAGGTTTTGATACGCTTTGGCTTCCAGGTATGGACCACGCTGGGATTGCCACTCAAGCTAAGGTTGAGGAGCGCTTTGCGTGGTGAGGGCATTACGCGTTATGACCTAGGTCGTGAAAAATTCCTCGACAAGGTCTGGGAATGGAAAGACGAATATGCCACTACTATCAAGGAACAATGGGGCAAGATGGGGCTCTCTGTAGACTACTCTCGTGAGCGTTTCACTCTTGACGAAGGTTTGTCAAAAGCTGTTCGTAAGGTCTTTGTGGACCTTTACAAGAAAGGGTGGATCTACCGTGGTGAGTTTATCATCAACTGGGACCCAGCAGCTCGCACAGCCCTTTCTGATATTGAGGTGATCCACAAGGATGTCGAAGGTGCCTTCTACCACATGAACTACATGCTGGAAGACGGTTCACGCGCCCTTGAAGTTGCCACAACTCGTCCTGAGACCATGTTTGGGGACGTTGCGGTTGCGGTCAATCCAGAAGACCCACGCTACAAGGACTTGATTGGTAAAAACGTCATCCTTCCCAATCGCTAACAAACTCATCCCAATCGTTGGGAGACGAACACGCTGATCCTGAGTTTGGTACAGGTGTCGTGAAAAATCACACCTGCCCACGATCCAAACGACTTCTTGGTTGGTCAACGCCACAACTTGCCACAAGTCAACGTCATGAACGACGACGGAACTATGAATGACTTGGCCTTTGAATTTGCAGGCATGGACCGTTTTGAAGCTCGTAAGGCAGTCGTTGCTAAGTTGGAAGAAATCGGTGCCCTTGTTAAAATCGAAAAAAACGTGTCCACAGTGTTGGTCACTCAGAGCGTACAGGTGTTGTGGTTGAACCACGCTTGTCTACTCAGTGGTTCGTCAAGATGGACCAATTGGCTAAGAAATGCTATTGCCAACCAAGATACAGAAGACAAGGTAGAATTCTACCCACCTCGTTTCAACGATACCTTCCTCCAATGGATGGAAAATGTCCACGACTGGGTAATCTCTCGTCAGCTCTGGTGGGGTCACCAAATCCCTGCTTGGTACAATGCTGAGGGTGAAATGTATGTCGGCGAGGAAGCTCCAGAAGGTGACGGATGGACTCAGGACGAAGACGTCTTGGACACTTGGTTCAGTTCTGCCCTTTGGCCATTCTCAACCATGGGCTGGCCTGATGTCGACTCAGAAGACTTCAAACGCTACTTCCCAACTTCAACCTTGGTAACAGGTTACGACATCATCTTCTTCTGGGTATCTCGTATGATCTTCCAATCCTTGGAATTCACTGGCCGTCAGCCATTCCAAAACGTCCTTATCCACGGTCTCATTCGTGATGAGCAAGGACGTAAGATGTCGAAATCTCTTGGTAACGGGATTGACCCAATGGATGTTATTGAGAAATACGGTGCCGATGCTCTTCGTTGGTTCCTTTCAAACGGTTCTGCACCAGGACAAGACGTGCGCTTCTCTTACGAGAAAATGGATGCTTCATGGAACTTCATTAACAAGATCTGGAACATCTCTCGCTACATACTCATGAACAATGAAGGTTTGACCCTTGAGCAAGCAACTGCCAATGTCGAAAAAGTTGTTAACAAGGAAGCTGGAAATGTCACTGACCGCTGGATTCTCCACAACCTCAATGAAACTATCGGAAAAGCTACTGCCAATTTTGACAAGTTTGAATTTGGTGTAGCTGGACACATCCTCTACAACTTCATCTGGGATGAGTTTGCGGACTGGTACGTTGAGTTGACTAAGGAAGTCCTTTATAGCGACAATGAAGAAGAGAAAGTCATCACACGTTCTGTTCTTCTTTACACCTTGGACAAGATCCTTCGTCTCCTTCACCCAATCATGCCATTTGTGACAGAGGAAATCTTTGGACAAATCTCAGAAGGCTCTATCGTTACAGCTGCATACCCAACTGTTAATCCAGACTTTGAAGACCTTGCTGCTCACACAGGTGTGGAAAGCCTCAAAGACTTGATCCGTGCCGTTCGTAATGCGCGTGCGGAAGTAAACGTAGCACCAAGCAAGCCAATCACGATCCTTGTGAAGACTAGCGATAGTGATTTGGAAGCCTTCTTTAACAGCAATGTCAACTACATCAAACGCTTCACAAATCCAGAACACTTGGAAATCGCATCAACCATCCCTGCACCTGAACTCGCTATGTCAAGCGTCATCACAGGAGCAGAAATCTACCTGCCACTGGCAGACCTCCTCAATGTCGAAGAAGAACTGGCTCGTCTCGACAAGGAACTGGCTAAATGGCAAAAAGAACTGGACATGGTCGGTAAGAAGCTCTCTAACGAACGCTTCGTAGCCAACGCCAAACCAGAAGTCGTCCAAAAAGAACGCGACAAACAAGCCGACTACCAAGCTAAGTACGACGCGACCGTCGCACGTATTGATGAGATGAAGAAACTCGTTAAATAAACACAGAAACACGGTGATGAGCCGTGTTTTTTGGTATAATGGAAACTGAGAATATTTTTTTGAAAAAGGGTAAGAAATGATAGAAGTTGTAGATTTATTTTCTGGTGCTGGAGGATTGACTTTTGGCTTTCAGAAGACAATTAAAAATAATAAATTTGTTTCCAGAAATGACTTTAACATTAGATTTGCAAATGAATTCAATCATGATGCAGCAGAAGCTTTCAGACAAAATTATCCTAGAGTTACTATGATTGAGGAAGACATTGCTAATATAGATGAACAATTTTTAAAATCCAAAGGAATCAGTTCAAAAAGAGTTGATATAGTTATTGGTGGCCCACCTTGTCAGTCCTTTAGTACGGTTGGCAAGAGACAGTATGATAAGAGAGCAAAAATGTATCGTGAATATAGAAGGATACTTTCATTTATCCAACCTAAAATGTTTGTTTTTGAAAATGTTTATGGTTTGCTAACCATGAAAAACGAGCAAAATGGGACCCAATTATTCGAAATGTAAAAGAAAGTTTTAAAGATTTATCTAGCTTTGGAGATGTTCATGGATATAGCGTTTATACAGAATTACTTAATGCTAAGGATTACGGTGTTCCACAAAATAGAGAACGCGTCTTTTTGATTGGTGTAAGAAATGATTTAAATATTGAGTTTGAATGGAGTTTTCCAGAAAAGTGTACTTCTGAAAATCCCTTCAATTTAAGAGATGCTATTGGAGATTTACCTAGTTTAGGAAATAATGACAGAGCGGACCAATATGTGGAAGATCCACAAACAGATTATCAAATTTTAATGAGAGGTAATCAAGAACAATTATTTAATCATGTAAGTCGTAATCATGGACAAAGATTGCAGAAAATTATGGCTGCACTTAAGGAAGGACAAGGTAAGAATGATATAAATAGAATGGTAGAAGATGGATTGTTAGATAGAGCACTTTATTTAACCTCAGGATATAGTAATACTTACGGTAGATTGTGGTGGGATAGACCTTCAACGACCATAACAAATAATTTATCAACTCCATCTTCCTTACGGTGCATTCATCCCAGTCAAAATAGAGCTTTGACTGCAAGGGAAGGTGCAAGAATACAGTCTTTTCCAGATAATTATAAGTTTGTCGGAGGTCTACAAGCAATTAATACCCAGATTGGTAATGCTGTTCCTCCAATTTTAAGTATTCATTTAGCTAATAGAATAAAAAATTTTTTTCGAGGAAAATAAATTATAAAAGGCGTTTTATTATGATAGAAAACTAATAGTATCCCATTTAACTTTTCTTATTTTGCTTTTGAAATTTGTTAGGAAAAGCAAATGTATACTAATAATTGGAGCGCAATATCTGAATTAATAGCTAATGGTTTAGATGCTGGTGCAACAAAACGTTAAAGCTCTATATAGAATCTATCGATAAAGAAAAATCTGATATTAGAGATTTTAGATAATGGTAGTGGAATGAGCTATGAAGATTTATCTACTAAATACTCCTTGATTGGTAGAAATAGACGTATATCAAAACGAAGAAATTCTCTGAGAAGACAAAAGGGAAGAAAAAGGTATAGGAAAATTAGCGACGTTATTTTTTTGTCATATTATATATAGTTTCTAAGAAGGGAGGAACTGAAACAGCTTGGATGTTAGACTCTACAAATGCATCTGATAGCGATATTCCTGAATTAATTCGTGTTGATATTAATGATGTATCTATTGAAAATAAAAAGTGTTTTGGGAGTCGTTTGAGTCGGGGACTTTGATAAAAATCGGTTGGAGTTAATTTATCTGGATTTGCAGAGGAAAGTTAGATTCTTTAAAGATGAATTTGGCTAATTATTACTTGTTAAACAATATTGGTGCAGTTATCGAAGTGGCGTACAAGACTAAAGCAAAACAGAAGATAGAATTTTCAAAAGTTTCTAAAGTAATTGGATTTAAAAATTTGTATGCTTTTTTTCAAACTTCTGAAGGTATCGTTGAAAAATAAATTGTTAAATGACTCAGTGAAAATAAATGCAGATTTAGAACAAGTATCCAACAAATTACGTAAGGTAAAAATTAAATCCATCAGACATTACTAAAAATAAATTTAAAAGGAAAAGAAAATTTATAACTTTACAAGGAGATGCAAAGGAATTTAATTATGAATTGAATGGTTGGATAGGAATCCACAGTACAATTAATATGGTGGAAGCGTCTGAAAAATACAAAAACGATCCCAATAATAGATTTATAAGGAATTCTGTTTATAAGGCTAATCAGTTAAGACTTTATGTCAGAGATAAATTAGCAGTATCAGATTTTATGCCGCAGTTAAATAATACTCAAGCATTAAGTAATTATATAGAAGGGAAATCTCATTTGATATTTTAGACAATGATTATTTGGAGGATATTTCAACTTCAAATCGTGAAGGATTATCAGGAAATGATGAAAGGATAACTTTATTGATTGAGTTACTAAAACCAATTGTCAATAAGTTGATAAATGAGCGTGCTAATATTGGTAAGGTAGTGCGTAAGGAAGTTGAAAAGATTAGACAAGAAGAAAAGGAGAAAATAGAAAGAAAAGAACAACTTGCAGAGGAAAAAAAGAAAGCAAGCAGAAGAAAATAAAAGAATTGCAGAACAGCAACATCAGGAGGCTGAGTTAGCTAGAAAATTGGCAGAGACAAAACAAAAAGAAGCAGAAATAGCTAGAGACGTAGCAGAGGAGGAAAGCAAAAAGGAAGGATGTTTTAATTGAAGTAATAATTCTGCGCAACAAAAATTTGTTGGCTCATGAATTAACTGAGTGTATAAAAACATAGATTCAGTAACAAAAATTGTTGCAGATTTTAAATCGACAGATGATTTTGAACGAGTGAGCGAGTATGTTGTTAGTCTAAAAATCTTCTGGAAAATTATTTACAATAAAAATCAAGTGCTCAAATTAAATACTTCTGAAGTAAAAGGAAGGAAATACATTAATGTCAAAAGTTATATAAAGAGTTACTTAAACAGTCTGTCTTATAAAAATTTAGAGATTATAATTGATTTTTCAAATAATCCTCATACTTCCAGAGTACATATTTTTGATTTAGGTATGATACTAGATAATTTTATTATAAATGCTATGGATCAACTAGCAGATAAAAATTATATTTAAATTCATTGATGAAGAAAATAAATTAGTTATATCTTCTAATAAGCCATTATCTTCTGAAAATAGTCAATAAGGACGATATTTTTTTAGATTAGGATTTACTACTAAAGAGAATGGGACAGGAGTTGGGATGTATATAATTAAACAAACTTGTAAAAATTTAAATGGGAAATTAATGTGGTTTTCAAATACGGAAGAAACAAGTTTTATAATTGAATTAGGTGATAATTAGAAAAATGCGTAGAGATATTAGTATTATTTGGTTAGAAGATGAGATGGAAGATGCTTTTTCACGATTATTTTAAAAATAGTAACAAAAAGCTATAGAAGATAAAGGTTATCAATTATTAAGGGATAATTGTTATTTATGTGAAAGTATTGGAGATGCCAGAAAAATTTTGGATGATACTTCTAAAAAGAATCGATTTCTTTATATCCGATTTTTAATTTAGGAGAAGAATATGAGAATGGTATTGATAATGGTATTGAATTTTAAACGATGTAAGAAGTCGCGAAAAATATAAGCAATTTTTATTCTTTATTCAAAAATTATGATGAGATAAAAGGAGACAGTAATAACAAAATTAATGAGGAAGATAATCTAGGATTATTAAATAATACTATGATTATCAACTTATCCTCTCCCAGCGATGAAGTAATTGAACGTGAATTTCAGAAAGCCATTGAAATTAGTCTATCAAAGTGGGATGAACTAAATGCTCTTAGAGGAGAGTATATGAGTGAAAATGCTGAGATAGAATATGAGTTATATTAAATGTTGACTTAACAGATTCTAGAAATTATAAATCTCTCTATAGAGATTTTTAAAAATAATCATCTTAGTAAACGTGATATCACCCACAACACATCATTATTAAATGATTGGATGCAAATGATAGATAAAACGCAATTCATTAGCTCATTCTAAAGAAGAATTTAATGATGTAAAAGGCTATGTAATATCAAACATTGATGATAAAAGTATACAAATTGTAGAAGAGGAAATTAACGAAGAGAGAAAAATCATTAATACATCTATCAGAACAAGTGAAAGCATTGATAAGAGCAAAACCAAAAAGAATAATCAATAACAAACATTGATGATGAAAGTACCTAATTGTATAAGAGGAAATTGTTGATAAATCTATAGGAGTAAGTAAAAACATAGGGACAAAAAGATATTTTAATATCCAATAAAAAAAGATAAAATACAATTATTTACAATTATCAAAAATACTACTAATATAACTAACATTTTAGAAAGCAGGTTACTACATGACAAATTCTGTAAGTTCGAACCGATCTGAGAAGTACAACATTGCAGCCTTCTTCTCAGGTGTTGGGGGAATTGAGTTTGGATTTGAACAGACCAACGAGTTCATAGTGGTGTATGCCAATGAGTTTGATAAGTATGCGCGTCAGACTTATTAGCCCATTTATCCAGATATATCTCGATAATCATATAATTCAGTTAAAGAACATTCCAGAAAAGTGCATGAAATGCTGAGTATAACTTGTTCACTATTAAGATGAAGTATATATTTCATAGAATATTGTGAGGACTTTTATAATTTTTGCCAATTCCATACCCATTTCACCATTTACCTATGATACATAAAAACAATTGAAAGGACCTTTCTATGCAACCAACTTACAACATTGACAATCCAAACTGGTCGTATGAAGCGAAACGTGATTTATGGCGGATAGGTTTTGGTCTGCAGAAAGTTGACAATCTAGTGCCATCTGCTTATATGGAATCTTTGGCTGAGAAACAGGCTCGGGGTGAACTGACTTATGAGCAAGTTTATGAGGATGCAACGGCTTATCACCATACTATTGATGCAAGTACGGAAGAGGCAGACTTGGTTTCTCTTCGTATCGTGGAACTATTATCTCGAAGAGGCTTTAGTTTCAGTCCTGCAACCTTACTTGCTATTCATAAGGAATTGTTTCAGGATATATTTGAACCCTCTATTCCAGTGGGGCAATTTCGTCAGACAAATATCACAAAGAATGAACCTGTTTTGAATGGTGAAAGTGTTGTGTACTCTGACTACTCTATGATTCAAATGACCTTGGATTATGATTTTAATCAGGAAAAACAAGTTGCATATGCGACACTAACCCAGGCGGATGTGGTTAAACAAATTCAGCATTTTATTTCAGGAATCTGGCAGATTCATCCATTTCGCGAAGGAAACACTCGGACAGTAACGGTCTTTTTGATTCAGTATCTTCGTGAGTTTGGTTTTGATATTGATAATACACCATTTCAGCAACATGCCAAGTATTTTCGTGATGCCTTGGTATTAGATAATGCAAAGATTTTACAGCGACGTCCTGAGTTTTTAACAGCTTTTTTTGAAAATCTCTTGCTCGGTGGTCAAAATGATCTGTCATCAGAAAAGATGTATCTAGAACTCGATCTTTAAAAATCCGTTTTAGACTAATTTCCACTTTGGTCAGGCAAGTGGAAGTTACTTTGAGAAGTTACCCCAGTTCAAATCATCTCACTTTCTCCCCCTTAACCTTTGACTATTCCGCAAAATTATCGTAAAATAAAGAGTAAATGATAAAATGAGGTCAGAGTCTGTTTGCTCTGGCGATAGTAGTATAAATGAGGAGAAACGCTTTTGGAATTAGAAGTATTTGCTGGGCAAGAAAAAGTGAACTATCTATGATTGAGGTAGCGCGTGCTATCTTGGAACTTCGTGGTCGCGATCATGAGATGCATTTTAGCGATCTTGTAAACGAAATTCAAAACTACCTTGGAACATCAAACAGCGATATCCGCGAAGCCTTGCCTTTGTTCTACACAGAATTGAACTTTGACGGTAGCTTCATCTCTCTTGGGGACAACAAATGGGGTCTTCGTTCATGGTATGGTGTGGACGAAATTGACGAAGAAATCATCGCTCTTGAAGAAAATGACGACGATGAAGTAGCACCAAAAGCTAAGAAAAAACGCGTCAATGCCTTCATGGATGGCGATTCAGATGCTATTGACTACAATGCAGATGATCCAGAAGACGAAGATGCATACGAAGCAGATCCAGCTCTTTCATACGATGATGAAAATCCAGATGATGAGAAAAATGAAGTGGAAGCTTACGATGCAGAAATCAACGAAATCGCCCCAGATGACTTGGGTGAAGATGTGGATCTCAACGAAGAAGACGATGAGTTTTCAGATGATGACGCTGAAAACAACGAGGAATAAAAGTTAGCTATTGACAATTATCCTATTTTTAGGTATCATATTGTTCGGGCACCTCTTTTAGAGGTCGGAGCTCCCTAGTTCTTAGGGAGCTATTTTTTGTTTTTCAAGAAGTTATCTTCTTGTATTTTGGTTGTGAATCTGGTGCAGTCGTCCCAGATTATTCTTATTAATAGGGTCTTGTTTTCTATGTCCCCTCGTAGTCAGCAAGACCTTGAGCATTTTAGAAAGAGGAATCTATGTCTACGAAATATATTTTTGTAACTGGTGGTGTGGTATCGTCTATTGGGAAAGGGATTGTGGCAGCAAGTCTGGGCCGTCTCTTGAAAAATCGTGGTCTCAAAGTAACCATTCAAAAATTTGACCCTTATATCAATATTGATCCGGGAACTATGAGTCCTTACCAGCACGGGGAAGTTTTTGTGACAGATGACGGAGCTGAGACAGATTTGGACTTGGGTCACTATGAACGTTTCATTGATATCAATCTCAACAAATATTCCAACGTGACAACTGGTAAAATTTACAGTGAAGTTCTTCGTAAGGAACGTCGTGGAGAATACCTTGGGGCAACTGTTCAGGTTATTCCTCATATAACAGATGCTTTGAAAGAAAAAATCAAGCGTGCCGCTCTAACGACCGATTCTGATGTCATTATCACAGAGGTTGGTGGAACAGTAGGAGATATCGAGTCCTTGCCATTCTTAGAGGCCCTTCGTCAGATGAAGGCAGATGTGGGTGCGGATAACGTTATGTATATCCATACAACCTTGCTTCCTTACCTCAAGGCTGCTGGTGAAATGAAGACCAAACCAACTCAACACTCTGTAAAAGAATTGCGTGGTTTGGGAATCCAACCAAATATGTTGGTTATTCGTACAGAAGAGCCAGCTGGTCAAGGGATTAAAAATAAACTGGCCCAGTTCTGTGATGTGGCACCTGAAGCTGTTATCGAATCGTTGGATGTTGAACACCTTTACCAAATTCCATTGAACTTGCAGGCACAAGGTATGGATCAAATTGTTTGTGACCATTTGAAACTAGATGCACCGGCCGCGGATATGACGGAGTGGTCAGCTATGGTGGATAAGGTCATGAACCTCAAGAAACAAGTCAAGATTTCCCTTGTTGGTAAGTATGTGGAGTTGCAAGATGCCTACATCTCTGTGGTAGAAGCTTTGAAACACTCTGGATATGCAAATGACGCAGAAGTTAAAATCAATTGGGTCAATGCCAATGATGTGACAGCAGAGAATGTAGCAGAACTCTTGTCTGATGCGGACGGAATCATCGTGCCAGGTGGTTTTGGTCAACGTGGTACTGAAGGGAAAATCCAAGCCATCCGCTATGCGCGTGAGAATGATGTTCCCATGTTGGGTGTCTGCTTGGGAATGCAGTTGACTTGTATCGAGTTTGCTCGTCACGTTTTAGGACTCGAAGGTGCCAATTCTGCAGAACTTGCACCAGAAACAAAATACCCTATCATTGATATCATGCGTGATCAGATTGACGTTGAGGACATGGGGGGAACCCTTCGCTTGGGGCTTTATCCGTCTAAGTTGAAACGTGGCTCTAAGGCAGCAGCTGCTTATCACAATCAAGAAGTGGTGCAACGCCGTCACCGTCACCGCTATGAGTTTAACAATGCCTTCCGTGAGCAGTTTGAGGCAGCAGGCTTTTGTCTTTTCAGGAGTTTCTCCAGACAATCGTTTGGTCGAAATTGTGGAAATTCCTGAAAATAAATTCTTTGTAGCGTGTCAGTATCACCCTGAACTGTCAAGCCGTCCAAATCGCCCAGAAGAACTCTACACTGCCTTTATTACTGCAGCGGTTGAGAATAGTAATTAGCTAGATTATAACCTTTGAGAACAATCTCAGAGGTTTTTTGTTGCATATTTAGGATAAGATTTGCAAAACAAAAATATAGTGATATAATTAACATAAAAAACCCTAAGGGGGAACTACAATGAAAAAAATCACACTATTTAGTTTAGCTTTAACAGGCCTAGCTTTGCTAGTTTCACCTCATTCAGGGCAGGCATTTGAGCTTAAAGAAGAATGGGTTGTTAAGTGTGGAGTACAGTATCAAGATGGCAAGATTCTTCGGTTTAACAATGGTCATGAAGTGGATATCAAAGTCTTGGATTTGCCAAAAACCGAGAAAATCGAGTGGACGGTTAGTCTCGATGGTCAAGATCAGACAGTCAATTTTCTAGGTCAAGAAAAGGACAAGTCTATGATGGGTGTAGAAGGGCGTTACCTGAATTTCTATGTTCCATATGGTTATAGAGGAGATATCAAGGTCGAGGCTAAGAGCGGCAACGAAGTAAAGACCTGGTCCACTAAAGTTGTGGATGATATTCATAATGATAGTGGAAAGAGAGGCTACTATCGTATTGAAGAATCAAATGATCAATACACCTACCTTGATACAAAATGGGACTATCAAACCAAGACTTACACTGCTGCCTTACCAGAGACTGTCAATGGTCAAAAAGTCTTTGCTTGGGCAGACTATGACAATGGCGAGTTGAAACTTGAAAAACTAAAATCTATCAGTCATAAATATGATGGAGGGTCTTTCAAAGAACTTTATCCGATTGTAAAAGCAGAAAGCTGGCTAAAATCAAACCAAAACTGGTACTATCAAAAACAAGGTCAATTAGTACAGAATGCCTGGGTTAAAGACAAGGGAACTTGGTACTTTATGAATGATAAAGGAGTCATGTTCAATCAAACTTGGCTCTATCAAGGTGGTAACTGGTATGCCTTTAAATCATCAGGGGCCATGATTGCGAGTGACTGGATTTATGAGCAAGGCAAGTGGTACTATTTATCAACTTCAGGAGCTATGAAAGCAAGCACTTGGGTTTATGATAAGGGAGAATGGTATTATGTAAGTTCTTCTGGTGCCATGCTAGCGAATGATTGGGTCAAAGATAATGGCAAGTGGTATTATCTGGCTTCATCAGGTAAGATGCTTCGCAATACCTACACGCCTGATGGTTACTACGTTGGCAACTCAGGTGCCTGGCAATAAGAATAATACTCTTCGAAAATCTCTTAAAACCACGTCAGCTTCATACACAACCTCAAAACAGTGTTTTGAGCTGACTTCATCAGTTCTATCTATAACCTCAAAATGCTGTTTTGAGCAACCTGCGGCTAGCTTCCTAGTTTGCTCTTTGATTTTCATTGAGTATAAGAAGTCCTTTTCCTTAAAGGAAGAGGCTTTTTACTTGCTTTTCTGCTGCTTCCTCATTTGTCCCTAAAAGCCTTTTTGTGTTAAAATGAATGGTATGAAAGCTAAAAAAATGTGGATGGCAGGTTTGGCCTTGCTTGGTATTGGGAGCCTTGCCCTTGCTACGAAAAAAGTTGCAGATGATCGTAAGCTCATGAAGACTCAGGAGGAGTTGACAGCGATTGTACGAGACCATTTTTCCGACATGGGGGAAATTGCGACCCTATATGTTCAAGTTTATGAAAGCAGTCTGGAGAGCTTGGTTGGTGGCGTCATTTTTGAGGATGGCCGTCATTATACCTTTGTCTATGAAAATGAAGACTTAGTCTATGAGGAGGAAGTTTTATGATACAACCAGCAAGTTTAGAAGAATTGGCATATTTAGTGGAAAAGGATGGCAAGAAAGTCTTCCTTTTTGTGGCGGACTGGTGTGGCGATTGTCGTTATATTTATCCTGCCTTGCCAGAAATTGAGGAGACCAATCCAGAGTTCACCTTTATTCGAGTGGACCGAGACCAGTATATGGATTTGGCCAAACTCTGGGATGTTTACGGAATCCCTAGCCTTGTTGTTCTAGAAAAGGACAAGGAAATCGGCCGTTTTGTCAATCGCGACCGTAAAAGCAAGCAACAAATTAATGACTTTTTAGCAGGACTGAAATAGGAGAAAATAGAAACAATGATTTTTACATATAACAAAGAACATGTCGGTGATGTCCTTATGGTCATCGTGAAAAATAGCGGAGATGCCAAACTGGATGTGGAGCGCAAAGGCAAGGTAGCCCATGTTTTTCTCAAAGATAATGGGGAAACAGTGGCTTGGAATATTTTTGAAGTTTCAAGTTTGTTTGAAATTGCAGAGCGCGGTCAAGTCTTTTTGACAGATGAGCAAGTCGCTCGTTTGAACCAAGAATTACATACGGAAGGCTTTACAGAAGAAATTGTCAATGATAGGGAACCTAAGTTTGTTGTTGGTGAGATTGTCGAGATGGTAGCCCATCCAGATAGTGACCACCTCAACATCTGCCAAGTTGCAGTCGCAAGTGATAAGACTGTACAAATTGTTGCAGGAGCTCCCAATGCGCGTGTCGGTCTGAAAACCATTGTAGCCCTTCCTGGAGCAATGATGCCAAAAGGAAATCTCATTTTCCCAGGTGAACTTCGTGGTGAAAAGAGTTTTGGCATGATGTGCAGTCCTCGTGAATTGCATCTGCCAAATGCTCCGCAAAAACGTGGTATTATTGAATTATCAGAAGACCAAGTTGTCGGAACTCCATTTGACCCAGCGAAACACTGGACTGCCTAAGAAGTTGTTAATATCTGATAGACCAGCTAGAAGGAAATAAGATGGCAAAAAATGTAGTGATTACAGGAGCGACTTCAGGGATCGGTGAAGCAATTGCGCGTGCTTATCTGGAGCAGGGTGAGAATGTCGTTCTAACCGGACGACGGATAGACAGACTAGAAGCCCTCAAATCGGAGTTTGCAGCAACCTATCCAAATCAAACAGTTTGGACCTTTCCACTAGATGTCACGGATATGACGATGGTCAAGACTGTCTGCTCTGATATTCTAGAAACGATAGAGCAGATTGATATATTGGTCAATAACGCTGGACTAGCTCTTGGCTTGGCACCCTATCAGGACTATGAAGAGTTGGATATGCTGACCATGTTGGATACCAATGTCAAAGGTTTGATGGCGGTTACTCGCTGTTTCTTGCCAGCAATGGTAAAAGCCAATCAAGGTCATATTATCAATATGGGGTCAACTGCAGGAATCTATGCTTATGCGGGTGCTGCTGTTTACTCAGCCACCAAGGCAGCGGTTAAGACCTTTTCAGATGGACTGCGAATTGATACCATTGCAACGGATATCAAGGTGACAACCATTCAGCCTGGAATTGTTGAAACAGATTTTTCTACAGTGCGTTTTCATGGTGACAAAGAGCGGGCTGCGACGGTCTATCAGGGAATTGAGGCCTTGCAAGCTCAGGATGTTGCAGACACAGTAGTCTATGTGACCAGTCAACCTCGTCGTGTGCAGATTACAGATATGACCATTAGTGGCCAATCAACAGGGCGACAGGTTTCATGGTTCATAAAAATAGAAAATTTTCTCGAAAAAGGTTACAAATTTCTGTAACTTTGATTTCCTACGAATAGATAAGTAGGGAGGAAGAAAATATGTATAATAAAAGTTATTATGATTGGACGTTTAACGTCTACACCAGAATTGCACAAAACCAACAATGACAAGTCAGTTGCGCGAGCAACCATTGCTGTGAATCGTCGTTACAAAGACCAAAATGGTGAACGCGAAGCGGATTTTGTTAATATGGTTTTATGGGAAGACTAGCAGAAACATTGGCAAGCTACGCAACCAAAGGCAGTCTTATTTCCGTGGATGGAGAATTGCGTACCCGTCGCTTCGAGAAAAATGGCCAGATGAACTATGTGACCGAGGTACTTGTGACAGGATTCCAACTCTTGGAAAGCCGAGCCCAACGTGCCATGCGAGAAAATAACGCAGGACAGGATTTGGCAGATCTAGTCTTGGAAGAGGAAGAATTGCCATTTTAAGCATTGAAAAGTCTGAGTTGGTCTCAGGCTTTTTATCTTGAGAAAGTCAGACTTTTTTCTTGACTATTTCTGACCAAGTGATACAATAGAACTATGAATTAGCACTCAGTGCACAAGAGTGCTAATAATATCTATCTCATTATGGAGGAAATCAGATGTTGAAACCATTAGGAGACCGTGTGGTCTTGAAAATCGAAGAAAAAGAACAAACTGTTGGAGGATTTGTCCTTGCAGGTTCAGCCCAAGAAAAAACTAAAACAGCCAAAGTTGTGGCTAATGGACAAGGTGTACGTACCTTGAACGGTGATTTGGTTGCCCCAAGCGTTAAAGCTGGAGACCGTGTCTTAGTTGAAGCCCACGCAGGTCTTGATGTCAAAGATGGCGATGAAAAGTACGTCATCGTAGGCGAAGCGAACATTTTGGCTATCATTGAAGAATAGAAGGAGAAAGTAAGTATGTCAAAAGAAATTAAATTTTCATCTGATGCTCGTTCAGCTATGGTTCGTGGTGTCGATATCCTTGCAGACACTGTTAAAGTAACCTTAGGACCAAAAGGTCGTAACGTTGTTCTTGAAAAATCATTCGGTTCACCTTTGATTACCAATGATGGTGTGACCATTGCCAAAGAAATCGAGTTGGAAGATCATTTTGAAAATATGGATGCCAAATTGGTATCAGAAGTAGCTTCAAAAACCAATGATATCGCAGGTGACGGGACTACAACTGCAACTGTTTTGACCCAAGCGATCGTCCGCGAAGGAATCAAAAACGTCACAGCAGGCGCAAATCCAATCGGCATTCGTCGTGGAATTGAAATAGCAGTTGCTGCAGCAGTAGAAGCCTTGAAAAACAATGCCATCCCTGTTGCCAATAAAGAAGCTATCGCTCAGGTTGCTGCCGTATCTTCTCGTTCTGAAAAAGTCGGTGAATATATCTCTGAAGCTATGGAAAAAGTTGGCAAAGACGGCGTCATCACCATTGAAGAGTCACGTGGTATGGAAACAGAACTTGAAGTTGTGGAAGGAATGCAGTTCGACCGTGGTTACCTTTCACAGTACATGGTGACAGATAGCGAGAAAAATGGTGGCTGATCTTGAAAATCCATACATCTTGATTACCGACAAGAAGATTTCAAATATCCAAGAAATCTTGCCACTCCTAGAAAGTATTCTCCAAAGCAATCGTCCACTCTTGATTATTGCGGATGATGTGGATGGCGAAGCTCTTCCAACTCTTGTTTTGAACAAGATTCGTGGAACCTTCAACGTAGTAGCAGTCAAGGCACCTGGTTTTGGTGACCGACGCAAAGCTATGCTCGAAGACATCGCCATCTTAACAGGCGGAACAGTTATCACAGAAGACCTTGGTCTTGAGTTGAAAGATGCGACAATTGAAGCACTTGGTCAAGCAGCGAGAGTAACTGTGGACAAAGATAGCACTGTTATCGTAGAAGGTGCTGGAAATCCTGAAGCTATTTCTCACCGTGTTGCGGTTATCAAGTCTCAAATCGAAACTACAACTTCAGAATTCGACCGTGAAAAATTGCAAGAACGCTTGGCAAAATTGTCAGGTGGTGTCGCAGTGATCAAGGTCGGAGCTGCAACTGAAACTGAGCTGAAAGAAATGAAACTCCGCATCGAAGATGCCCTTAATGCTACTCGTGCAGCTGTTGAAGAAGGAATCGTTGCAGGGGGTGGAACAGCTCTTGTCAATGTCATTCCAGCCGTGGCTGATTTGGAATTGACAGGAGACGAAGCAACAGGTCGCAATATTGTTCTCCGTGCATTGGAAGAACCAGTCCGTCAGATCGCGCACAATGCAGGATTTGAAGGCTCTATCGTTATCGATCGTTTGAAAAATGCCGAGCTTGGTACAGGTTTCAACGCAGCAACTGGTGAATGGGTCAACATGATTGATCAAGGGATTATCGACCCAGTTAAAGTGAGTCGTTCAGCCCTACAAAATGCAGCATCTGTAGCCAGCTTGATTTTGACAACAGAAGCAGTCGTAGCCAATAAACCAGAACCAGTGGCCCCAGCTCCAGCAATGGATCCAAGCATGATGGGCGGCATGATGTAAGCTTTCTATAGAAAATAACTTATAAAAAACACAAAAGGAGGGAATGACTATTCCTCCTTTTTATGATATTCACTTCTAAATAGATTTGAGCTCTCTAACTTTATATGATAAAAATAAGACTAGAAAAAGGAGAAAAACATGATCGATGTGAAGAAATTCTGAGCAAGATGAACCCTAATCAGAAAGATTAATTATGACCGTGTCATGCAGAAGATGGTACAAGTATGGGAGAAAAATGAGCAACGTCCAACTATTCTCATGCATGTTTGCTGCGCCCCTTGCAGTACCTATACTCTAGAATATTTGACTAAGTATGCAGACGTGACCATCTATTTTGCCAATTCTAATATTCATCCCAAGGCAGAATACCATAAGCGGGCCTATGTTACCAAGAAATTTGTCAGTGATTTCAATGAGCGGACAGGAAATACGGTTCAGTACCTAGAAGCGCCTTATGAACCCAATGAATACCGTAAATTGGTTCGAGGATTGGAGGAAGAGCCTGAAGGTGGTGACCGTTGCAAGGTGTGCTTTGACTACCGTCTGGATAAAACAGCGCAAGTGGCTATGGATTTAGGCTTTGACTACTTCGGTTCGGCTTTAACCATCAGTCCTCATAAGAATTCTCAAACCATCAACAGCATCGGAATCGATGTGCAAAAGATTTATACCACCCACTATCTTCCAAGTGATTTCAAGAAAAATCAAGGCTACAAACGTTCAGTAGAGATGTGTGAAGAGTATGATATCTATCGTCAATGTTATTGTGGTTGCGTCTACGCAGCCCAAGCTCAGAATATTGACTCTGGTTCAAGTCAAGAAGGACGCCACAGCGTTTCGATAGCTGTTGAAAAGACCTCAAGGAAATTTCAGTTGACAAAATTGATATATACATCAAGCCTCAAACTGTTACTGTATACTTCGAAAATCAGATATGAAACCGCGTCAACGTTGCCCATGCCGTATATATGGACTGACTTCGTCGTCTTATCTATAACAAAAACAGTGTTTTTGAGCTAAACCTGCTGTTAGTCTCCCAGTTTGCTCCTTTGATTTCATTGAGTATTAAAATACTGCTCACATAGTTTGACAATCTACCGATTCTTGTCACATAGCGCTTTTACCAAATGTTTACATAGGCTTCTGAGAAAGGACCACGTCCATTGTTAATCCAATCAACAAGAATTTTGACATGTTCTTTTAAAATATAGTCCAAGTCATCAGAATAATTCATTTTGCGTTTGTGACGCTCATACTCCTCAACGTCCAAGAGACGTTTTTCCCCATCTGTAAAAATTTTAACATCCAAATCGTAATCAATATACTTCAGCTAGTTTCATCCAGATAGTAGGGGCTAGCCATATTGCAATAGTAGGAAATTCCATTATCACGAATCATGGCAATGATATTAAACCAATATTTCTTGTGAAAGTAAACAATAGCCGGTTCTCGAGTGACCCAACGACGACCATCACTTTCGGTAACCAGTGTATGATCGTTGACACCAATAATGGCGTTTTCTGTTGTTTTTAGTACCATGGTGTCCCGCCAAGTTCGGTGGAGACTCCCATCATGCTTATAACTTTGAATTGTAATAAAGTCGCCTTCTTTTGGAAGCTTCATAACTAACCAACTTTCTACAATTTATAAGTTTATCGTTTACTATTGTACCATAAAAATGTCTAAAATCTGTGAATTTTACATGAAAATATTAAAGATATTCTCTGAGAGCGCTTGCTATATCCGAAAAATCATAGCCCTTTCGTGCTAAAACTTGAGTTAAACGCTGTTTAAGTTCGTATCCTTCATATTTTCGGGCATACTTAGCATATTGCTTATCAAGTTCCTTGAAGATGAGTTCCTGAGTCGTTTCTTGGTCAACTTGACTATCCAACTCATCAAAGGCACTTTTAGCATCAGGGTAAGAGAAGCCCTTGTTGGTCAAGTTCTGGATAATCTTATCTTGCAAGGCACGGGCAGGAAGTTTTCCTCATCTCAATAGTTTATTAGCTACACGTTGAGCCACTTCCGAAAAATCAAATTCATTCAAGATCTCTTCTATAGTAGATTTTGAAATCCCTTTTTGTGCTAGTTTCTGAGTCAGTACATAAGGTCCCTTGTCTCCTGAAAGTTGATTGGCATTGATGATAGCATAAGCGTACTGGATATCATTAATCCAATTATCTTCTTTAAGATTAGCAATGACTTGAGAAACGATGTTATCATCAATATCATATTTTTTCAGATATTTACTCGACCTCTTTTTCAGTACGTGCTTTTAAAGGATAGATGGTAGAGTGCTAGATTCTTACCATAAGAAAATTTGGCAAAGTCCTGAATCTCTTTCAATTCTTCTTGGCTTATCACCTTATCTCTAGATAACATAAAACGAACAATTGTGTCTTCGGTGATATAGCATTTGTCGCCATTATCAAGCTCCATCAGATAGAGTCTTTTTTTCTTTTCAAGTTTTGTGATTTTCATAGTTCTATTATAACTCAAAATGTGATAAGATAGGGGTATGAATCTGAAAGTGAAACAAAAAATACCATTAAAAATCAAGCGCATGGGAATTAATGGTGAGGGAATCGGCTTTTACCAAAAAACATTAGTCTTTGTACCTGGAGCACTCAAAGGTGAAGATATCTATTGTCAGATTACTTCTATTAAACGCAACTTTGTTGACAGCAAAATTACTAAAGGTTAATAGAAGTCTAAATTCCGTGTTAGTGCCAGCTTGTACTATCTATAATGAATGGTGGCTGCTAAATCATGCATCTGCTTATGATAAGCAGCTGGAGTTTCAAGACAGACCTACTTGCATCAGCACTGAAAAATTCGCCCCTGCAGGGTATGAAAAACTATGAAATCCGTCCAACTATTGGAATGCAGGAACCCAGAGTACTATACGTGCTAAGTTACACCTAGACTCGAAAAATTTAAAAATCAGGTCAAGGCAGGCTTATATGCACAAAACTACTCATTATTTAGTAGAGTTGAAAAGACTGCTTTGGTACAAGATAAGGAAACTCAAGTGATTGCTGAAATCGCCCTAGCAGAATTACTTACTTATCACCAGATTCAAATTACAGATGAGAGAAAAGTTCTAGGTGTTAGGACTATTATGGTCCGACGAGCTAGGAAAACCGGACAGGTTCAGATTATTATTGTTACAAAATCGCCAGCTTAACTTAACCCAACTTGTAAAAGACTTAGTTAAAAAGATTTTCCAGAAATTGTGACAGTCGCTGTGAATACAAATACAGCTAAAAAACCAAGTGAGATGTAATGGTGAAAAGACAGAGATTATCTGAGAGGCAAGAGAGTATTCAAGAAGGTGTTCTTGATTATGAATTTTCACTATCCCCTCGAGCATTCTATCAACTAAATCCTGAACAAACAGAAGTACTTTATAACGAAGCAGTAAAAGCCTTGGATGTTACTAAAGAAGATCATTTGATTGATGCTTATTGTGGAGTTGGAACGATTGGATTTGGTCTTTGCAAAGAAAGTTAAAACACTCAGAGGTATGGATATTATTCCGGAAGCAATTGAAGATGCCAAGCGAAATGCTAAAAAAATGGGATTTGATAATACTCATTATGAAGCTGGAACAGCAGAAGAGGTTATTCCTCGTTGGTACAAGGAAGGCTACCGAGCAGATGCTTTAATTGTTGACCCTCCACGTACAGGTCTGGATGATAAGTTATTAGATACTATTCTTACTTATGTACCAGAAAAAATGGTTTATATTTCTTGTAATGTTTCGACCTTGGCTCGTGATTTGGTACGCTTAGTAGAAGTCTATAATCTTCATTATATCCAGTCGGTCGATATGTTCCCACATACAGCACGAACTGAGGCTGTTGTAAAATTAATTAAAAAAGTTTAAAAAAGTAGTTGACAAAGTTTGAAAAGTCGGTATAATAGTAAGAGTTGAAAATAACAACTCTGGTCCGTTGGTCAAGGGGTTAAGACACCGCCTTTTCACGGCGGTAACACGGGTTCGAATCCCGTACGGACTATGGTATGTTGCGGTTGGAACACTTGATGAAAAAGTTTTAAAAAGTTTCAAAAAAGTGTTGACAAGCGAAAGCGACTGTGATATACTAATATAGTTGTCACTTGAGAGAAGCGAGTGACAAAGACCTTTGAAAACTGAACAAGACGAACCAATGTGCAGGGCACTACAACTAAGGTTGTAGTACTGAACAATGAAAAACAATAAATCTGTCAGTGACAGAAATGAGTGAGAACTCAAACTTTTAATGAGAGTTTGATCCTGGCTCAGGACGAACGCTGGCGGCGTGCCTAATACATGCAAGTAGAACGCTGAAGGAGGAGCTTGCTTCTCTGGATGAGTTGCGAACGGGTGAGTAACGCGTAGGTAACCTGCCTGGTAGCGGGGGATAACTATTGGAAACGATAGCTAATACCGCATAAGAGTAGATGTTGCATGACATTTACTTAAAAGGTGCAATTGCATCACTACCAGATGGACCTGCGTTGTATTAGCTAGTTGGTGGGGTAACGGCTCACCAAGGCGACGATACATAGCCGACCTGAGAGGGTGATCGGCCACACTGGGACTGAGACACGGCCCAGACTCCTACGGGAGGCAGCAGTAGGGAATCTTCGGCAATGGACGGAAGTCTGACCGAGCAACGCCGCGTGAGTGAAGAAGGTTTTCGGATCGTAAAGCTCTGTTGTAAGAGAAGAACGAGTGTGAGAGTGGAAAGTTCACACTGTGACGGTATCTTACCAGAAAGGGACGGCTAACTACGTGCCAGCAGCCGCGGTAATACGTAGGTCCCGAGCGTTGTCCGGATTTATTGGGCGTAAAGCGAGCGCAGGCGGTTAGATAAGTCTGAAGTTAAAGGCTGTGGCTTAACCATAGTACGCTTTGGAAACTGTTTAACTTGAGTGCAAGAGGGGAGAGTGGAATTCCATGTGTAGCGGTGAAATGCGTAGATATATGGAGGAACACCGGTGGCGAAAGCGGCTCTCTGGCTTGTAACTGACGCTGAGGCTCGAAAGCGTGGGGAGCAAACAGGATTAGATACCCTGGTAGTCCACGCCGTAAACGATGAGTGCTAGGTGTTAGACCCTTCCGGGGTTTAGTGCCGCAGCTAACGCATTAAGCACTCCGCCTGGGGAGTACGACCGCAAGGTTGAAACTCAAAAGGAATTGACGGGGGCCCGCACAAGCGGTGGAGCATGTGGTTTAATTGAAGCAACGCGAAGAACCCTTACTAGGTCTTGACATCCCTCTGACCGCTCTAGAGATAGAGTTTTCCTTCGGGACGAGAGGGTGACAGGTGGTGCGTGGTTGTCGTCAGCTCGTGTCGTGAGATGTTGGGTTAAGTCCCGCAACGAGCGCAACCTCATTGTTGGTTGCCATCATTCAGTTGGGCACTCTAGCGAGACTGCCGGTAATAAACCGGAGGAAGGTGGGGATGACGTCAAATCATCGTGCCCCTTATGACCTGGAGCTACACGTGCTACAATGGCTGGTACAACGAGTCGCAAGCCGGTGACGGCAAGCTAATCTCTTTAAAAGCCAGTCTCAGTTCGGATTGTAGGCCGCAACTCGCCTACATGAAGTCGGAATCGCTAGTAATCGCGTGATCAGCACGCCGCGGTGAATCACGTTCCCGGGCCTTGTCACACCGCCCGTCACACCACGAGAGTTTGTAACACCCAAGTCGGTGAGGTAACCGTAAAGGAGCCAGCCGCCTAAGTGTGGGATAGATGATTGGGGTGAAGTCGTAACAAGGTAGCCGTATCGGAAGGTGCGGCTGGATCACCTCCTAGAGGATAAGGAACTGCGCATTGGTCTTGTTTAGTCTTTGAGAGGTCTTGTGGGGCCTTAGCTCAGCTGGGAGAGCGCCTGCTTTGCTACGCAGGAGGTCAGCGGTTCGATCCCTCGCTAGGCTCCATTGGTGAGAGATCACCAAGTAATGCACATTGAAAATTGAATATCTATATCAAATAGTAACAAGAAAATAAACCGAAAAACGCTGTAGTATTAATAAGAGTTTACGACTGAAAGGTCAGAAAATATGTTAAGTTAATAAGGGCGCACGGTGGATGCCTTGGCACTAGGAGCCGAAGAAGGACGGACAAACGACGATATGCCTTGGGTAGCTGTAGGGCAAGCGATGATCCAGGATTTCGAATGGGGGAACCCAACAGGTACTACCTGTTACCCGCATCTGTTAAGGATGTGAGGAGGAAGACGCAGTGAACTGAAACATCTAAGTAGCTGCAGGAAGAGAAAGCAAAAAGCGATTGCCTTAGTAGCGAGCAGAGCGAAACGGCAGGAGGGCAAACCGAAGAGTTTACTCTTCGGGGGTTGTAGGACTGCAATGTGGACTCAAAGATTATAGAAGAATGATTTGGGAAGATCAGCCAAAGAGAGTAATAGCCTCGTATTTAAAATAGTCTTTGTACCTAGCAGTATCCTGAGTACGGCGGGACACGTGAAATCCCGTCGGAATCTGGGAGGACCATCTCCCAACCCTAAATACTCCCTAGTGACCGATAGTGAACCAGTACCGTGAGGGAAAGGTGAAAAGCACCCCGGGAGGGGAGTGAAATAGAACCTGAAACCGTGTGCCTACAACAAGTTCGAGCCCGTTAATGGGTGAGAGCGTGCCTTTTGTAGAATGAACCGGCGAGTTGCGTTAAGTGATGCGAGGTTAAGTTGAAGAGACGGAGCTAGGGAAACCGAGTCTGAATAGGGCGAATTAGTATCATGACGTAGACCCGAAACCATGTGACCTACCCATGAGCAGGTTGAAGGTGCGGTAAGACGCACTGGAGGACCGAACCAGGGCACGTTGAAAAGTGCTTGGATGACTTGTGGGTAGCGGAGAAATTCCAAACGAACTTGGAGATAGCTGGTTCTCTCCGAAATAGCTTTAGGGCTAGCGTCGACATTAGAGATTCTTGGAGGTAGAGCACTGTTTGGGTGAGGGGTCCATCCCGGATTACCAATCTCAGATAAACTCCGAATGCCAATGAATTATGGTCGGCAGTCAGACTGCGAGTGCTAAGATCCGTAGTCGAAAGGGAAACAGCCCAGACCACCAGCTAAGGTCCCAAAATAATTGTTAAGTGGAAAAGGATGTGGGGTTGCACAGACAACTAGGATGTTAGCTTAGAAGCAGCTATTCATTCAAAGAGTGCGTAATAGCTCACTAGTCGAGTGACCCTGCGCCGAAAATGTACCGGGGCTAAAACAATTTACCGAAGCTGTGGATACCTTTATAGGTATGGTAGGAGAGCGTTCTATGTGTGATGAAGGTATACCGTGAGGAGTGCTGGAACGCATAGAAGTGAGAATGCCGGTATGAGTAGCGAAAGACAGGTGAGAATCCTGTCCACCGTAAGACTAAGGTTTCCAGGGGAAGGCTCGTCCGCCCTGGGTTAGTCGGGACCTAAGGAGAGACCGAAAGGTGTATCCGATGGACAACAGGTTGATATTCCTGTACTAGAGTATGTAGTGATGGAGGGACGCAGTAGGCTAACTAAAGCAGACGAATGGAAGAGTCTGTCTAAGCAGTGAGGTGTGATATGAGTTAAATGCTTATATCTGTAACATTGAGCTGTGATGGGGAGCGAAGTTTAGTAGCGAAGTTAGTGACGTCACACTGCCAAGAAAAAGCTTCTGAAGCGTTTAAAACATACTCTACCCGTACTGCAAACCGACACAGGTAGTCGAGGCGAGTAGCCCCAGGTGAGCGAGAGAACTCTCGTTAAGGAACTCGGCAAAATGACCCCTGTAACTTGGGAGAAGGGGTGCTGACTTTAAGTCAGCTGCAGTGAATAGGCCCAAGCAACTGTTTATCAAAAACACAGCTCTCTGCTAAATCGTAAGATGATGTATAGGGGGTGACGCCTGCCCGGTGCTGGAAGGTTAAGAGGAGTGCTTAGCGTAAGCGAAGGTATGAATTGAAGCCCCAGTAAACGGCGGCCGTAACTCATAACGGTCCCTAAAGGTAGCAGGAAATTCCTTTGTCGGGTAAGTTCCGACCCGCACGAAAGGCGTAATGATTTGGGCACTGTCTCAACGAGAGACTCGGTGAAATTTTAGTACCTGTGAAGATGCAGGTTACCCGCGACAGGACGGAAAGACCCCATGGAGCTTTACTGCAGTTTGATATTGAGTGTCTGTACCACATGTACAGGATAGGTAGGAGTCTATGAGATCGGGACGCCAGTTTCGAAGGAGACGTTGTTGGGATACTACCCTTGTGTTATGGCCACTCTAACCCGGATAGGTGATCCCTATCGGAGACAGTGTCTGACGGGCAGTTTGACTGGGGCGGTCGCCTCCTAAAAGGTAACGGAGGCGCCCAAAGGTTCCCTCAGAATGGTTGGAAATCATTCGCAGAGTGTAAAGGTATAAGGGAGCTTGACTGCGAGAGCTACAACTCGAGCAGGGACGAAAGTCGGGCTTAGTGATCCGGTGGTTCCGTATGGAAGGGCCATCGCTCAACGGATAAAAGCTACCCTGGGGATAACAGGCTTATCTCCCCCAAGAGTTCACATCGACGGGGAGGTTTGGCACCTCGATGTCGGCTCGTCGCATCCCGGCTGTAGTCGGTCCCAAGGGTTGAGCTGTTCGCCCATTAAAGCGGCACGCGAGCTGGGTCTCAGAACGTCGTGAGACAGTTCGGTCCCTATCCGTCGCGGGCGTAGGAAATTTGAGAGGATCTGCTCCTAGTACGAGAGGACCAGAGTGGACTTACCGCTGGTGTACCAGTTGTCTTGCCAAAAGGCATCGCTGGGTAGCTATGTAGGGAAGGGATAAAACGCTGAAAAGTATCTAAGTGTGAAACCCACCTCAAGATGAGATTTTCCCATGATTTTTATATCAGTAAGAGCCCTGAGAGATGATTAGGTAGATAGGTTAGAAGTGGAAGTGTGGCGACACATGTAGCGGACTAATACTAATAGCTCGAGGACTTATCCAAAGTAACTGAGAATACGAAAGCTGAAGGTTTTCTTGGTTTGAATAGATATTCAATTTTGAGTAGGTATTACTCAGAGTTAAGTGACGATAGCCTAGAGATACACCTGTACCCCATGCCGAACACAGAAGTTAAGCCCTAGAACGCCGGAAGTAGTTGGGGGTTGCCCCTGTGAGATATGGAAGTCGCTTAGCTCTAGGGAGTTTAGCTCAGCTGGGAGAGCATCTGCCTTACAAGCAGAGGGTCAGCGGTTCGATCCCGTTAACTCCCATAGGTCCCGTAGTGTAGCGGTTATCACGTCGCCCTGTCACGGCGAAGATCGCGGGTTCGATTCCCGTCGGGACCGTTTAAAATAACGCAAGTTATTTTAGACTCGTTAGCTCAGTTGGTAGAGCAATTGACTTTTAATCAATGGGTCACTGGTCTCGAGCCCAGTACGGGTCATATATGCGGGTTTGGCGGATGGCAGACGCACCAGATTTAGGATCTGGCGCTTAACGGCGTGGGGGTCCAAGTCCCTTAACCCGCATTAAGATATAATAAATGAGCCGGCTTAGCTCAGTTGGTAGAGCATCTGATTTGTAATCAGAGGGTCGCGTGTTCAAGTCATGTAGCCGGCATTTTTAGATAGAAGAAAATAGTGCGAACGTAGTTCAGTGGTAGAACACCACCTTGCCAAGGTGGGGGTCGCGGGTTCGAATCCCGTCGTTCGCTTAGAGAGGCCGGGGTGGCGGAACTGGCAGACGCACAGGACTTAAAATCCTGCGATTGGTAACGATCGTACCGGTTCGATTCCGGTCCTCGGCATAATATAATGAGCACCCTTAGCTCAACTGGATAGAGTACCTGACTACGAATCAGGCGGTTAGAGGTTCGACCTCTAGGGGTGCATTTTTCTATTTAACTCGGGAAGTAGCTCAGCTTGGTAGAGTACTTGGTTTGGGACCAAGGTGTCGCAGGTTCGAATCCTGTCTTCCCGATTCATGGCGGTGTAGCTCAGCTGGCTAGAGCGTCCGGTTCATACCCGGGAGGTCGGGGGTTCGATCCCCTTCGCCGCTATAATGATCTTGTTGGACCTTTAGCTCAGCTGGTTAGAGCTCTCGGCTCATAACCGAGTGGTCGTAGGTTCAAGTCCTACAAGGTCCATTTGAATAGTATGGAGGATTACCCAAGTCCGGCTGAAGGGAACGGTCTTGAAAACCGTCAGGCGTGTAAAAGCGTGCGTGGGTTCGAATCCCACATCCTCCTTTTGTATTAACGCGGGATGGAGCAGCTCGGTAGCTCGTCGGGCTCATAACCCGAAGGTCGTAGGTTCAAATCCTGCTCCCGCAATAAGGCTCGGTAGCTCAGTTGGTAGAGCAATGGATTGAAGCTCCATGTGTCGGCGGTTCGATTCCGTCTCGCGCCATTTTTACTTATAGTATTTATGCGGGTGTAGTTTAGTGGTAAAACTACAGCCTTCCAAGCTGTTGTCGCGAGTTCGATTCTCGTCACCCGCTTTGAACTTTGTTCAAAATACCAAGTTTTTTAACTTGGGCGCGTAGCTCAGGTGGTTAGAGCGCACGCCTGATAAGCGTGAGGTCGGTGGTCTCGAGTCCACTCAGTGCCCATTAATAGGAGAATTACTCAAGAGGCTGAAGAGGACGGTTTGCTAAATCGTTAGGTCGGGTAATCATGCAAGGGTTCGAATCCCTTATTCTCCGTTTTAATGAGAGTTTATAACTCTCTTTTTCTATTTTTAAGAATAGTAGAATAAAAACTTCAGATAAGTAATCCAATTAAGTTTTAGAAATCTGAAGTTTTTATTGGCTCTTTGTCAACTGTTGTGGACAGAAGAAAAGTGGCTCTATAATATTTGTAGTGGTTAAATCCCCTATGGATATTATAGAGCCTATTTTTTGTTATATAACTTTGCTATTACTTCCAAGTTTTTAGTGAAATTTCTCCACTATTTAGCCAAATTTCTTTTCCGTTATCACATTGAACTAAAAGTTTTCCACTTTCAGTGATATCCTTAGCAAGTCCCTTGTAGTCTTTTTGATCTAGTGTAAAAGTAACTTCTTTTCCTAGAACGAAGGACTGTTTTTTGTATAGGTATAATAGCTCTTCTGCTGGTGTTTCGAAGAAAGCACGCCATATCTCTATAATTAATTCATTTCTGGTTATAGGTGCTGGTGCTTTAAATAAACTAGCAGCTTTTTCTTTTAATTTTTGGGGGAAGTTTTTAATAGTGAAATTGATACCTACTCCAATAATGATATCTGTGACTAAGCCAGTTTCTATAGAGGTCATTGACTCAGTAAGGATTCCTCCAACTTTATGATTGTTTAGGTAGATATCATTGACCCATTTTATGTCGACATCTATTAAAGTTAAGTTCTTAATGGCTTTGTAGACAGCTCCTGCTACAAGTAGTGTATAGGATGGTAATTTGTCGTAGGGGAGATTTGGTTTAAGATGCAGTGTCATATAAATGCCTCCTTGTGGTGAGTAGAAAGAACGTTGAAAACGACCTCGTCCTGCTGTTTGAGAGGAAGCTAGGTGGAGAGTGTTCGCCTCATTCCCTAAATCAATTGCTTCTTTTGCATCTAGTTGTGTTGATTTGGTTTCTGGTTTAAAACTGACCTTAATTGGAAGATTTTTTTCTATAATATCTGGAAGAATAAGGTCACCATTCATCAGTTTATATCCTTTGTTTTTGATGCTATCGATTTCAATACCTTCTTGCTCTAGTCGTTTGATAGCTTTCCAAATTGATGTTCTGCTTAGGGATAGTTCTTCTGCGATCTTTTCTCCGCTGATATAGTCGGTTTCTTTAGATAAAATTTGGTAGACAGCTTGGTAGGATTTCATAGTGTTTCCTTTCTTTATGAATAGTATAGTGATTTGAATCTAGTCTGGATTGTTGCTTCTAATCTATATTTTATTACTACTATTTTTAACATATGCTCTAGTATTTTACGGCACTGATTTTTAAGAGTATATGTAGTCATTAAGCTTTGAGTTTTGAAATCTCAGTATTTTTGCTCCCTTTTTTACCTAGTAAACGTTTCCTTTGTTTTCAAATTGCTCAAAAAGTGGTACAATATAGGATAGCTTACTATTATCTGAATCAGTTGATTTGGAGAGAAAGGATTCATTTTGAAATCAACAGGCTTTATTGAAAAGCTGAAAAGGGTTGTCTAGTAAAGAGCTGATTTTATTGGGGAATTATCCTGAGTATCTTTTTACCCTTTTATCTTTTTGTAGTTGTATTCTGTTTATATATTATCAGTTTGATTTTTACAGGAGACATGAAAAGTATTCTTCAGAAAATGGGGGAGCATCCGATGCTGCTTCTTTTTCTTGGCTATAGTACCGTTATATCTACTTTTGCACAAAATTGGATGGGAGTAGTGGCTTCAGTAGGAATTTTCCTATTTACTGTTTTCTTTTTGCACTATCAGTCGATTTTATCACACAAATTCTTTCGATTGATTTTGCAGCTAGTCTTACTTGGTAGCGTCTTGTCAGCTGTTTTTGCGAGTTTAGAACATTTCCAAATTGTGAAGAAATTCAACTATGCTTTTCTTTCACCCAATATGCAGGTATGGCATCAGAATCGTGCAGAAGTGACCTTCTTTAATCCTAATTATTATGGAATTATTTGTTGTTTCTGTATCATGATTGCCTTCTATCTGTTTACAACGACCAAGTTGAATTGGTTGAAGGTATTCTGTGTGATTGCAGGATTTGTTAATCTCTTTGGATTGAACTTTACTCAAAATCGAACTGCCTTTCCTGCTATTATAGCTGGAGCCATTATTTATCTCTTTACGACCATTAAAAACTGGAAGGCCTTTTGGCTTAGTATTGGGGTCTTTGCGATTGGCTTGAGTTTCTCTTTTCTAGTGATTTGGGAGTTCGGATGGGGACTTTAGATTCTTCTATGGAAGAACGTATCTCTATTTGGGATGCTGGGATGTCCTTATTTAAGCAAAATCCTTTTTGGGGTGAAGGGCCATTGACTTATATGCACTCATATCCTCGGATACATGCTCCTTATCATGAACATGCTCACAGTCTATATATCGATACGATTCTTAGTTACGGAATTGTGGGGACTATTTTTATTAGTTTTGTCATCGGTTGCTCCTGTTCGCTTTGATGATGGATATGAGTCAGGAGTCGGGGAAACGTCCGATTATCGGTCTTTATCTATCTTTCCTTACAGTGGTTGCTGTGCACGGAATTTTTGACCTAGCCCTCTTCTGGATTCAGTCAGGTTTTATTTTCTTGCTAGTTATGTGCAGTATTCCGTTGGAGCATCGAACGTTGGTATCAGACATGACGGATTAAGTTTATAAGTTTAAAATCTTCTATTTTGGGTAGGAGATTTTTTTACTGGGAAAAATTATTTCTAAATCGAAATAGTTGACAGTTGGAACGATGAGTGTTACAATTGTTTTATTCTTTTCGATATCGAAATAAATTGGAGGTGTTATGAAAGATAGTCATTTGCTAGCCCATCATATTCGTTTGTTGAATGGGCGAATTTTTCAAAAGTTACTGAGCCAAGACCCTGAAGCTCTTTATCGGAGTGAGCAGGGAAAGATTTTAGCGGTTTTATGGAATAGTGAAACAGGCTGTGCAACTGCGACAGATATTGCGCTTGCGACTGGGCTTGCTAATAATACGCTGACGACTATGATAAAAAAGCTAGAGGAACAAAATCTTGTAACTGTTAGTCCATGTGGAGAAGATAAGCGTAAGAAATATTTAGTTTTAACAGATTTGGGGCAGTCTCAGAAAGAAGTGGGCATCGTGTCAGTCAGAAATTGGATACGATCTTTTACAAAGGATTCACCGAGGAAGAAATTCGGCAGTTTGAAGCCTTTCAAGAAAGAATTTTGGCTAATCTGAAAGAGAAGGAAAATGAGGTTTAAATCATGTCACAACAAGTGAAAAATGCTCACAACCTATACATTCATGCCATTCAAGACGGACGAGTTGCTGAGGCTCAAGCCCAGTATGTAGGGGATACTTATATCCAACACTCGACAGGTGTGCCTGATGCTAAAGAAGGATTTGCAGTCTTCTTTGCAAATTTCTTCGAGCGCCATCCGGAGCGTCAGATGAAGATTGTCCGCACTATTGAGGATGGCAATCTGGTCTTTGTTCATGTTCATCAATATCTGAATGGTGGGGAAGCTCAATGGGTGACGACAGATACTTTCCGTGCAGATGAGAATGGACGTATTGTGGAGCATTGGGATGTCATTGACTACTATCGAACACTGAAAATGGTCAATTAGATCAAATTTTTGGAGATTTTGAAATCAAGGATTTGGACAAAACAGCAGAAAATAAAAAGTTGGTTCGCCGTTTCTTGACAGAAATTTTCCAAAATGAGGAACTGGAGCAGTGGAGTGATTATGTGGCAGATGATTTGATTCAGCATAATCATGAGATTGGACAAGGAAGTGTCGCTTATAAAAACTATGTGGCTGAACATGGTGTCGCTTTCGACTTTATTTTCCAACTCTTAGGACAAGGAAACTATGTGGTCAGCTATGGTCAGACTCAGATTGACGGCCTTTCCTATGCCCAGTACGATATCTTCCGACTAGAAAACGGTAAAATTGTGGAGCATTGGGATAATAAGGAAGTTATGCCTAAGGTAGAAGACCTGACCAATCGAGGGAAGTTTTAAAATGAGGACAAAGAATGATTGAATACAAAAATGTAGCCTTGCGCTACACAGAAAAAGATGTTTTGAGAGATGTCAATTTACGGATTAAGAATGGGGAGTTTATAGTTTTAGTTGGGCCTTCTGGGTCTGGTAAGACGACCATGATCAAGATGATTAACCGTCTCTTGGAACCGACTGATGGAAATATTTATATGGATGGCAAGCGCATCAAAGACTATGATGAGCGTGAACTTCGTCTTTCTACTGGTTATGTTTTACAGGCCATTGCTCTGTTTCCCAATCTAACGGTTGCAGAAAATATTGCCCTGATTCCTGAGATGAAAGGGTGGACTAAGGAAGAAATTGCGAAGAAAACTGAAGAGCTTTTGGCTAAGGTTGGTTTACCAGTAGCCGAGTATGGACATCGACTTCCAAGTGAATTATCTGGTGGAGAACAGCAACGGGTTGGTATTGTCCGTGCCATGATTGGTCAGCCAAAGATTCTCCTCATGGATGAACCTTTTTCAGCCTTGGATGCTATTTCGAGAAAACAGTTGCAGGTTCTGACTAAAGAATTGCATAAAGAGTTTGGGATGACAACGATTTTTGTGACCCATGATACGGATGAAGCTCTGAAATTGGCAGACCGTATTGCTGTCTTGCAGGATGGAGAGATTCGTCAGGTGGCGAATCCTGAGACGATTTTAAAAGCTCCTGCAACAGACTTTGTAGCAGACTTGTTTGGAGGTAGTGTTCATGACTAATTTAATTGCAACTTTTCAGGATCGTTTTAGTGATTGGTTGACAGCCCTATCTCAACATTTGCAGTTGTCACTTTTGACCTTGTTGCTGGCTATTTTTATCGCGATTCCTTTGGCTGTTTATCTCCGCTATCATGAGAAGTTGGCGGACTGGGTCTTGCAGATTGCAGGGATTTTCCAGACTATCCCGTCTCTGGCCTTGTTGGGGCTCTTTATCCCCTTGATGGGAATTGGAACCTTGCCTGCTTTGACAGCACTAGTGATCTATGCGATTTTTCCGATTTTACAAAATACCATCACTGGACTCAAGGGAATTGATCCGAGTCTGCAAGAGGCTGGGATTGCCTTTGGGATGACTAGATGGGAGCGACTCAAGAAGTTTGAAATTCCACTTGCCATGCCTGTCATTATGTCTGGGATTCGCACGGCGGCCGTTTTGATTATCGGTACGGCCACCTTGGCGGCCTTGATTGGGGCTGGCGGACTAGGTTCCTTTATCCTTTTGGGAATTGACCGTAATAATGCCAGTCTGATTTTGATTGGGGCCCTTTCTTCTGCAGTGCTGGCTATTGCCTTTAACTTCCTACTAAAAGTGATGGAAAAAGCAAAATTGCGGACGATTTTCTCTGGTTTTGCCTTAGTGACAATATTCCTTGGTCTGTCTTATAGTCCAGCTCTTTTGGCTCAAAAAGAGAAAGAAAATTTGGTGATTGCTGGGAAATTGGGTCCAGAACCAGAAATTTTGGCCAATATGTATAAATTGTTGATTGAAGAAAATACCAGTATGACTGCGACTGTTAAACCGAATTTTGGGAAAACAAGCTTCTCATGAAGCTTTGAAAAAAGGCGATATTGACATCTATCCTGAATTTACTGGTACGGTGACTGAAAGTCTGCTTCAACCATCGCCAAAAGTGAGTCATGAGCCAGAGCAGGTTTATGATGTAGCGCGTGATGGTATTGCCAAACAGGATCATCTAGCCTATCTCAAACCTATGTCTTATCAAAATACCTATGCTGTGGCTGTTCCGAAGAAAATTGCTCAAGAATATGGCTTGAAGACTATTTCGGACTTGAAAAAAGTGGAAGGACAGTTGAAAGCAGGCTTTACGCTCGAATTTAATGACCGTGAAGATGGCAATAAGGGCTTGCAATCAATGTATGGTCTTAACCTCAATGTAGCGACCATGGAGCCAGCTCTTCGCTATCAGGCAATTCAGTCAGGCGATATTCAAATTACGGATGCCTATTCAACAGATGCAGAGTTGGCGCGTTATGATTTGCAGGTCTTGGAAGATGACAAGCAACTTTTCCCACCTTATCAAGGGGCACCACTCATGAAAGAAGCTTTGCTTAAGAAACATCCTGAGTTGGAGAAAGTTCTCAATAAATTGGCTGGTAAAATTACTGAAAGCCAGATGAGCCAGCTCAACTATCAAGTGGGTGTTGAAGGCAAGTCAGCAGAACAAGTAGCCAAAGAGTTTCTACAAGAACAAGGTTTGTTGAAGAAATAGTTTGAAAATGTCAAACTCAACTTGCTTAAACGACTATAGAAAAGAATGCTCAGACAATGTCGTCTGGGCTTTTTTGATATTAGAGTTACTGAATGTCTTTCAAAATGGAAAATAAGAGGAAATTTTTAGGATTTTCTAAAATTTTACTGTAAATACACTTTGACTATTCATAAAATAGGTGTATAATGTGTTGTGAACTACTTAACAAATAAAGATTTCCAGCTCATGTCGACTAAGGATGGAAATCTTGTGTATAGACAGTTCAGTAGATATATAATAGAGCGTTGCGTCCGAAAGTCTATCCAGACACGGCTCTTTAAAAACAAAAGGAGAAGATTATGAAAACAGAACCGATTCATCGTACCAGTATGTGGAAATTTAAGTTAAGTGCTGCCACCATGACTTTGATTCCCGCTGCCGTGGGGATTAACTATGTTGCCAAAGCCTTGGCGGAGGGGTTAAAGTTGCCCGTTTGGCTGGGGGTCTTTGGGAACCTTTCTACCAGCATGTTGGCTGGGCCGGTTGCCGGTGCCATTAGTGGTTTCATCAACAACGTGATCTCATGGTCTGACCTTATCGCCAATTTCAACCGTGTATGCGATTACCAGCATCGGAATTGGGATTGCTGTCGGAGTTTTGCACGCCATGGGTGGTTCTCGTCAGCGCGACGAGTATTTGTTTCTGCTATTATTATTGCCATCGTTTCAGCTGTCATTTCAACGCCACTCAACGTCATCTTTTGGGGTGGTCAGACCGGTATCGCTTGGGGTGACTCATTGTTTGCGGTAATGGTCGCCAATCATGCACCAGTGTGGCTGGCCCTCATTTACCGATGAGTTTGTCTTGGATATTTTGGATAAAGTCTGCGTGGCCTCACCTGAGCATTCTTCATCTATCGTCAGCTGCCGAAGCGGATGGTGCACTTCTTTAGCGGTGATAAATGATGACTGATAAAACATTGATTTCTGGAGCGCCACGGGTCAAGCTCAAGTGGTACCAGGTGATCGATCCGATTACTAAGCTCTTGTTCATCTTGGACATGACGTTGTTGAGCTTTGCCAGTATGAATTTATTGCTTCAGGCCGGATTAATTCTTGTCGCAACACTGCTATTGTTATTTTCCAAATTGAGTTCTACCACCTTTAAGGCGCTGGGATTCAGCCTGTTTCTGATTTGCACCATGCTGATCATCCAAGGGTTATTTTACAGTCGGAATCAAACTGTGCTGTTTTCTGTGCTTGGGGTGTCGTTCTACAAAGAAGGCCTGATTTACGCCACCACTCTGGGTTGTCGAGTATTGGTGATTATTTGACCAGTGGCTTTTTTATGGTGACCACGAGTATTTCAGAAAACGCGGCCTATTTGGAACTGTCCGGATTGTCTTATAAAACCGTCTACGTTCTGATGTCGGTGTGTTATATTTTGCCGGAAATGATGCGCAATATGCGGAAAATCCAGCAGGCACAAAAAGTTCGCGGAACCAATCCGCAAAAAACGTTGATTCAGAAATTAAAGTCAGTCCTGCCGGTTCTAATTCCATTGGTGATTAAGACCTTGGATCAATCGATGACGCGGTCGATTTCTCTCCAACTGAGAGGTTTTGATAATCTCAACCGGACTGTCAGAACCTCCCAGCGCGTGTATCGCCTGTCGCGGACGCTGCACATTGGTCTGACTGGATTGGCAATTTTATTGATTGGGTGGAAGATATGGACGAAGATAAACGGATTGTAATTGAAAATTTGACCACCCGTTATCCGGGTACTGAGCAACCACAACTGCGTCAGATTAACGCGGAGGTTCATACCGGCCAGGTGGTTGGGATTATCGGGAATAGCCACTCCGGCAAATCGACTTTGTGCCGTGTGCTGGCAGGGGTCATTCCAAAAATTGTGTCTGCTGAGATTGAGGGCGATTGGCACATGTTTGGCCAGCGAGTGTCCGACAATTGGCCCGTTTATAATGCCATGAATGGAGTTGTACTGCAAAATCCAGCTGGCCAACTAAGCGGGTTGGCAGACACGGTTGCCGATGAAATCGCCTTTGACTTGATTAATCAGGGAATGGCTGAAGGACTGATTCAAAAACGGGTTGAAGAAGTTGCAACGCAAATGGGGTTGATTGAACAGCTGAATTTGCGTCCCGAGAGCCTTTCCGGTGGTCAGATCCAGCGGTTGGCAATTGCCACGGCGATTGTGGCTAATCCGGCTGTTTTGATTATGGATGATCCGACCAGTGAGATGGATCCCCTTGGCCGCCGGCAATTTTTCCAATGGCTGGCCCAAGTCAAAGAGACGACTGTCTTCATTGTCACCAGTGAAATTGACGATTTGTGCGAAGTCGCCGACGTTGTGTGGGTGCTGCACGAGGGTCAAATGGTAGCCCAGGGCAGGCCGGGTGAGGTGTTTAATCATTTGGCAGCTGACTGGCAGATTCCAGCCCCGACAATCCAGCAACTTGCTCAAAAAATGGATTGGCACTTGGCTGATGGCCGGTATCCGGTGAATTACACTGATCTGAAGGAGGTTCGTTATGTCCACAATTGAACTGAGCAACCTGACGTTCACTTATCCGGAACGGTCCTTTAGATTGGATGTTGAAGACAAACACTTCGCAGATCCTATGGTGGCGATTGTCGGCCAAAATGGTGCCGGCAAATCAACGCTCTTCAAATTGTTGACGGGCTTGCTGACACCACAAACCGGTGTGATTAAGATCGATGGAGAAAATTTTAATGATCTTAAACCAGTCGAAAAGTTACTGAAGGTTGGGATTACTTTTCAGAATCCTGACGATCAGCTTTTCAACCCGACCGTTCAACGAGAGGTGGAGTGGAGTGTCGCGCAGGTCATGGATGACCACGACACGATTACGAGGCGGGCTTTAGCGGCTCTAAAAAGAGTTGGCTTGGATGATAAAACAGCTGAAAGTCCATATGACCTGTCATTGTCGGAACGCAAGCTGTTGAGCGTTGCCACAGTTTTGGCAGTGGATCCGGCGATTTATTTATTTGATGAGCCGATGATGTCGCTTGATTGGGAAAGCCGGCGCAAGTTGACCGCAATTTTCCATCAGTTGGCTGATTCGGGCCACCAAGTTGTGACCATCACCCATGACATGGATTGGGTCGCCGCCGAGTTTGAGTCGGTGTATGTTATGGAACACGGGAAGTTTGGCTTCGCCGGCAGTCCACGGGAATTGTTCAGCAATCACGAACTTGTCCAGCGAGTGGGATTACTACCACCGCGGATTATGGACATAGCGGAGTCGCTGGGTGATTCACAGACATATTTATCGGTTAATGATTATTGCCAGAAAAATCGAGATGTATAGAAAAAGTCACCTCTGCGGGTTTTCCAGGTTGAAGGATTAACTTCAGCTTCTGGCAAGAACTCACATGGGTGACTTTTGTGTTTAATAACGTTTCATGATCATCGGGTGCTTCCTCAGATCACTCGGTTTGATTTTACTTTGTTTCATGGTCATAATCATATACCATTTCTTTTGGATTTTTTGTTTGACTAATACAAAATAGGTCTTCATAGGTCTTCGCATTTTTAGCGCCCATTAGGATCATCAGTATAATTTTCTGAATTAGGAGACTGTCCCATCACTATTCGAACTTCGTCTCCCAACTTACGCTGTTCCCATTCATCCGTGAATCCTTTAAATCGCAATTCTGGAACTTTCTTTTTAACTGAATCATCTATTTTCGCCATAGTCCCCACCATTTTATTGGTTTTTCTTGTTCTTCTATCCTTTTTTGATCTTTGATTTGTTCCTGTAAATTTTCCAACTTCTCTTTAAGAGCGTTCACTTCATCTTTATATTGATTGTCTAAGTGTTTGAATTCTGTTTCCTGTGAGGGCTTTTAAGTTATCATTTTCCGCCTTGTATTCTTCTAGCAACTTTTTATCTTGCAAGGCTAATCGTTGTTGCTGGTCTAACAAATTAGTTAGTTTTTCTATTTGTTGGTCTTTGCTACTTATTTGTTGGTCTTTTGTATTTGATTTGCTACTACTTTCTACTTTACCTAAAATTATTTTTTCTGCTTTAGAATTTATTAGATTAGACCCATTTGGAACTTTTAAGCTGTAATTCTTTTTTGGTAACCTTTTGGTAGTGATATTGAATATTTTTGTTTTTGTAACACTCAACTCATCCGCCAGCTCTTTTGATCGTTTTTAAGTCTTCACTCATGGTTTAAGTCCTGCCTTTTTAACCGTTGGTAGATATTGTTCAATGGCTTTTTGAGGTAGCGTGCGATATTATGCTTAGGATATTCTTCACGTCTGCTGGCAACATAAGACAAGTGGTCTTTAACACTATTTAGCCCTCTTAATTCTTTTCAGTTCGTCATAGAGGGGTAAACATGGACTTGCAATCCTGTCATGATTTTTTTGTATCTTGCATTTCAAACGGACTTAGCAACATATTTTTCTAGTAATAGCGTGGTGTACTTGCTTTTCATTGCTTCAATAGCTAGCTTATCATCGGTTTCTGCTTTGCGTGCTTTTATCTTCTTGATAGGCGGTATCTTCTAACTTATAGCTGTTATCGTCTGCTCGACGTTTCTTTCGTAACCAGATATCCAATGTTAAACTGACTTACCTAACTAAGAAACAAAGTAAGAAATAAAGTTTGAAAGTACTGTTTTGAATTTTCGGTTAAAACAGATAGAGTTGATAATCAAGGATTTGAGATAATGAAAAAGAGGATCAGTTGGTCCTCTTTTGTTGTTGAAAAGTAAAAACTCAGTAGCCTAGGTATAAGGCAACTGAGCTCTACTCTGTATTCATTTTTTAGAAATAAGAAGGTCTAGATAAAACTGGACCACTTCTTGTTCTGTGAAATCTTGCCCTTTTTTGAGCCACCAGGTCAATGTCTCGATAAAGTTGGTAACAACTAAGTGTTGGAGATAAGAATCAGGCAGACTGGGGTGAGCTTTTTTCAAATCATCAGCCAGCATGGGATAGACGTGGTGCTCCAGCTCTCTCTGGAGTTGACGGAGGAAGTAGTCATTTTTGGAGAATAGTAAACTGGTGATATGGTCTTGATTTTTCTGAAAATGCAGAAAGAGGTGGGCGAGGTAATCTTCGGTTGAAATGGCTTGCTCTCTTTCAAAAAGATGATGGAAGAGGTAGCGGCAAAGGTCGTCCAGAAGCAGCTCCTTGCTCTCATAGTGACAGTAAAAAGTAGAACGTCCCACATCTGCGAGATCAATAATATCCTGAACAGTAGTGGCCTCGTAGCCCTTAGCATTCAAAAGTTGTAGAAAAGCTTGATAGATGGCTTTTTTTGTTTTACTGATACGGCGGTCAATCTTAGTCATATGGACACTTGAGGCAAATTGTTCAGAACTGAATAAAGCTGACGCTTTGCTTCTATCCTTTCTTTGAGTTTTAGTGGATAATGATAATGAACAAGGTGTTCATGAATCTATTATAACAAAGGAATGAGAAATATGAAGGCAAAATATGCCGTTTGGCTAGCTTTTTTCTTAAATTTGACTTATGCCATTGTCGAGTTTATTGCAGGTGGAGTATTTGGTTCGAACGCTGTTCTTGCTGACTCTGTGCATGACTTGGGAGATGCGATTGCAATTGGAATATCAGCTTTTCTAGAAACCATCTCTAATCGTGAAGAAGATAATCAGTACACCTTGGGCTATAAGCGGTTTAGTCTGCTAGGAGCCTTGGTAACAGCGATAATACTCATGACAGGATCAGTTCTAGTCATTTTGGAAAATGTCACGAAGATTTTAAATCCGCAACCAGTCAATGATGAGGGGATTCTCTGGTTAGGAATGATTGCGATTACTATTAATGTGTTAGCCAGTCTAGTGGTTGGTAAGGGAAAGACAAAGAATGAGTCTATTCTGAGTCTGCATTTTCTGGAAGATACCCTAGGGTGGCTGGCTGTGATTCTGATGGCCATTGTTCTTCGATTTACGGACTGGTATATCCTAGATCCGCTTTTGTCCCTTGTCATTTCTTTCTTCATTCTTTCAAAAGCCCTTCCACGTTTTTGGTCTACACTCAAGATTTTCTTGGATGCTGTGCCGGAAGGTCTTGATATTAAGCAAGTAAAGAGTGGCCTGGAGCGATTGGACAATGTGGCCAGTCTTAATCAGATTAATCTCTGGACTATGGATGGTTTGGAAAAAAATGCCATTGTCCATGTTTGTATAAAAGAAATGGGGAATATGGAAGCTTGTAAAGAATCTATTCGAATTTTCCTCAAAGATTGTGGTTTCCAAAATATTACCATTGAAGTGGATGCTGACTTAGAAACCCACCAAGAACATAAGCGAAAGGTGTGTGACTTGGAGCCGAATCATGGGCATCGTCATTAGAAAAAAATGAAAAATACTTGGGTACTATCTTATTTGGAATAGAGTAATTTTTTTATTATTTAGATATATTAAAAGATTGGTAAGTTAAGAGCATTGTATAAACTCCATTACATGATTGATAATTATAAAAAATTTTTCGATTAGATACAAAATGCTTGACTTGGAGTCAACTCAAAGTTATATAATAAGATAAGTGAGTTAGAATAGCTTAAACTCAGTGAATGAGAGGAGGTTAGTGTATGAATATTAAATCTGCCAGTGACTTGTTGGGAATTTCAGCGGATACGATTCGGTATTATGAACGGGTTGGTCTTGTGCCACCGATTACTCGTACTGAGACTGGGATTCGTGATTTTCAAGATCAGGATATCGAAGCACTGGAATTTATTAAGTGTTTTCGTTCGGCGGGTGTCTCTGTAGACAGTTTAGTTGACTATATGTCGCTCTACCAAAAGGGGGATGAAACGAGAGAGGAAAGGCTTGGTATTTTAGAAGAGGAAAAGAAAAAATTAGAGGAGCGCTTGTCTCAGTTACAGACGGCTTTAAATCGCTTAAATCTCAAAATTAAACTTTACAAGGAAGGAAAATTTTAAATGAAATCAGCAGTATATACAAAGGCAGGCCAGGTTGGACTTGCTACAATTGAACGTCCGCAAATTATCGAAGCAGATGATGCTATTATCCGCATTGTCCGTACTTGCGTTTGTGGTTCGGACCTTTGGAGTTACCGGAATCCCGAAATCGAAGAAGGACATAGAAATAGCGGTCATGAGGCGATCGGAATTGTCGAAGAAGTTGGTGAGAACGTTACTACAGTAAAACCAGGTGACTTGTCATTGCCCCTTTCACACATGGTTGTGGTCAGTGTGATGCTTGCCGTGCTGGTTTTGATGGTTCGTGTGATAATCATCCTGGTAACAACTGGTCAGGTGGTGTCCAGGCGGAATATATCCGATTCCACTATGCCAATTGGGCGCTGGTTAAAATTCCAGGACAACCTTCAGATTATAGCGAAGGTATGCTAAAGTCCCTTTTGACTCTTGCTGATGTGATGCCGACAGGCTATCATGCGGCGCGCGTTGCAAATGTTCAAAAAGGGGACAAGGTTGTTGTTATCGGTGATGGGGCTGTTGGTCAATGTGCTGTTATCGCAGCTAAAATGCGTGGAGCATCGCAAATTATCCTTATGAGTCGTCATGAAGATCGTCAAAAGATGGCTCTGGAGTCAGGTGCGACAGCTGTTGTAGCTGAACGTGGTCAAGAAGGAATTACCAAGGTGCGTGAAATTCTCGGTGGGGGAGCAGACGCAGCACTTGAATGTGTTGGAACGGAAGCAGCGATTGATCAAGCACTTGGTGTTCTCCATAATGGAGGGCGCATGGGCTTTGTTGGTGTACCGCACTATGAAAATCGTGCCATTGGCTCAACCTTTGGTCAAAATACAATAATCGGAGGTGGTCCAGCTTCTGTCACAACTTATGACAAACAAGTATTACTAAAAGCCGTTCTTGATGGCGATATCAACCCAGGCCGTGTCTTTACTTCAAGCTATAAATTAGAAGATATTGATCAAGCTTATAAAGATATGGATGAACGTAAGACCATTAAGTCTATGATTGTGATGGACTAAAAAAGAAAATCCTAGTGGAGATTTGAGACTCTCTATTAGGATTTTTTGTCATGTTTAATTTGTGGAGTTATGGCAGAGTACTTTCTCTCAGAGTCAGTCTGGTTCCCAACATGGTTAGGCTAGGGATTTTGCGACCGTGGAGTACTTCCTTATTAAGAATATCCATACCTGCTCGGCCCATTTCTTCAGTATAAACCGTGATGCTAGAAAGGGGAGGATAAACCTGCTTGGTCAGGCTGGTGTCGTTAAAGGAAATAAGACTGACGCGGTCGGGCAGGTTGATTCCAGCTTCTTGGAGGGCACGGAGGGCACCGATAGCTAAACTATCGCTGGCTGCGAAAAAGGCTGGCGGGAGTTGATCTCCCAAGTTCTGAATGGCTTCCTTCATCAAGTCATAGCCAGACTGGGCGGTAAAGCTTCCTTGAAAGACCAGTTCATCATGATAAATTCCCTTCGCTTGACTGTAGTTTCTGAAATTTTCCAGCCGCTTATCCTCAATGATTTCTTCTTGGTCGGTTGTTTCCTCAAGCCCTGTTAGAATCCCAATACGGTCCATCCCTTGACTGAGGAAATAATCGACAACCTGTTTCATGGCAGTGTAAAAGTCCGTGATAATGCAGGTGTGTCCCAGTGAGAGGGTATCACTGTCTAGAAAGACAAGAGGCTTTTGGTATTCTTCAAAGGCAGAGATCTGAGCTCGACTAAACTTTCCGATGCAGAGAATCCCGATGACTTCCTCGCTCAGTGTAAAAGGATGGTCATTAAAATAGCGTAAGATATCATAGTCCAATTCTTGGGCTCTTTTTTCTATGCCTAGGCGGATCTGGTAGTAGTAGAGGTCGTCTAGCTCTCCTTGTTCGCTGACCCATTGGATAATGGCAATCTTTTGCTTGGGCTTAGTGGACTCGCCTGTCTTGAGGTGCTTGGTGTAGCCCAGCTCTTCAGCAACGGTTAAAATACGGTGTCTGGTTTCTTCTGTGACAGATAGACTCTGGTCGCGGTTGAGGACACGGGATACGGTCGCGATAGAGACAGAGGCTAGCTGTGCGATGTCTTTTAAGGTAGCCATAAATCCTCCTTCTTTTAGGTTAGTATATCATATTTTTCTGCTTTTTACTGATAGTTTAGTAAAATTTTAGTAAAAAGGATTGACCTTGGGAAATCCCTTGGATACAATAGAAGAAAACGATTACACGTTAAGGTGACTTAACGGACAGTAAAAGGAGAAATCATATGACACAACATCTTACTACTGAAGCTCTTCGTAAAGACTTTCTTGCCGTTTTTGGTCAAGAAGCAGATCAAACTTTCTTTTCACCAGGTCGTATCAATCTGATTGGCGAACACACAGACTACAATGGCGGACACGTTTTTCCAGCTGCTATTTCCTTGGGAACTTATGGTGCAGCTCGCAAGCGTGACGACCAAGTTTTACGTTTCTATTCAGCCAACTTTGAGGACAAGGGTATTATCGAAGTGCCTCTTGCAGACCTCAAATTTGAAAAAGAGCACAACTGGACCAACTATCCAAAAGGGGTCCTTCATTTCTTGCAAGAAGCTGGGCACGTGATTGACAAAGGGTTTGATTTTTATGTTTATGGGAATATCCCAAATGGTGCTGGCTTGTCTTCATCAGCGTCCTTGGAACTATTGACAGGGGTCGTGGCAGAGCATCTCTTTGATTTAAAATTAGACCGTTTGGATTTGGTTAAAATCGGAAAACAAACAGAAAACAACTTTATCGGAGTCAATTCTGGTATCATGGACCAGTTTGCTATCGGAATGGGAGCGGACCAACGTGCTATTTACTTAGATACTAACACTTTAGAGTATGACTTGGTGCCACTTGATTTGAAGGACAATGTCGTTGTTATTATGAACACCAATAAACGCCGTGAATTGGCGGACTCTAAATACAATGAACGTCGTGCTGAGTGTGAGAAGGCAGTGGAAGAATTGCAAGATGCCTTAGATATTCAGACCTTGGGTGAATTGGATGAGTGGGCCTTTGACCAATATAGCTACCTGATTAAAGATGAAAATCGTTTGAAACGTGCTCGCCATGCTGTGCTTGAAAACCAACGTACCCTTAAAGCTCAAGCAGCCCTCCAAGCAGGAGATTTGGAAAGATTTGGTCGTTTGATGAATGCTTCTCACGTTTCTCTTGAGCATGATTATGAAGTAACTGGTTTGGAATTGGATACTCTTGTTCATACAGCTTGGGCACAAGAAGGCGTTCTCGGTGCTCGTATGACAGGGGCAGGTTTTGGCGGATGTGCCATTGCCTTGGTGCAAAAAGATGCTGTTGATGACTTTAAGGAAGCTGTAGGCAAACACTACGAGGAAGTAGTTGGCTACGCTCCAAGTTTCTATATCGCTGAAGTTGCAGGTGGCACTCGCGTCCTTGACTAGTCAAAAGGAGGCTTTATGGTGACCTTAGTAGATAAATTTGTAACACATGTCATTTCTGAAAGTTCATTTGAGGAAATGGATCGAATCTACCTGACCAATCGTGTCTTGGCACGAGTGGGAGACGGCGTTTTGGAAGTTGAGACGGATCTGGATAAAGTGATTGACCTCAAGGACCAGCTGGTTGAGGAAGCCGTTCGATTAGAGACGATTGAGGATAGTCAGACTGCACGTGAAGTCCTTGGTGCTGAACTGATGGACTTGGTGACCCCTTGTCCGAGTCAGGTCAATCGTGACTTCTGGGAAACCTATGCCCACTCTCCTGAGCAATCTATAGAGGATTTTTACCAACTCAGTCAGAAAAATGACTACATCAAACTCAAGGCCATTGCTAAAAATATTGCTTATCGTGTTCCATCTGATTACGGTGAACTTGAAATTACCATCAACCTCTCTAAGCCTGAAAAGGATCCCAAAGAGATTGCGGCAGCCAAGTTGGTGCAAGCTAGTAATTATCCTCAGTGTCAGCTTTGTCTAGAGAATGAGGGCTACCATGGTCGAGTCAACCACCCAGCTCGCAGCAACCATCGTATTATCCGTTTTGAAATGGCTGGTCAGGAGTGGGGATTCCAGTATTCGCCCTATGCTTACTTTAATGAGCACTGTATTTTCTTAGATGGCCAGCATCGTCCCATGGCCATTAGTCGTCAGAGTTTTGAACGTCTGCTGGCTATCGTAGAGCAGTTTCCAGGATATTTTGCAGGCTCTAATGCCGACCTGCCGATTGTGGGTGGCTCTATTCTGACTCATGACCACTATCAGGGAGGCCGTCACGTATTTCCTATGGAATTGGCTCCCTTGCAAAAGACCTTCCAATTTGCTGGTTTTGAGCAGGTTAAGGCTGGGATTGTCAAGTGGCCCATGTCAGTGTTGCGTTTGACTTCGGATTCCAAAGAAGATTTGATCAACTTAGCTGACAAGATTTTGCAGGAATGGCGCCAGTATTCAGACCCTGAAGTGCAGATTTTGGCTGAGACTGATGGGACACCGCATCATACCATTACACCTATTGCCCGTAAACGCGATGGACAGTTTGAGTTGAACTTGGTCTTGCGGGACAATCAGACATCGCCAGAGCATCCTGATGGCATCTATCATCCCCACAAGGATGTCCAACATATCAAGAAGGAAAATATCGGCTTGATTGAGGTCATGGGCTTAGCAATCTTGCCACCACGTCTGAAAGGAGAAGTGGAGCAAGTCGCTAGCTATCTTGTAGGAGAAGTTGTTACAGTTGCCGATTATCATCAGAAATGGGCAGATCAACTCAAAGTCCAACATCCAGATCTAACGGATAAAGAAAAAGCCCTTGAAATCGTCAAGGACTCTGTGGGTACTATCTTTGCGCGTGTACTTGAGGATGCAGGAGTCTACAAGCAGACGGAACAAGGGCAGACAGCCTTTATGCGCTTTGTGGAACAGGTCGGAATTTTACCAGACTAGGTGCTTTCTCCTTGCACAGTCCTATAAAAAGTAGTATCATAGTGTCGTTTGAAATATCAGGAGGAAACGATGAAAGATTTTCATTTTGACGCTATATCTGCCTTTGAAAATTACGAAATTGAACAAATGAGAGATGGTCACGTTGTGGTGACGACCAAAGTAGTAGACTCGTCGCTCAACTACTATGGCAATGCCCATGGTGGCTATCTCTTTACCCTTTGTGACCAGATCAGTGGTTTGGTGGTTATCTCGCTGGGGCTTGATGGAGTGACACTCCAATCTTCTATCAACTACCTCAAAGCAGGAAAACTCGACGATGTATTGACAATAAAAGGAGAATGTGTCCATCAAGGTCGCACAACCTGTGTGGTGGATGTGGATATTACCAATCAAGAGGGCAGAAATGTCTGTAAAGCAACCTTTACCATGTTTGTCACAGGCCAACGGTCAGAAGACAGACAGGTAAGGATATAGATAAACAAAAAAGAGGCTCGCACCTCTTTTTCTTATTGTGTTCTTCCGATGAAATAGTGGTCTGACAATGTCATCCACCGTGTCTGGCACGGGAAATTTAGAATTGACCTAAAAATATGATTTCAGGTCTTTGCGAGTTCAGATAGTGTATACACACTATCATAAAAATAGAACTATCAGTAAAGGTCAGAATGACACTTTTGGACTAATGGTTCTATTTTATTTTTGGGAGAATCCCCAATCCTATATCTATATTGTTATTGATTTATTGCTATCATGACTTGTTCAGCAATTGCTTTAGCTAGCAACGGTGGGACAGCGTTACCTACCTGAGTAAATTGAGGTGTTTCTTTTGCTCGCTTATCGCCCCCAGTAGTACGCTTTCCTAGAAATACAAAACTATCGTCAAATGATTGTAGACGCGCCATTTCTCTTACAGTCAACACACGGTTAAAAAATGGGTGGATATAGTCATCTGGTAATGTTACCATGGTTGGAGAAACGGTATCTTGGTTAAGACGAACTCGAATACTCTTTTTAGTAAAGATTGCTTCAATTGCTGCAGGAGTTAATTCTCCATTTCTCAACATGTTTGAAAATTGATTTTCAGTGATTTCTGTATTCAACTGATTTTTGATTTCATTCCAAAAGAGTTCTGCATCTTCAAATGATGTTTTTAATCTAAGAGCAAGTGATTTTAAAATATGGTGTTTTCTTAAGTTGTCATTATCATTCATAGACAGTAAACCTAGTTGGCGATTTGTAAATTGTAACCATTTTTCAGATTGAAAATTTTCTTGAAGCAAATCTTGTTTTTTTAGTTGCTTTAGAATGATAGGTTGGTTTGTTTTACCATTAAGTTGAAATAAACTTTCTGTGAATAGATTTGGGCAATCTCTTTGTAATTCCAATCCTTCCAATTGGATTCTATTAGCAGCTTTTGCTCTGTTCTCACCTTGCTGATATAGTGAAAATCGTTGTGTGATAATATCATCATGTCTTGAGAATTCCATATTTAACGGATTAGCATTTATAATAGGTTGTCCATCAGTGTTAGGAGTTCTTCCTAATCGGCTTTGTACGGAATAATCTGTTTCGTAATCAAATTCCCCGTCATAAAGATCACCTAAAGCATCATAAACAGTAACGCTTGGAATATCGTTGTCACTTTCTGGATATTCGATAGGAGTTACATCGTTACGGTATGCTAAAAATACAACTCGATTTCTTTGTTGTGGAACACCGAAGTTTGCAGCATTTAGAACCTGAACATCAAGTAGAGTATATCCTAACTCGTCTAACTCATTTCTAAGAATGGATTGAACTAAATTCTGTCCTTTGTAAATTCTATCATCAAGTACGCTTGGAAAGTCAAGCATCTGCATATCTAAAATACCTGTTACGTTTTCCATAACGACATAACGCGGCATAACGTCTTTAATGATACGCAAATATTCATGGAAGAGCATGTTTCTAGGGTCTTTAGAATCTCTTTTTCCCTAGACGGCTAAATCCTTGACAAGGAGGACCACCAAAAATAACATCTACAGAACCTCTTTCAAAGATATTTCCATATTTCAATGAGTTTATTGATTGAAATATTTTGTCAGAAGTAAGTTCTTTTATATCAGCAAGTTCAAAGTGAGTGTCAACCCCGTCAACTAAGCCTAATTGTTGATGTCGGTTTGTATATGTTTCTTCTACCATAGGGCTTTTATCGCTGGAGAAGATAATATCAAATCCAGCTTGTAGGATTCCTTCGCTAAATCCTCCAGCGCCACAGAATAAGTCTATTGCATAGGGCATAATTTACCTCGAATTTTGTTTTTGCTACCTTAGTAGTATATCAGAAAAATTATTGAAAAAGTCCAGGAGTTACTCCCTATAATAGATATTCGTTAAATATTTGATAAAAACCAGTAAAAATGTAAACTAAAATGAATTTTATTTATGTTGGAGTTATAAAATAAAGAAAATGATAATTGAGAATTGTTATGGAGCGTTATATCAAAGAAAATATTGAGCGATTACTTTATTCGAGTAAACTATCGCAAAAGTGAGTTATCGAAAAAGACAGGACTTAGCAGGCAGACGATTAACAAATTATTATCTCCAAATACTAATTATAGTCCTAAACTTTCAACCTTGGTAGTGATTGCTAATGCTTTATCAATCAATTTTTCCAGAACTTTTGATTAGGACCGACAAGATAAGTGCTTCCAAAAAGAATTTTTCTAATTCTGTGGAGGAATATCAAAAATATTCTTATACAAAATGTCAAGCTATATTTGAGAAGATGGAATCAATTTTCATTGAGTACTTCAGATGGAGTTAGAGAGTCTACTATAAGCAATCTTGTAAATGGTAAATATTCAGATATTTATTTTTCAACAATAGAAAAGTCTTGCAGATGAAAATGGGAGTTTCGCTGGCTGATTTATTTAAGAGAGGAAAACTAATGCAATTTATTCCATATGACGACGAATTAGAAGTTATCAACGCTATACATAAGTATAATTCTAATGATTATACTGTTATCAGACTGACGCAAACTATGTTAAGTAAAAAGTATTATCGATGCAAATGGTTTTTTAAGGAAAATGTTGTTAGATAATGATTTATTGGATTTCGAAAAATTGACTGACAAAGTTTATTTAATGGCTAATCTTGTATTGGAAGACCAGCAACATGAAGTGAAAATAAGTTTCTATAAAGCCAATAAAAAGAGGCGATGAGCGATTTTGGATATCTGGATTGGGAGAGTTCATTAGGTCATCTCAAATCAATGTTAACGATTTAATCTATATTACTGTAGACAATCGAAAAGAACTTACTCTATTTAATGTGACGAGAAGTATTCCTCAAAACAGTACTATCATACAGCTATTTGGACAAGATAAGGTCGAAGATTCATTAAATAGATTGATTCCACGGATCAGACTCATAGCAAAACAAGGTTTTCATAGAAATTCAAAAGGTGTAGGTAAGATTGCACCGAAGGATGCCAGGGGATACTCTAGAGTCACTTTTGGGAATTAAAACCACAACAGTCAAGAAGCTGATTTTTGAAGGAATTATTGAGCTAAAATCAAAATCCTCCAAAACGTTAGATACCTTATTTACCCTACGCCCAGATTTTGAAGGAACACCTGTTGCAAAGTTTGAAACGAATGATAGAAGTAGAGTGTCAGCATTTGCTCGCTTATATGGTTATGATTCAGATAAGCATTTAGGATATAAGAGTTTATATATTACAATAGGTTCAGAAGAAAATCCTCAAAATAATCAGGGTTTTTATCTGGAAGTTAATGATAGAGATAATATTGTTGAACTGCGAAAACAAGAAAATAAGAAGACTATCTTAGCTGCTTTTTGGACATTCAAAGCATTAGAGGAAGAATTGCATAAAAACACCCGGCTACTTTGTGGGTGAAAGTTGAATCTAAAATGGACGGTGAAGTAGGTCAATTCAAGTATATTGAAGCGGAGTTAACTCGCTCACCACAATTTATGACTTTTCTTTCTTTGATAAAATCAGGCGCAATTACATATGACTGGCGTGGCTATACGACTCCATCGGGCAAGTATGCTGGTAAGAATCATGGTAATGCTTGGAGGATAAAAAATAAGCAAAGAAGTTTGTTGTTTGGTAGTACGGAAATTATTGACTTAAATATTTAGTAAAGTTGGAGAAAATTTTATGGTAAAAGATAATGGGGGATCAATTGCAGCAAAAAGGCTTTAATTATCAAAATTGCGTTATATCTTTAGTTGCGATTAGAAACTATAATAAGTCCAATTTTTCAATATATGTTGAGACGGATGAGGATTTTGAAGTTACTTATGATGATAGCTATCATGCTTATATACAGGTCAAAGGTCAGAAAAATATGAGTCTCAAAAAGTTATTACAAGAAACAAAGGAACGACCTTCTATCTTTGAAAAGAATCTTTCTTCAGGGACAAACGATTCTATTTATAAAATTGTAGTATATAATTTTAAAAGAAAGCGATTTAAAAGAAATGCAAGAACAGATAGATACAGAAGAACTTTTTCTAGTTCATGGCTGTTATCTGATAATCAAAAGAAGGAAGTTAATAATCCGAGGGTAGATAATTTTGCTTGGTAAAAACTGCTTTTGATAATAACATTATCGATGCTAAAACATTTTTAAAGGGAGAGATGGCAAATCAAAGGGTTTCTATTGATAATAGAGATGATGTAATTATTAACGAATTATTGCAGCAAATTGTCCAAAAATCTGAAAAAGAAGTGCATACGATTGCAGATAAAGAACTCAAAAAGATTACATCAGAAGAGCTAAATTTAATCTTACAAAAAGTAACTGCAAAGGCACGATTTGATAAAGAACTTGATAAATTTGGTTTTTACTGAAATTAAGAATGAGAAAATAAAGAAAGAAGAAAAAAAGATTATATTAGAATATATAACTGCTAAAAATCTGTCGTCAATTTTTGAACAGTGATGAAAAATAGTTTAGAAAATGAATCGGTAACAACATTAATACCTAAAACATTTATGTTACCTGAAATGGAAACATTATCAGAAAAACAGTAGATATGCTGTAGGAATATCGGCGTATTGCGATATTTTTGGAGGAATTGCTAATGAGTAAGATGACCATAAAAAGTCTTTTAATAGCAGATTACGAGAACGAAAAAGCGAACAAATTTGTATTTTTCTGATTCAGCAAAACCTAATAGTTAGTAGTACGAATGGTGAAGGGAAATCTAGTTTAGTTAAATCAATTTACTATGCCTTAGGAGCAAACCTCAAATCATTTCCCAAGGGTTGGAATGCGGACAATTTTATTTTCCAATTAGAAGTTTTTTTATTGATGGTAATGAATTTTTGATCAAGAGACATAATAAAGTGATTTCTGTTTTAGATAATAATGAAGTCAAACTGTTTGAAAAACTTTGCAGAATACTATTTGTGGTTTCAAGAGAAACTTAAAATGAGGCTGGAATTAGTCAACAAAAGCAGCGATAAAGCAAGTTTAGCTTCTGTTGAAGCCCTTTTTAGTCCAATGTATATTGATCAGGATAAAGCATGGGATGGTAAATTATTTAAAGATTCATTTGAAAGTTTAGGGACGGTATAAATCAAATGATTTTTCCCAAAAATGTTTTTGATTATTATTTAGGCATCTCTGATAGTCAAATCGTTGATAAAGAAAGTAAAAATGAGTATTTAAGGCAATTAGAGTTAGTAAATGGAAGAATCAATCAGGTTCAATCGGTATATAAAACATACCGTACTAAAAATAAAATTACTGAGACAGTTCCTAAAGATTTCAAAGACCTACAAAAGAATTAGATTTTTTTATATTACCGAAACAGATAAGTTTTTCTATAAAAATTACCGATAAGACTGGGGAATTATCTAAAAGAAAAGATAAAAGCTTGATATATTAAATCAAGATTTAGAAGAGCTCAAAAAGTTATCAAGTAAGATTAAGAGAGATTTTCTGAAATTAGACATGAATGTGTTTTATTGCCATTCTATCTTAACTAGACAACAATCCCTAACACGTTTAGAACTGGAAGACAATGAACTTGCAATCAAGAGTCGAATAGATAGTATTTCTCAGCAAATTATGAAATCTAAAAAGAATAGTTCAAGAAAAAGAAGAAGCTATAAAACATCTATAAGAACAGTTTAATCAATATCATGAACGTTTAACTGAACTGAGACAATTATCTGATATTGATGAGTATGTGAATCAAAATGTTTTATCTGAACTAAAAAGTTAGAGATTCAAGAAACTTTGGAAAAATCAAATCTTGACAAATTGATTGGTGACATTACAAAAAGAAATAAGGATGCTCAAAAAGAGCTTAATCAGAGAGCGAAAACAATTGAAGGAGAGTATGAAGCACTTAAAAATGAACTTTCAATTCTAATTGGTTCAACAGGTATCACAGATAAAAATTCCGTAATTTTGATAAGTTAGAGGGCAGTGGAACAAATTTAAAATAAAGATTTATTGGTAATTTTTCTTGTTTATATGAACTTGGTTGATAGTAAATCTATCACAAGTCTGCCATTTCTATTGATTCATTCGTAAAAATGAAACTGATAAAAAGGTTTTGAAAAAATGTTCGACGCAATAAATGCAAAAATTTCTAAGTTTAAAAAGTCAAACGTTCTTTTTCGATTATTAGAGATAATTTGAAATATGTTGATTCGAAAGTTAATCAGGTTAACATAGAAAGTCCATTATTAAAGAGTGAATATTATAGCGATCTGTCTAAAGAAATTATATAAGTTAGAATAAAAAGTATACTTATTAAAACAAGAAGCTACAAAAAGCGGTCTTCAAACGAAAAGTTGATCAAACCGCTTTTAATTTTATTTCTTTTATGATTTAATACGGCATTGAGGACAATGGCAAGTAGGCTGGCTACGACGATTCCGTTTGAGAAGAACATTTTGAAGGCTGTTGGCATGCTGACAAAGAGATTACTGTTGTTGAGTCCGACACCTGCAGCGATGGATACAGCTGCGATAAGGAAGTTATGTTCATTGTTGGCAAAGTCAACACGAGCGAGGATTTGCATCCCTTGAATCGATACAAAACCAAACATCACCAGCATGGCACCACCGAGGACAGGGCTCGGAATGATTTGAGCAAGGGCACCAAACTTAGGAAGGAGCCCAAGGAGAACCAGGAAACCAGCTGCGTAGTAGATTGGCAGGCGAGTCTTGATACCTGATAATTTAACTAAACCAACGTTTTGTGAAAATCCTGTGTAAGGGAAGGTGTTAAAGATTCCTCCGAGAAGTACGGCCAAGCCTTCTGCGCGGTAACCATTGCGAAGGCGCGTGCTGTCGATTGGGTCTTTCGTGATATCAGACAAGGCTAGGTAAACACCAGTCGACTCAACCATAGAAACAGTTGCGATGATACACATCATGACAATAGATGAGATTTCAAAGGTTGGCATCCCAAAGTAGAGTGGAGTTGGGACATGGACAAGCGGTGCTGCCGCAACTGGAGAGAAGTCCACCAAGCCCATGCTAGCAGCAATGGCAGTTCCGACAACTAGACCAATCAAAATGGAGATCGACTTGATAAATCCTTTGGTAAAGATGTTAATCAAGAGGATAATCAAAACAGTGATAGCTGCAAGCAAGAGACTTTGACCAGTTGGCTCTGGAACGTTATTTCCCATATTTCCAATAGCGACAGGAATCAAGGTTAAACCAATCGTGGTAATAACAGATCCTGTTACGATGGAAGGGAAAAGATTGGCCACTTTTGAGAAAATGCCTGAAACAAGAACTACGTAAATCCCTGATGCGATAAGGGCACCAAACATAGCACCACTACCATGGCTTTGGCCAATCATAATTAAGGGAGCGACAGATTGGAAGGCAACTCCGAGAACGACTGGTAGTCCAATTCCAAAGTATTTGTTGAGTTGGAGTTGGAGGAAGGTTGCCACCCCACACATGAAGATATCTGTAGAAATCAGGTAGGTCAACTGCTCAGCTGAATAGCCAAGGGCTGTCGCAATCATGATAGGAACCAGGATAGATCCTGAGTACATGGCTAGTAAGTGCTGCAAGCCAAGAACGGCTGCTTGCGAATGTTTTTCTTGAGTTTGCATTAGAGATCTGCCTCCTTAAATACGACTTGACCATTTTCAAAACGATCCAAACGACCCAGTGATAGAACAGGGTAGCCTGCTTTTTCAAGCAAATCACGGCCATCTTGGAAGGATTTTTCAATCACAATACCGATAGCTTCGACTGTGGCACCAGCTTGTTCGATGATTTGAATCAAGCCTTTAGCAGCTTGGCCATTAGCAAGGAAATCGTCGATAATTAAGACCTTGTCCTCTGGTGAGAGGAATTTTCCAGCGATAGAAACGGTGCTGGTCACCTGCTTGGTAAAGGAGTAAACTTCTGCAGTTAAGATGCCTTCGTTCATGGTGATGTTTTTAGCTTTCTTTGCGAAAATCATGGGCACATTTAAGGCTTCAGCTGTAAAAATGGCTGGGGCAATACCCGACGCTTCAATGGTCACGACTTTGGTAATACCAGCAGAAGCAAATTTTTCCGCAAAAACCTTACCAATCTCTCGCATCAAGCTAAAGTCAACTTGGTGGGTTAAAAAGGAATCCACCTTGAGGATGTTGTCACCCAAGATATGCCCATCCTCGAGGATGCGCTCTTCTAATAATTTCATAAGACCTCCTAAAGTCTAAAAGCCAATCCATTTGCTTGCTTCAGATTTCTACCCAGTAAAACTGATAGAAAAAGGACCTACTTAAACTTTAAGTAAGTCCCCAAAATAGGCATGGCAAAAACGACCATACCTCACTTCTGACTTACTTATTGTTAGGTGTTCCGGCACCTTGTAGAAACGTCGTGCCAATTCACGACATAAACAAGTAAAACGATATTCAATTTTAAATAGGCTTGTGCCAATGTTTTTATTTTACACTAAATAACTTTAGAAATCAAATGTTTTGTTAGTGTTTTGTTTTGAAAAACGAACAAATATAATAAAAATGGGCGAGAAAATTAACTTATTATTAACATTTATACTCAAATGAAAAATCAAAAGAGCAACTAGGAAGTTAGCCGCAGGCTGTACTTGAGTACGGTAGTATGACGCTGACGTGGTTTGAATTTGATTTTCGAAGAGTATTAGAAGATTTTTCATCATAAAAGACATATTATCAAGTTTTTCAAGACCTGACAATATGCCGTTTTTCTGATTTGAAAGATGTTTCCAGTCTCTATTATTCTACTCGCTAAATCTTAAAAAATAGCCATCTGGATCCAAAACTGAAAATTCATGGGGATATATAAAGCTATCTCCTACTCGAAATTCTCTTTTTGTCAGGGGACGATGGATAGGATAGTCAGCTTCCAGCAATTTTTGGTGGAGCTGAGGAACATCTGCAATGCCAAAGGAAATATTGACACCGCGCCCGAAAGGATAGGTCAGCTGAGCTAATTCTTCTGCGCTGCCTTCTTCTAGCATAAGTTGGCAGTCTTCAAGCGAGAGGAAGAGAAATTTCTCCTCTGGACGCTCGTATTCGACAGAGAATCCTAGCAGGTCGCAGTAGAAGTGGCGCGACTGTTCGAGGTCAGATACCACAAATTCGGGAATGACAGGCTGATAGTCCATCGGATTCCTCCTTAAAGTTCAATTTCCAAGACAATGGGTGTATGGTCTTGGCGAGCACCTGAGTCAATCATGTCAGACTTGGCCACCTTGTCAGCGATGCGGTTACTTGTGAGCCAGTAGTCGATTCTCCAGCCTGTATTGTTGATTTTTGAAGTCTTGCTGCGTTGTGCCCACCAAGTGTAGCGTTCTGGAACATCGCCATGAACATGGCGGAAGGTGTCTGTAAATCCAGTTGCCAAAAGGTTGGTAAATCCAGCACGTTCCTCGTCGGTAAATCCAGGTGAACGGCGGTTGCTAGCAGGATTTGCAAGGTCGATTTCATTGTGGGCTACGTTGTAGTCACCGGTCGCAAGGACTGGTTTTTCTTTGTCTAGTTGAGCCAAGTACTCTGCATATTTGACATCCCAGACTTGGCGTTCTTCCAAGCGTCTGAGGCCATCTCCAGCGTTTGGTGTGTAAACTTGGGTCACGAAAAATTCATCAAATTCTAGAGTGATGATACGACCTTCCAAGTCCATGGTAGAAGGTGCACCGATTTCTGGGAAACTGATAGTAGGCGTAAGTTCTTTCTTATAAAGGAACATGGTCCCAGCATAGCCTTTACGGGCAGGCTCTTGGGAAGAGCGCCAGTGTTTTCGTATCCTGGGAAGAGTTCTTCTAAAAATTTCTAAGTGTTTCTTTGTAGGACCCTTGGCAGAAAGCTTGGTTTCTTGGATAGCGATGATATCAGCATTTTCAGCGACCAAGGTTTGTAGTACTTCTTGGGACAATTTGGCACGAGCTGAGTCACTAGTTAGGGCAGCATTGAGGGAATCAATATTCCATGAGATAAGTTTCATAAAGTTACCTTTTTCATTCAGATTATAGATTTTATTATACCAAAAAGGTCTATTTCCCCAACGTATGGTTTGAAAAATCACTCTTTAGACTTTATTCTGAGAAAATAAAATTCCTAAACTATTTAGAAAAAAATCTAAATAGTTCTTGTATTTAGAATGGAAAGGTGTATAATAGTATTTAGAAAAATATCTAAATAGAAAGTGAAGTTACATATATGTCAAATAAGAGAACAATCCTTCTTTTTGTGGTCTTGGCTTATGCCCTTGCTTGGATAATATGGTTGGCACTATGGCTAAGTGGTGTTGGTCTAAATTCTCCATGGAGTCAACTTGCTAGTATTGTAGCCATGTGGATGCCTGCACTTGCAGTCTTTATTTTAGGGAAAATCACGAATCAACCTAGTGGAATCAAATCTAAATTAGTTGTGAATCTCAAGAGCAACTGGCGCTTTTACTTACTAGCTATCTGGTTACCAGCAGTCATCAGTTTTTTAGGAGCGGGACTTTATTTTCTTGTATTCCCTAGCAATTTCAGCCTTGGTTTTGAATCTATTCAAGCTATTTTACAAGAAAAAGGAGTCCTTCAATCACCGTTCCCCTTATCTTTCTTGGCCTTGATTCAAATCCTAGCTAGTTTGACCTACGCTCCTTTTCTTAATAGTTTCTTTGCATTGGGGGAGGAAATTGGTTGGCGTGGCTATCTTTACCCAGCTCTAAGAGGACGCTTTTCACTAGTCCAGACTCATGTCTTGCTTGGTCTCATTTGGAGTCTTTGGCATTTACCAATCAATTTGCAAGGATATAATTATGGACTTACTTATTTTGCTTATCCTGTTTTGGGAGTTGTTGCTATGTTTCTGTTTTGTTTTAGCCTAGGAATATTGTTGAGCTGGTTGTTGGAAAAGACAGGTTCTATCTGGGCTTCGTCCCTATTTCATGGGGCACTCAATGCAACTGCAGGTCTTGAGGGTTACTCTTTCAATTACTAGGAGAAAAATTTTCAAGCCTTCTTGATTTTTAGGCCCATCACCGATAGGAATGTTATCAGTTTTACCTTGCTTAGTCCTAGCCCTACTAATATTACAAAGGGAAAGGAGTCATCATGAGTTTTGCAAATAGTTTTAAAGCCTTATCTCATCCAGTTAGGAGAGAGATTTTAAATTTACTCAAAGCAGGTAGATTATCTGCAGGAGAAATTGCCAGTCAATTCGAGTTGACAGGTGCAACGATTTCACACCATCTCACGATTTTGAAAGCAGCGGATTTGATTCATGAAATGAAAGAAAAAAACTTTATTTATTATGAGTTAAATACATCGGTTTTAGAGGATATAATGGTTTGGTTAGCAGATCTGAAAGGAGATCATTTTGATGAAGATAAAAATCAATAAGAAATTGGTATTATTTACGAGCATTCTCATCCTACTACCTTCCCTTGTAGGTTGTGTTTTCTGGAATCAATTACCAGAGGAGATACCCACTCATTTTAATCTACTGGGTCAAGCAGATGGCTACAATCATAAAATGTCTGCTATCTTTTGGATTACCTGACTCTCATGCTTTTTGATGCATTGGTTGCTTTCTATTTTTAATGATTAAGGATCCTAAATCTAGCAATATCAGTTCAAAAATACAAGTTTTGATTTACTGGATTATTCCTTTTGTATCTTGTCTATCAATGATTTCTATCTTCGGAGAATCTTTGGGTTATTCCATGATGAGTGGGCTACTAACTCAGATTTTTATGGGAGTCGTGATGATCGTAATTGGAAATTATCTACCAAAAACACACCGAAATTATATAATCGGTATTCGACTACCGTGGACCTTGGAGAATGATGAAAACTGGAGAAAAACGCATCGCCTAGCTGGAAAAATTTGGGTATTAGGAGGATTGTTATTGTTTCTAAATTCCTTTGTGCAACTATATGTTTACTGGGTATTCTTCTTGACACTTTTCTTTGTAGTGATAATTCCTAGTGTCTATTCTTATCAATTATCAAAATTAGAATCTTGAAACAGGTATTTGAGTTATTAGTTAGAGAAGTTGGTCTGATAAGTCTATTTCCCCAACGTATGGCTTGAAAAATCACTCTCTTTCGTTTATAATGAAGAATGATTTTATGAAAGGGAGTGAAAATAAATGAAATTTTACTCATATGACTATGTACTTAGCCAAATCAGTCAGCAAAATGGCATCATGATTGGCTTTGGAATTGTTCTCCTAGCTATCACAGGATTTTTTGCCTTTAAGGCCTATCGAGATAAAAAGGGGACTAAGTTTCGGGAATTGGTCATGATTTTGGCCTTGACCTTGGTAGCCATGCTTTTGGTGACAATTTCAAAATACCAGACCAATCAAGCCTCTAACAATCAATTTCAAACCTCCCTTCATTTCATAGAGGTTGTTTCCAAAGACTTGGGAGTGGATAAATCAGAAGTTTACGTCAATACTTCTGCAGCCACTGATGGAGCGCTTGTCAAGGTAGGTTCAGATTTCTACCGTGCTATGAACGGGAGCCAACCAGACAAGTATCTTTTAGAGAAATTAGAATTGCATCAAACAGACGCTATTGAATTGGTGGAGGTAAACAAATGACACTCAATTATATGGAAATTTTAATCAAACTGGCCTTGGGGCTCTTCTCGCTTGTTTTTGTTATCAATGTGACAGGAAAGGGGAACCTAGCACCTAACTCTGCGACAGACCAAATTCAGAACTATGTTCTCGGTGGTATCATCGGTGGGGTGATTTACAATAGTTCTATCAGCATTCTCCAGTATGCAGTGATTTTGATGATGTGGACGATTTTGGTCTTGACCCTCAAGTGGCTCAATAACAATGTTCGTTTTGTCAAACGCTTGATTGATGGCAAGCCAACTCTCCTCATCAAAAATGGGCAGATTGACCCAGAAGCCTGTCGTTCAGTTGGTTTGTCTGCAGCAGAAGTTGCTCTCAAACTTCGTAGCCAAGGGATTTTCCAGATGAAACAGGTCAAATGCGCTGTGCAGGAGCAAAATGGCCAACTCATCGTGGTCCAAATGGGGGATGAAAATCCTAAGTATCCAGTTGTGACTGACGGTGTGATACCCAAGTCGATGTTTTGGAGTCGATTGGTCGTAACGAAGAATGGCTGCTTGATAACCTCAGCAAGCAAGGGCATGACAATGTAGCCAATATCTTTATCGCTGAGTATGACAAGGGTGCGGTCACAGTCGTAACCTATGAATAAGAAAAACCTGAGGTCTTGGCCTCAGGTTTCTATTTGCAATCAGAAAGGGATGTTATGTCCATTATTCAAAAACTTTGGTGGTTTTTCAAGTTAGAAAAACGCCGTTATTTAGTCGGGATTGTGGCTCTGGTCTTGGTTTCCGTCCTCAACCTCATTCCCCCCATGGTTATGGGGAGGGTCATTGATGCCATCACATCGGGGCAATTAACCCAGCAGGACCTCCTTCTTGCCCTATTTTACTTGCTTCTTTCGGCCTTTGGGATGTACTATCTGCGCTATGTTTGGCGTATGTATATCCTTGGGACTTCCTACCGTTTGGGACAGATTATGCGCTCTCGCTTGTTTGAGCATTTCACAAAAATGTCTCCAGCTTTTTATCAAACCTACCGGACGGGGGACCTGATGGCACACGCAACCAATGATATCAATGCCTTAACTCGTCTCGCCGGTGGCGGAGTCATGTCAGCAGTGGATGCTTCCATCACGGCACTGGTGACTTTGTTGACCATGCTTTTTAGCATTTCATGGCAGATGACCTTGGTTGCCATTCTTCCCCTGCCTTTCATGGCTTATGCGACCAGTCGTCTAGGGAGAAAGACCCACAAGGCCTTTGGCGAATCACAAGCCGCCTTTTCCGAACTTAATAACAAGGTACAGGAGTCCGTATCAGGTATCAAAGTGACCAAGTCTTTCGGTTATCAGGCGGACGAGCTCAAGTCCTTTCAGGCAGTCAATGAATTGACCTTCCAAAAGAACCTCCAAACTATGAAATACGATAGTCTATTTGACCCCATGGTTCTCTTGTTTGTTGGTTCATCCTATGTTTTAACGCTTTTGGTAGGCTCTTTGATGGTTCAGGAGGGGCAGATTACGGTTGGTAATCTGGTCACCTTTATCAGCTACTTGGATATGCTGGTCTGGCCTCTTATGGCCATCGGCTTCCTCTTTAATATTACCCAGCGAGGGAAGGTTTCTTACCAGCGGATTGAGGAACTTTTGTCTCAGGCATCACCTGTACAAGATCCCGAGTTTCCTTTAGACGGTATTGAAAATGGACGCTTGCAGTACGATATTGATAGCTTTGCATTTGAAAATGAGGAAACACTGACGGATATTCACTTTAGTTTAGAAAAAGGGCAAACCCTGGGCTTGGTTGGTCAGACAGGCTCTGGAAAAACGTCCTTGATCAAGCTTCTCTTGCGTGAATACGATGTGGATAAGGGTGCTATTTACCTAAACGGTCATAATATTCGTGATTATCGTCTGACAGACCTTCGCAGTCTTATGGGCTATGTTCCTCAGGACCAGTTTCTCTTTGCTACTTCGATTTTAGACAATATTCGTTTTGGAAATCCTAATTTGCCTCTTTCAGCGGTCGAGGAAGCGACTAAGCTAGCCCAAGTTTACCAAGACATTGTAGCCATGCCTCAGGGATTTGATACCTTGATTGGTGAAAAGGGAGTCAGTCTTTCTGGAGGTCAAAAGCAGCGTCTAGCCATGAGTCGGGCTATGATTTTAGACCCTGATATCTTGATTTTGGATGATTCTTTGTCGGCCGTGGATGCCAAGACAGAGTATGCGATTATCGACAACCTCAAGGAGACGCGAAAGGACAAGACAACCATTATTACGGCTCATCGCCTGAGTGCGGTTGTCCATGCAGATTTGATTTTAGTTCTGCAAAATGGCCAAATCATCGAACGAGGCAGGCATGAAGACTTGCTAGCTTTGGATGGCTGGTATGCCCAAACCTACCAGTCTCAGCAGCTGGAAATGAAGGGAGAAGAAGATGCGGAATAAGAAAGAACAATGGGTTGTATTGAAGCGCTTGATGTCCTATCTCAAGCCCTATGGACTCCTGACCTTTTTGGCACTCAGCTTTCTCCTAGCGACGACGGTCATTAAAAGCGTCATTCCCCTTGTGGCCTCCCACTTTATCGATCAGTATCTCAGAAATCTCAACCAACTCGCTGTGATCGTTTTGCTGGCCTACTATGGCCTTTATATCCTACAAACTCTGGTCCAGTATGTCGGCAATCTTCTCTTTGCGCGCGTGTCTTACAGTATTGTTAGAGATATTCGTCGAGATGCCTTTGCCAATATGGAAAAGCTGGGTATGTCTTATTTTGACAAGACGCCAGCAGGATCTATCGTCTCTCGTTTGACAAATGACACCGAGACTATTAGTGATATGTTTTCGGGGATATTATCCAGCTTTATCTCAGCAGTTTTCATCTTTCTGACAACCCTTTATACCATGTTGGTGTTGGATTTTCGTTTGACAGCTTTGGTCTTGCTCTTTCTCCCCTTGATTTTCATTTTGGTCAATCTCTATCGGAAAAAATCAGTGAAAATCATTGAGAAAACCAGAAGTCTCTTGTCAGATATCAATAGCAAGCTGGCTGAAAACATCGAGGGAATCAGAATAATCCAGGCCTTTAATCAAGAGAAGCGCCTACAGTCAGAGTTTGATGAAATCAACCAAGAACACTTGGTCTATGCCAACCGTTCTGTAGCCTTGGATGCCCTCTTTTTGCGCCCTGCCATGAGTTTGTTGAAACTCCTAGGATATGCAGTTTTAATGGCCTATTTTGGCTATCGTGGCCTTTATCTGGGAATAACTGCCGGGACTATGTATGCCTTTATCCAGTACATCAACCGCCTTTTTGACCCCTTGATTGAAGTAACGCAAAACTTTTCAACCCTTCAAACTTCCATGGTTTCTGCAGGCCGTGTCTTTGCCCTGATAGACGAGAGGACCTATGAACCCCTTCAAGAAAATGGGCAGGACGAGATCAAAGAAGGCAATATCCGTTTTGAACATGTATGTTTCTCTTATGATGGAAAACATCCGATTCTGGATGACATTTCTTTCTCTGTTAATAAGGGTGAAACCATAGCTTTTGTAGGGCATACAGGTTCTGGGAAATCTTCGATTATTAATGTCCTCATGCGCTTTTATGAATTTCAGTCAGGGCGAGTTCTCTTGGATGATGTGGATATCAGGAACTACAGTCAGGAAGAGTTGAGAAAAAACATCGGTCTGGTCTTGCAGGATCCCTTCCTCTATCATGGGACCATTAAGTCCAATATCGCCATGTACCAAAATATTAGTGATGAGCAGGTACAGGCTGCAGCTAGCTTCGTAGATGCAGATTCCTTTATTCAAGAACTTCCTCAGGGTTATGACGCCCCTGTTTCTGAGCGTGGCTCCAGTTTTTCAACAGGGCAGCGCCAGCTTCTAGCCTTTGCTAGAACAGTCGCCAGTCAGCCTAAAATCCTGATTTTGGATGAAGCGACAGCCAATATTGACTCTGAAACAGAAAGTTTGGTTCAAGCTTCACTGGCGAAGATGAGACAGGGACGGACAACCATTGCCATTGCCCACCGTCTTTCTACTATCCAAGACGCCAACTGTATTTATGTTTTGGACAAAGGGCGAATTATTGAGAGTGGAACCCATGAGGAACTCTTGGCTCTGGGAGGAACCTATCACAAGATGTATAGTTTGCAGGCAGGGGCCATGGCCTAATACTCTTTGAAAATCTATTCAAGTCAGGTCAGCTTTATCTGCAACCTAAAAGCTGTACTTTGATTTTCATTGAGTGTAAGAAGGAAATCCTTCAAATTACAGATTTCTTTCACCGCCTTTTCCATTTTGTGGTATAATGAAAAATGTTGACAAATAGTATAATAAAAACAAAGGAGAAACAGCATGCTGAAATGGGAAGACTTGCCCGTGGAAATGAAATCAAGCGAGGTTGAGTCTTACTACCAGCTTGTCTCTAAAAGGAAGGGTTCGCTGATTTTCAAGCGTTGCTTGGACTGGGTTTTCCCTAGCCGTAGTCTTGCTGATTCTGACCTCTCCTATCTTTCTAATCTTGAGCATTTGGATCATGTTGGACAGCAAGGGCCAGTGATTTACAAGCAAGAGCGCGTGACCCAGTACAACTCGACCTTTCAAGATTTGGAAGTTCCGTACCATGGTGACGGATGCGGATAAAAAAGGAAGTCTGGTGACTTCTGCTAACGATAGCCGCATTACCAAGGTTGGCAATTTCATCCGCCGTGTGCGTTTGGACGAACTGCCTCAGCTGGTCAATGTCCTTAAAGGCGAAATGTCCTTTGTCGGTACACGTCCTGAAGTGCCACGTTACACAGAGCAGTATAGTCCTGAAATGATGGCGACCTTGCTTTTACCAGCAGGAATTACCTCTCCAGCCAGCATCAACTACAAGGATGAGGACACCATTATTAGTCAAATGACCGAAAAAGGTCTGTCAGTTGACCAAGCCTATGTAGAGCATGTTCTTCCTGAAAAGATGCGCTATAACCTCGCCTATCTCCGAGAGTTTAGTTTCCTTGGAGACATCAAAATCATGTTTCAAACCGTGTTTGAAGTGCTAAAATAAAGTAGTCATAAGAAAATGAGTACAGATAAAAGGAGCAAATCAATGCCAAATTACAATATTCCATTTTCACCACCCGATATTACAGAAGCAGAAATTGCTGAAGTAGCGGATACCCTGCGTTCTGGTTGGATTACAACTGGTCCTAAGACCAAAGAACTGGAGCGTCGCTTGTCTCAATACACACAGACTCCTAAGACTGTCTGCCTAAAACCTGCGACTGCCGCTCTTGAGTTGATTTTACGCGTTTTGGAAGTGGGTCCTGGAGATGAAGTCATCGTTCCAGCTATGACTTATACAGCTTCATGTAGTGTCATCACTCACGTAGGAGCAACCCCTGTCATGGTGGATATCCAAGCAGATACGTTTGAGATGGATTATGACCTGCTGGAGCAAGCCATTACTGAAAAGACTAAGGTGATTATTCCAGTTGAGCTCGCAGGGATTGTTTGCGACTATGACCGTTTGTTCCAAGTTGTGGAGAAGAAACGTGACCTTTTTACTGCATCAAGCAAGTGGCAAAAAGCCTTTAACCGCATTGTGATTGTCTCAGATAGTGCCCATGCTTTGGGATCTACTTATAAAGGGCAACCGGCTGGTTCTATCGCTGACTTCACTTCTTTCTCATTCCATGCCGTTAAGAATTTTACAACAGCAGAAGGTGGAAGTGCCACTTGGAAATCCCATCCAGCGATTGACGACGAAGAAATGTACAAGGAGTTCCAAATTCTTTCCCTTCACGGACAAACTAAGGATGCTCTTGCTAAGATGCAGCTGGGTTCATGGGAATACGATATCGTGACACCAGCCTACAAGTGCAATATGACCGATATCATGGCGTCACTTGGTTTGGTACAATTGGACCGCTACCCAAGTTTGTTACAACGCCGTAAGGACATTGTGGACCGCTATAATCGTGGTTTTGCAGGTTCTCGCATTCATCCTTTGGCACATAAGACTGAAACTGTCGAATCTTCACGCCACCTCTACATTACCCATGTAGAAGGAGCGAGCTTAGAAGAACGCAATCTTATTATCCAAGAATTAGCTAAAGTAGGAATTGCAAGTAACGTACATTACAAGCCACTTCCGCTCTTGACAGCTTATAAGAATCTTGGCTTTGATATGGCGAATTATCCCAAGGCCTATGCCTTCTTTGAAAATGAAATTACGCTCCCTCTTCACACTAAACTAAGCGATGAAGAAGTGGACTATATCATTGAGACTTTCAAAACAGTTTCTGAAAAAGTGCTAGCTTCATCAAAAAAATTGTAAAAAAGTCTTGACAAAGAAAAAACAAAGTATTAAAATAAGTTCAACAAATCAGAAAAGTAACTATTTTTGATCTTCAGGGAGCCTGTGGTGATTGTGAACAGGTGGTTGGAATTAGTGAAAGTGGGCTGATTTTAAAAATGAATTTGAAACAATGAAAATTCGGTGCGCACACCTTACAGTGCAACTTGTTGTTAGACAAGGCAGAGATGTAAAGGGATAGTCCCTTTATAATTGAGGTGGCACCGCGTTACCAACGCCCTCACACGGAATTTAATTCTGTGTGTGGGCTTTTTTCATATCTTGAAATCAATACAGAAAGAGGAAATTTTTATGACAACTAAAGGTTATTTTGGACAATTTGGTGGTAGTTTTGTACCGGAGCCGATTCAGGCTTTGTTGGATGAGTTGGAAGTGACATTTGACAAGTACAAGGATGATCCAGAGTTTTTGGCAGAATTTCGTCATTACTTAAAGGACTATTCCGGTCGCGAAACACCGCTCTATTTTGCGGAAAGTTTGACAGACCACCTAGGTGGCGCTAAGATTTATCTCAAGCGCGAAGACCTTAACCACCTTGGTTCTCACAAGCTCAACAACGTTTTAGGGCAAATCCTTCTTGCCAAACGTATGGGCAAAAAACGAGTAATCGCAGAAACAGGAGCTGGTCAGCACGGTGTTGCTACAGCAGCGGCTGCAGCCAAGTTTGGTATGGCTTGTGATGTCTACATGGGAGCAGAGGATGTGGAACGTCAACGTCTCAATGTTTTCCGTATGGAGATGATGGGAGCAACTGTTCATGCAGTTGAAACAGGGACTCGTACCCTCAAAGATGCTGTTGATGCAGCCTTTGGAGCATGGATGAATGACTTGGAAGCCTTCTATGTTCTGGGATCTGCTGTGGGACCTCACCCATATCCAACCATTGTCCACGAGTTCCAAAAGGTCATCAGTGAAGAATCTCGCCGTCAAATCTTAGAAAAAGAAGGACGCTTACCAGACTACGTTATTGCTTGTGTAGGTGGTGGTTCCAATGCCATCGGTGCTTTTTCTCAGTATGTGGCTGATGAAGAAGTTAAATTGGTTGGGGTTGAAGCTGCTGGTCACGGACTTGATACAGACAAGCACGCAGCTACTATGACAAAAGGTAGTATCGGAATTGTCGACGGCATGAAGACTTATGCAGTCTTTAAGGAAGATGGAGAGCTAGCTCCAGTTTACTCTATCTCAGCTGGATTGGACTATCCAGGGGTTGGCCCAGAACACGCCTACTTTAAAGATTCAGGTCGCGTGGAATATGTCGCTGCGACGGATGAAGAAGCTGTTCAGGCTCTCCTCCTTCTCAGCAAGACTGAAGGAATTATCCCAGCGATTGAAAGTTCGCACGCTATCGCAGAAGCAGTTAAACGTGCACCGAAACTAAGCAAAGACGACATTATCATCATCAATGTCTCTGGTCGTGGAGATAAGGACGTAGCTGCGATTGCAGACTATCTAGAAGCTAAAAAATAAAAGATGGAAAAATTACAGTCTTTTCTCTCACAGAGAGCTTGTGGTTGCTGGAAACAAGCAGAGAAAGCTGTAAGGTTGGGTCCATTTGAAACAAGAGAAAAAAACATAATTCTCAAGGGAGTGCCCTTTATCGCACAGTCTGTTACAGGAGGTTTCTGAGACAGGAATGAGAGATAGGAGAAATCCTATAATTGAGGTGGCACCGCGAATTTCGTCCTCACGCAAGTTGTTTTGCGTGGGGATTTTTCATACAGTTGCCATGGACTAGAAGTAGAACTGAAAGGGAAATTACAATGGAACGAATCATTCATGGAGATGTCTTATCGCCAATCTTGGCTTATATGCGCCTACAGGGGAAACACAAGGTTATTTTAGAGAGTATTCCGAGAGACAAGGAAACAGCTCGTTTTTCGATCTTAGCCTATAATCCAGTTTTTGAGATTAAGTTTGAAAATGGAGTTCTTTATCAAAATGGTCAAGTGATTGATCGGGATCCCTTGGATTTTCTTTATGAAGTGACTCATAAGAGCCAGCACCATTCAGACCTACCTTTTGGTGGTGGAGCCATTGGTTTTGTGGGTTACGATATGATTTCTCTTTATGAAGAAATTGGTCAAATCCCTGAAGATACAATTGGAACGCCAGACATGCATTTCTTCGTCTATGAGAGTTACATGGTCTTTGACCACAAGAAGGAAAAAATCCATGTCATCGAGGATACTCTCTATAGTGAGCGTAGTCAAGAAGACTTGGAAGAAGCCTTGAACCAAGTGCTTGAGGAATTACGCATTCCTGCTCCAAATGAATTTGAAGACTTGGATCTATCTCCGCTGGACTTCAAACCGCATATCGCTCCTCATAAGTTTGAGGAAATGGTGGAAACAGCTCGTGACTTGATTCGTAATGGTGATATGTTCCAATGTGTACTCAGCCAGCGCTTCTCAGCAGAGGTTACTGGAAATCCTTTTGACTTCTACAGAAATCTCCGCGTGACCAATCCATCTAATTACCTTTATTTCTATGACTTTGGTGATTATCAAATCATCGGTGCTAGTCCAGAAAGTTTGGTTTCTGTCAAAAATGGCATCGTGACAACCAATCCGATTGCAGGGACACGACCAAGAGGGGCTACGGATGAAGAAGACAAGGCTTTGGCGACAGACCTGCTTTCGGATGAGAAGGAAACAGCAGAGCATCGGATGTTAGTAGACTTGGGGCGTAATGATATTGGCCGCATCTCTGAAACAGCAAGTGTCCAAGTCACCAAGTATATGGAAGTGGAGCTCTTCCGCTACGTCATGCATTTGACCAGTGTGGTCAAGGGGCGTTTGCTTCCAGAACTCACTGCCATGGATGCCTTGAAAGCAACACTTCCAGCTGGAACAGTGTCAGGAGCACCAAAAATTCGCGCGATGAGACGCATCTATGAACTGGAAACAGAAAAACGGGGCGTATACGCAGGAGCAATCGGCTACTTGTCTGCGACGGGTGATATGGATTTAGCCATTGCCATCCGAACGATGATTCTCAAAAATCAAACAGCCTATGTGCAGGCTGGGGCAGGGATTGTCTACGACTCCATCGCCCAAAACGAATACCAAGAAACCATTAACAAAGCAAAATCTATGACTAGAATTGGAGAACTAAGACCATGATTTTATTGATTGACAACTATGATTCTTTTACCTATAACTTGGCCCAATACATTGGGAATTTTGCAGAAGTTCAGGTCTTGAGAAATGATGATCCCAAGCTGTATGAAGAAGCTGAAAAAGCAGACGGTCTGGTCTTTTCTCCTGGTCCTGGTTGGCCAGTTGATGCTGGAAAGATGGAAGACATGATTCGTGATTTTGCTGGCAAGAAGCCGATTCTTGGGATTTGTTTGGGCCACCAAGCCATTGCAGAAGTTTTTGGTGGTAAGTTAGGTTTGGCTCCAAAAGTCATGCATGGGAAACAGAGTAATATCAGCTTTGAAGCGCCATCTGTTTTGTATCAAGGTATCGAGGATGGCCGTGCGGTCATGCGTTACCACAGTATTTTGATTGAAGAAATGCCAGAAGACTTTGAAGTGACAGCTCGTTCAACTGATGACCAGGCCATTATGGGAATTCAACACAAAAATCTACCAATTTATGGTTTCCAGTACCATCCAGAGAGTATCGGAACGCCAGATGGCTTGTCTTCCATTCGGAATTTTATCGAGAAGGTTGTAAAGTGAGGAAACTAGGATGAAAGAGATTATTGAAAAACTAGCAAAATTTGAAAATTTATCAGGTGTGGAAATGACGGATGTCATTGAGCGTATCGTAACTGGGCGTGTAACGGAGGCGCAGATTGCTTCTCTCCTCTTGGCTCTTAAGATGAAGGGGGAAACACCTGAAGAGCGCACAGCCATTGCCCAGGTCATGAGAGGCCATGCTCAACATATTCCAACTGAAATTCATGATGCCATGGACAACTGTGGTACAGGTGGAGACAAATCCTTCAGCTTTAACATTTCCACAACCTCAGCCTTTGTCTTGGCTGGTGGTGGTGTTCATATGGCAAAACACGGTAACCGCTCGATTTCTTCTAAATCTGGTTCTGCAGATGTCCTCGAAGCCTTGGGCATCAACCTAGACCTTAAACCAGCTGAACTAGGTAAGATTTTTGATAAAACTGGAATCGTCTTTCTCTTTGCCAAAAATATGCACCCAGCTATGAAATACATCATGCCAGCTCGTTTGGAATTGGGAATTCCAACGATTATGAACTTGACTGGTCCCCTGATTCACCCGATGGCCTTGGAAACACAGCTTCTTGGAATTAGTCGCCCAGAACTTCTAGAAAGCACAGCTCAGGTTTTGAAAAATATGGGTCGCAAACGTGCCATCGTGGTTGCTGGGCCAGAAGGACTGGATGAAGCTGGTTTGAACGGAACAACCAAGATTGCTCTTCTTGAAAATGGCGAAATCAGCTTATCAAGCTTTACTCCAGAGGATTTGGGAATGGAACGTTACGCTATCGAAGATATTCGTGGAGGCAATGCTCAGGAAAATGCAGAAATTTTGCTCAGCGTTCTTAAAAATGAACCAAGTCCATTCTTGGAAACTACAGTTTTAAATGCAGGTCTTGGTTTCTATGCTAATGGTAAGGTGGCTAGTATTAAGGATGGAGTTGCCTTGGCTCGTCAAGTGATTGCTAGTGGCAAGGCCCTTGAAAAACTTAGACTGTTACAGGAGTACCAAAAATGAGTCAGGAATTTTTAGCACGAATTTTGGAGCAGAAGGCGCGTGAGGTCGAGCAGATGGAGCTGGAGGAAATCCAGCCCCTGCGCCAGACCTATCGCTTGTCTGACTATCTAAAACAACACCAAGACCGATTACAGGTAATCGCTGAAGTCAAGAAAGCTAGCCCTAGTCTGGGAGATATCAATCTAGATGTGGATATTGTGCAACAGGCCCAGACTTATGAAGCGAACGGAGCAGTGATGATTTCTGTTCTGACAGATGAAGTTTTCTTTAAAGGACATTTGGATTATCTACGGGAGATTTCCAGTCAGGTAGGAATTCCGACGCTCAACAAGGACTTTATTATCGATGAAAAGCAAATCATCCGTGCTCGCAATGCGGGTGCGACAGTCATCTTGCTCATTGTGGCTGCCTTGTCAGAAGAACGTCTCAAAGAACTGTATGACTACGCGACAGAGCTTGGGTTGGAAGTCTTGGTGGAGACCCACAATCTAGCTGAACTAGAGGTAGCTCACAGACTTGGTGCTGAGATTATTGGGGTCAATAATCGCAACTTGACCACCTTTGAAGTTGACTTGCAGACCAGTGTAGATTTGGCTAAACATTTCAAAGATGATTGCTTGTACATTTCTGAATCTGCTATTTTCACAGGGCAGGATGCGGAACGAGTAGCGCCATACTTTAATGGAATTTTAGTTGGTACAGCTCTTATGCAGGCAGAAGATGTGGCCCAGAGAATCAAGGAGTTGCAGATTGACAAAGGTTAAAATTTGTGGACTATCGACCAAAGAAGCGGTGGAAACAGCCGTTTCAGCAGGAACCGACTACATCGGTTTTGTCTTTGCACCTAGTAAAAGACAGGTGACTTTGGAAGAGGCTGCTGATCTGGCAAAGCATATTCATGCAGATGTCAAAAAGGTTGGTGTATTTGTTTCACCAAGTCGGGCAGAACTGCTAGAAGCGATTGAAAAAGTTGGCTTGGACTTGGTTCAAGTTCACGGTCAGGTAGCGGATGATGTGTTTGAGGATTTGCCTTGTGCTAGCATTCAGGCTGTGCAGGTAGATGGAGAGGGTCATGTGCCCAATTCTCAGGCAGACTATCTACTCTTTGATGCCCCTGTGGCTGGGAGTGGCCAGACCTTTGACTGGGCTCAACTGGATACGACAGGATTAACTCAGCCCTTCTTTATCGCAGGTGGGCTTAAGGAAGACAATGTAGTACAAGCAATTCAACACTTTACTCCCTATGCAGTAGATGTATCAAGCGGAGTGGAGACAGATGGACAAAAAGATCATGAAAAGATTAGAAGATTTATAGAGAGGGTAAAGAATGGCATATCAAGAACCAAATAAAGATGGATTTTACGGAAAATTCGGCGGACGTTTCGTCCCAGAAACATTGATGACAGCAGTTTTGGAGTTGGAGAAGGCCTACCGTGAAAGTCAGGCAGACCCAAGTTTCCAAGAGGAATTAAACCAACTCTTGCGCCAGTATGTGGGACGTGAAACTCCCCTTTACTACGCAAAAAATTTGACCCAGCATATCGGCGGAGCCAAGATTTATCTCAAACGGGAAGACCTTAACCATACAGGGGCCCACAAGATTAACAATGCCTTGGGACAAGTTCTTCTGGCTAAACGCATGGGTAAAAAGAAAATTATCGCAGAAACAGGTGCTGGTCAGCACGGTGTGGCAACTGCAACTGCTGCAGCCCTCTTTAACATGGAATGTACCATCTATATGGGTGAAGAGGATGTTAAACGCCAAGCCCTCAATGTGTTCCGTATGGAGCTTTTAGGAGCCAAGGTTGAGGCTGTAACAGATGGTTCGCGCGTGCTCAAGGATGCGGTCAATGCAGCCCTTCGTTCATGGGTAGCAAATATCGATGATACCCACTATATCCTTGGTTCTGCCTTGGGCCCTCATCCTTTCCCAGAAATCGTTCGTGACTTCCAAAGTGTTATTGGTCGAGAAGCTAAACAACAGTACCGTGACTTGACAGGTCAAGATCTGCCAGATGCCCTAGTGGCCTGTGTTGGTGGTGGTTCTAATGCTATCGGGCTCTTCCATCCCTTTGTAGAAGATGAGTCAGTAGCCATGTATGGAGCTGAAGCGGCTGGACTTGGTGTGGATACGGAGCACCATGCAGCTACCTTGACCAAGGGTCGTCCTGGTGTTCTTCACGGTTCTCTCATGGATGTGCTCCAAGATGCCCATGGTCAAATTCTTGAAGCCTTCTCTATCTCAGCAGGTTTGGACTATCCTGGTATCGGTCCAGAACATTCTCACTACCACGATATTGAACGTGCCAGCTATGTCCCTGTGACAGACGAAGAAGCCTTGGAAGGATTCCAACTCTTGTCTCGTGTGGAAGGGATTATCCCAGCCTTGGAATCGAGTCATGCCATTGCTTTCGCAGTGAAATTGGCCAAAGAACTTGGACCAGAAAAGTCTATGATTGTCTGCCTATCAGGTCGTGGAGATAAGGATGTAGTTCAAGTCAAGGACCGCTTGGAAGCAGATGCAGCAAAGAAGGGAGAAGCTCATGCCTAAGACATTAACAGAAAAATTGAATGCTATAAAAGCAGCTGGAAAAGGAATTTTCGTTCCCTATATCATGGCTGGAGACCACGAGAAAGGTTTGGATGGTCTCGGTGAAACAATCCACTTTTTAGAAGATTTGAGTGTCTCTGCCATTGAAGTGGGTATTCCCTTTTCAGATCCTGTCGCAGATGGACCTGTTATCGAAGAAGCAGGCTTGCGTAGTCTAGCTCACGGAACTTCTACCCAGGCTTTGGTTAAAACCTTGAAAACCATTCAAACAGAGGTTCCACTTGTCATCATGACCTACTTCAACCCCCTCTTTCAGTACGGTGTGGAGAACTTTGTCAAAGATTTGGCAGATACAGCGGTTAAGGGCTTGATCATTCCAGACCTTCCTCATGAGCATGCCAATTTTGTGGAGCCTTATTTGGCAGATACAGACATCGCTTTGATTCCCCTAGTTAGTTTGACAACAGGACTTGAGCGTCAAAAAGAGTTGATTGAAGGAGCAGAAGGATTCGTCTATGCGGTTGCCATCAATGGGGTGACAGGGAAATCAGGCAATTACCGCGCAGATTTGGACAAGCACTTGGCACAATTGCATCAAGTGTCCGATATCCCAGTCTTGACAGGTTTTGGCGTATCTAGTCAAGCCGATGTTGAACGCTTCAATGCGGTATCAGATGGTGTTATCGTTGGTTCGAAAATTGTAAAAGCTCTCCATCAAGGAGAGCCAATTCAGGACTTTATCAAACAAGCAGTAGCTTACCAAAAATAATCACACAAGCAGCAAGTAAGAGGAAAGGCACAAAAGGAAGTCTTTCCTTTTTCTTTTGCAGGAGAAAGGCTAGAATCCCCGTCGCAGAAGCAAACTGAATCAAGATGAGTAACTCGGTTGCGCTAAAGACGAGAGCACAAGAAGCCAAAAATAGGAAATCTCCTGCGCCCATGCGGATATCGATAAAATGAGCTAAAATTCCGAGGATAAGGAAGAAGACCATGACTAGATTCCAGCCAGAGGAAACCATGAGGATTAGGTGGAAAGCCATCCAGACCAGTAAGGGATATTCCTGATGACGAAAGTCGTAGATGCCCAAGGTCAAACCCGCAGTGATTAGGATGACTTGACTCAAGGAAAGTAATTCCCAAGACCAAGACAGAAAGAGAAGTCCCAAGCCTAGTTCAAAGAGGGCATACCAGACAGGATAAGGAGTCTTGCAGTAGCGACAGCGAAAGCGATTGAGCACCTGCGAGAGAATCGGAATCAAATCTAAGGGACGCAAGCGAGTCTGACAGGAATCGCAGTGACTGGCTGGACTGATAATGGATTGCTCTGGAAAACGGTCAATGACCAAACCAAGAAAGGAAGCGAGAATGCTCCCGACAAGAAAAAAATAAATATCAATCATACTTATCTATTCGTAAAAAATAGGAGAAGTAGTATAATGGAGAAATATAGATGAGATAGTGAGGTCAAGATGACAATTCGTTTTGAAGAAAATGTGAGCCCAGAAAATGCTCAATTCGTATGCCAATGGTCCAACTCCCTTGGCAAATCATTTCAAGAACAATGGATGGGAACAATGATTCCTTTTCCCTTGACCATTCAAGTTTTGCAAGATTTGGAAGGAATCTTTTCAATCTTTGAAGGACAAGAGTTTGTGGGGCTTATCCAGAAAATCAGGCAAGAAGACAGCAATCTTCATATTGGACGCTTTTTTATCAATCCCCAGAAACAGGGACAAGGCTTAGGTAGGCAGGCTTTAAGGAAATTTGTTACTTTGGTCTTTGAAAATGGAGACATAGGTAGTATTTCTTTAAATGTCCTCGAAGCAAATCAAGCAGCCCAGCACCTTTATCAAAAAGAAGGATTTGAAATCGTTCAAATGGTTGAAGCACCTGTACGAAAATACATCATGAAAAAGGGGAGATAGAAGCAAACAGCCTCGAAATTAATCTTGACTGCGATGATGAACCTGAATCAGCCCCTTAAAAGGGACTGTATATGAATGAACGTTACTAGTGTTTAAAAACTAAAGAATATCAGGCACTTTTATCTTCCAAGGGTAGACAAATTTTCGCTAAACGTAAGATTGATATGAAATCTGTCTTTGGGCAGATAAAGGTTTGTTTGGGTTATAAGAGATGTTATCTGAGAGGTAAGCGTAAAGTGAGAATTGACATGGGATTCGTACTAACGGTCAACAACCTGCTGAAATATAATAAGAGAAAGAGGTGAAATTAAAAAGCTAGAGTTCCGCAATTGGAAATCTCTAGCTTTTTGTTTTCTGAGAAACATCTTGACTCAGACTCTTTTGACTAATGTTACTAAAAAGATAAAGTAACTTTTAGCCTTATTTATCGTCGCCACTCAACATGTTTTTGATACCTTCTACAGCACCTTCTACAGCGTCTTTGGCATCTTCAGCAACTTCTTTTACTTTAGAAACAACTTTTTCAGCTGTACCTTCTTTTTCCATTTTTTCATCACCGATGGCTTTACCAACACCTTCTTTGATAGAACCTTTGGCTTGATTAAGTTTTTCTTCTACTGACATGATAATTTCTCCTGTTATATTTATTTTATCTTAGTTTACACGAGTTTTTTCGTGAGATACTACACCAGTTGTTGCACCTTTAACAGCTTCTACGCCTTCGCTAACTTTTTCTTGAACAGTTGAGAAACCAGATCCAAGACCAGATTTAGCTTTTTCAAATTGTTCTGAAGCGAATTCTCCTGTTGATTCAGCAACGTCAGATACGCGATCTTGAAGGCTTACTGAGTCTGCTTCATGTTGTTCTTTAGTTTTGATGTCGACAACGTTTACGTTGATTTCAACAACTTCCAAGTCAGTCATTTTAGCAACTTCTGAAGATACGATTTCTCTGATTTCTGAATATAAAGCTGGAACATTTTTTTGGTACTCAGCAATAATGTTTAAGTCAACTGCAACTTGTGTTTTACCAACTTCTACGTTAACACCACTTGTTACGTCATCGCTGTTAACGATTTTTCTTTAAGATTTGAGAAGAAACCACCGTCGATTCCCAAAAGACCTGAAACGTTTTCTAGTGACAGACCAATGATTTTTTGGATAACTTTATCTTCGTAAGTAAGTTCTCCTTTGATTTCGTGAGCTACAGCAGTAGCATCTTTCTTTTCTACGTTAGTGTTAATGTTTTTTTCGTTTGACATATGAAACTCCTTTAATTAAATTAGTAATTTTTATTTATCTATATAGTTTTTTTCGATATATAATCCAGCTGCAACTCCCAGTGCTCCTAAAATCAATACAAATATTGTTTTGAAGAAGCCAAAGGAGATAATCAAACAAGCGAGAAATACGCCTATGAGACCTGCGATTATTGGATATCGATATTGTTTAAGCCATTCCATTTTTTGCTTCCTTACTTCACACGACTAACAGTCTTTTTGTTTTGAGGTTTTGGTTTAGGCTGGTAGTCTTTTACTAGAACTTCTAGTTTAACCTGACGCTCAATACCAAAAAACTGCTTCAATCCATTAGTTATTTCATTTTGAATTAGTTGGCATCTGTCAGCGATGTTGTCCGAAGGAAGAATTTCACCTTCTACATGAACGAAACATTTATTTTTTCGTAAATTTACATGAACAGTTGGGTTCTTGATCAATCCATGATCACTTACCAAACTTCTAACAAAACCTTCGATTGCAGAATTCTTTAATTTTAATGTATCGTTTTTAGTTTCAAGTTGAATTTCCAAATAACGTTTAGGATAAAACAACACAACTAACATCGATAACAAAACTAAAGTTGATAGAGCCACTATCCCCCAGAATATATATCTAGAGAGATAAAATTCAACGAAATGATTCTGTCTCCAGCTAAATAGCTGAATGCCTAGATCACTAACTTGATGATAATCTATCAAAACAGGAAGGAAAATTGTCAAGATTAAAATACAGAAAATAATGAAACATATTTTCTTTGCTTTTGACATATACAATCCTTTCGATTTAACATTTAAACTATTTTTACCCGTCTAATCTATTTAAAAATAGTTTATTACTACAAGTAATTATTTTTTACCTGTAAAGAATGATACTACAGTAACAACAATTGCTGCTCCTGCAATAGATGGGATCAAAGCCATTCCAGCGATGGATGGGCCTCAACTACCTAAAAGGGATTGTCCTACAGATGACCCGACTAAACCAGCGAATACATTTGCGACGATTCCCATAGAACTACCTTTTTTAGTGATTCTACCTGCTACAAGTCCAATAAGACCTCCAGCAATGATTGACCACAATATTGCTTACCCTCCTTTTTTATTTTAATATCAAAAAATAAATCAATTCCTTTGATTATTGCTATTATATAATTTTGATATAAAATAATCAATTATTTTGATTATTATGTAATTTTAATATAAAAAAATCAAATTCTTTGATTGTTGCTATTATATAATTTTTAAAATTAAAAATATAATCTTTCGACTTGAATTTGATTCTGTATTCACGCCCTCAATAGACGGTAAAATAAGAAAATTGTTTATATATTGTTTCTGTAGTGTTATTATACGAAATAAAAGATTTAGGAAAAGTCGTTATAGCATGCTATACCTATTCATTGTGGTATAATTGCAAGAGGTTTAATCCGATAATTTATAAAAAGAGAAAGACATTCATGAGAGATTTATTATCTAAAAAGTCATAGGCAATTAGAATTATTATTTGAACATAAACGATGGTTTCATCGTTCTGAACTAGCAGAGTTATTAAATTGTACAGAACATGCAGTCAAAGATGATCTATCCCATGTTAAATCTGCTTTTCCTGACTTGATTTTTCATTCTTCGACTAATGGTATACGCATTATTAATACCGATGATAGTGATATTGAAATGGTTTACCATCATTTCTTTAAGCATTCAACTCATTTTTCGATTTTAGAATTTATCTTCTTTAATGAAGGTTGTCAAGCTGAAAGTATTTGTAAAGAATTCTATATCAGTTCATCTTCGCTCTATCGTATTATTAGCCAAATCAATAAAGTGATTAAAAAGCAATTTCAATTTGAAATCAGTCTGACCCCTGTTCAAATCATTGGAAATGAGAGAGACATTCGTTACTTTTTTGCACAATATTTTTCAGAAAAATATTATTTCCTAGAATGGCCATTTGAAAATTTTTCATCAGAGCCCCTATCTCAATTGTTAGAATTGGTTTATAAGGAAACAAGCTTTCCAATGAATTTGTCAACTCATAGAATGCTAAAGTTGCTCCTAGTTACGAACCTATATAGAATAAAGTTTGGTCATTTCATGGAAGTAGATAAAGACTCTTTTAACGATCAAAGTTTGGATTTTTTAATGCAGGCAGAAGGAATAGAAGATGTTGCTCAGAGTTTTGAATCAGAATACAATATCTCTTTAGATGAAGAAGTTGTTTGCCAATTATTTGTGTCTTACTTTCAAAAAATGTTTTTCATAGATGAAAGTCTCTTTTTGAAATGCGTAAAAAAGGATAGCTATGTTGAAAAATCTTACCATCTATTGAGTGATTTTATTGATCAGATTTCAGTCAAGTATCAGATTGAGATTGAGAATAAGGATAATCTGATTTGGCATCTGCATAATACCGCACATCTGTATCGTCAAGAGTTGTCCACTGAGTTTATTTTATTTGATCAAAAAGGGAATACAATCAGGAATTTTCAAAATATTTTCCCTAAATTTGTTTCAGATGTAAAAAAAGAGCTTTCTCATTATTTAGAGACTCTTGAAGTTTGTTCTAGTTCAATGATGGTAAATCATCTATCTTATACCTTCATCACTCATACCAAACATTTGGTGCTTAATCTACTACAAAATCAGCCAAAGCTGAAGGTTCTGGTTATGAGTAATTTTGATCAGTATCATGCAAATCCGTTGCAGAGACACTTTCTTATTATTGCAGCAACAATTTTGAACTTGAAGTTTGGACTGAATTAGAATTATCAAAGGAATCTTTAGAAGAATCGCCTTATGATATCATCATTTCTAATTTTATTATTCCTCCGATTGAAAATAAGAGACTGATCTATTCAAATAATATAAACACGGTCTCACTCATATCTTTGTTAAATGCCATGATGTTTATTCGATTAGATTAGTAACCTAAAATAAAAAATGCTATTTCGCGTTTTGAACTGTACCTCAAAAGTTAGACAGAAAAAATCTAATTTTTGGGGTGTTTTTATTAAGAAAAGACCTTCAGTCATTTAAGTAAAATGTACATCTAGAGTCATAGTCCTCTAAAACTCTTGCTTTTTTTGTAGAAGATACGAAAAAAACCTTGATTCCAAGGCTTTTCCTGTTGTATGTAGATGCCCCCTACATGGATTTGTAAGAACTTTTCATATTGAAAATAAACAAAAGTGTTGAAATATAGCTGATTTTAGGGAAATACTTCTAGGTGTTTTCAATGTCAGGCTTTAAAAACGTGGCAAAAGTGGGGCAAAAACGAATGACTCGTATTTGGTTTGAAAATCTATAATACCTAATGTTTATGCTATTCTAGATATATAGTTTTGTTATAAATAAATGTCAGTGCGAGTTCAAATCGGAGGATAAAATGGAAACAAATTAATGAAAAAAAGCCTTGGTTCCCAAAGCTTTTGTAATGTTATAAACTCATTAAAACAACTCCCAGTAGGGTGTGGAATGTTTTTTAGTCTGTGTCATATAAAAATAAATAGAATGAATAGCTATAGCTAGAGCTAAAATGGTTGTAATACTTACTACTATTATAGGATTAGAAGCAAAGATTAAAGAGAGAATCAAGGCAGCCAGATAGAGTGTCGCTTGGACCCAGTAGTAACTTTTCGAATAGCGAAGATAGTGTTTGTTATAGGGCCCATTTGCTAGGACAGCAGCTTGGAAGAGTCCAATTCCGATATAAAAGAAGCTGGTTGCAAAGAGAAGATTAGCTTCAGGATTCAGAAGAAAACTCATCGAAACGGTCATCATAAGAAGTCCAATGAAAATAGGATAGTGACTGTAAATTAGAAATAGTCCCTTTTGATTAGATTCTTCATCAATAGCATGGTCGAATTGAACAAAATAAAACAAGAACAGAGAAAGCATAATAATGAAATAAAGAACCGAATAAATCGAGAATTTCTCGATTGTAAAGAAGTTAACTAGCCCCATAATCATCTCTCCAAACGTAATAATGACAAGAAGGGAGATGCGCTCGATTAAATGGGGGAGAACTATCTGGAAATGCTCATCTTTACTAATCGAGGTAATTGGCGTAATAAATGTTAGCAGAATACTAGCATAAAGGATATAGACTCCAACGTAAATAGGAAGAAGAGCTGCTAGATAGATTTCTAAACTTCGTAGACCTGTTATCCATAGAAAACCTTTGATACTTTCCCGATGAACATTATCGGTTGATTTTTTAAAAAACTCAACCAAATATTGAAAAAATAAGGTAAGGGTTAATGTACCAATAGCCCAACAGGCATAATGAAAATATTGTTGCCAATCATCTTTAATCAAATTGGATATAAAGAGTAAAAGTCCCATATTGATAAACATGATTACCATGTTAAATAAAGAGTTCTTTCCATAGCGATTGGTATAAACGGTTTGAATCATCCAGGCATTGATGAGAAGCAAGACAGACATGAAAAAATCAAGCAAAGAATTCCAAGTCAAAATACCGTTATGAAGATGGTGAATTAAAGCAGTTACTTTTGAAATCGCAAAAACAAAAACTAGGTCATAAAAAAGTTCTGAATAATTTACACGTTTATGTTTAATAAGAGTTGTCATTTTAAGACCTTTCTATTTTAGAAGTACGATTTATTATAACAGAAAATGGTAATGAGAGAAAAGGATATGCTTAAATAACTTCATGTGACGCGAATGAACTGCGCCACAAAAGTTAGGTTTTTTCTGTCTAACTTTTGGGGTGCAGTTCAGAAGGGGTGTTTTTTCTATCGTTTTTTAGTGCTAAGACTACACAAAAATGCCTTGTAAATCAAGGCTTTTTCCTGTTGTATTTAGATGCCCCCTACAGGGATTTGGAAAGGACTTTCATATTGAGAGCAATTAAAAATATTGAAATATAAGTGATTTTAGGTATTTTCAATGTCATGATTTAAAAATGGGACAAAAGTGGGGCAAAAACCATACAGATTCTAAACTGTATGGTTCTTTTTTTATCTAACCAAGAAAGGTTAAAACTTATTAAAACAAATGCAATCAACTGTTGAAAACTTTTTAGTCCGTGTAATATAAAAACAAGTAAAAAGTTGAACTATAGGGAATATTGTGTCATAATAGGTAATAGATGAATAATTAATAGATTGGAAATAATGCTTTCTTACCTTAACAAGTTGAATTGGTTATACATTTTTTTCGTCGCAATTGTGTCTATCTCTCGAGTTTAGCTAGTTTTTTTATAAGCTCTGGCTTTCTAATCAATATAACAAATTTTTAGAAGTGCATAAGACAAGATGGTGACATTACTACAGTCATTTCTAGTCACCATATGTTGCTGGCACAGGCTGTTTGTAGTGTTGGCTATTTACTAGTCAGTTTAATCGGAGTGTTTAATTTATTGTTGAAAGGTTTTTATATGGCGAAAATTCTATCTTTAGGTCTGACAGGTAAGAAATTACTTGCTCAGGGGTTCTTGTTTGTTCTGCTAGGTCTCATCTTGATGGTCACGGGGACTTGGTTGCCAGTAAAGGTTATTCGACTGGTTCTGTTTTTAGCTTGGATAGCAACGGTCTTAGATTTAGTATTACGTATTTTCAAAAAAAGTCAGTCAACGGACACCTTGGGAGTTGCACTGGTTAAATTGTTAGTGCTGGGATATTTGCTTGGCTCCAATCTTGCGACGGATGTGCCGATTTATATTTTGGCTCTTGTGATTGGAGTTTATCAGATTTTTCATGCTAGTATTAACCTTGTCACCTATGTTCTCTACCGCAAAAACAAAATTCGACCTCGTTTTCGTCTCTTACTAGATGGACTCGTACTAGTTTTTCTTGGTGGGACTAGTCTTTTGTCCTCTACAGGAAATTCTGTCTTTCAACTCTTTGTATTAGGGGCTTATTTTTTCCTTTATGGTGTGTCCAATATCCGTGATGGTTTCTTGTTTGAGGAGGAAATTGGGAAAAACCATCTCAAACGTCGTATTAGAATTAGCTTACCTATTGTCCTAGCCGCTCTCATCCCTGCAAGAACTTTAGCAAAAATTAACAAATTTATGCTGGAAAATGCTGATGAGGAAGAAGATATCCATCTTGGAATAGTGAAGTCTGGTAAGACAGCGGAGCTTGAAATTTTTGTTCATACAGCTGAGACCTCTCTGTTTTCGGCAATTGGTCATGTGGATATCTGCTATCAAGGCCGTGTTATTTCTTATGGCAACTATGATCCGTCTTCTGAGACCTTATTTGGCATGGTAGGAGATGGTGTCTTATATTTCTGTGATCGTGACAAGTACATTGACCTATGTAAACGTGAGAGTCAAAAAACGCTTTTTGGTTATGGGATAGATTTGACGCCTGAAATGGAAAAAGCAGTTCAGAAAAAGTTGGCTGAATTGAAACAACTGACGATTCCATGGGAGCCAAGTGCAGATAAAATCATGACAGGTGATGGTAAGGAAGACTACACCTACGCTTATAAAATCAGACATGAGACAGATGGGGAACTTTATAAATTTATCAAATCTAAGTTTAAATCCTACTTTGTCTTATCTACAAACTGTGTGCTCTTGGCTGATACCATAGTCGGTCAGGCTGGCACCGATATCCTCTCACCCAAAGGATTTATCGCACCAGGAACTTACCAAGCTTACCTTGACCGAGAGTTTGAAAAACCAAATAGTATAGTCGTATCTAAACATGTTTATTAAGGAGAATTTATGAATTTAGTAAAAAAATACACCCCGTTAATACTTTTTATAGGGCTGGTTGCTCTTGTAATTCTGAATGCATCGAGCTTTATATCAGGAGCAATCTCTCTCTTTGATGTAATATCAACCTTGATTTATGGTGCTGTTATTGCTTTTGTGCTTAATGTTCCTATGAAAAAAATTGAACAGTACTTAGTTAAATTGAAGGTAAAGGCAGAGTTGCGTCGTCCGATTGCCATGGTACTTGTTTTCCTAGCTCTTATCTTAATCGTGATTGCTCTTTTGGTTTTGGTGCTGCCAACCCTAGCTCAGACTATTAGTCAGCTGGGAACAGTCCTTTCAACAGTCCTTACTCAACTTGGGAAATTTCTAGGCAGCTCGGAATTTGTAACCAAAGACATGTTGTCAACTATCGTATCAGGCATACAGGGACAATCTAGTTCTATTAGCCAAGCTTTGATAGGTTTTTTATCAGGTCTGACTAGTAATATCGGCAATATTTTTTCAAGTTTGATGAATGCCTTTTTGATTATAGTCTTCACCTTTTTATTTTTATCCAGTAAGGAACATTTGGCAGCGATGACGAGTCGACTTCTAAAAGTTTTTCTTCCAGAGAAGGTGGTGATAAAGTTGACTTACATTGGACAAGTAGCACTAGAGACTTATGACCAATTTTTGATGAGTCAGCTGATTGAAGCAGTTATCATAGGAGTTATGATAGCGGTTGGTTACAGCATGTTTGGGATACCCTATGGAGTAATGACAGGTATCTTTGCAGGAGTGCTATCGTTCATTCCTTATGTAGGGCCTATGATTGCTTGTGTTGTGGGAGCGATTTTTATCTTCACAGTGAGTCCTACTCAAGCCTTACTTTCTCTTCTTCTATATCAAGTTATACAGCTGATTGAAGGAAACCTTATTTATCCAAAAGTTGTAGGTCAGTCTATTGGTTTACCAGCCCTTTTCACGCTTGCGGCTGCTAGTATCGGAGGGAATCTTTTCGGACTACTTGGAATGATATTCTTTACCCCCGTATTTGCTGTTATCTATCGATTGGTTAAGGAATTTGTCGTTGCAAAGGAAAATCAGCTAGATTAAGAAAAACTAAATTTAATAAGATATACTGAGAAGAGAGTGAGAGATTCTCTTCTCTTTTATTTTTAAATACTTTTCTACAAAAAGCTATTAGACGTTAAAAAAAGCCTTGGTTTCAAGGCTTATTTCTGTTGATTTAGATGTGCCCCCTGCAGGGCTCGAACCTGCGCCCCATAGCTTAAGAGTCTACTGCTCTACCAACTGAGCTAAGGAGGCAACAGAAAAAGCTGAGAATGTAACTTCCCAGCTATTTTAATATGCCCAAAATGGCAGCTAGATTATTTACGAAAGGCATCAAGGATATAGGTGAAACCAACAATTAAAAATGCAAAGGCAACGACATAAACGACAAAGACACTTGTAGCTACTGGATTGAACAAAATCACTAGACCTAGTAAAAATGCAAGCAACGCTATCCACATGATATGGTTGCCAATAATAGGGAAAATCAATCCCAGACGATTGCCTTTAAAGAAAACTATAATGGCTTCTACAATTAACCAAATTCCTAAAATAGTTGGAATGACAACTGGCAGCGTCACAAAGCCATAGGCAACGAGGTAAAGAGCTAAGAGAAGATTAACAATCCCTTTGGGAAAAGATGAGCTGGTGAGCGAAGCTCTTTTGGTACAGAGAAATAGCCTAAAATATCTGCTATAGAAGCAAACCAGTAAACCAAATGCAATCCACCAGCTGTAAGCAACAAGATTAGCTACTGGGTCTGTAAATAGAAAGAGTGCTAAAAGGACAAAAATAACTCCTGCAAGGAATAGCGATAAACGATTAGAAAATTTCATTTCAATACCATCCTGTTATATAGTATAGTTTGATAATAAAAATATTATACACCTTTTTTTAGAGGAAAATATCAATAAACAAAATGGAAAAAATTTGGAAGTTTCAGTCTGATTTATGAAAAAGAAAAATCAGTTTTTATTATTTTTGAAAATAAAAAAAGAGAAGATAAAATTTGTCTTCTCTACATGAAAATATTGTATGGAATCAAAGCAAAAAGTAACTGGCTTTACACTATTTGTAAAGATGTAATTTGATTCAAAAAAAGAAAAAGATAGATTTAAAATGTGGGACAAATGATGGGGTAAATCAGTTATAGACAAGCAAAAAAAGCCTTGATTTACAAGGCTTTTTCCTGTTGTACTAGATGCCCCCTACAGGGATCGAACCTGTGACCCACGGATTAAGAGTCCGCTGCTCTGCCAGCTGAGCTAAGGAGGCAAAGAAAAAAGCTGTATTGGTGCCGAAACTTCACGGTTTGTATTGAACCCGCGCAATTAAGCAGGTGGGCAACTCGCTCTAACTGAAGCTGTTTCCGTGTGAGACGGCCTACATGCTGTTAGAAGACTTTTGTTTCCCTAATAATACAAAAAATAGTCGGTCAACACTTAAGTGTGAAGTCGTACACCACAGCGTTTCTATGTTTATATGATACCACTTTTTCAAAAAAAATCAAGAGGAAAATGCAATTTTTTGAAAAGGATTTCAGATTTTTCGCAAACGGTCGATGGCTTCCTTTCTTTGAGCCAAAGCCCGTTCATATTTTCCAGTATCTTCTGCTTGGAAATAGTGATGATTACGAATTTTTTCTGGTAGATAGTCTTGCTTGACCCAATTTCCAGGATAGTTGTGTGGATAGAGATAGTCTTGGGCATTTCCCAGTTCCTTGCTTCCGCTGTAGTGGCCATCACGCAGGTGTCGCGGAATAGGCAAGTACCCTGATGTTTTGAGGTCGGCAAGTGCCTTGTCCATAGCCACGTATGCTGAATTGGATTTTGGAGAAAGGGCCAAATCAATCACGACATTGGCAATGAGAATGCGGGCTTCTGGGAAACCAATCTTTTGGGCGGCATCCAGAGCAGTCACGGTATGAATCTGAGCTTCAGGATTGGCCAAACCGATATCTTCATAGGCGATAACGGTCAAGCGACGAGCGAGACTAGGCAAATCACCAGCCTCAATCAAGCGAGCAGCATAGTGGAGACTGGCATCCACATCCGAGCCACGGATGGATTTTTGCAGGGCTGAGAGGACATCATAGTGACCGTCTCCATCCTTGTCCATGGTAATGTAGCTCCGCTGCAGGCTATTTTCCATGATGTCGAGGGTGATGTGGCGGATGCCCTTGTCATTCTCAGGGGTAGAGAGAACAGCCAAATCCAGTGAGTTGAAGGCAGAACGCAGGTCTCCGTTTGTAGAGGTTGCGATGAAATCCAGCGCATCCTCATCTAGTTCTACTGGGAAATCAAAACCACGCTCAGGGTTACTTAGAGCTATCTGTAGGGCCTCTTTGACGTCTTGGTTAGACAGAGTTCTAACTCAAAAATCTGAACACGGCTACGAATGGCAGGAGTGACAGAAAAGAAAGGATTTTCAGTTGTAGCCCCAATCATGATGACCAGTCCACTTTCCAAGAGAGGCAAGAGGAAATCTTGCTTGGTTTTATCTAGTCTATGAATCTCGTCTAGTAATAGGACGAGACCACCAGAGAATTTCGCCTCTTCAGCTATTTCTTGGAGTCTTTTTTTACTATCTACTGTCGCATTGAAAGTTCGAAAGGCATACTTAGTAGTCCCAGCGATGGCAGAAGCAATACTGGTTTTTCCGATTCCAGGAGGTCCATAAAGAATCATGGAAGACAGGCGGTTGGCTTCCACCATGCGGCGGATGATTTTTCCTTGTCCGACCAGATGTTCTTGACCAATGACCTGATCGATGGTTTTAGGGCGCATGCGAAGCGCGAGATTGTCTGGCATAGCAGTCCTTTCTAGCGTGGATTTTCTGATGTATATGTGGTAAGATGGTAGTATCTATTTTAGCATATTTCCGAGCAATCGGGGCGATTAAAGAGTCGCATAGAAAGAGGACAAAATGGCAACATATGGATTTTTAGACGTTTTAGAGGAAGAGTTGGAGAAGAACTTTCCCTTTGACTTTGAGATTAGTTGGGACAAGCGCAATCACGCGGTAGAAGTGAGTTTTCTATTGGAAGCGCAAAACACTGCAGGTGTGGAGATGGTAGATGAAGACGGAGAGGTTTCGTCAGATGATATTCTCTTTGAAGAAGCAGTTCTTTTTTACAATCCTGCTAAATCAACAGTCAATGCAGAAGACTATTTGACGGTTATCCCTTACCTGCCTAAAAAAGGATTTTCTCGCGAATTTTTAGCTTATTTTGCGTTATTCCTTAAAGATACTGCCGAGGTTGGACTAGATGCCCTCATGGACTTTTTGGAAGACCCAGAAGCAGAAGAATTCATCATGGAATGGAATCAAGAAGTCTTTGAAGACGGAAAAGTGGGCTTGGAAGAGGGAGAATTTTATCCTTATCCGAGATACTAGGAGTTTGACATGGAAATAGAGATTTCTGATTTCACAGGCTGCAAGATTGCTTTGTTTTGTGGGGATAGGCTCTTGACTATCTTACGCGATGATAAGGCAAGCATTCCCTGGCCCAATATGTGGGAGCTGCCCGGCGGTGGGCGAGAGGAGGATGAAAGTCCTTTTGAGTGCGTGGTGCGTGAAGTTTATGAAGAACTGGGAATTCATCTGACTGAGGATTGTCTGATTTGGGCGAAGGTTTATCCAAGTATGCTTTTTGAGGGGAAGAAATCCGTCTTTCTAGTTGGAAAGTTGGCTCAGGAACAGTTTGATAGTATCGTCTTTGGTGATGAAGGACAGGGTTATCAGCTCATGAATGTTGAGGAGTTTCTTAGTTCCAGTCAAGTTGTACCTCAACTGCAAGAGAGATTAAAAGATTATTTAAAAGTAAGTGATTAGAAAGGATGGTTCAGTTACATTTCTAAACTGAACCCGCCCTAAACACTGTGTCAAAAAGATAAATGCCTCTTAGACACAAGCGTCTTCAGAGAATTTCCTATTTGGCTTTGTGTTTTACGGGCTTGGTATCTTAATGATGGAAACATGGCAAGAGTTAAAAGTTACAGTGAAGCGTGAGGGGGAGGAGCTGGTCTCTAATCTCTTGATTGAGTTAGGTGCACAAGGTGTTGCGATTGAAGACAGCATGGACTATGTGGGAAATGTGGATCGTTTTGGTGAGATTTTCCCAGAGGTTGAGCAGAAGGAAGAAATCGTAGTGACAGCCTACTACCCTGAAACGGTTGATGTGGCAGTGGTTGAGGCAGACTTGCAGGCTCGTCTCGCGGAACTAACTGATTTTATGGACTTGGGAGAGGTCAAAATGGGGACTACTGCCTTGGCTGAGGAAGACTGGGCAGACAACTGGAAGAAATACTATGATCCAGCTCGTATCACTCATGATTTGACTATCGTGCCGTCTTGGACAGACTATGAGGCGACTGCTGGGGAAAAGATTATCAAGCTGGATCCTGGTATGGCCTTTGGAACAGGAACCCACCCAACTACCAAGATGAGCCTTTTTGCCTTGGAACAGGTTCTTCGTGGTGGCGAAACGGTGCTGGATGTGGGAACAGGTTCAGGCGTCCTTTCTATTGCCAGCTCGCTTCTGGGTGCTAAGGAAATTTTCGCCTACGACTAGATGATGTGGCAGTTCGTGTTGCTCAGGAAAATATTGAACTCAACCCTGGTATGGAAAACATCCATGTAGCAGCAGGAGACTTGCTTAAGGGAGTTGAGATTGAGGCAGATGTGATTGTAGCTAATATCTTGGCGGATATCCTCATTCATCTGACGGAGGATGCTTATCGCTTGGTCAAGGATGAAGGCTACCTCATCATGAGTGGAATTATCAAGGACAAGTGGGACATGGTGCGTGAGTCGGCTGAGTCAGCTGGATTTTTCCTTGAAACCCACATGATTCAAGGGGAATGGAATGCCTGTGTTTTCAAAAAAACTAAGGATATTTCAGGTGTGATTGGAGGCTAGCATGCAGCAGTATTTTGTCAAGGGGAGTGCAATCTCTCCTGTCACCATCGAGGACAAGGAAACCAGCAAGCATATGTTTCAGGTTATGCGCTTGAAAGAAGATGATGAAGTGACCTTAGTCTTTGATGATGGAATTAAGCGCTTGGCGCGCGTGCTGGATGTGGAAAATCGTCAGTTTGAGTTGGTTGAAGAGTTAGCTGACAATGTGGAACTGCCAGTCCAAGTGACCATCGCATCCGGTTTTCCCAAGGGGGACAAGCTGGAGTTCATTACTCAAAAAGTAACCGAACTGGGTGCCGGACAAATCTGGGCCTTTCCTGCCGATTGGTCGGTCGCCAAATGGGATGGCAAGAAATTGGGTAAAAAGGTTGAAAAACTAGAAAAAATCGCCCTTGGAGCAGCAGAGCAAAGCAAGCGTAATGTTGTTCCAAGTATCCAGCTTTTCGAGAAAAAATCAGACTTTCTAGCTCAACTGGACCAATTTGACTCTATCATAGTAGCCTATGAAGAATCAGCCAAAGAAGGTGAAGCCGCTGCTCTTTTACAAGCGGTCTCTGGTCTTGAAAAAGGAGCCAAACTGCTCTTTATCTTTGGACCAGAAGGTGGTCTGTCACCTGCAGAAATCGAAAGTTTTGAAGCTAAGGGAGCCGTTTTGACAGGCCTAGGTCCTCGTATTTGCGAGCAGAAACAGCACCACTTTACGCCTTATCAGCCCTTAGTGTTTTATTAGAATTAGAGAAATAAGAGGAAGAAAATGGAACAAAAACACCGTTCAGAATTTCCAGAGAAGGAACTTTGGGATTTAACAGCCCTATACCAAGACCGTGAGGATTTCTTGCGTGCAATCGAGAAAGCTCGCGAAGACATCAACCAGTTTAGCCGTGACTACAAGGGCAATCTTCACACTTTTGAAGATTTCGAGAAGGCCTTTGCGGAATTGGAACAAATCTACATTCAGATGAGCCATATTGGAAACTATGGTTTTATGCCGCAGACGACAGACTATAGCAATGACGAATTTGCCAACATTGCCCAAGCTGGGATGGAATTTGAAACAGATGCCAGTGTAGCCTTGACCTTCTTTGACGATGCCTTGGTCGCAGCAGACGAGGAAGTCTTGAACCGTTTGGGGGAATTGCCTCACTTAACAGCTGCCATTCGTCAGGCCAAAATCAAAAAAGCCCACTATCTAGGGGCTGATGTGGAGAAGGCCTTGACCAATCTGGGTGAAGTTTTCTACAGTCCACAGGACATTTACACTAAGATGCGTGCTGGGGATTTTGAAATGGCTGACTTTGAAGCCCATGGCAAGACCTACAAAAACAGCTTTGTGACCTATGAGAATTTCTACCAAAACCATGAGGACGCTGAGGTTCGTGAGAAATCATTCCGTTCCTTCTCAGAAGGACTTCGTAAGCACCAAAATACGGCTGCCGCAGCTTATTTAGCTCAAGTAAAGTCTGAAAAACTCTTGGCAGATATGAAGGGCTACGACTCAGTTTTTGATTATCTTCTAGCTGAGCAGGAAGTGGATCGTGCCATGTTTGATCGCCAGATTGACCTCATCATGAAGGATTTTGCGCCAGTTGCTCAGAGATACCTCAAGCATGTTGCCAAGGTGAATGGTCTTGAAAAGATGACCTTTGCAGACTGGAAATTGGATTTGGATAGTGCCCTCAATCCTGAAGTGACCATTGATGATGCCTATGATTTGGTCATGAAGTCGGTAGAACCTTTGGGGCAAGAATATTGTCAGGAAGTTGCTCGCTATCAAGAAGAGCGCTGGGTGGACTTTGCTGCCAATAGTGGCAAGGATTCTGGCGGTTATGCGGCGGATCCATATCGCGTGCACCCATATGTCCTCATGAGCTGGACAGGCCGTTTGAGCGATGTCTATACCTTGATTCATGAAATCGGTCATTCTGGTCAATTCATCTTTTCTGACAATCACCAAAGCTATTTCAACGCCCACATGTCTACCTACTATGTTGAAGCGCCATCAACCTTCAATGAATTGCTCCTCAGTGACTACTTGGAGCACCAGTCTGACGACCCTCGTCAAAAACGTTTCGCTCTTGCTCACCGCTTGACAGACACCTACTTCCATAACTTTATCACTCACCTTTTGGAAGCAGCCTTCCAACGTAAGGTTTATACATTGATTGAAGAAGGAGAAACCTTCGGGGCAAGCAAACTCAACAGTATTATGAAGGAAGTCTTGACGGATTTCTGGGGAGATGCTATTGAGATTGATGATGATGCAGCTCTGACTTGGATGCGCCAAGCTCACTACTACATGGGCTTGTATAGTTACACCTACTCGGCAGGACTAGTCATCTCGACTGCGGGTTACCTTCATCTGAAACATTCTGAAACTGGAGCTGAAGATTGGCTCAATCTTCTCAAATCAGGTGGTAGCAAGACACCACTTGAGTCAGCTATGATTATCGGAGCAGATATCTCTACAGATAAACCACTCCGTGATACCATCCAATTCTTGTCTGACACAGTTGACCAGATTATCGCTTACAGTGCCCAGTTGGGAGAGTAAATTAAAAGAGTCTGGGACAAAAGTCTAACCTTAAATATAAAGCGAACAAAACGAGTTATCTGACACTCAGAATTCTGTCTTGTTCGCTTTTTTTCTAATCTATCGATTTTAAAAATTTATAATAAAGAATTCCCAAAATCAAAATTTTTTGTCCTGGTCTCTTAAATTATCCCCAAAAGCTATCTTCTTCAGCTTGATCTGAAGAGAAGAGCCAAACTTCTTTGATTTTTCCGTCTTCAATACGGAAGAGGTCAATCCCGTTCATATTGAGTTCAGTACCATCAGCACGTGTTCCAAGAAAAGTAACATTGGCTGCGATTAAATCCTTATTGTCAGAAACCCAATTTGTTATCACCTTAAAGGTTCCATTGGTTTTCTCAGCAAATGTAGCCAGGTGAGTTCCTAGCTTGTCCTTACCAACAACTGTACCAGATACACTATGAGTACCAGGTTGATGCCAGATAATATCGTCTGCCATCGTTTCAAAGACACCAGGAAAGTCACCAGCAATTAAAGCTTGGTTATAAGCATTGAAAATTTCTAAGTTTGTTGACATATCTATTCTCCATTTCTTTTTTATGATATAATTGTAACAGTTACAAACAAAAAAACAAGTAGACACTTTTTTGATAGCTAGTATCAAAAGTAGTACTTTTACTGATACTAAAAGATAAATTTTTTTAAAAAATAGAAAGAAGATATTTTATGACAAATAAAGTGAGTGAGTATGGTATTTGTCCATTTACGACAACGCAGAGGGTTTTAACGGGGAAATGGGCACTGGTAATCATTTATCAGTTGAGTACGGGTACCAAACGATTTAAAGAATTGCAGAGATTATTGCCTGGAATTACTCAAACTATTTTGACTCGTCATCTCCGTCAATTAGAAAAGGATAAGATTGTTCAACGAAAGGTCTATGCCGAAGTTCCACCACGAGTTGAGTACAGCTTAACTGAAGTGGGGCAGGAATTCAGAGTTGTTTAGATGCTGTCGAGAAATGGGGTCTAGATTATATCAAGTTGCTAAATGCTAATGAGATAAGTAACAGATAATTCCTATATAGGGAATGTATTTTTTATCGAATCTCTTAATTAAAAGACAGTAAGTCAAACCTGAAAATTTCCAAACAATTTTCTTGAAACCTTTTCCCTCTTTTGATAGACTAGTATCTAGTTTTTGAAAAAAGGAGAAAGAAAATGAAAAAATTTGTTGCTGAGTTAATCGGTACTTTTATGCTTGTGTTCATCGGAACAGGAGCTGTTGTTTTTGGAAATGGTCTTGATGGCCTTGGTCACCTAGGGATTGCTTTTGCCTTTGGTTTGGCAATCGTAGTCGCAGCTTTCTCAATCGGAACTGTTTCAGGTGCCCACTTGAACCCAGCTGTTTCTATCGCTATGTTTGTTAATAAACGTTTGTCATCGTCAGAGCTTGTAAACTACATCCTTGGACAAGTAGTTGGTGCCTTCCTAGCATCTGGATCTGTATTCTTCCTCTTGGCAAATTCAGGTATGTCAACTGCAAGTCTTGGTGAAAATGCCTTGGCAAACGGTGTCACTGTCTTTGGTGGTTTCTTGTTTGAAACAATCGCAACATTCTTGTTTGTCTTGGTTATCATGACTGTGACATCAGCAAGCAAAGGTAATGGCGCGATTGCTGGTTTGGTAATCGGTTTGTCCTTGATGGCGATGATCCTTGTAGGATTGAACATCACTGGACTTTCAGTTAACCCAGCTCGTAGCTTGGCACCAGCTGTCTTGGTAGGTGGCACAGCCCTTCAACAAGTTTGGATTTATCCTTGCCCCAATCGTTGGTGGTGTTCTTGCAGCATTTGTTGCTAAAAACTGTCTTGGAACAGAAGAATAATTGAAACTCAAAAAGCCTTGCTCCTCATCTTGAGGAACAGGGCTTTTTCGTATCTGTTTATACCTAATGAAAATCAAAGAGCAAACTAGGAAACTAGCCACAGGTTGCTCAAAACACTGTTTTGAGGTTGTGGATAAGACTGACGAAGTCAGTTACCTATATCTACGGCAAGGCGACGTTGACGCGGTTTGAAGAGATTTTCGAAGAGTTTAACGGTTGTCAATCTTCTCTGGGTAGAGGTCGTGTTGGAAGAGGCGTTGTTCTGCCAAGCCTTCATATTTAGTTCCTGGCTTACCGTAGTTGTAGTAGGGGTCAATTGAGATGCCACCGCGAGGTGTAAATTTTCCCCAAACCTCTAAATAGCGAGGGTTTAGCAAGTTAACCAAGTCTTTCCCGATGGTGTTGATACAGTTTTCGTGGAAATCTCCATGATTTCGGTAACTAAAGAGGTAGAGTTTGAGGGATTTTGACTCGACACAGAGCTTGTCAGGAATGTAGGAAATATAAATCGTCGCAAAGTCTGGTTGAGCAGTGATTGGGCAAAGTGAGGTAAATTCAGGGCAGTTAAATTTGATAAAATAGTCATTTTCCACATGACGATTGTCAAAGGATTCCAGGACTTCTGGTTGATACTCGAAAATGTAGTTGGTTTCTTTGTTGCCCAGTAGGCTGAGGTTTTTCATTTCTTCTTGTTGTGACATGATTTTTTCTTTCTAATCTTAAACACCACGTTGGTTATCGTAGAGGAGGGTATGGAGTTGAGGAAGGACGCGGACATTACCCCAGCTATCGTCGGCAGCGATGCGTTCCCAGAGTTCTTTGAGGCGATCCAATTGGTCTTGGACAATATTGCCTCTAGTCTTGGGTTCAGGATTTCCTGCTGATAAGAAAAGAACATCTGGTTGGTAGCGCTCTTGTATGCCTCTGGCAAAGGCCAAATCGGCATCATCAAAGACAGGAATTTTAAAGGTGACCTTATCTGGATCAAGTTGGGAAACGATAAAGTCCAGGGTCTCAAAGTTGACTTCCATCTTGGATGAAGGAGGTTTGGGACTCAGAGTGACCTGGTCGATGTCTTTTAACCAATTTTGCCAGCGGGAGCCTTGGGTCTCAACAGCCAGAGTGACACCACGTTCCTTGAGTTTAGTGACCAATTCGGCCATGTTGGCTGCTAGGATAGCAGGATTTCCCCCAGACAGGGTGACGTAGTCGTAGCTTCCTAGTTTATCCAAGGCAGCAATGACCTCGTCAGCTGTCATGCGAGTTGGTTTTTCAGAACCATCCCAAGTAAAGGCAGAATCGCACCAGTCGCAGTGGTAGTCGCAACCAGCAGTGCGGACAAACATGGTTTTCTGCCCGATTGCACGGCCTTCGCCTTGAAAGGTTGGGCCAAAAATTTCCAAAACTGGTAGTTTGAGGACACGTTCCCTAGTCATCTAACCACTCCCGTCTAAACTCCGCAAAGGCAGTCGGAGTCTCATAGAGGCGAACGTATTCCAAACGGAGACCGCGCTCGTATGGCAACTCTTGGTTCATGGTTTGGAAAATCCAGTAAACCATATTTTCAGCAGTCGTGTTCATATAGGGAAGAGTTTCGTTTAGATAGCGATGATCCAGGTGGGGCTCTAAGTAGTTCTTGTAGATAGCTTTGATATCTCCGAAATCATAGGCCATGCCACGTTCATCTAAAAATCCACTGACAGCAATCTGCAGATGATAGGTGTGACCATGAAGGGATTTGCATTTTCCCTCATAGTGAAAGAGGTGGTGAGCAGCATCAAAGGTAAATTCTTTGGAGACTAGAGTCCGATAAGGATTGTAAACGAGAGATTCTCCAGTTTCCTGTTTGATTTCTTTAGGTGCAAAAAACATTAGGCCTCTCCTTTCTGTGAGAGATAAACATCTAGACCATGTTGACGCAGGTGGCAGGCTGGGCAATCTCCACAGCCACTTCCGATAATCCCGTTGTAGCAGGTTAAGGTCTTTTCACGAACATAGTCAAAGGCACCGAGTTGGTCGGCTAATTCCCAAGTTTCAGCCTTGTCTAGCCACATGAGAGGTGTTTGGATAACAAAGTCGTAATCCATGGCCAGGTTGAGAGTAACATTGAGAGATTTGACAAAGACATCTCGACAGTCAGGGTAGCCTGAGAAGTCTGTCTCGCAGACACCTGTCACGATATCTTTAATGCTCCGTTGCTTAGCAAGGACTGCCGCAAAGGACAGAAAGAGGTGGTTGCGACCGTCAACGAAGGTATTGGGAACCTCTCCTTCTTTTTGCTCAATTTCCAGATCAGAAGTCAAGGCATTTTCAGTGATTTGTCCCAGCAGCGACATATCTAGGATGTGATGACGAATTCCTTGTTCCTCAGCGATTTCTTTGGCCACTTGAATTTCGAGATGGTGGCGTTGGCCATAGGCAAAGGTGACAGCTTCGACTGTTTCATAATGTTGCATGGCCCAGAAAAGGCAGGTTGTAGAATCTTGACCGCCACTAAAGACGACCAAGGCTGATTGACGTTTCATAGTACTCCTTCCAAAATGGGAAATGTTCAGAGCACGCAAAAAGCTCCCATGAGGGAGCTAAAAAATACCAAGTCAAGGTTTTTTTTAGCGATGGCATGTCCCAAACATCGTAATATTCTACCTATAGTCTAGCATATTTTTTGAAAAATGGCAAAGGGCAAGAAAAAAGAGACCAAAGAAAGTACTTGGTCTCTAATGTGATTAGCTCAATTCAGCAACGATGGCCTTGATTTGGTCTGCTGTGTGAACACCAGCAACTTGTTTCACTACTTGGCCGTCTTTTTTGAAGAGAAGAGTTGGGATAGACATGATTCCAAATGCACGAGCTGTGTTTGGATTTTCATCAACGTCCATTTTGACGATTTTCAAGACATCTTCTGAAATTTCTTCAGACAATTTGTCCAAGATTGGACCTTGCATACGACATGGACCACACCAAGTTGCCCAGAAGTCTACCAAGACCAAACCGTCTTTTGTTTCTTGTTCGAATGTTGCATCTGTAATTGCTTTTGCCATTGTATTTCTCCTTTTTTAGTTATATTGGCTTAAATCTTGTTTCTTGAGATAGAAGAAGATATCTCCGTAAGTCCCATGGTAGTCCAAATCATGACCGTTGTAAGTCAATTTTTGAACAGGGTAGTAGTCTGCGACGCCGATAAGGCAAGCTTGTTGTGAACGATCAAAGTCTTCATAAGACTCGAAAGTCACAGTTCTTTCGTTCTTACTGGCATCTAGATAGGTAATTTCAATCATGTTTAAAACTCCTTTGTTTAATGATGACTTTATTTTACTCCTTATAAAAGAGAATGTCAAGAAAAATGATTGCGCACGCAACTTTTTTCTAAAATCATCTTAAATCAAGAAATCTAAACCAGTTTCCAAGCTTGCTTCGACAGCCTTTTGTAGCGAGGCCAGTGTCTTTTGCCCATCACCTGTCAGGCAGATAAAACTAGAGCGTCTATCTTGATCACAACACCTGCGACTAAGTAGACCACAATTTTTGGCTTCCAAGCGAGCCACCATCCGAGAAACAGCGCTCGGGCTCAGATGAAGCTTATCTGGCAGGTCAATCTGGCGTAGAGATTTTTCTTGAGCCAAGTCCAGATAGTAGAGCAGGTAGAACTCTTTCAAGGTCAGACTTTGTTCACTCTGATTAGCAATTGTCTCTTCCAAGAGACTTTCAATTTCTTTCTGACGCCGATTGAAGTCAAACCATTTTTCCAAATAGGTCATAGTATCTCCTTTCTTTTTAGAGTTATAACATAGAAGAATGTCCATTAACGGACAGTCTCTGCATCACAAGATGATTGCGCATGCAATAATTATACTACTTTTAAATCAAACTGGCAAGAAGGACGCAGGCATCTCTTATCCTAAATCATGCCTGTTTCCCAAGTCAAGAATTGTTTGTATCCCCTTTCCTGTCTAATTTTCATTATCTCTTGTGCATTTCCTTGAAATTTTCCGAAAAAAGAGTAAACTGGTATGCAAGAAGTCTATTTCGTGGAGTTTAGGATGAAATTATATGTTCAATTAATGATTCTCTTTGTGATTTCTCTAATCGGAGAGGGGATTTCCAGTTTCTTTCATTTGCCCATCCCAGGCAGTATTATCGGTTTGATTATTCTCTTTCTAGCCCTACAATTCAAGTGGCTGAGAACCAGGCATGTCAACATGGTGGGGAATTTCTTGCTGGCCAATATGACCATTCTCTTTTTGCCGCCAGCAGTGGGAATTATGGAAAAGTTTGATGTGATTGCTCCCTATCTTTTGCCAATTGTTTTGATTGTCTTTTTCGCAGCTGTTATCAATATTATCCTCATTGCTTTGGTGGTTCAGTTTATCAAGAGACGGTTTGAGGGAGATTATGAGAAAGGAGATGCCAAATGAGTGAATTTGTTTCCAATCCCCTGTTTGGGCTTGCCCTGTCAATCCTAGCTTATCTAGTAGGGATGCTGATTTACAGACGCTTTCCCCATCCATTGACAACGCCCCTGCTTTTGTCAGCCATCTTTATTATCATCTTTCTAAAAGTGACGGGTATTTCTTACCAAGATTACTACCAAGGTGGGGTTTATCTGAACAACTTGATTGTCCCATCGACCGTGGCTCTAGGGATTCCGCTTTATAAGAGTTTTCACTTGATGAAGCACCATGCTCGGAGTATTCTCTTTGGTAGTCTGCTAGCAGTAGTTGTCAATACCTCTTTCACGGCCCTTGTAGCTAAGATTTTTGGCATGGACTTTTTCCTAGCCATTTCTCTCTTTCCCAAGTCAGTAACAACCGCTATGGCAGTGGGAATTACAGAAAAATTGCAAGGTTTGACGACTGTGACCTTGGTGGTAGTAGTGGCGACTGGGATTTTAACCAGTGTCATCGGACCAACCCTTTTGAAGTGGTTGAAAATTGACGATCCAGTAGCTGTTGGTCTTTCCCTTGGAGGAACAGGCCATGCAGTCGGAACAGGCACAGCCTTTCGATACGGCTCTGTAGCAGGAGCTATGGGTGGTTTGGCTATCGGTGTCACAGGTATTCTCTATGTCTTTGTCAGTCCTATTGTAGCCAGTTTGATATTGAGTTAATACTCTTCGAAAATCTCTTCAAACCGCGTCAACTTCCATCTGCAACCTCAAAACAGTATTTTGAGCTGACTTCGTCAGTTCTATCCACAACCTCAAAACAGTGTTTTGAGCAACCTGCGGCTAGTTTCCTAGTTTGTTCTTTGATTTTCATTGAGTATAAAAAGCAAGGAATTCGGGTTCCTTGCTTTTTAAAATCGTATGTTATAGACTATTACTTTTCTTTGCTTAAATGAATGACTTGGTCATAGTGTTTTAAGTCTTCTTCCGTGTAGTGGTGAATGACTTCAATGACTGTCTGAGGTAGGGAGAAGAGCAAGTCACTGATCTTTCTGCTATTTTCCGAGTCAAGATTGGCCTTAATCTCGTCTGCTAGGATGAGTTGGCTATTATGGTAGAGAGCGCGAGCGATTTCTAGGCGTTGTTTCTCGCCACCAGACAGACTATCATTGCTGAGCGTTCGATTTTTCAAATGTTCCAATCCTGTTTTTTTGAGGATATGATTTAAAGTCTCTTTATTTTTATCCAGTCCCAGAAGGATATTGTCTCCCAGAGATAGAGAGTCAAAGTAATGGCTATCTTGGAGAATATAGGAACTAAAGCTTGTGATTTCTTGACGTGACAGGTTCTGACCAGCAAAGCTAATCTGTCCACTTGTCGGTGTCTCTTCTCCATGAATGATATTGAGCAGGGTTGTCTTTCCAGAGCCACTTTCCCCGATAATGGCGATTTTTTCTCCTTGCTTGATGTGCATGGAAATCGGAGACAGGAGGCTATTCCCATCTTTTTCTAGGGAGATGGTGTTAAGCTGGATAGGGAAAATATTTTCTATGCTTCTAGGCGAGATGGAGTCAGACTGATCCAAAAGTTTTTGGTATTTGTTGAGAAGAGTTCGATTCGCTTTTCGGGTGTTGGTAAAGTAAGCCAACTCTTGGAATTGATAGCCGATATTATGGGAAACTAGATAGATGGCCACAAAACTCGCAGCATCTAAATAATTATAGTAGGTCATAAAGCCACCGATGACGATTGGTGTGACAGAACAAAAGGCATCGATGCTATTGATCAAGAGACTGTTTAAAGTGCGTTGTTTTTTTCATAGTTGATTTCGGCATCTAGACTGGTTTGTAATTGCTTTTTGATAGCGAGCAAAAAAAGTAGTCTTGCCCCTGATAATGGCGAATTTGTTGGCTACCACCAATAAAATTTGTCAAGCTTGCTAAGTAGCTCTGGTTAACAGTGGACCGCTTTTCAGAAAGTGAATCCAAACGTTTTGATCCAATAGCACTGCAGAGTACAGGAAAGGAGTAGAAGAGGATGAAAATCAAGCCTAGGTAAAAATTGGTCCATAGGGCATAGAGAATGGACACAGTTGTGAAGCCAAGAGAAGAAATAATGATAACCGTTGGCTCAATATAGTTTTCTTCTAGTTGCTTGACGTCGTTTTCTAGGTCAGACAAAATATCCTTTTCATCGATCTCATAACTGTTTAAAAATCGCTTGAAAATAGCACTCTTGATTCCATATTTGAAGTCAGTAATCAAACGAGAGTAGTAATAGCGTTTTCCAGCCAAACCCAGTAATAGGATGAGGTTTCCAAGGATTCCCAAAATCAAAACTTTCCAAAGAAGGCCTAGTTCTTGATTGGTAAAACTAGCAACAATATTTTGAACAAGGGCTGGCGTGATAATTGCTTCCAACCAAGTAATGGCAATAGAAAAGAAGTAAAGTATGAGGTGTTTCTTATTAACAAATCTTTTCAGCATAAAGAGTTGACCTCCTTATCGATATACATGTAATTAGTTTTAAAGTCATTATACTCCTTTTTATTAAATACTTCATATAAAAATGTAAATCCTGATGTCGAAAAAAGCCTAGCGAGTTATTGTCGCTAGACTTTAAAACTATTGCAAATTAACCTTGTTTTTCAAGATGTGATAAGTTCCTAGATAGTAGATGGCTATAAGAATAACTTCTTCCAGAATAGTCATGATAATGCCCATCTGGAACTGATCAGCTCCTCCTGTGGTTGATGGGAAGTAGAAACCAGGGTTAGAACGATAGAAGAGTTCAATAAAGCCAACGACGATTTGGATACCAATGTAGGCTACAATTGACAGTGCGGTACGGTATTCATTGAAAAGCTGTCCAATGGAAATAGCCAAGTAGATGCAGAGGATTCCAGAAATGGTATTTAGTAGGAAGGATACCCCCATAAGAGAGAGTTGAGGAAGATGTGTTTCTATAAATGGAATCACGTCAGAACTTGCAAACCAATCTGGAGCCGTAAGGGTCAGAACAATGAAAGCACTGATTGCTAGTACAGTAGTGCTGACAATAGACCAGATAAAGGCACCGACTAGTTTGGCTGAGATGATATAATGTTCAGAAACTGGCAATGTCAAAGTCAGATAACCTTGTCGGTCATAGACACTACCTTTGAAGCGTTTAATAATTAAGAAAATAGTTGAAATCCCCAGTGTAATCATCAAGCCACTAAAGACAGTAGCTAGAAAAAGTAGCATAGTAAGTTGACTTTCTTTGGCAGGTAGATTGTTATAGGTCTGTGTCTGTACTCCGATAATGGCAGAAAGGGCTAGCACGGCAACGTAGAGGGCTAAATACCACTTGTTAACATTTTTAAATTCGTAGCGAACTAAATTCCAAAACATAATAATCTCCTTTGCTTAGGCCTTAAATTCCTGACGGAAGAGTTGGTCAATGGATTCACCTGACTCATAGCGAATATCATCTACATTGCCTTGACGGACGACTTTTCCGTCTTTGAGGAAGACAATTTCATCCAAGATTGGCTCGATATCAGAAATCAAGTGGGTAGAAATCAAAACGGTAGAAGTTGGGGAGTAGTTGTTGATAATGGTATTGAGGATATACTCACGGGCTGCTGGATCCACTCCACCAATGGGTTCGTCCAGAACATAGAGACGAGCATCACGGCTCATAACCAAAATCAGTTGGACCTTTTCCTTGTTCCCTTTTGATAGTTTCTTGAGACGACTATTTTCATCAATACCGAGGTCTGCAAGTAGATGATGGGCACGTTCAAGATTGAAATCTTTATAGAAGGTCTTGAAGTAGGTTAGGGCTTCTTTGACCTTCATTTGCTCATTGAGATAGGTGGTATCAGGCAAATAAGCTACGATGGCCTTGGTTGCTGGGCTTGGGTCCATATCGTTGATAAGGACACGTCCTTGATCTGGTTGCAAGAGGCCATTGATTAGTTTAATCAAGGTTGTTTTTCCTGAGCCGTTTGGCCCAAGGAGACCAACAATTTTTCCAGCTGGGATGTCAAGGGAAACATTTTCGAGGGCTGGGGTTGCTCCATAAGATTTGGATACATTTTCAAATGCTAGTAATGACATAGGCTTAAACTCCTTTAATATAATCGCCAACTACGCCTGGTAGTTCTTCTTTTTCATAGCCAAAATGGGTCATGGAGGAAACGAAGTGTTCCAATTCTTCTTCTGATAGTTGTTTGCGCGATTGGGCGATTAGCTCCTTATCCTCAGTCACAAATCGTCCAGTTGTTCGCTTGCTGTAGACAAATCCTTCTCGTTCAAGGTCTGACAAGGCTCTTTGGATGGTGTTGGGATTGACCCCCGCCTCGCTAGCTAGCTCTCTCACGGTTGGAAGTTGTTGATTGGGTTCCAGTGTATGGGAAACAATCTGAAGCTTGATTTTCTCCATAATCTGTAAATAGATGGGTTTTTTGTTGTCAAATGTCCAGGACATCTTGGTCTCCTTTCTCCTATCCTTTTGTCTTAATTAAATAATACAACAAAACAAAAAACTTGTCAAGCAAAAAGAAGAATTGTTTTGGGAATCGCTTAAAAAATGGTATAATGAAAAGAAAACGACAAGGAGGGAAAGGATGCGTTGTCCAAAATGTGGGGCTACCAAGTCAAGTGTTATCGATAGTCGCCAAGCAGAAGAAGGGAACACCATTCGTAGAAGACGTGAGTGCGATGAATGCCAGCACCGTTTTACAACCTACGAACGGGTAGAAGAAAGAACCTTAGTGGTTGTTAAAAAGATGGCACGCGGGAACAATTCTCCAGAGATAAAATCTTTAATGGAATTATCCGCTCAGCCCAGAAACGTCCTGTGTCAAGTGATGAAATCAACATGGTAGTCAATCGTATCGAACAGAAACTCCGTAGTCGAAATGAAAATGAAATTCAAAGTGAGGACATTGGTTCACTCGTCATGGAGGAGTTGGCTGAGTTAGATGAGATTACCTATGTACGTTTTGCCAGTGTTTATCGTAGTTTTAAGGATGTTAGTGAGCTAGAGAGCCTGCTCCAACAAATTACCCAGTCCTCTAAAAAGAAAAAGGAAAGATAAATGAAGCCAATTGACCGTTTTTCTTATCTAAAGAATAATCGGGTGTCGCAAGATACCTCATCTCTGGTACAGTGCTACCTCCCGATTATCGGTCAGGAGGCACTGAGCCTTTATCTTTATACGATTAGTTTTTGGGATAATGGCAGAAAGGAATACCTTTTTTCAAGTATTCTCAACCATCTCAACTTTGGGATGGATAGACTGATAAAATCCTTGAAAATACTATCTGCTTTCAATCTCTTAACCCTCTATCAAAATGGGGAGGTTTATCAACTAGCCCTCCATGCTCCTCTATCTAGTCAGGACTTCTTGGAACATCCTGTTTATCGCAGACTTTTGGAGAAGAAGATTGGCGACTCTGCTGTGGAGGGTTTGAAAGTTGAGAGTGCTGAGGGAGAAGAAATACCTGTCTCACTCAATCAAGTCTTTCCAGACTTGGCAGAACTAGGAAATCAAGAAGACATTGGTCTCAAGAAGAAAGTGGCCAACGATTTTGACTTGGATCATTTTCGTCAGCTTATGTCTCGAGATGGACTTCGTTTTGCGGATGAGCAGTCAGATGTCTTGAATCTCTTTGCCATTGCTGAGGAGAAGAAATGGACTTGGTTTGAAACCTATCAATTGGCCAAGTCAACAGCTGTTTCCCAGGTTATTTCAACCAAACGCATGCGGGAAAAAATTGCTCAAAAACCGATTTCCTCTGACTTTAGTCCTAAGGAAGCAACCATTATCAAGGAAGCCAAAAGTAAGACTGCCTTGCAGTTCTTGGCAGAAATCAAGCAAACACGCAAGGGAACCATTACCCAAACAGAAAGGGAACTCTTGCAACAGATGGCTGGCTTGGGCTTGCTGGACGAAGTCATCAATATCATTCTCTTATTGACCTTTAATAAGGTGGATTCGGCAAATATCAATGAGAAATATGCCATGAAGGTAGCCAATGACTATGCCTATCAAAAGATTCATTCAGCAGAAGAGGCAGTCTTGCGCATCCGTGAGCGTGGGCAAAAGAATCAGGTTCAAAAAAGCAGTAACCCCAGTCCTGCCAAGTCCAATATACCCAAGTGGAGCAATCCAGATTATAAGAATGAAACCAGCGAGGAAACTCGTCTGGAACTAGAACGTAAGAAACAAGAACTATTAGCTCGATTAGAAAAAGGAGGAGATTAGATGGAAAGTGTCGGAGACGTACTCAAACGTCAACCTAGCCGTTTTCATTATCAAGATTTGGTCCAGAAAATCATGAAAGATCCTGATGTTGCGGTTTTTATCCAGCAAGAATCCTTGACCCCAGAGGAATTAAATCGCAGTATCTCCAAGTTTAATCAGTACATCACCGAGCGTGACAAGTTTCTTCGTGGTGATACGGATTATATTGCCAAAGGCTACAAGCCTATTTTGGTTATGAACCATGGCTATGCGGATGTTTCTTACGAAGAAACTCCTGAACTAATCGCAGCTGAAAAAGAAGCGGCTATTAAGAACCGTCTCAAGTTAATCAATTTGCCAGCCAGTCTTAGGAAAGCTAGTTTGGCTCAAGTAGACTTGGATGATTTGGGGCGCTTGCCAGTTTTTGAAAAGCTATTAGCTTTCGTGGAGCAATATCCAGCTATTCGAAAAGGTCTTTACTTGTATGGAGACTTTGGCGTGGGTAAAAGTTTCATGGTGGCTGCCTTAGCCCATGATTTATCAGAAAAACGTGGTGTTTCATCCACTCTTCTCCACTATCCTAGCTTTGTCATTGATGTCAAAAATGCTATCGGTGATGGCAATGTTAAGACCTTGGTGGATGAGCTTAAGCTTTCTGAAGTCCTGATTTTAGATGATATTGGTGCCGAGCAATCAACACCTTGGGTGCGTGACGAAATCCTGCAGGTCATTCTCCAATATCGGATGCAGGAAAATTTACCGACCTTTTTTACCTCTAACTTCAACTTTGAAGATTTGGAGAAGCATTTTGCTAAAGGGAAAAATGGAAATGACGAAACCTGGGAAGCCAGACGAGTTATGGAACGCATCCGTTATTTGGCTGAGGAGACTCGTTTAGAAGGAGTGAACCGTCGATGACAGAAACGATTAAACTGATGAAAGCTCATAAGTCTGTTCGAAGATTTAAGGAGCAAGCCCTTCCTCAGGAAGACTTGATTGAAATCCTGACAGCAGCCCAGATGGCCTCGTCTTGGAAGAATTTTCAATCCTACTCTGTGATTGTGGTACGAAGTCAAGAAAAGAAAGATGCCTTGTATGAATTGGTGCCTCAAGAAGCCATTCGCCAGTCAGCTGTTTTCCTTCTCTTTGTCGGAGATTTGAACCGAGCAGAAAGGGAGCACGACTTCATACCGACACCTTCCAACCTCAAGGTGTAGAAGGTCTCTTGATTAGTTCGGTCGATGCAGCTCTTGCTGGTCAAAATGCCCTGCTGGCAGCTGAAAGCTTGGGCTATGGTGGTGTGATTATCGGTTTGGTTCGATACAAGTCAGAAGAAGTAGCAGAACTCTTTAACCTGCCTGACTACACCTATCCTGTCTTTGGGATGGCACTAGGTTTACCAAATGAAGAACATGAAGTCAAACCTCGCTTGCCATTGCATCAGGTGGTTTTTGAGGAAGAATATCAGGAACAAACAGTTGATGTGATTGAGGCTTATGACCGTGTACAGGCTGACTATGCAGGAGCGCGTGCGACGACTACATGGAGTCAGCGCCTAGCAGAACAGTTTAGTCAAGCTGAACCAAGCTCAACTAGAAAAAATCTTAAACAGAAGAAGTTATTGTAGAAAGTGAGAAATTATGGCCCTACCAACTATTGCCATTGTAGGACGTCCCAATGTTGGGAAATCAACCCTATTTAATCGGATCGCTGGTGAGCGAATCTCCATTGTAGAAGATGTCGAAGGAGTGACACGTGACCGTATCTATGCAACGGGCGAGTGGCTCAATCGTTCCTTTAGTATGATTGATACAGGAGGAATCGATGACGTCGATGCTCCTTTCATGGAACAAATCAAGCACCAGGCAGAAATTGCCATGGAAGAAGCCGATGTTATCGTCTTTGTCGTGTCTGGCAAGGAAGGAATTACCGATGCAGACGAATACGTAGCCCGTAAGCTTTATAAGACCCACAAACCAGTTATCCTCGCAGTTAACAAGGTGGACAACCCTGAGATGCGAAATGATATCTATGATTTCTATGCCCTCGGTTTGGGTGAACCACTGCCTATCTCATCTGTCCATGGGATCGGTACAGGGGATGTGCTAGATGCCATCGTAGAAATCTTCCAAATGAATATGAAGAAGAAAATCCAGATGTGATTAAGTTTAGTTTGATTGGTCGTCCAAACGTTGGAAAATCAAGCTTGATCAATGCTATCTTGGGCGAAGACCGTGTCATTGCCAGTCCTGTTGCTGGAACAACTCGTGACGCCATTGATACCCACTTTACAGATGCAGATGGTCAAGAGTTTACCATGATTGATACAGCTGGTATGCGTAAGTCTGGTAAGGTTTATGAAAATACTGAGAAATATTCTGTTATGCGTGCCATGCGTGCTATTGACCGCTCAGATGTGGTCTTGATGGTTATCAATGCGGAAGAAGGCATTCGTGAATACGACAAGCGTATCGCAGGATTTGCCCATGAAGCTGGTAAAGGAATGATTATCGTGGTCAACAAGTGGGATACGCTTGAAAAAGACAACCACACTATGAAAAACTGGGAAGAAGATATCCGTGAGCAGTTCCAATACCTACCTTACGCACCGATTATCTTTGTATCAGCTTTGACCAAGCAACGCCTTCACAAATTGCCTGAGATGATTAAGCAAATCAGTGAAAGTCAAAATACACGTATTCCATCAGCTGTCTTGAACGATGTGATCATGGATGCCATTGCCATCAACCCAACACCGACAGACAAAGGAAAACGTCTCAAGATTTTCTATGCAACCCAAGTGGCAACCAAACCACCAACTTTTGTTATCTTTGTCAACGAAGAAGAACTCATGCACTTTTCTTACCTGCGTTTCTTGGAAAATCAAATCCGCAAGGCCTTTGTCTTTGAAGGAACACCGATTCACCTGATCGCAAGAAAACGCAAATAAAAAAGTAGAATCTGGAATGACATTTCCAGATTTTTTTGATAGAATGAAGGTGAAGAAAACGCCATCAAAGTGAGGTGTAGATGATGAAACTGTCGTTTAATCAATTGATACTCTTATTTCCTTGCTTTTGCTTTTTCTATTGGATAGATAATGCTGATAGAAACAGTAAGTTTTTCCCCATTATCTACTATTTTTACTGGATTTATTTTTCCCTTTTAGCTCTGTTTAGTCTGGATCTGACAATTTTTTCATTCTTATTTTTCCCTATTGTTCTCACACATGAATCAGATATGAGTGCTTGGGGTGTTTGGTTGCTGTTAATAGTCCTATCTCTAGGCAGTGACTGGCTAGACTACATCTTCTTCAAAAAAATGTTTCGTTTGAGACGGGAGTTAGGGAAATCTAAAGACGGAAGGCATTGATTTATACTCTTCGAAAATCAAATCCGCAAGGCCTTTGCCTTTGAGGGAACACCAATCCATCTCATCGCAAGAAAACGCAAATAAAAAAGTAGAATCTGGAATGACATTTCCAGATTTTTTTGATAGAATGAAGGTGAAGAAAACGCTATCAAAAAGAGGTGTCGATGATGGAACATTTGTTTAAATTCTTACTTTTAGCACCTTACTTTTATTTTGATAACTGGATTGAAAAGGCCAACAGAAATAGTAAATTTTTCCCAATTTTTTACTATTTTTACTGGGTTTACATCCCCCTCTATTCTCTTTTTAGCCTTGCTTGGACAGTTGTTTCAGTTCTGTTTTTCAATATCGTCTTGAGAAATGTGACAGATATCAAGTTTTGGGGCATTTGGTTTCTTTTTATTCTGCTAGCTATTGGTCTGAATTGGTTAACTTATTCCTGTTTCAAAAAAATGTTTCGCTTGAGACGGGAACTAGGGAAGTCTAACGGTGGAAGGCATTGATTTATACTCTTCGAAAATCTCTTTAAACCACGTCAACGTCGTCTTGTCGTAGGTAGAGGTAACTGACTTCGTCAGTTCTATCCACAACCTCAAAACAGTGTTTTGAGCTGACTTCGTCAGTTCTATCTACAACTTCAAAGCAGTGCTTTGAGCAATCTACGGCTAGTTTCCTAGTTTGCTTTTTGATTTTCATTGAGTATTATATTACTTTCTATTTGTAGGAGGTGGCTTATGGAACATCTAAAATCATTTATTACACGCTATTCTAAGGTTTATATTGGTTTAGTTCTGTTGATCTGGATTGCTTTCTTCTTTCTTCCTTGGGGCAGTCCGATTCTGGGGGGAAAGATTGACCTCTTCAGCATACAGAAAGTCTTGCTAGTTTTTGGTATTCTGTCTATTTTGATGGCCTTGCTGTCCAAGAAAGTCAGTCTCTTTGTTTTTGGATTGATCTGCTGTTTTTCTCTTTGGATTAATCTATTTATCCTATTTGCGATTTTGCCGATTTTTGGCAATTAAAGTATCATAAAAGTCAGAGAGGTTAGCTTGGAAACTAGCCTCTTTTTCCTTTTCAAAATGGGGATTCTTCCTTGAAAATAATCAGTAATTGTGCTAAAATTAAAAGAACATTCTAAAATATTCGGAATTTAAAGTAAGGAAAAACATGGCTAATATTTTAAAAACAATTATCGAAAATGATAAAGGAGAAATCCGTCGTCTGGAAAAGATGGCTGATAAGGTTTTCAAATACGAAGACCAAATGGCTGCTTTGACTGACGACCAACTAAAAGCAAAAACAGTTGAATTTAAAGAACGTTATCAAAATGGAGAATCACTGGATTCATTGCTTTATGAAGCATTTGCGGTTGTCCGTGAGGGTGCCAAACGTGTCCTAGGTCTCTTCCCATATAAGGTTCAGGTCATGGGTGGAATCGTACTTCACCATGGTGACGTGCCAGAAATGCGTACAGGGGAAGGAAAAACCTTGACTGCGACCATGCCCGTATACCTCAATGCCCTTTCAGGTAAAGGGGTTCACGTAGTTACGGTTAACGAATACCTATCAGAACGTGACGCGACTGAGATGGGTGAATTGTACTCTTGGCTTGGTTTGTCAGTAGGGATTAACTTGGCCGCCAAATCTCCAATGGAGAAAAAAGAAGCCTATGAGTGTGATATTACATACTCAACTAACTCAGAAATCGGATTTGACTACCTTCGTGATAACATGGTCGTTCGCGCTGAAAACATGGTACAACGTCCGCTTAACTATGCCTTGGTCGATGAGGTTGACTCAATCTTGATTGACGAGGCCCGTACACCTTTGATCGTATCAGGTGCTAATGCGGTTGAAACCAGTCAGCTCTACCACATGGCAGACCACTATGTAAAATCTTTGGACAAAGACGACTACATCATCGATGTGCAGTCTAAGACTATTGGTTTGTCTGATTCAGGGATTGACAAGGCTGAAAGCTACTTCAAGCTTGAAAATCTCTATGACATCGAAAATGTGGCTTTGACTCACTTTATCGATAACGCCCTTCGTGCCAACTACATCATGCTTCTCGATATTGACTATGTAGTGAGCGAAGAGCAAGAAATCTTGATTGTCGACCAATTTACAGGTCGTACCATGGAAGGTCGTCGTTATTCTGATGGATTGCACCAAGCCATTGAAGCTAAAGAAGGTGTGCCAATTCAGGATGAAACCAAGACATCTGCCTCAATCACTTACCAAAACCTCTTCCGTATGTACAAGAAATTGTCTGGTATGACAGGTACAGGTAAGACCGAGGAGGAAGAATTCCGTGAAATTTACAACATTCGTGTTATTCCAATTCCAACAAACCGTCCTGTTCAACGTATTGACCATCCAGACTTGCTTTTTGCTAGCATTGAAGCTAAGTTTAAGGCCGTTGTTAAAGATGTTAAGGCTCGTTACCAAAAAGGTCAACCTGTCTTGGTTGGTACAGTAGCGGTTGAAACCAGTGACTACATTTCTAAAAAATTGGTCGAAGCTGGTGTTCCTCACGAAGTCTTGAACGCCAAAAACCACTATAAAGAAGCCCAAATCATTATGAATGCTGGTCAACGTGGTGCTGTTACCATTGCGACTAACATGGCCGGTCGTGGTACCGACATCAAGCTTGGTGAAGGAGTTCGTGAACTTGGAGGACTTTGTGTTATTGGTACAGAACGTCATGAAAGCCGTCGTATCGACAACCAGCTTCGTGGACGTTCAGGTCGTCAAGGAGATCCAGGTGAATCACAATTCTACCTATCTCTTGAAGATGACTTGATGAAACGTTTGGTTCTGAACGCTTGAAAGGAATCTTTGAACGTCTCAACATGTCTGAAGAGGCGATTGAGTCTCGCATGTTGACACGTCAGGTTGAAGCTGCACAAAAACGTGTCGAAGGAAATAACTACGATACCCGTAAACAAGTCCTTCAATACGATGATGTCATGCGTGAACAACGTGAGATTATCTATGCTCAACGTTACGACGTTATCACTGCAGATCGTGACTTGGCACCTGAAATTCACTCTATGATCAAACGCACGATTGGTCGTGTTGTTGATGGTCATGCGCGTGCCAAACAAGATGAAAAACTAGAAGCAATTTTGAACTTTGCTAAGTACAACTTGCTTCCAGAAGATTCTATTTCTGTTGAAGACTTGTCAGGCTTGTCTGATAAGGCCATCAAGGAAGAGCTCTTCCAACGTGCCTTGAAGGTTTATGATAGTCAGGTTTCAAAACTACGCGATGAAGAAGCAGTCAAAGAATTCCAAAAAGTCTTGATTCTACGAGTTGTAGATAACAAGTGGACAGATCATATCGATGCCCTTGATCAATTGCGTAACGCGGTTGGACTTCGTGGCTATGCTCAGAACAACCCTGTTGTTGAGTATCAAGCAGAAGGTTTCCGTATGTTTAATGACATGATTGGTTCGATTGAGTTTGATGTGACACGTTTGATGATGAAAGCACAAATTCATGAACAAGAAAGACCACAAGCAGAACACCATATCAGTACAACAGCGACTCGCAATATCGCTTGCCCACCAAGCAAATATGCCAGAAGATTTGGATTTGAGCCAGATTGGACGCAATGAACTTTGCCCATGTGGTTCTGGTAAGAAGTTTAAAAACTGTCACGGAAAAAGACAATAAAATGAGATAGTTTAGAGGCGGATACCTTGTGAAAAGTATATTTTTACTTGGTATCCGTTTGCTTTATAAGGAGATGAGTTATGGTATTTACAGCAAAAAGTCCTAAAATTAATATTGAAGAAGTTCGTGCCTTATCAAAATTGGAAGGCCAAGCTTTGGAGAGAAAATCACAGCGCGATAAAGAGCTAGAAGCCATTATACGTGGAGAAGACCAGAGAATTCTCTTGGTAATCGGGCCATGCTCATCTGACAATGAAGAAGCTGTCCTTGAGTACGCTAAGCGTTTGGCAGTCCTACAAGAAGAAGTAGCAGACCGTATCTTTATGGTTATGCGTGTTTATACTGCCAAACCCCGTACCAACGGAGATGGCTATAAGGGCTTGATTCACCAGCCTAACACAGCAGAAGCCCCTAGCCTCATCAACGGAATTAAAGCCGTTCGACATCTTCACTATCGTGTTATCACGGAAACAGGTATGACAACAGCTGATGAAATGCTTATCCTGAAAATCTACCGCTTGTGGATGATTTGATTTCTTACATGGCGGTTGGTGCCCGTTCAGTTGAAGACCAGCAACACCGCTTTGTGGCCAGTGGGGCAGATTTCGCGACTGGGTTTAAAAATCCAACCTCTGGAAATCTCAATGTCATGTTTAATGGGATTTATGCTGCTCAAAACAAACAGAGTTTCCTTTTCCTAGGAAAAGAAGTGGAAACAACTGGTAACCCACTTTCGCACGCCATTCTTCGTGGAGCAATCAATGAGTATGGTAAGAATATTCCCAACTACTACTATGATAATTTGATGGATACTATTGCCCAGTATGAGAAAATGGGCTTGGAAAATCCCTTTATCATTGTGGATACCAATCATGACAACTCTGGTAAGCAATACATGGACCAGATTCGAATTGTCCGTCAGACCTTGATTAATCGTGATTGGAATGAAAAAATCAAGCAGTACGTTCGTGGCTTTATGATTGAGTCTTATCTAGAAGATGGCCGTCAAAACGAACCAGAAGTATTTGGCAAGTCTATCACAGACCCTTGCCTTGGCTGGGAAAATACGGAAGCCCTTGTCAGAGAAATCTACCAAACGCTAGGAGAATAAGATGGCATTTATTGAAAAAGGTCAAGAAATCGATATTGAAGCAATCAAGGCAGAAACCCAATTGTCTGCGGAAGCCCTGCGACTAAAGGAGCGTCGTGATAGAGAATTGGCAGACATTATTTCAGGAGAAGATGACCGTATCCTTTTGGTGATTGGTCCTTGCTCTTCTGATAATGAAGAGGCTGTCCTGGAATATGCCCGCCGTTTATCTGCCTTGCAGAAGAAGGTGGCGGACAAGATTTTCATGGTCATGCGTGTTTATACAGCTAAACCTCGCACCAACGGAGACGGCTATAAGGGTTTGGTTCACCAGCCAGATACTTCTAAGGCTCCAAGTCTGATTAACGGTTTGCAGGCTGTTCGTCAGTTGCACTACCGTGTGATTACAGAGACAGGTTTGACGACGGCAGATGAAATGCTTTATCCGTCAAATCTGGTCTTGGTAGATGATTTGGTCAGCTACCATGCTGTGGGGGCTCGTTCTGTGGAAGACCAAGAGCACCGTTTTGTAGCCTCAGGGATTGATGCACCAGTGGGGATGAAAAATCCAACCTCTGGAAATTTGGGTGTCATGTTTAATGGCATCTATGCCGCTCAAAATAAACAGACCTTCCTTTTCCATGGGCAAGAAGTTGAGACTTCAGGAAATCCCTTGGCCCATGTCATCCTTCGTGGGGCAGTTAATGAATATGGGAAAAATGAGCCTAACTTTTACTATGAAACCCTGCTAAATGCCATTGAACGTTATGAGACCATGGGACTTGAAAATCCCTTCATCCTCATTGACACCAACCATGATAATTCTGGCAAGCAATATATGGAGCAGATTCGAATTGTTCGACAGACCTTGCAAAATCGTGATTGGAATGAGAAAATCAAAAAGACGGTTCGAGGCTTTATGATTGAATCTTACCTAGCAGATGGTCGTCAAAATCAACCAGAGGTTTTTGGTTGCTCCATTACCGATCCTTGCCTAGGTTGGGAAAATACAGAGGCTTTGGTAGAAGAAATCTATGCTACCTTGACAAAATAAGTGAAAAGGATGGAGTTGGGGGATCTCAACTCCTTTTGATGAGAATGATAGTTGGACACGGAATTGACATCGAAGAATTGGCTTCGATAGAAAGTGCAGTTACACGACATGAAGGATTTGCTAAGCGCGTGCTGACCGCTAAGGAAATGGAACGGTTTAACAGTCTTAAAGGGCGCAGGCAGATTGAATATTTGGCTGGTCGCTGGTCGGCTAAGGAGGCTTTTTCCAAGGCTATGGGAACTGGTATTGGAAAGCTCAGTTTTCAGGATTTAGAAGTTTTGAACAATGAACGCGGGGCGCCTTATTTTAGTCAGTCACCATTTTCAGGAAAGATTTGGCTGTCTATCAGCCATACAGATCAACTTGTGACAGCCAGTGTCATTTTGGAGGAAAATCATGAAAGCTAGTCCACATAGACCAACCAAGGCTCTGATTCATCTGGGAGCTATTCGACACAATATTCAGCAAATGGGGGCTCATATCCCTCAAGGAACGCTCAAGTGGGCTGTGGTCAAGGCCAATGCCTATGGTCATGGAGCTGTTACTGTTGCTAAGGCAATTCAAGATGATGTTGATGGCTTTTGCGTTTCCAATATCGATGAAGCCCTTGAACTCAGACAGGCTGGACTCAGCAAGAAAAATCCTCATTTTAGGAGTTTCTGATCTAGAAGCTGTTGCTCTTGCTAAAGAATACGATATCACCTTGACTGTGGCTGGACTGGAGTGGATTCAATCACTCTTAGATAAGGAATCAGACCTAACTGGTTTAACAGTCCACCTCAAGATTGACTCAGGAATGGGACGAATTGGTTTTTAGAGAGGCTCGTAAGGCTGAGCAGGCTCAAGACATACTCAAGCAACACGGTGCGCATGTTGAGGGGATTTTTACCCACTTTGCTACTGCAGACGAGGAATCAGATGACTACTTTAATGCCCAGTTAGAACGGTTTAAAGCTATTTTGGCAAGTATGAAAGGTCTTCCAGACCTGGTTCACGCAAGTAATTCTGCAACGACTCTTTGGCATGCAGAGACTATTTTTAACGCTGTTCGTATGGGAGATGCTATGTATGGTCTTAACCCAAGTGGAGAGGTATTGGACTTGCCCTATGACTTGAAACCAGCCTTGACCTTGGAATCTGCCTTGGTTCATGTCAAGACAGTGCCAGCCGGAGCTTGCATGGGCTACGGAGCAACTTATCAAGCGGATAGCGAGCAAGTCATCGCGACCGTGCCAATCGGTTATGCGGATGGTTGGACACGAGACATGCAGAATTTCTCTGTCTTGGTAGATGGCCAAGTTTGCCCAATCGTTGGGCGGGTTTCAATGGACCAAATTACCATTCGTCTGCCTAAGCTTTATCCGCTAGGAACAAAAGTAACCTTGATCGGCACCAACGGCGACAAGGAAATCACAGCTACTCAGGTAGCGACCTACCGTGGAAGCATTAACTATGAGGTGGTTTGTCTCCTCAGCGATCGCATTCCGAGAGAATATTATTAAAAAAGAAAGGAGGGTGAGCATGAATCTACATCAACCCTTGCATGTCTTACCTGGTGTGGGACCAAAGTCAGCAGAAAAATACGCCAAACTAGGAATTGAAAACTTGCAAGACCTCTTGCTCTACTTTCCTTTCCGTTATGAAGACTTCAAAACCAAGCAGGTTCTGGAGCTAGAAGACGGTGAAAAGGCTGTTCTATCTGGTCAGGTAGTGACTCCAGCCAGTGTCCAGTATTATGGTTTCAAGCGTAATCGCTTGCGTTTTAGCCTTAAGCAGGGAGAAGTTGTTTTTGCGGTGAATTTCTTTAACCAACCTTATCTGGCTGACAAGATAGAGTTAGGAGCAACCCTTGCCGTATTTGGAAAATGGGACCGCGCCAAGGCTAGTCTGACAGGGATGAAGGTCCTGGCTCAGGTGGAAGATGACCTCCAACCTGTTTATCGCTTGGCTCAGGGAATCAGTCAGGCCAGTTTGGTTAAGGTCATCAAGACGGCCTTTGATCAGGGGCTGGACCTCTTAATAGAAGAAAATCTTCCTCAGTCCTTGCTGGACAAATACAAACTCATGTCCCGTTGTCAGGCAGTCCGCGCTATGCATTTTCCTAAGGATTTGGCAGAATACAAGCAGGCCCTTCGCCGTATCAAGTTTGAGGAACTCTTTTATTTCCAAATGCAGTTGCAGACCCTCAAGTCTGAAAATAGAGTTCAGGGAAGCGGTCTGGTTCTGAATTGGTCTCAGGAAAAAGTGACGGCTGTTAAAGAAAGTCTGCCTTTTGCCCTGACCCCAGCTCAAGAAAAAAGTTTGCAGGAAATTTTGACAGACATGAAGTCGGACCACCACATGAATCGTCTCCTGCAAGGGGATGTGGGGAGTGGAAAAACAGTCGTCGCTGGCTTAGCCATGTTTGCGGCGGTGACAGCTGGCTATCAGGCAGCCCTCATGGTACCAACAGAGATTCTAGCAGAGCAGCATTTTGAGAGTTTGAAGGGGCTTTTTCCAGACTTGAAATTAGCTCTCTTGACAGGTTCCTTGAAGTCTGCAGAAAAGAGAGAAGTTTTGGAGAACATTGCCAAGGGTGAGGCTGATTTGATTATCGGAACTCACGCTCTCATTCAGGATGGGGTGGAGTATGCTCGTCTTGGTTTGATTATTATCGATGAGCAGCACCGTTTTGGTGTGGGGCAAAGGCGGATTTTACGGGAAAAAGGCGACAATCCAGATGTTCTCATGATGACAGCGACTCCCATCCCACGGACGCTTGCCATCACAGCCTTTGGAGATATGGATGTTTCCATTATCGACCAGATGCCAGCAGGTCGGAAACCTATTGTGACACGTTGGATCAAGCATGAGCAACTGCCTCAGGTCTTGACTTGGTTAGAGGGGGAAATCCAAAAAGGTTCTCAAGCCTATATCATCTCTCCCTTGATTGAAGAATCAGAAGCTCTAGACTTGAAAAATGCCATTGCCTTATCAGAGGAGCTGACAGCTCATTTTGCAGGTAAGGCAGAAGTGGCTCTTTTACATGGTAAGATGAAGAGTGATGAAAAAGACCAGATAATGCAGGATTTCAAAGAGAGAAAAACGGATATTCTGGTTTCGACAACGGTTATTGAGGTTGGGGTTAATGTTCCAAATGCGACGGTCATGATTATCATGGATGCCGATCGCTTCGGTCTCAGCCAGCTTCACCAGCTTAGAGGTCGTGTGGGTCGGGGGGACAAGCAGTCCTATTCTGTTCTCGTTGCCAATCCCAAGACGGATTCTGGGAAAGACCGCATGCGCATCATGACAGAAACGACCAATGGATTTGTCCTTGCGGAGGAAGACTTGAAAATGCGTGGTTCAGGTGAAATTTTTGGAACCAGACAGTCAGGACTACCAGAGTTTCAAGTGGCTGATATTATCGAAGATTTTCCGATTTTAGAAGAGGCTAGAAAAGTTGCTAGTTATATTAGTTCTATTGAAGGCTGGCAAGAGGATCCAGAGTGGCGCATGATTGCCCTTCATCTGGAAAAGAAAGAACACCTAGATTAAGCTTTCTCTAAGGAAAACTTATACTCAATGAAAATCAAAGAGCAAACTAGGAAGCTAGCCGCAAGCTGTACTTGAGTACGGTAAGGCGACGCTGACGTGGTTTGAATTTGATTTTCGAAGAGTATTAAGCTAGTTTTCAGGTTTGTCCCTTATACTAGAGTCATCAAAAAGAAACGAGGACTCTCACATGACAGTAACGATTAAAGTAAATTACCAAACCACTTTCCAGAAGAAAGAAGCAACAAAATAAGATTGAACAGGAGAAAAAGGGCGGAAATGCTCTTTTTTTGTTTCTAAAAGCACAATTTATTGAATCTAAAATAGCACACTGCGGATTCTAAAAAAATTCTAGAAATTATAGTAGATTGAATCCGAAATAGTTCACCGAGTTTTCTAAAACATTGCTAGAAATTAGCTTGAATTCCGCAATCAATTTGTTCAGTTTTTATTTCATTTAACTATAATTTGACTTTCCTAATTTCTTTGTTCATATCTTATTTCAATACACCATATCTTACTATTTCAGAGCCCGCATCTAGCATAACTAAAAAAACAGATTCTTCCATCTATTACGGAAAAATCTGTCATTGATTTAATGATTTACAAAAACTCCAACCACGGTTTGCGAATGCTATCCTTGCTGGTTTCTCTATATTTTTTTAGTTCTAAGAACGCCATCTTGACTAGATGGTTTTCTTGACCGTTATTTGTGATTGTCTTAATCTTTCAATAACGCCTCAAACTCAGCGACAGTCATACCCAATTGATCACTTGCAAATTCGGAAGTTAAAACATGTTGGCGTACCATATCCAGAAATGCAAGAAGTTTCCCTTCTTCCCTTCCTTCAACTTTTCCACGCTCCAGTCCCTGTTCAAGACCACGTTCCAACCCCTGTTCAATCCCTTCTGCCCTAGCAGTTTCCAAGGCATAATCATGAGCCAATAATGCCTGTTCTTCACGCATACGTAGTTGACTAAACATTTTCCTGTCCTCCTCGGACCAGCTCTTGTAGTCTAGCAGTTGGTCTGCCTGGCTGATGGCTCGCTCGGGTTGCTGGGTAAAGGGTTTATTCCCGAAAAACTCCAACCACGGTTTACGAACCTCGTCTTTGCTGGTTTCTCTGTATTTTTTTAATTCCAAGAACGCCATCTTGACTAGATGGTTTTCTTGACCGTTATTTGTGATGGTTAAGACCTCACCTGTCGTATCCTCTCGCATACTAAAACTGTGAAAGGCTAAATCATCCTGAAAGTAGTTGCTGTCCACAATTGCAATGGAGTAAACAGGAGCGATATGCTTGTAACTCTGGTGGGTGTCACCTTCACGTTGGCGAATTTTCTCAAGATTCTGATTGACCTGACTACATAGATAAGCCCACAAGCGATTGATGAAAAAATTCTGATGATGTACTTGTATTTCGATAATAACCTGTGTTCCATTGTCCAACTCTGCCAAAACGTCTATACTAGTGTAAAAATCCTGAGCCGAGTACGGCAAGGAAGGTAGTACATGAATATTGCTCCCCTCCAAAATGGTCACATTTTTGGCTGGCAAGTCCAGCATATCGCGAATAAATTGACAAGTGATTTCTGGATTGCTAAAAATCTTCTTAGCAACCAAGTCATTGGTTGGGCTAATGCCCGGATGTCTGAGAATCATCCATTCCCTCCTTCTATTATACCATATTTTAAAATCTAATTTTGCTAGATTCGATGGTTCTATCTATTTATTCGGAAAAAAGAGGATAAATGAAATAGTAAATAAAAAATAAGAACAGCGGATAAGCAATAAATTTTAAGATTATCTGTCTTCTCCGCTTATCTGATAATAAATAAGGTTCGCAATATAGCCTTTTCTCTCTACCTCATTTGCAACAGTCTTTAGATAGAACATTCCAGTCTTATCCATAACATGACCTGAAGCTGGGTTGAGATTGGCATATCGTGCTTTGACTTTTTGAAAACCTGCTTGAGTAAAACAGAAGTCTAAGATAGCTTTTAAGGCCTCTGTCATAAGACCACGGCTCCAATAGTTTTTTCCTAAAACATAGCCAATTTCACAGCTGGAATCATCCTCATTCATCTCAACGATGCTGATATCTCCTATCACTTGCTCTGGCTTTCTTTGAGGTAAATGACTCATTTGTAATAGTTGGGATTGGCATAGGAAGCAACCCAATTACGAATTGAGTTTCGAGTGTTCTCAACATCAGGATGGGGATTCCAAGTAACATAGGTCAGATTCTCAGCAGACGAAGCCCAATTTTGAAACATGGCTTCCACATCACTCTCCACAAATCTTCTCAAGATTAAACGGTTTGTCTGTAATATTTGCGTACCGATTGCTTTCATGATGTTACCTCGCTTTCTGGTGTGTGATTCTCTATCCAATCTACATTGAAATTATAGTATATCGAGATAAACTGTAGACAAATCAACTGGGGCATTCACATTAATTTCTAAAAATACTTTAGAAGTTAATTGGTACTATTCTAGATTAAATTTATTAGACTTTCAGTCAGTAGGTTTGAAGAAAAAATCTAAATTCATTTTCTATTTACCCTTCTTTCTTGCATTGCTTTTCTAGATATGCTACAGTTGTGATAGCGATTACAAAATAAAAGGAGTATATTATGAAAAATCCAGCTTTGTTAGAAGAAATCAAGACCTATAAAGGACGGGATGAGGTTCCAAAAGACTTTGATGCTTTTTGGGATGAGGAAGTGAAAAAAGTTTCAACTCTTCCAGCCTACCAGTTGGAGGAAAGAGATTTCTGCATTCCTCAAGTCAAGTGCTATGAGTTAACATTTGAAGGAACCAATGAAGGAAAGGTCTATGCACGCGTCGTTCTTCCAAAGACTGAGGAGAAAGTTCCTCTAATCTTCCATTTCCATGGTTATATGGGACGTGGCTGGGATTGGACCGACATGCTGGCCTATACTGTGGCTGGTTACGGTGTTGTATCCATGGATGTGCGGGGCCAGTCAGGTTACTCACAAGATGGCTTGCGTTCTCCTCTGGGGAATACAGTTAAGGGTCATATCATCCGTGGGGCTGTGGAAGGTCGGGATCACCTTTTTTATAAGGATGTTTATCTGGATATTTACCAGTTGGTTGAAATTGTTGCTAGTCTGCCACAGGTAGATGAGAAGAGACTTTCTAGCTATGGTGCCTCGCAAGGAGGGGCTCTAGCCTTGGTTGCGGCGGCGCTTAATCCTCGAATTGAGAAAACTGTTGCCATCTATCCCTTCTTGTCAGACTTCAGACGAGTGCTTGAGATTGGGAATACTAGCGAGGCTTACGACGAACTTTTCCGATATTTCAAGTTTCACGATCCTTTCCATGAAACTGAGGAGGACATCATGGCGACCCTGGCCTATATCGATGTGAAAAATCTTGCCCATCGTATCAAGGGTGAGGTTAAGATGATTACGGGCTTGGACGATGATGTTTGCTACCCTATTACCCAGTTTGCGATTTACAACCGCCTGACTTGCGATAAGGCCTATCGCATCATGCCTGAGTATGCCCATGAAGCCATGAATGTTTTTGTCAATGACCAAGTCTACAATTGGCTATGTGGTAGCGAGATACCTTTTAAGTATGTGAAGTGATGAATGAGAGAGCATAGTAGCTCTCTTTTTGTATAGAGTCTAGTCAGTAAATATTCTAGTTCACATATACTTTGAAATTCATACTCTTCGAAAATCTCTTCAAACCACGTCAGCTTTATCTGCAAGCTCAAAACAGTGTCTTGAGCAGCCTGCGGCTAGCTTTCTAGTTTGCTTTTTGATTTTTATTGAGTATGAGTTTTTTTCTTTACCTTGGTGTAAAACAATTCATTTTGCTATCTAGTTTGGTATAAGTTCTTTCAAGACATTGGAAAGCGTCTGTAAAATGTGTTATAATTTATAAGAAAATATACAGTTTCGCTACAAATGAACATTTATATATAAGTTTATGTATAACTTAGTTTTTCTGATTAGGATAATATCTTATAAAATGATATGCCTGGAGATACAGTACTATCAGTAGCGTTTGTAGAGGAACAAAATAATCTATAGCTATTTTTATTTTTTAGAATTTACTTGGATAAATTAACTTTGAAAGTTAAAGTGAGGTAATGTATGTTTGTATGTTTAAAGGGTTTAGGGAAATTTCGTAAATCCAAAGCTTATGGCTTGGTTGGTTGTTTGACACTATCAGCGGTGATTGGCTTAGCTGCACCAGAGTTACCAGTTATTGGTGGCGGGGTTGTTTATGCTGATGTCATTCAAGGTGGTAGCGATATTCAAGATGTGGATGTTCATAGTAAATCTGCAGAAGGTGTTGCTATGACTTACACCACTTATGACAGTGGAACGAGTGGAAAACAAACCGCATCAGGTAGCGGTGTCTTTGTAGCGCCGAATGTGATGGTAACAGTAGCTCATAACTACTATGATAAAAACCAAGAGGATAAGTCTGCGGTCTTGCGTGGTGGGGAGTCTGCTCGTAGTTATGTTGTGATGAACTCGGAAAAGGAGAAAAGCAATAAAGTACCTACTTCTGGTGTATCGGAAGCTCTTGAAAAAGACTCTATTCACTTGTATAACGGCAAAGACTTTGGTAAAGACTATAGCAATGACTTAGCAGTAGTGGTAACTAAAAAGCCTGTAGAAGCTATGACAGGTGGTGAAGATTCACCAAGAGAATTGAGCCATAAAGAGGTTTCTACTGGTGATAAAATCACTATGGTCGGCTATCCTAATGACTTTTCAACTCCAAATTTAAGTAAAGAAAATAAAGCTCGCTTGAAAGACGGTAAGGCTTATTCAGTCTCAACAACTGTGAGCAGTATCAATAAAGAGAGTGGTGCAGTCACTTATCATTCCTCAGCTTTAGGAGGTTTTTCAGGTGCTCCTTTGTTTAATGATAAGGGAGAGGTAGTCGGTATCCACCAGCACGGAACAAATACTTCAAACGCTCCTGAGAGTGAGCGTATTGGCGGTGGTACTATCTTTACGGACAAGCACAGAGCTTGGATTCGTTCTATGATTGATAAATATGGTATAAAGGGTTGGTATATAGATGGTGCAAACCGTTACTACTATGATGAAAATCATATAGCTTTAAAAGATGTAGAGTCTGAGATTGATGGTGCTTTGTATAGTTTTGATGAAAAAGGTCGAGCTACTTTAGTAAAGGTGAAGAAAAAGGTCGTGTTCTACTTCGAGTGGAAGATACTAAAGGAACTCGTTTGATTTCAGATAAGGTTGTTCAGGAAGGTCCTGTCGGAAGTGGCTTGAATTTTCATTTAAGACAAAATCCAGACTTCAAACAGTTAATAGCAACTTCCCCAACAGCTAAAGTGGTATCCTATAACGGAGTGCCAATTAACAAACTAGCAAGTGATACTAGTTGGTCTGATGACTATGTCAGTAAGTTAGCTTTAGGAGATACAATTATAAGAGCGGTAGTAGATTCGGTAACTCCTCCATCAACGTCTTCTTCGGATTTTGCAAGAACTGAAGTTGGTAAAGTCGATTTGAGTGGTAAATCGAACTTACCTGTACCTAGTAAAGAGGTATTACAAGCTCCGAATGGCTCAGAAAATTTCTATGCTACAACGCACATTCAAACGCCAGATGGGTCGGGGTCAGGTACTTTAATTGCACCAAATTTGGTGTTAACAGTCGCTCATAATTTCTTAACAGTTAAAGGTTCTGAGGTAGTTACTAAATCTGGTCGTACCAATACAGTGTATAAAGCAACTTTACCTAATGGTAAGTCTGTGAATTTTTCAGATGATGATATTGTTTATTGGAATAAGAAAGACTCTGTATTTGGCTTTAAAAATGACTTAGCTTTGGTTCGGTTAAAAGAAGCAGTAAAAGGAGTAACTCCTGTAGAGGTTGTAAAACAATCTTCGAAAGTTGCAGAGGGGGATTCAGTTTCGGTCTATGGTTTTCCAGATAACAAGCTAAGTCCAGTTTTAGATAGCAAAGTAGTAGGAACTACAGACTTCGGTTCTGGAATAGAGGGAATTAGCTATGGAGGTACGAAACCTGGAGCGTCTGGTGGTGGTCTTTATAATGATAAAGGTGCTTTAATTGGAGTTCACCAAAATGGTGTTGTAGGAAGCCGTAGTGGTGGTTTGGTTTTATCAAAAGAGCAGCTGGATTGGGTTCGTTCTTATATTGAGGGTCAACCAAAAGATCCTGTCTATGTGGAAGATAAAGAAGTGGAACCTTCTAAGAAGGATTCGGATAAGGATTTAGCTGGGAAATTAGATCCAAAAAAAGATAGTGAAAAAGAAGATTCTGGTATTTTAGGTACATCTGGTGACTTTGCAGCTCCTACAGTAGCTAGGCCAGAGTTTAAAGGTGGCGTGAATGGAGGCGACTCACTTGTTACAGAAGTTCCAGAGTATAGTGGTATTCTCTCCACATTAGGAGATTCTCCAGCTCCTACAGTCGCTAAGCCAGAGTTTACAGGTGGCGTGAATGGGGGCGACTCACTTGTTACAGAAGTTCCAGAGTACAGCGGTATTATATCCACATTAGGAGATTCTCCAGCTCCTACAGTCTCTAAGCCAGAGTTTAAAGGCGGAGTGAATGGAGGCGACTCACTTGTTACAGAAGTTCCAGAGTATAGCGGTGTTCTCTCCACATTAGGAGATTCTCCAGCTCCTACAGTAGCTAAGCCAGAGTTTAAAGGCGGCGTGAATGGAGGCGCATCCCTCGTTACAGAAGTTCCAGAGTATAGTGGTATTATATCCACATTAGGAGATTCTCCAGCTCCTACAGTCTCTAAGCCAGAGTTTAAAGGTGGCGTGAATGGAGGCGACTCACTTGTTGCAGAAGTTCCAGAGTACAGAGGTTTCCTATCCACATTAGGCAATTCTCCAGCTCCTACAGTCGCTAAGCCAGAGTTTACAGGTGGCGTGAATGGAGGCAACTCACTTGTTACAGAAGTTCCAGAGTATAGCGGTGTTCTATCCACATTAGGAGATTCTCCAGCTCCTACAGTCTCTAAGCCAGAGTTTAAAGGTGGCGTGAATGGTGTAGATGCTGATGTCCACCACCTTCCAGCTTTCACAGGTGGCGTGAATGGAGGTGAATCTCCGATACTAGAAATCCCAGAATATATGGGTCCATTATCAACCTCAGGAGAAGGAAGTTCAGTAGTGAAATCTACTGATAAACAAGTAAATAATAAAGACAGTAAGGATGAAGCAGAAACTAAGAACGTTATCACAGGAATTGCTAGTTCACAACGTATTTTAAAAAATGAAACAGGAAGTGTTCAAATTCAAGCTTCAGAAGAAGTATTGAAAAATGTGATAGGTATTCAAATTCAAGAAGTTCAAGTTAGTGATTTAAGTTCATTAAACTACAAAGCGTTTGATATCAAATTGAAGGATGTAAATGGCAGATATGTTAAACCTGAAGGAAAAGTCCTTGTTACTTTTGCTATGGATCAGTCCGTTGAGAATGTTTATGCTGTAGATCCAGAAGGAAAACTACACACTATTGAATTCGAACAAAAAGATGGAAAGATTATTTTTGAAATTAACAATTCTAGTATTTATGCGATGACTTTCCGACACTCCATTGACAATACACCATTTAAAAATCCTACAGCAGATAACAAGGCTGAAGAACTTTCACTGTCATCTAAATTGTTATCTACAAATGAAAACTCTGAATCTAATCGATTAGAGAATAAAGTAAGTAATAATGAGCAGTCAATGTTACCAAAAACAGGTGAGAATAAATCACTAACAACAGTTTTGCTTGGTTTTGTGGGAATGATCCTTGGAGTAACGATTTTCTATAAACAAAAAGACAGTTAACTTTGTCTTCAGTTGTTCTTTGAATTTTTATGTTCATATAAAATAAGCCAGTCTGGAATCTAATAAGATAGTTAGAATTCTGGGCTGGTTTTATTGATATAAATTGAGATAGAGAGGTAAATAAACGTAATAGATGTGAATTATTTCCCCTGCTGAAACTACTTTCAGAAACAGCTGTTCTATAAAATACTTTTGAAACTGAAATCTATTCTACCACAAAGTATTGAAAGCGCTTAATAAATGATATATAATGACCTCATAAGAACAAGGAAAAGGAGGAAAGAGGATGCCACAGATTACTAAAGAAGCCTTGATTGCACAAATCAAAGATGGAATCATCGTTTCTTGTCAGGCCCTTCCTCACGAACCGCTCTATACAGAAGCGGGAGGAGTCATTCCCTTGCTGGTCAAAGCGGCTGAGCAAGGTGGAGCAGTCGGTATCCGAGCAAATAGTGTTCGTGATATCAAAGAAATTAAGGAGGTTACCAACCTTCCAATCATTGGGATAATTAAACGAGATTATCCACCACAAGAACCCTTCATCACAGCTACTATGAAAGAAGTTGATGAATTGGCAGAACTGGACATCGAGGTGATTGCTCTGGATTGTACCAAGCGTGAACGCTATGATGGTTTGGAGATTCAAGACTTTATTCGTCAGGTTAAGGAAAAATATCTAACCAGCTCTTGATGGCTGATACAAGTACTTTCGAGGAAGGATTGGCAGCTGTTGAAGCAGGAATTGACTTTGTCGGAACAACCTTATCAGGATACACATCTTACAGTCCAAAAGTGGATGGCCCCGATTTTGAATTAATCAAAAAACTCTGTGATGCTGGCGTGGATGTCATTGCAGAAGGAAAAATTCATACACCTGAACAAGCCAAACAAATCCTGGGATATGGAGTGCGAGGCATCGTTGTAGGTGGCGCTATTACTAGACCAAAAGAGATTACAGAACGCTTCGTTGCTGGTCTAAAATAACACAATCTAAAAACAGAGGAGAGTGGTGGATGCGTCGGATAAAATGAAAACGTATACAAATGCAATCTTACTCATTATCCAATATGGATACGCTTATCAATTAGGAGAATACAAATGAAATTTAGAAAACTAGCTTGTACAGTACTTGCGGGTGCTGCGGTTCTTGGCCTTGCTGCATGTGGTAATTCTGGTGGAAGTAAAGATGCTGGAAAATCTGGTAGCGATAGCGGAAAAACAGAAATCACTTGGTGGGCATTCCCAGTCTTCACTCAAGAAAAAACTGGTGACGGTGTTGGAACATATGAAAAATCAATCATCGAAGCGTTTGAAAAAGCAAATCCAGATGTAAAAGTGAAATTGGAAACCATCGACTTCAAGTCAGGTCCTGAAAAAATCACAACAGCTATCGAAGCAGGAACAGCTCCAGACGTACTTTTTGACGCACCAGGACGTATCATCCAATACGGTAAAAATGGTAAATTGGCTGAGTTGAATGATCTCTTCACAGATGAATTCGTCAAAGATGTTAACAACGAAAACATTGTACAAGCAAGTAAAGCTGGAGACAAAGCTTACATGTATCCAATCAGTTCAGCACCATTCTATATGGCTATGAACAAGAAAATGTTGGAAGATGCTGGAGTTGCAAACCTTGTAAAAGAAGGTTGGACAACTGATGATTTTGAAAAAGTTTTGAAAGCACTCAAAGACAAAGGCTACACACCAGGTTCATTGTTCAGTTCTGGTCAAGGGGGAGACCAAGGAACACGTGCATTCATCTCTAACCTTTACGGCGGTTCTGTAACAGACAAAGATGTAACAAAATATACAACTGATGATCCTAAATTTGTCAAAGGTCTTGAAAAAGCAGCTAGCTGGATTAAAGACGGTTTGTTGAACAATGGTTCACAATTTGATGGTGGAGCAGATATCCAAAACTTTGCTAACGGTCAAACATCTTACACAATCCTTTGGGCACCATCTCAAAATGGTATCCAAGCTAAACTCTTGGAAGCAAGTAAAGTAGAAGTGGTAGAAGTACCATTCCCATCAGATTCAGGTAAACCAGCTCTTGAATACCTTGTAAACGGATTTGCAGTATTCAACAACAAAGACGACAAGAAAGTTGCAGCATCTAAGAAATTCGTTCAATTCATTGCAGATGACAAAGAATGGGGTCCAAAAGACGTTGTTCGTACAGGTGCCTTCCCAGTTCGTACTTCATTTGGTAAACTTTATGATGACAAACGCATGGAAACAATCAGTGGTTGGACTAAATACTACTCACCATACTACAACACTATCAATGGTTTGCTGAAATGAGAACACTTTGGTTCCCAATGTTGCAATCTGTATCAAATGGTGACGAAAAACCAGCGGATGCTTTGAAAGCCTTCACTGAAAAAGCTAACGAAACAATTAAAAAAGCTACAAAACAATAAGCACTAAATCAGATTGATCCCTCCCTTTTCCCTGTGCAACGTCTATGTAAGAAAAGGGAGGATTTTGTTTGAAATGTAAGGAACTGTCACGAAATTAAAATGAAGTTCTTACATAAGCGAATCTTAAAAAATTTCATTTTGATTTTAAAACAGTTCAAGAAAGTCAAAAAATTATTCTATTTGAAAGAGAGGTGCCGACTGTGAAAGTCAATAAAATTCGTATGCGGGAAACAGTGATTTCCTACGCTTTCCTAGCACCAGTATTATTCTTCTTTGTCATCTTTGTCTTGGCTCCTATGATTATGGGATTCATTACAAGTTTCTTTAACTACTCAATGACTAAATTTGAGTTTGTGGGCTTGGACAACTACGTTCGCATGTTTAAAGACCCTGTCTTTATGAAGTCTTTAATCAATACCGTGATTCTGGTTATTGGATCTGTACCGGTTGTTGTTCTGTTCTCACTTTTTGTAGCATCTCAGACCTATCATCAAAATGCCATTGCCAGATCCTTCTACCGTTTCGTCTTCTTCCTTCCTGTTGTAACAGGTAGCGTTGCCGTAACAGTTGTTTGGAAATGGATTTATGATCCACTATCAGGGATTCTAAACTTTGTCCTTAAGTCAAGCCACATCATCAGCCAGAACATTTCTTGGTTGGGAGATAAACTGGGCTTTGATGGCGATTATGATTATCCTTTTGACTACATCTGTTGGTCAGCCAATTATCCTTTATATCGCTGCTATGGGAAATATTGACAATTCATTGGTAGAAGCAGCGCGTGTTGATGGTGCGACTGAATTGCAAGTTTTCTGGAAGATTAAATGGCCTAGCCTCCTTCCAACAACACTTTACATCGCAATCATTACAACAATCAACTCATTCCAGTGTTTCGCCTTGATTCAGCTTTTGACTTCAGGTGGTCCAAACTACTCAACAAGTACACTTATGTACTACCTTTACGAAAGGCCTTCCAATTGACAGAATACGGCTATGCCAACACCATCGGTGTCTTCTTGGCAGTCATGATCGCTATCGTAAGTTTTGTTCAATTTAAAGTACTTGGAAACGACGTAGAATACTAAAGAAAGGAGACAGCTATGCAATCTACACAAAAGAAACCCTTAACAGCTTTCACTGTTATTTCAACTATTATCTTGCTCTTGTTGACCGTGCTGTTCATCTTTCCGTTCTACTGGATTTTGACAGGTGCCTTCAAATCACAGCCTGATACCATTATGATTCCGCCACAATGGTTCCCTAAAGCTCCAACAATGGAAAACTTCCAACAACTCATGGTGCAAAACCCTGCCATGCAGTGGATGTGGAACTCTGTATTTATTTCATTGGTAACTATGTTCTTGGTTTGTGCGACCTCTTCCCTAGCAGGTTATGTATTGGCTAAAAAACGTTTCTATGGTCAGCGCATTCTCTTTGCAGTCTTTATCGCTGCCATGGCTCTTCCAAAACAAGTTGTCCTTGTACCATTGGTACGTATCGTCAACTTCATGGGAATTCACGATACTCTTTGGGCAGTTATCCTGCCTTTGATTGGATGGCCATTCGGGGTCTTCCTCATGAAACAGTTCAGTGAAAATATTCCAACAGAATTGCTTGAATCAGCTAAAATCGACGGTTGTGGTGAAATTCGTACTTTCTGGAGCGTAGCCTTCCCTATTGTGAAGCCAGGATTTGCAGCCCTTGCAATCTTTACCTTTATCAATACTTGGAACGACTACTTCATGCAGTTGGTAATGTTGACTTCACGTCAAAACTTGACTATCTCACTTGGAGTTGCGACCATGCAGGCTGAAATGGCAACCAACTATGGTTTGATCATGGCGGGTGCCGCTCTTGCAGCAGTTCCAATCGTAACAGTCTTCCTTGTCTTCCAAAAATCCTTTACTCAAGGTATTACTATGGGAGCTATCAAAGGTTAAGAAAAGTAATTTAATATATCAAGATTGCGGAAGTGGTCTTGATATGCTATGGAAATACAGAGTTATAAGTGTCTACAAAATGTTGGGTATTTGCTTACCATAGAGATTTTGTTAGACACTTATCAACTTAAGAATGATTTTAGTTAACTATCAGAAACGAAGGAAAGAGTATGATTTTTGACGATTTGAAAAACATCACCTTTTACAAAGGAATTCATCCCAATCTAGACAAGGCTATCGACTATCTCTACCAGCATCGTAAAGATTCATTTGAATTAGGAAAGTATGAGATTGACGGAGATAAAGTCTTTCTAGTTGTTCAGGAAAATGTCCTCAATCAAGCTGAAAATGATCAATTTGAGCATCATAAAAACTATGCAGATTTGCATTTGCTGGTAGAAGGACATGAATATTCGAGCTACGGTTCACGTATCAAAGACGAGGCAGTAGCATTCGACGAAGCGAGTGACATTGGCTTTGTTCATTGTCATGAAAAATACCCACTCTTGTTGGGTTATCACAATTTTGCGATTTTCTTTCCAGGAGAACCACACCAGCCAAATGGCTATGCAGGTATGGAAGAGAAGGTTCGCAAATATCTCTTTAAAATTTTGATTGATTAAAAAATCAGGAGGAGCAAACATGGCACAAAAAGGAGTAAGCCTTATCAAGGCAGCATTTGATACAGATAACTTTCTCATGCGTTTTAGTGAGAAGATCTTGGATATCGTGACAGCCAATCTTCTTTTTGTCGTCACTTGTTTGCCCATCGTGACGATTGGAGTAGCTAAAATTAGCCTCTACGAGACTATGTTTGAGATTAAGAAGAGCAGACGTGTGCCTGTCTTTAGAATCTATTTAAGAGCTTTCAAGCAAAATCTGAAGCTAGGTCTTCAGTTAGGTCTGCTTGAGTTGGGTATCGTCTCATTAAGCCTTCTAGACCTCTATCTCTTCTGGGGTCAGACAGCTATGCCTTTCCAAATGGTAAAGCTATTTGTCTAGGTATTCTTATCTTCCTCACTATCGTGATGTTGGCTAGCTATCCAATCGCTGCACGCTATGATTTGACTTGGAAAGAAGTCTTACAAAAAGGACTTATCTTGGCAAGTTTTAACTTTCCTTGGTTCTTCCTCATGTTAGCCATTCTCTTTCTTATTGTGATGGTTCTTTATCTGTCTGCCTTCAGTTTACTTTTAGGTGGCTCAGCCTTTCTGCTTTTTGGGTTTGGACTCTTGGTCTTTATTCAGACTGGATTGATGGAGAAAATTTTCGCAAAATACCAATAGGATGGCTTATTTCTGAAACTACTTTCAAGCCATAAACATTTCAAAATTCATATCGAAACTAAAATCTAAGTGTACACAAGATATTGAAAGCGTTTTTTGCAAGGTGTATACTAAACACGTAAAGAATAAATCCTGCTTTTAGCAGAGAAAAAGAAATCTTAGGAGAAAATCTATGTCAGATTTAAAAAAATACGAAGGTGTCATTCCAGCTTTCTACGCATGTTATGATGATCAAGGAGAAGTGAGTCCAGAGCGTACGCGTGCCTTGGTTCAATACTTCATTGATAAAGGTGTTCAAGGTCTTTATGTCAATGGTTCTTCTGGTGAGTGTATCTACCAAAGCGTTGAAGACCGCAAGTTAATCTTGGAAGAAGTCATGGCAGTTGCCAAAGGTAAATTGACTATTATTGCCCATGTTGCTTGCAACAATACTAAAGACAGTATGGAACTTGCTCGCCACGCAGAAAGTTTGGGAGTAGATGCTATTGCGACGATTCCACCTATTTATTTCCGCTTACCAGAATACTCGGTTGCTAAATACTGGAACGATATCAGTTCTGCAGCTCCAAACACAGACTACGTGATTTATAACATTCCTCAATTAGCTGGTGTTGCTTTGACTCCAAGTCTCTATACTGAAATGTTGAAGAATCCACGTGTTATCGGTGTTAAGAACTCTTCTATGCCAGTTCAAGATATCCAAACCTTTGTGAGCCTTGGTGGGGAGGACCACATCGTCTTTAATGGTCCAGATGAGCAGTTCTTAGGTGGTCGTCTCATGGGAGCTAAAGCTGGTATCGGTGGTACTTATGGTGCTATGCCAGAACTCTTCTTGAAACTCAATCAGTTGATTGCGGATAAAGACTTGGCAACAGCGCGTGAATTGCAGTATGCTATCAACGCTATCATTGGTAAACTCACTGCTGCACATGGAAATATGTACGGTGTTATAAAGAAGTTTTGAAGATCAATGAAGGTTTGAATATTGGTTCTGTTCGTTCACCATTGACACCAGTGACTGAAGAAGATCGTCCAGTTGTAGAAGCAGCTGCTGCCTTGATTCGTGAAACCAAGGAGCGCTTCCTTTAATCCATAAGGAGGTATTTATGACACACTACGTTGCAATTGATATCGGTGGAACCAACATCAAATATGGTTTGATCGACCAAGAAGGCCAACTTGTTGAATCGCATGAAATGCCAACAGAGGCGCATAAGGGTGGACCTCATATCTTACAAAAGACCAAAGATATAGTAGCCAGCTATTTAGAAAAAGGCCCGATAGCAGGTGTTGCCATTTCTTCTGCAGGAATGGTGGATCCTGACAAGGGTGAGATTTTCTATGCTGGACCTCAAATCCCTAACTACGCAGGGACCCAGTTCAAAAAGGAAATCGAGACTAGCTTTAATATTCCTTGTGAGATTGAAAATGATGTCAACTGTGCAGGTCTTGCTGAAGCGGTATCTGGTTCAGGTAAGGGAGCGAGTGTCACCCTTTGCCTGACTATTGGAACAGGTATCGGTGGTTGTTTGATTATGGATGGGAAAGTCTTCCATGGATTTAGCAATTCGGCCTGTGAAGTCGGTTATATGCATATGCAGGATGGAGCGTTCCAAGATTTGGCCTCTACGACAGCTTTGGTGGAGTATGTAGCTAAGGCTCACGGTGAGGAAGTGTCACACTGGAATGGTCGTAGAATTTTCAAAGAAGCTACAGAAGGCAATAAACTCTGCATGGAAGGCATTGACCGGATGGTAGATTATCTTGGGAAAGGTCTGGCAAATATTTGCTACGTTGCCAATCCAGAAGTGGTCATTCTCGGTGGCGGTATCATGGGACAAGAGGCAATCCTCAACCGAAAATCCGCACAGCTTTGAAAGAGGCCTTGGTACCAAGTCTGGCTGAGAAAACAAGATTAGAATTTGCTCATCATCAAAATACAGCAGGTATGTTGGGAGCTTATTATCATTTTATACTCAATGAAAATCAAAGAGCAAACTAGGAAGTTAGCCGTAGGCAGTACTTGAGTACGGCAAGGCGAAGCTGACGTGGTTTGAATTTGATTTTCGAAGAGTATCAAGACAAAACAATCCTAGTTTGGCTAGACCAAACTAGGATTTTCTAATCAAGTTCCCTTGACTTTCTTTATAATTGTGAGATAATAAATAAAATATATAAAGGAATTATATAAAATGGCTATAGCGAATTCAAGTAAAATAGTGACCTTCCAAGCTAATAGAGAATTAGTAAATGATGCCATGGAAGTGTTAAAAGAAAAAAATCTCTCTCTTTCATCGGCACTTAGATTATTTTTAAAGAATGTTGCCGTAACAAATGAAGTAGATTTACTAAGTGAAGAGGAATTAGAGAAGGAGTATTTATTTAGACAATTACAAGCAGAAGTTCAAGAAAGTTATGCCAAGATTGAGGCTGGAAATTACTTGACAGATGAGGATGTCGTGACACGCTATGGATTATAAAAAATATAGGATTTTGTATTCTCCTAGAGTGATTGATAGTCTGGATAAAATATATCAGTATATAGCAGAGGAAATCGGTTCTGTAGAGGCTGCGAGAAGAAAAGTGGCGAGTATCAGAAAAGATATTAATCGTCTAGAAATTTTCCCTCAAGCTGGATTTGATGCTGATGAAAAATTTGGTAAGAAATTAGACCCTCGCTACCAAACGCGAGGATTGACCTTGAGTAAGGATTACATCGTATTATATACAATTGTTGAGGATACCGTCAGACTTGCTTATTTACTCCCTTCAAAAAGTGATTACATGAAATTATTCAAAACTAAGTCAAGATACGACTGATTCACAATCTTGAAGAGGTATGTTTGGTGATGAATAAAAATCCTAGTTTGGCTCAGCCAAACTAGGATTTTCTTATACGTTTTTGTTTACGATAACCGTTGAGTTTTTTATTTTCCCAGTAGCTATTAAAGATTTTTTCCTTGCTTTCTCGATTGATTTCCAAAAAGTAGGCATAAATCAAATCGATAAAGAAGAGCATAGGAAGTTGAGCGGATATTCGTTGGATGTAGGAGGATTGGCTGTGGGTGGCTACAAGAACAGTCTCTGTGTAGACCTGACTATCTTTATTGGGAACACTTGTAAAGAGTACAGTTTTTGCCCCCATCTCCTTAGCGTCTAATAGACTATCTAAAATAGAAGGTGTTGTACCAGAAAGTGAGAAACCGAGTACTAGACAATTCTCATCCATAATGCTGGTTGTCCAAGCAAAGCCGTCTTGGTCTGTCAAAGCCTCGCAGACTACACCTAGACGCATAAAGCGAAATTTCATTTCACGAGCTACGAGGCCAGAACTGCCTGTTCCGAAGAAGTAGACACGCTCAGCATCTTCGATTAGCTGGGCAATTCGTTCTAGTTGTACTTCGTCAATCAAGTCCTGTGTTTGTTCCCTCATATTGCTATAGCTTCTGAGGACTCGTTTTGTCAGTGGACTGTGTTTGTGAGAATGGGTGTCCTGTTTCTCTGCTTGGTGTTGGTATTGGAAAATAAATTCTCGATAGCCTGTAAAACCACACTTTTTAGCAAAGCGGGTCAGAGCAGCCTGGGAGATATGTAATTTTTGAGTGACCTGTTGAGAAGATAAATCATCCGCAATTGTTTCTGCTTGTAAAAAATAATGAGCGATTCCTTGCTCTAGGTCTGTCATTTCTTCGAAGTGGGAATCAATGACAGTTGATATATCTGGTTTGTCCATAGGAAAGGCTCCTTTAAATGAGTCGTATTGGAAAAAGCTAGAATATTGAACTTTTACATTTATTATAACATATAATATAGGGATGAATAAATAAAAACGTATCTTACCGTAAAAAGGAAAAAAGCTTCTTTGCTTTTCCATAATTTTCTGCTCAAATTATGGTACAATTAAGAGTAGGATTTTTATTAGAAATGAGACTGATTTGTATGAGAAAATTTAACAGCCATTCGATTCCGATTCGGCTTAATTTATTGTTTTCAATCGTCATTTTACTCTTTATGACCATTATTGGTCGTTTGTTGTATATGCAGATTTTGAACAAGGATTTTTACGAAAAAAAGCTAGCCTCAGCTAGTCAGACCAAGGTCACAACCAGTTCTGCCCGTGGGGAAATTTATGATGCTAGTGGAAAACCTTTGGTAGAAAATACGCTAAAGCAGGTTGTTTCCTTTACACGTAGTAATAAAATGACGGCTAAAGATCTAAAAGAAATTGCTAGTCAGTTACTGGGATATGTTAGCATCAGTTCGCCAAATTTGACAGAACGCCAGTTGGCAGATTATTACCTAGCAGATCAAGATGTCTATAAGAAAGCGGTGGAAAGCTTACCACGTGAGAAACGACTAGATTCTGACGGAAATCAATTATCTGAATCCGAACTTTACAATAACACTGTTGAAAGTATCAATCCAAGTCAATTGACCTACTCGGATGACGAAAAGAAAGAAATTTACCTCTTTAGCCAACTTAATGCAGTTGAAAATTTTGCGACAGGAACCATTGCGACAGATTCCTGTCAGATACACAGATTGCCTTGATTGCTTCGGCTTCTAAGAATTTACCTGGTATCAGTATTTCAACCTCGTGGGATCGAAAGGTCCTAGAGACTTCACTTGCGTCTATAGTAGGAAGTGTATCCAGTGAAAAAGCTGGTCTTCCAGCTGAAGAAGCAGATGCTTATCTTAAAAAAGGTTACTCTTTAAATGATCGTGTTGGGACTTCTTATCTAGAAAAACAATATGAAGAAACCTTGCAAGGAAAACGCTCTGTGAAAGAAATCCATCTAGATAAGTATGGCAATATGGAAAGTGTTGAAAATATCGAAGATGGTACCAAAGGGAATAATATTAAACTGACTATTGATTTGGCCTTCCAAGATAGCGTGGACAATCTGCTTAAGAGTTATTTCAATTCCGAACTGGGAAATGGAGGAGCCAAGTATTCAGAAGGTGTGTATGCAGTTGCCCTCAACCCAAAAACAGGTGCGGTTTTGTCTATGTCAGGACTCAAACATGACTTGAAAACGGGAGATTTAACACCTGACTCCTTGGGAACAGTAACCGATGTCTTTGTCCCGGGTTCTGTTGTCAAGGCGGCGACCATCAGCTCAGGTTGGGAAAATGGAGTCTTGTCAGGGAACCAGACCTTGACAGACCAACCGATTGTCTTCCAAGGTTCAGCTCCAATTAATTCTTGGTATACTCAGGCCTACGGTTCATTCCCGATTACAGCTGTGGAAGCCTTGGAGTATTCTTCTAATACCTACATGGTTCAAACGGCTTTGGGCATTATGGGTCAGACATATCAACCCAATATGTTTGTTTTAACTAACAATTTAGAATCCGCTATGGGGAAACTTCGTGCGACATTTGCGGAATATGGTCTTGGAGCCTCAACAGGCATTGACCTTCCAGATGAGTCAACTGGTTTTATACCAAAAGAGTATAATTTTGCTAATTACATTACCAATGCATTTGGTCAGTTTGATAACTACACCCCAATGCAATTGGCCCAGTATGTTGGAACAATTGCCAACAATGGTGTTCGAATTGCACCTCACATTGTTGAGGGGATTTATGGAAACAACGAACAAGGTGGTTTAGGGAACTTGATCCAATCTGTTGAAACCAAGGAAATGAATAAAATTAATATTTCTGAGTCTGATGTTTCCATCCTCCAACAAGGATTTTATCAAGTTTCACATGGTGGGAGTGCTCTGACGACAGGTCGTGCCTTTTTCCAATGGTGCACTGTATCCATTAGTGGTAAAAACAGGTACTGCTGAAAGTTATGTTGAGGGAGGTCAAAAAGCTAACAATACCAATGCCGTGGCTTATGCACCATCAGATAATCCCTCAAATCGCTGTAGCTGTTGTCTTTCCCTCATAACACCAACCTTACAAATGGTGTCGGACCTTCCATTGCGCGCGATATTATCAACCTCTATAATCAACATCATCCAATGAATTAGAAAGGAATTTATGCTTTATCCAACACCTATTGCCAAGCTAATTGACAGTTATTCTAAAGTTACCAGGTATCGGGATTAAGACGGCTACGCGTCTGGCCTTTTTATACCATTGGTATGTCTGATGACGATGTCAATGAATTTGCTAAAAATCTCCTTTCTGCGAAGAGAGAGCTGACCTACTGTTCCATCTGTGGTCGCCTGACTGATGACGATCCTTGCTCTATCTGTACCGATCCGACTCGTGACCAGACAACGATTTTAGTTCTCGAGGATAGTCGCGATGTGGCAGCTATGGAGAACATCCAAGAATATCATGGACTCTATCATGTTTTACATGGACTCATTTCTCCTATGAATGGCATCAGTCCAGATGATATCAATCTCAAGAGTCTCATGACTCGTCTTATGGATAGTGAGATTTCAGAAGTGATTGTGGCCACAAATGCTACGGCAGATGGGGAAGCGACTTCCATGTATCTTTCACGCTTGCTCAAGCCAGCTGGGATCAAGGTTACGCGCCTGGCGAGAGGCCTTGCTGTGGGAGCAGATATCGAGTATGCGGACGAAGTCACGCTCTTACGGGCTATTGAAAATCGAACAGAGTTGTAAGTGTAGGCAAATTTACGAACTTCGTCCATTTATAAAAAATCAAGGAGGCTGAAAATCGTTCCTATCGGCCTCTTTTTGTATAGTGTGATGAGTAGTATCAGGTTCAAGTTTTAAAAAACCAGGCAAATATGATATACTAAAGAGCGAGTATTCTAGTAGAATTAGGACAAGTAATATGAAACAAACGATTATTCTTTTATATGGTGGACGTAGTGCAGAGCGTGAAGTCTCTGTTCTTTCAGCTGAGAGTGTCATGCGTGCGGTCAACTACGATCGTTTCACAGTCAAGACTTTCTTTATCAGCCAGTCAGGTGACTTTATCAAAACGCAGGAATTTAGTCAGACTCCAGGTCAAGAGGACCGTCTCATGACCAATGAAACTATTGATTGGGATAAGAAAATTGCTCCAAGTGCTATCTACGAAGAAGGGGCAGTTGTCTTTCCAGTTCTTCACGGTCCGATGGGAGAAGATGGTTCTGTTCAAGGCTTCCTCGAAGTTTTGAAAATGCCCTATGTTGGTTGTAACATATTGTCATCTAGTCTTGCCATGGACAAAATTACGACCAAACGTGTGTTAGAATCTGCTGGCATTGCTCAAGTTCCTTATGTGGCTATCGTTGAAGGTGATGATGTGACTTCTAAAATCGCTGAAGTTGAAGAAAAGTTGACTTATCCAGTCTTCACAAAACCATCAAATATGGGTTCAAGTGTCGGTATTTCTAAATCTGAAAATCAAGAAGAACTCCGTCAAGCCTTGAAGCTGGCCTTCCAATATGACAGCCGTGTCTTGGTAGAACAAGGAGTGAATGCGCGCGAAATTGAGGTTGGCCTCTTAGGAAACTATGATGTCAAGAGTACTCTTCCTGGAGAAGTAGTCAAGGATGTTGCCTTTTATGACTACGATGCCAAGTATATTGACAACAAGATTACCATGGATATCCCAGCTAAAATCAGTGATGATGTGATAGCTGTCATGCGTCGAAATGCTGAAACAGCCTTCCGTGCCATTGGTGGTTTAGGCTTATCTCGTTGTGATTTCTTTTATACAGATAAGGGAGAAATCTTCCTAAATGAGCTCAATACCATGCCAGGTTTCACCCAGTGGTCAATGTATCCATTACTTTGGGACAATATGGGAATCAGCTACCCAGACCTAATCGAGCGTTTGGTTGACCTTGCCAAGGAAAGTTTTGACAAGCGCGAAGCGCATTTGCTATAAAAATGAAAGAAGGGGTAGGAGCCAGAACCATCACTGCAAGGTGACTAGAGTTCTCGGGCTTCGACCCTTTTTAAAGGAGTAGAAATGAAATTAACTATCCACGAAGTTGCCCAAGCTGTTGGAGCTAAAAATGATGTTAGTCTTTTTGCAGATGCTCAGTTAGAAAAGGCTGAGTTTGACAGTCGTTTGATTGAGGAAGGGGACTTGTTTGTGCCCCTCAAAGGTGCGCGTGATGGCCATGACTTTATCGAAACAGCCTTTGAAAATGGTGCTGCTGCAACCCTGTCTGAGAAAGAGGTCGCAAATCATCCCTACATTCTAGTAGATGACGTTTTGGCTGCCTTTCAATCACTAGCTGCCTACTATCTTGAAAAAACGGCTGTTGATGTCTTTGCTGTCACAGGTTCAAATGGTAAGACGACGACCAAGGATATGTTGGCGCACTTGCTATCAACAACCTACAAAACCTACAAAACACAAGGAAACTACAATAACGAGATTGGCCTTCCTTACACAGTTCTCCATATGCCTGAAGGAACAGAAAAGTTGGTCTTGGAGATGGGGCAGGATCACTTGGGAGATATCCACCTCTTGTCTGAATTGGCGCATCCAAAAACAGCCATTGTGACCTTGGTTGGAGAAGCCCATTTGGCCTTTTTCAAAGACCGTTCGGAAATTGCTAAAGGGAAAATGCAGATTGCAGATGGTATGGATTCAGATTCCTTGCTATTGGCACCAGCAGATTCGATTGTAGAGGACTACTTGCCAACTGATAAAAAGGTAGTCCGTTTTGGGCAAGGGGCAGAGCTGGAAGTCACAGACTTGATTGAGCGCAAGGACAGTCTGACCTTTAAGGCTAATTTTTTGGGACAAGTCCTCGATTTGCCAGTGACTGGTAAGTACAATGCCACCAATGCCATGATTGCATCCTATGTTGCCCTACAAGAAGGAGTGGCTGAGGAGCAAATTCGTCAGGCCTTCCAAAATCTTGAATTGACGCGTAACCGTACCGAGTGGAAGAAAGCAGCCAATGGAGCAGATATCCTGTCAGATGTGTATAATGCCAATCCTACAGCGATGAAGTTGATTTTGGAGACTTTTTCGGCTATTCCAGCCAATGAAGGAGGCAAGAAAATTGCAGTCTTGGCGGATATGAAGGAACTCGGTGACCAGTCTATTCAGCTTCATAATCAGATGATTTTGAGCCTTTCTCCAGATGTGCTTGATACCCTTATTTTCTATGGAGAAGACATTGCTGAATTAGCCCAACTTGCTAGTCAAATGTTCCCAATTAGCCACGTTTTCTACTTTAAGAAAACAGAAGACCAAGACCAATTTGAAGACCTAGTCAAGCAGGTCAAGGAAAGCCTTGGAACCAATGACCAAATCCTGCTCAAAGGATCCAACTCTATGAATTTAGCCAAGCTGGTAGAAAGTTTAGAACATGAAGACAAGTGATTTTGTCAAGTATTTGCAAAGAATGATTGCCATTACAGATACTGGATTAACATTTACAAAGGATACTTTTGACCGTGAGCGCTACGAAGACTTGAGAAGTCTTTTAGGAGAAATGTTGAGTCAGGTATTAGACCTCGATGCAGAAGAAGTGGCAGAAGTCTTGAAGCCAACGTCCGCTTATGCGACTCCTTTAATGGATGTTCGTGCTTGGATTGTTGAGGATGAAAAAGTATGTCTAGTTAGGGGACAGGGAGAGGATAGTTGGGCTTTGCCAGGTGGCTTTGGTGAGGTTGGCTATTCTCCAACTGAAAATATTCTCAAGGAAATTGAAGAAGAAACTGGCTTTGAAGCTAAAGTTGAAAGACTGCTAGCTGTTTTTGATACCAATCGTTTCCAACTACAGAGCAAACAGTATGCAAAGTTTGTTTTTGAATGTAAGCTTCTCGATGGACAATTCCAAGAAAATCAAGAAATTGCAGACCTTCAATTTTTTGCCATTGATCAACTGCCAGCCTTATCTGAAAAACGCATTACCAAGGAGCAAATAGAGATTCTTTGGCAGGTTTATCAAGGTCAGAGGGAGCAATATCTTGACTAAGAAGATGATTATCGTATTTCTAAATCCATTTTTGACAAATAGCATGGTATAATAATATGCAGGAAAATTTTGAATCATGAGGAAGACTAGATGAATTTATGGGATATTTTCTTTACGACTCAGGCAACAGAGCCACCCAAGTTTGATCCTTTTTTGGTATGTCAGCATATTTACACTCTTAGCCTTGACCTTTTTATACAGCCTATCGCTATCGCGAGAAGAAGGTTTACCAACGATTTTTCCAAATCTTACAGGCAGTTCAGTTGATCCTACTTTATGGTTGGTATGGTGTCAACCATATGCCGCTGTCAGAAAGCTTACCTTTTTACCATTGCCGTATGGCTATGTTTGTGGTACTCTGCTTCCTGGTCAGTCTAAATATAGGCAGTATTTTGCATTACTAGGAACATTTGGAACATTAGCAGCCTTTGTTTATCCAGTGCCAGATGCTTATCCTTTCCCCCATATTGCGATTTTGTCCTTTATCTTTGGGCATTTAGCACTCTTGGGGAACTCTCTAGTTTATCTATTGAGACAGTATAATGCGCGATTGTTGGATGTGAAGGGAATTTTTCTCATGACCTTTGCATTAAATGCCTTGATTTTTGTGGTCAATTTGGTAACAGGTGGCGATTACGGATTCTTGACAAAACCGCCATTGGTTGGAGATCATGGCTTAGTAGTCAACTACTTGATTGTTTCTTTAGCCTTGTCAGCGGCGATTACGTTGACAAAGAAAATCTTGGAACTATTTTTAGCACAAGAAGCAGAAAAAATGATTGCAAAGAAAGCTTAGAAATGAGCTTTCTTTTTTGTACAATAGACAGATTGTTGACAAAGTTTACAGTGAATGAATTTCTGAACAGAAAAACTAAAAAATTGGCTGGTAAATTTAGGAAAAAACTGAGCACGATGAGATTTTTTGTGTTATAATATTCTGTGAATAGCTATGCCTACGTTTAGCTATTGAATATTACGAAGTTAGAAACTTGGAAGATAGAGAGGATGCGATGTAATGGCTAGAGAAGGCTTTTTTACAGGTCTAGATATTGGAACAAGCTCTGTCAAGGTGCTTGTAGCTGAGCAGAGAAATGGTGAATTAAATGTAATTGGCGTGAGTAATGCCAAAAGTAAAGGTGTAAAGGATGGAATTATTGTTGATATTGATGCAGCAGCAACTGCTATCAAATCAGCAATTTCCCAAGCAGAAGAAAAAGCAGGCATTTCAATTAAATCAGTAAATGTTGGTTTACCAGCTAATCTCTTACAGGTAGAACCAACTCAAGGAATGATTCCAGTAACATCTGATACAAAAGAAATTACAGACCAAGATGTCGAAAATGTTGTCAAATCAGCTTTGACAAAGAGTATGACACCAGATCGTGAAGTCATTACTTTTATTCCAGAAGAATTTATTGTAGATGGTTTCCAAGGTATTCGTGACCCGCGTGGCATGATGGGTGTTCGTCTTGAAATGCGTGGTTTACTTTATACAGGCCCTCGCACTATTTTACATAACCTACGTAAGACAGTTGAACGTGCAGGTGTTCAGGTTGAAAATATTATTATTTCACCACTGGCTTTGGTTCGTTCAGTCTTGAACGAAGGAGAGCGTGAATTTGGAGCTACTGTGATTGATATGGGAGCAGGTCAAACAACTGTTGCTACAATCCGTAACCAAGAACTCCAGTTTACAAATATTCTTCAAGAAGGTGGAGATTATGTAACTAAGGATATTTCTAAAGTCTTGAAGACATCACAGAAACTAGCCGAAGGTTTGAAATTAAACTATGGAGAGGCTTATCCTCCTCTCCGCAAGTAAAGAAACATTCCAAGTCGAAGTGATTGGGGAAGTAGAACCTGTTGAAGTAACAGAAAATTACTTGTCAGAGATTATTTCTGCACGAATTAAGCATATTTTTGAACAAATCAAACAAGACTTAGACAGAAGACATTTATTGGATCTTCCTGGTGGCATTGTTTTGATTGGTGGAACGGCTATTTTACCGGGAATTGTGGAGCTTGCTCAAGAAGTTTTTGGTGTTCGTGTGAAACTCTATGTTCCAAACCAAGTTGGAATTCGTAATCCGGCTTTTGCGCATGTGATTAGTCTTTCAGAATTCGCGGGACAATTGACAGAAGTACATCTCTTGGCTCAACGAGCAGTCAAGGGTGATGAAGGATTATTCCAACAACCGCTCAGTTTTGGGGGAATGATTCAGAAAACAGCTCAGTTTGTTCAATCAACTCCTGTTCAACCAGCTCCTGCTCCAGAAGTAGAACCTGTAGCTCCTGCAGAACAAGTTGCAGATTTTCAACAGACTTCACAAAATAAACCGAAATTAGCAGATCGTTTCCGTGGCTTGATCGGAAGCATGTTTGACGAATAAAGAGGAAATAAATTATGACATTTTCATTTGATACAGCTGCTGCCCAAGGTGCAGTGATTAAAGTAATTGGTGTCGGTGGAGGTGGTGGCAATGCCATCAACCGTATGGTCGACGAAGGTGTTACAGGCGTAGAATTTATCGCAGCAAATACAGATGTGCAAGCCTTGAGCAGTACAAAAGCTGAGACTGTTATTCAGTTAGGACCTAAATTGACTCGTGGTTTGGGTGCAGGAGGTCAACCTGAGGTTGGTCGTAAAGCTGCTGAAGAAAGCGAAGAAACACTGACTGAAGCTATCAGTGGTGCAGATATGGTCTTCATCACTGCTGGTATGGGAGGAGGCTCTGGAACTGGAGCTGCCCCTGTTATTGCTCGTATTGCAAAAGATTTGGGTGCTCTTACAGTTGGTGTTGTAACACGCCCGTTTGGTTTTGAAGGAAGCAAACGTGGACAATTTGCTGTAGAAGGAATCAATCAACTTCGTGAGCATGTAGATACTCTATTGATTATCTCGAACAACAACTTACTTGAAATTGTTGATAAGAAGACACCGCTTTTGGAAGCTCTTAGCGAAGCAGATAACGTTCTTCGTCAAGGTGTTCAAGGAATTACCGATTTGATTACCAATCCAGGATTGATTAACCTTGACTTTGCCGATGTGAAAACGGTAATGGCAAACAAAGGGAACGCCCTTATGGGTATTGGTATCGGTAGTGGAGAAGAACGTGTTGTTGAAGCAGCACGTAAGGCAATTTACTCTCCACTTCTTGAAACAACAATTGATGGAGCAGAAGATGTGATTGTCAACGTAACTGGTGGTCTTGACTTAACTTTGATTGAGGCAGAAGAGGCTTCACAAATTGTGAACCAAGCAGCAGGGCAAGGAGTAAACATCTGGCTCGGTACTTCAATTGATGAAAGTATGCGTGATGAGATCCGTGTAACAGTTGTTGCAACGGGTGTTCGTCAAGATCGTGTAGAGAAGGTTGTGGCTCCACAAGCTAGACCTACTACCAACTACCGTGAGACAGTGAGACCAGCTCATTCACATGGATTTGATCGTCATTTTGATATGGCAGAAACGGCTGAATTGCCAAAACAAAATCAACGTCGCTCGGAACAAGCTCAAGGCTCTGCTTTTGGTGATTGGGATTTACGTCGCGAGACAATTGTTCGTCCGACTGATTCAGTAGTGTCACCGGTAGAACGTTTTGAAATTCCAAATTCACAAGATGAAGATGAGTTGGATACACCTCCATTTTTCAAAAATCGTTAAGTAAATGAATGTAAAAGAAAATACAGAACGTGTTTTTCGAGAAGTCGCAGAAGCAAGTCGCAGTGCTCATCGCCAGAGTGGCTCAGTCTCTGTCATTGCAGTTACCAAGTATGTAGATGTACCGACAGCGGAAGCCTTGCTTCCGCTAGGGGTTCATCATATCGGTGAAAATCGTGTAGATAAGTTTCTGGAGAAATATCAAGCTTTAAGAGATCGAGATGTGACTTGGCATTTGATTGGTACCTTGCAAAGACGTAAGGTGAAAGATGTCATTCAATACGTTGATTATTTCCACGCATTGGATTCAGTAAAGCTAGCAGAGGAAATTCAAAAAAGAAGTGACAGAGTCATCAAGTGTTTCCTTCAAGTAAATATTTCTAACGAAGAAAGTAAACACGGCTTTTCGAGAGAGGAACTGCTGGAAGTCTTGCCAGAGTTAGCCAAACTAGATAAGATTGAATATGTTGGTTTGATGACAATGGCGCCATTTGAGGCTAGCAGTGAACAGTTGAAAGAGATTTTCAAGGCGACTCAAGATTTACAAAGAGAAATCCAAGAAAAACAAATTCCAAAGATGCCTATGACCGAGTTAAGTATGGGAATGAGTCGTGATTATAAAGAAGCGATTCAATTCGGTTCCACCTTTGTTCGCATAGGTACAGCATTTTTTAAGTAGGAGAGAACCATGTCTTTAAAAGATAGATTCGATAGATTTATAGATTATTTTACGGAGGATGAGGATTTAAGTCTCCCTAATGAAAAACGAGATGAGCCCATTTTGACTCCAGTAAATTCTACACAGGACAAAGGCTCTTTCAACAAATCAAACACCACGCACAAGCACAACTAGTACAAAAAGAAAGCTAATATTACTAGACTGCATGCACGTCAACAAGAGTTAGCCAAGCAAAAGTCAACATTCTACTGAAAAAGTAACAATCGATGTTCGTTACCCTAGAAAATATGAAGATGCGATAGAAATTGTTGATTTATTAGCAGGAAACGAAAGTATTTTGATTGATTTTCAATATATGACTGAAGTGCAAGCTCGTCGTTGTTTAGATTATCTGGATGGAGCTTGCCATGTTCTAGCTGGAAATTTGAAAAAGGTGGCTTCTACCATGTACCTGTTGACACCAGTGAATGTTATTGTAAATGTTGAAGATATTCGTTTACCAGATGAAGATCAACAGGGTGAGTTTGATTTTGATATGAGACGAAATAGAGGACGATAATGATTTTTTTAATTCGTCTGATTTATAATGCAGTGGATATTTATTCCCTGATTTTGGTAGCCTTTGCTGTCATGTCTTGGTTTCCAGGCGCCTACGAATCAAGTTTGGGTCGTTGGATTATAGCATTGGTAAAACCAGTGCTTGCTCCTTTGCAACGTCTGCCTTTACAGATAGCAGGTCTAGATTTATCTGTTTGGGTTGCGATTGTTTTGGTTCGATTTTTAGGGGAAAACTTAGTGCGTTTTCTGGCGATGATAGGATGAATAAAGGGATTTACCAGCATTTCTCCATAGAAGATCGTCCCTTTCTTGATAAGGGAATGGAATGGATAAAGAAGGTGGAAGATAGCTATGCTCCTTTTTTAACTCCTTTTATCAATCCTCATCAGGAGAAACTATTAAAAATTTTAGCCCAAACCTATGGTCTTGCTTGTAGCAGTAGTGGGGAATTCGTCTCAAGTGAGTATGTTCGAGTTTTATTATACCCAGATTATTTCCAGCCAGAGTTTTCAGATTTTGAAATGTCTCTCCAGGAAATTGTGTATTCCAATAAATTTGAACACTTAACGCATGCTAAGATTTTAGGGACAGTCATCAATCAATTAGGGATTGAACGGAAACTTTTTGGAGATATCCTAGTAGATGAAGAACGGGCACAGATTATGATTAATCAGCAGTTTCTTCTTCTCTTTCAAGATGGATTAAAGAAAATTGGCCGTATACCCGTTTCGCTGGAGGAACGTCCTTTCACCGAGAAATAGATAAGCTAGAACAGTATCGAGAGATAGATTTATGCGTGTCTAGTTTTCGATTAGATGTTCTTTTATCAAATGTTTTGAAACTATCTAGAAATCAAGCAAACCAGTTGATTGACAAGAAACTTGTCCAAGTAAATTATCATGTGGTAGACAAATCAGATTATACTGTTCAAGTTGGAGACTTGATTAGTGTTAGAAAATTTGGGCGTCTGAGGTTGCTTCAAGATAAGGGACAAACGAAAAAAGAGAAGAAAAAAATAACAGTCCAGTTATTATTAAGTAAGTGAGGAAAAATATGCCAATTACATCGTTAGAAATCAAAGATAAAACCTTTAGCACACGTTTTAGAGGTTTTGATCCAGAAGAAGTAGATGAGTTTTTAGATATTGTAGTCCGTGATTATGAAGATTTAGTCCGCTCTAATCATGATAAGGATTTACATATTAAGAGTTTAGAAGATCGTTTGTCTTACTTTGATGAGATGAAAGATTCATTAAGCCAGTCTGTATTGATTGCCCAAGATACAGCTGAACGAGTAAAACAAGCTGCAGCTGAACGTTCAAACAATATTATCCATCAAGCAGAGCAAGATGCACAACGTTTATTGGAAGAAGCTAAGTACAAGGCAAATGAAATTCTTCGTCACGCAACTGATAATGCTAAGAAAGTTGCTGTTGAAACCGAAGAATTGAAGAACAAGAGTCGTGTCTTCCACCAGCGTCTCAAATCTACAATTGAGAGTCAGTTGGCTATCGTTGAATCTTCAGATTGGGAAGATATTCTTCGTCCAACAGCTACTTATCTTCAAACAAGTGATGAAGCCTTTAAAGAAGTTGTTAGCGAAGTACTTGGAGAACCGATTCCAGCTCCAATTGAGGAAGAACCAATTGATATGACACGTCAATTCTCTCAGGCAGAAATGGCAGAGTTACAAGCTCGTATTGAGGCAGCCAATAAAGAATTGGCTGAATTTGAAGCTCAGGCTAAACAGGAAGTGGAAAATCCAACTCCTGTAGTGAGTCCTCAAATTGAAGAAGAGCCTGCTCATCCAGTTGGTCCAATGTATGAAGAGCCAGAAGTAGTCCCAAGCCATTACTCAGGCCCAACACCAGCTACTGAAGCTGTAAACTCAGAACCAGGTTTTGTGGCACCGCAAGAATCTGTTACAATTTTATAAGAAATATTCTGAGAACAATATCTTATCCTTATATTTCCAGCGAGCAGGAGATGGTGTGAGTCCTGTAATCCCTATTGATAAGATTATCCTCTCAAAAACTCAAGTCTGAAGCTAGTAAGATTTGACGTTCCCCACGTTACGGGAAAAGAGGGAGAAAGACTAGGTCTTTTTCCGAATAAAGGTGGTACCACGATTTTCGTCCTTTTTGGAAGTTGTGGTTTTTATTTTGTCTATATAAAAAAGGAGATACCATGAAACTCAAAGATACCCTTAACCTTGGGAAAACAGCTTTCCCAATGCGTGCAGGACTTCCTACTAAAGAGCCAGTTTGGCAAAAAGAATGGGAAGATGCAAAACTTTACCAACGTCGTCAAGAATTGAATCAAGGAAAACCTCATTTCACCTTGCATGATGGCCCTCCATACGCGAACGGAAACATCCACGTTGGACATGCTATGAACAAGATTTCAAAAGATATCATTGTTCGCTCAAAATCAATGTCAGGTTTTTATGCACCATTTATCCCAGGTTGGGATACTCATGGTCTGCCAATCGAGCAAGTTTTGGCAAAACAAGGTGTTAAACGCAAAGAAATGGACTTGGTTGAGTACTTGAAACTTTGCCGCGAATACGCTCTTTCTCAAGTAGATAAACAACGTGAAGACTTTAAACGTTTGGGGGTTTCTGGTGACTGGGAAAATCCATATGTGACTTTGACTCCTGACTATGAAGCAGCCCAGATCCGTGTCTTTGGTGAGATGGCTAATAAAGGTTACATCTACCGTGGTGCCAAGCCAGTTTACTGGTCTTGGTCATCTGAGTCTGCCCTTGCTGAAGCCGAGATTGAATACCATGACTTGGTTTCAACTTCCCTTTACTATGCCAATAAGGTAAAAGACGGAAAAGGTGTTCTAGATACAGATACTTACATCGCTGTCTGGACAACTACTCCATTTACCATCACAGCTTCTCGTGGTTTGACTGTTGGAGCGGATATTGATTACGTTTTGGTTCAACCTGCTGGTGAAGCTCGTAAGTTTGTGGTTGCTGCAGAATTATTGACTAGCTTGTCTGAGAGTTTGGTTGGACTGATGTTCAAGTGTTGGCAACTTACCGTGGTCAAGAATTGAATCATATCGTAACAGAACACCCATGGGATACAGCTGTAGATGAATTGGTTATCCTTGGAGACCACGTTACGACTGACTCTGGTACAGGTATCGTCCATACAGCCCCTGGTTTTGGTGAGGACGACTACAATGTTGGTATTGCTAATGGTCTTGAAGTCGCAGTGACTGTTGACGAACGTGGTATCATGATGAAGAATGCTGGTCCTGAGTTTGAAGGACAATTCTATGACAAGGTGGTTCCAACTGTTATTGAAAAACTAGGTAGCCTCCTTCTTGCCCAAGAAGAAATCTCTCACTCATATCCATTTGACTGGCGTACTAAGAAACCAATCATCTGGCGTGCAGTTCCACAATGGTTTGCCTCAGTTTCTAAATTCCGCCAAGACATCTTGGACGAAATTGAAAAAGTGAAATTCCACTCAGAATGGGGTAAAGTCCGTCTTTACAATATGATTCGTGACCGTGGCGACTGGGTCATCTCTCGTCAACGTGCTTGGGGTGTTCCGCTTCCTATCTTCTACGCTGAAGACGGTACAGCTATCATGACTGCTGAAACGATTGAACACGTGGCTCAACTTTTTGAGGAACATGGTTCAAGCATTTGGTGGGAACGCGATGCCAAGGATCTCTTGCCAGAAGGATATACTCACCCAGGTTCTCCAAATGGTGAATTCAAGAAAGAAACAGATATCATGGACGTTTGGTTTGACTCAGGTTCATCATGGAATGGAGTTGTAGTAAACCGTCCTGAGTTGACTTACCCAGCAGACCTTTACCTAGAAGGTTCTGACCAGTACCGTGGTTGGTTCAACTCATCACTCATCACATCAGTTGCCAACCATGGTGTAGCACCTTACAAACAAATCTTGTCACAAGGTTTTGCCCTTGATGGTAAAGGTGAGAAGATGTCTAAATCTCTTGGAAATACCATTGCTCCAAGCGATGTTGAAAAACAATTTGGTGCTGAAATCTTGCGTCTTTGGGTAACAAGTGTGGATTCAAGCAACGATGTGCGTATTTCTATGGATATCTTGGGCCAAGTCTCTGAAACTTACCGTAAGATTCGTAACACCCTTCGTTTCTTGATTGCCAATACTTCTGACTTTAACCCAGCTGAGGATGCAGTAGCTTATGAAGAACTACGTTCAGTTGATAAGTACATGACTATTCGCTTTAACCAGCTTGTCAAGACCATTCGTGATGCTTACGCAAACTTTGAATTCTTGACAATCTACAAGGCATTGGTGAACTTTATCAACGTTGACTTGTCAGCCTTCTACCTTGATTTTGCCAAAGATGTTGTTTACATCGAGGGTGCCAAATCACTTGAACGCCGTCAAATGCAAACTGTCTTCTATGATATTCTTGTGAAAATCACGAAACTCTTGACACCAATCCTTCCTCATACTGCGGAAGAAATCTGGTCATACCTTGAGTTTGAAGCTGAAGACTTTGTTCAATTGTCAGAATTGCCAGAAGCAGAAACTTTTGCTAACCAAGAAGAAATCTTGGATACATGGGCAGCCTTCATGGACTTCCGTGGACAAGCTCAAAAAGCCTTGGAAGAGGCTCGTAATGCCAAGTTATCGGTAAATCACTTGAAGCACACTTGACAGTTTATCCAAATGAAGTTGTGAAAACTCTACTCGAAGCAGTAAATAGCAATGTAGCTCAACTTTTGATTGTGTCTGAATTGACTATCGCAGAGGGGCCAGCTCCAGAAGCTGCCGTTAGCTTCGAAGATGTAGCCTTCACAGTTGAACGCGCTGCAGGTGATGTATGTGACCGTTGTCGTCGTATCGACCCAACAACAGCAGAACGTAGTTACCACGCAGTCATTTGTGACCACTGTGCAAGCATCGTAGAAGAAAACTTTGCGGACGCAGTTGCAGAAGGATTTGAAGAGAAATAAGGTTGAAAAGTCTAGGGAAAACTCAATTTGAGAAGAAAAGACAACTAATCTTATAGACTATAAAACGCATTGTATCACGTTTTTGAACACCTGATACGATGCGTTTTTATCATGTTAGAAGTTTATTGTCGTTTTCTTGTTTCAATTAATACTCTTCGAAAATCTCTTCAAACTACATCAGCGTCGCCTCGCTGTACTTAAGCACAGCTTGCGACCAGATTCCTAGTTTGCTTTTTGATTTTCATTGAGTATAACTTTACATCGTTGTCTATTGTTGAATTTCAAAAAGCTCATGATTCATCTTAAAAGCAGATTTTATGAGCTTTTATTGTAATTTTAAATAGATTCAATAATCAAGTGTTTAAGATTTGATAGGAGATGCTCCAAAGTTAGGACTGTTTTCTGCTGGTGAGCTAGTTGGTAGAGATTTTGAAAGTAGTCTTGAATATCGTTTTCAAAATTTTGAGGTAGATGAGAGCAATTGTTTTTTGCGAACTGGAGCATGCGTTTTTCTCCTGGATGGAGCTGCTCATTGAAGGCGAAGAGCAAATCAAAATAAGAGGCGAAAAACTCACTACTGCGGTGATTGATGCTGAGTAAGTCTTGGCGTTTGAGAGCTTTTTTGATTTGTCTTGAAAAAGCTGGCATAGCTTGGTCGAGAAGCAGGAATTGCTTGTTGATGATATTCTTTTTCAGCTCAACTGGATAAGGAAGATTGTACTTTTTCTGGAGGGCAGCATAGTGACCATCTTGATCGTAGATAATCTTACTGTTGAGAAGATTGTACCACATACAAGTAGTGTAAGAATTCTGGACTTGGTGCTCTAAAACTACGGCTTGTAAATCTTTGTCAAATTCGTCTAAAGAGCGGTAAATCAGCTCGATTTCGATACCATTATTGAGAACACAATCGTCTTCCAATTCCCAAAATTGATTACCGATTTCCATATAGGAGCAGTGTTTACTGAGGATTTCTTTTCGTATGTCTGGCGAGAGAGGAGCACTGAGGTAGACATATACATCATAATCAGAGTCTTTGTCAAAATCTTGTCCAGCTCGTGATCCTCCTAGAGCTAGAGCCTCTACTTGCTCTAGTTGAGCCAATTCTTTAAAGAGATGTTGTGGCATAATGTTAACCTTCTTTATTTTTTTGACATCATTCTAACAAAAAGTAAGGAGACTAGCAAGAGTGAAATGGAAATTTCTTCTCATATATTTGCTGATCTTGTTCAAAGCAATTCAACTGCCAAACAGTCCTTCCCTTTTTGGTTTTGACTAGCTTTTTTGTGAAAAATTGTGTAAAATAGAATAGATAAACGAGGGGAAACCTCGGAAAATTTAAAGGAGAATCCATCTAATGGTAAAATTGGTTTTTGCTCGCCACGGTGAGTCTGAATGGAACAAAGCTAACCTTTTCACTGGTTGGGCTGATGTTGATTTGTCTGAAAAAGGTACACAACAAGCGATTGACGCTGGTAAATTGATCAAAGAAGCTGGTATCGAATTTGACCAAGCTTACACTTCAGTATTGAAACGTGCGATCAAAACAACTAACTTGGCTCTTGAAGCTTCTGACCAATTGTGGGTTCCAGTTGAAAAATCATGGCGCTTGAACGAACGTCACTACGGTGGTTTGACTGGTAAAAACAAAGCTGAAGCTGCTGAACAATTTGGTGATGAGCAAGTTCACATCTGGCGTCGTTCATACGATGTATTGCCTCCAAACATGGACCGTGATGATGAGCACTCAGCTCACACAGACCGTCGTTACGCTTCACTTGACGACTCAGTCATTCCAGATGCTGAAAACTTGAAAGTGACTTTGGAACGTGCCCTTCCATTCTGGGAAGATAAAATCGCTCCAGCTCTTAAAGATGGTAAAAACGTATTCGTAGGAGCTCACGGTAACTCAATCCGTGCCCTTGTAAAACACATCAAAGGTTTGTCAGATGACGAAATCATGGACGTGGAAATCCCTAACTTCCCACCATTGGTATTCGAATTTGACGAAATTGACCGTCGTTTCTGAATACTACCTTGGAAAATAAAAAATTGTAAGTCTAGAATTGATTTCTAGGCTTTTTATGTTAGTATGGTAGTATGATAAGGAATAAAAAACAAGATTATGTACTGACCTACAGGCAACCAGCTTCAACTACTTACAAGGGTTGGGAAGAAGAGTCCTTACCGATAGGCAATGGTTCTTTAGGGGCAAAAGTATTTGGACTTATAGGAGCTGAGCGGATTCAATTTAATGAAAAAAGTCTCTGGTCTGGAGGTCCACTTCCTGATAGTTCCGATTATCAGGGTGGAAATCTTCAGTACCAGTATAGCTTTTTAGCTGAGATTCGGCAGGCTTTGGAACAGAGAGATTACAATATTGCTAAGGAATTGGCTGAGCAGCATCTAGTCGGGCCCCAAACGAGTCAATATGGGACCTATCTGTCCTTTGGAGATCTTCTCATTGAGTTCAGCCAGCAAGGTAAGACTTTGTCTCAGGTGACGGATTACCAGAGACAGTTGGATATCAGTAAGGCGCTTGCGACGACTTCTTATGCCTATAAAGGGACTATGTTTAAACGAGAAGCCTTTGCCAGTTTTCCAGATGATCTCTTGGTTCAGCGTTTTACTAAGGAAGGGGCGGAAACTCTAGATTTTACTATAGAACTGTCCTTGACCCGTGATTTAGCTTCTGATGGAAAGTATGAGCAGAAAAAGTCTGATTACAAGGAATGCCAGCTGGAAATTACTGATTCTCATATTTTGATGAAGGGAAGAGTTAAGGATAATAATCTGCGGTTTGCTGGCTGTCTAGCTTGGCAAACTGATGGTGATATTAGAGTTTGGTCAGATAAGGTTCAGATATCAGGAGCCAGTTATGCCAATCTTTTCTTGACTGCTAAGACGGATTTTGCCCAAAATCCTGCTAGGAATTATCGCAAGAAAATAGATTTAGAGAAACAGGTAAAAGACTTGGTGGAGACAGCTGAAGAAAAGGGCTATGCCCAATTGAAATCAAGGCATATTGAGGACTACCAAGCCTTATTTCAGCGTGTTCAATTGGATTTGGGAGCTGAGGTTGACGCATCCACTACAGATGATTTGTTAAAAAATTATAAGCCACAAGAGGGGCAGTCTTTGGAGGAGTTGTTCTTCCAGTATGGACGGTATTTATTGATTAGTTCTTCCAGAGATTGTCCAGATGCTCTACCAGCTAACTTGCAAGGGGCCTGGAATGCGGTCGACAATCCTCCTTGGAATTCAGACTATCACCTGAATATCAATCTGCAGATGAATTATTGGCCAGGCTATGTTACTAATCTCTAGAGACAGCCTTTCCGGTCATCAATTATATAGATGATTTGCGTGTCTATGGTCGTCTAGCGGCTGCAAGGTATGCAGGAATCGTCTCTCAGAAGGGTGAGGAGAATGGTTGGTTGGTTCATACTCAAGCGACTCCTTTTGGTTGGACGGCGCCTGGTTGGGATTACTATTGGGGGTGGTCACCAGCTGCCAATGCGTGGATGATGCAAACGGTTTATGAAGCCTATTCATTTTATAGGGACCAAGACTATCTCAGGGAGAAAATTTATCCCATGTTGAGGGAAACGGTTCGTTTTTGGAATGCCTTTTTACATAAGGATCAGCAGGCGTATCGTTGGGTCTCTTCTCCGTCTTATTCTCCAGAACATGGGCCGATTTCGATTGGCAATACCTATGACCAATCTCTGATTTGGCAATTATTCCATGATTTTATTCAGGCTGCTCAAGAATTGGGGCTGGATGCGGACTTGTTGACGGAAGTCAAAGAAAAATTTGACCTGCTTAATCCTCTACAAATCACTCAATCTGGTCGAATCAGAGAGTGGTATGAGGAGGAAGAACAGTATTTTCAAAATGAGAAGGTGGAGGCTCAACATCGGCATGCTTCTCATCTGGTGGGACTCTATCCAGGCAATCTCTTTAGCTATAAAGGACAAGAGTATCTTGAAGCGGCAAGTGCTAGTCTCAATGATCGTGGAGATGGGGGTACAGGTTGGTCCAAGGCTAATAAGATCAATCTCTGGGCGCGTTTGGGAGATGGCAATCGAGCCCATAAATTATTAGCAGAGCAGTTAAAGACATCCACCTTGCCCAATCTTTGGTGCACCCATCCTCCTTTTCAGATAGATGGTAATTTTGGTGCTACTAGTGGTATGGCGGAAATGTTGCTCCAGTCTCATGCAGCTTATCTGGTGCCTCTAGCCGCCCTACCCGATGCTTGGTCAACAGGTTCTGTTTCAGGTTTAATGGCACGTGGACATTTTGAAGTTAGTATGCGGTGGGAGGATAAAAAACTCTTACAGATGACCATTTTATCAAGAAGTGGAGGAGATTTGCGAGTCTCTTATCCAGGTATTGAAAAAAGTGTGATTGAAGTGAATCAAGAAAAAGCAAAAGTGAAATGCATAGAGAAAGATTGTATTTCAGTGGCGACAGCAGAAGGCGATCTGGTTCAATTTTATTTTTAAGAAGATAATAGAAGGCAGTGATTTGAGACTGCCTTTTTTGAAAGATTTGAGAATGTAAGCAGTTTCCAACTATTTGAAAAAGCGTTATAATGGTAGTAGGAAGTAATTTGTTTGAGAGAGGGTGGGTCTAATGGCTTATATTGAGATGAAACGCTGTTACAAGCGTTATCAGGTTGGGGATATGGAGATTGTGGCCAATCGCGATGTGAATTTTGAGATTGAAAAGGGTGAATTGGTGATTATTCTAGGTGCGTCTGGTGCAGGCAAGTCAACGGTTCTTAACCTTCTTGGGGGAATGGATACCAATGATGAAGGGGAAATCTGGATTGATGGTGCCAATATTGCAGACTATAGTTCCTACCAGCGCACCAATTACCGCCGCAATGATGTCGGATTTGTTTTTCAGTTTTATAATCTAGTTTCCAATTTGACAGCTAAGGAAAATGTGGAACTGGCTTCTGAAATCGTGACGGATGCCTTGGATCCTGAGCAGGTCTTGACAGATGTAGGTCTGACTCATCGTCTCAATAATTTTCCAGCCCAGCTTTCTGGAGGGGAGCAACAGCGAGTCTCCATTGCACGCGCGGTAGCCAAAAATCCTAAAATCCTCCTTTGTGATGAACCGACTGGAGCCTTGGATTATCAGACGGGCAAGCAGGTTTTGAAAATTCTCCAAGATATGTCTCGTCAAAAGGGAGCAACGGTGATCATCGTGACTCACAATGGAGCTTTGGTGCCCATTGCTGATCGCGTGATTCATATGCACGATGCCAGTGTCAAGGATATGGTGATCAACCAGCATCCTCAGGATATCGACAGTTTGGAGTACTAGCATGATCCAGCGAAAAACCTATTGGAAGGATTTAATTCAGTCCTTCACAGGCTCCAAGGGGCGTTTCTTATCCATCTTAACCTTGATGATGCTGGGTTCTTTAGCCCTAGTAGGCCTCAAAGTAACTAGTCCCAACATGGAGGCTACAGCTAATGCTTATTTAAGAACTGCTCAAACCTTGGATTTGGCAGTCATGTCTAACTATGGTTTGGATCAAGCAGATCAAGAAGAACTAGGACAGACGCAGGGCGCAGAGGTTGAGTTTGGCTATTTGACAGATGTGACTATGGAGAATGGGCAGGATGCCATTCGGCTGTACTCCAAACCAGAGCGAATTTCAACCTTTCAGCTAAGAGAGGGACGACTTCCTCAGTCAGACAAGGAAATCGCTTTGGTCAGTCATTTGCAAGGCCAATACAGCGTGGGACAGGAGATTAGCTTTAAAGAAAAAGAAGGCAGTCATTCCTATTTAAAAGACCATACTTATACCATTACTGGTTTTGTGGATTCAGCTGAAATCCTCTCCCAGCGAGATATGGGCTACGCAGGAAGTGGAAGTGGGACTCTGACAGCCTATGGAGTGATTTTACCTAGTCAGTTTGATCAGAAAGTCTACAATATAGCACGCTTAAAATATCAAGATTTAGCAGGTTTAAATGCTTTTTCAGTAGCTTATGAAGAAAAAACCAAGCAACATCAGGAAGACCTTGAACAAGCTTTGTCAGATAATGGCAAGGCACGTCTGCAACTCTTGAAAAAAGAAGGACAAGAGTCTATAGACAAAGGCCAAGAGACACTTGACAAGACTGAGACAAATTTGCAGGAAGGTAAGCGTCGTTTAGCAACTGCTCAAGCTCGTTTACAGGCTCAGGAAAGTCAACTAGCCTTGCTTCCTCAAGCTCAGAGAGAGCAGGCCAGTGCTCAACTTACCCAAGCTAAGCAGGAATTGAGCAAGGAAGAGGACAAACTAAGCAGGCTGAACAAAATCTATCCCAAGAAAAGGCAAAATTAGAAAAACATCAGCAATTCTTGGATGATTTAGCTGAGCCAAGGTATCAGGTCTATAATCGTCAGACCATACCAGGTGGTCAGGGTTATCTCATGTATAGCAATGCTTCAGCCAGTATTCGAGCAGTGGGCAATATCTTTCCTGTAGTGCTTTATGCCGTAGCAGCCATGGTGACCTTTACAACTATGACTCGTTTTGTGGATGAAGAGCGAACACATGCAGGGATTTTTAAGGCCTTGGGCTATCGTAGCAAGGATATTATTGCCAAGTTTCTCCTTTATGGTCTAGTAGCTGGGACTGTAGGAACAGCTCTAGGTAGCATACTTGGACATTATTTACTAGCCAGTGTGATTTCAAGTGTCATTACAAAAGGCATGGTGGTGGGAGAAACTCAGATTCAGTTCTATTGGATCTATAGCTTACTGGCTCTTGTCTTGAGTTGGGTGGCGAGTGTGTTACCAGCCTATCTGGTAGCTCGTAGGGAACTTCATGATGAAGCAGCCCAACTTTTACTGCCTAAACCTCCTGTTAAAGGAGCTAAAATCTTACTGGAGCGCATCGGTTTTATCTGGCGCCGTCTCAGTTTTACTCATAAGGTAACAGCCCGCAATATCTTCCGTTATAAGCAGCGGATGTTGATGACGATCTTTGGTGTGGCAGGTTCAGTCGCCCTGCTTTTTGCAGGTTTGGGAATCCAATCCTCTGTAGCAGGAGTTCCGTCTAGACAGTTTCAACAAATCCAACAGTATCAGATGATTGTTTCTGAAATCCTAGTGCGACAAATCAGGAAAAGGTAAATCTAGAGGAAGTGTTGAAAGGGCAGGATATCCAAGCCTATCAGAAAATCTATTCTAAAACGCTAGACAAGGATTTCAAAGGTAAGGCTGGTCTTCAGACAATTACCCTTATGATGACAGAGAAGGAGGATTTGACTCCCTTTATTCATCTGCAACATCATCAGCAAGAGTTGACATTAAAAGATGGAGTTGTCATCACAGCTAAACTAGCCCAGCTGGCAGGTGTTAAGGTTGGGCAGACTTTAGAAATTGAAGGTCAGGAGCTAAAGATCGCTGCTATTGCTGAGAACTACGTTGGTCACTTTATTTATATGAGTCAGGCTAGCTATGAGCAAATTTACAGACAGCTACCCCAAGCCAACACTTATTTGGTTACGTTAAAGGATTCTAGTGCGACTAGCATCGAAAGGCAGGCAGGTTTACTTATGAATCAATCTGCGGTGTCAAGTGTTGTCCAGAATGCTTCAGCTATTCGGCTCTTTGACTCCGTCGCTAGCTCACTCAATCAGACCATGACCATCTTGGTCATCGTATCGGTTCTATTGGCTATTGTTATCCTCTACAATTTGACCAATATCAACGTGGCTGAGAGAATCCGTGAACTCTCCACTATCAAGGTTCTCGGTTTCATAATAATGAAGTCACTCTCTACATTTACCGTGAGACGATTGTGCTGTCCCTTGTGGGCATCGTACTTGGTCTGGTATCTGGTTTCTATTTACACCAATTTTTGATTCAAATGATTTCGCCTGCGACTATTCTCTTTTATCCGCAGGTAGGTTGGGAAGTCTATGTAATCCCAGTGGCAGCAGTAAGCATCATTTTGACCTTGCTTGGTTTCTTTGTCAATTATCATCTGAGAAAGGTTGATATGCTTGAAGCCTTGAAATCTGTAGAGTAATACTCTTCGAAAATCTCTTCAAATCACGTCAGCTTCACCTTGCCATGCTTAAGTACAACCTGCGGCTAGATTCCTAGTTTACTCTTTGATTTTCATTGAGTATAAGGTAGTTGTTTTTAGCTGATTGACCTTGTATTTACTCGTAAATCATGACCACCCGTCAAACGGGTGGTTTGTCCCAGGGCTATAAGCCCAAATTACCAGCCAGCGCCTAAAGACGCTGGCTTTCACGTTGTTCAAGCCTCATTGCTCTTGACTCGTCACTTGCCTCTCAAAGAGGCTTTAGTATTACTTACCACTATCCCTAAAGGAATCTTCACATAATTATAAGGCTGATAGTATTAATTTCACTATCAGCCTTACAGGTTATTTAACGTTTCAGAAACTATGATGTCAATATTAACTAAACAGTATCTAATTCCTTCAAATAATTTTCTATCTTCATCAACATTAAAGGATTGTTATAAATCTTACATAACTCTCTTGCTTCTATATAATAATTTTTGACTTGTTCTTTATCTAGAAATTTGGCTCCAGCATTTCCTACAAGAATAAGTAGAGGAGCCAGTTGGTAGCTTGTCTGTCTTTGTTTACAGAGTTCAATCGTCTCAAGAGCTTCTTGGATGGCTTCGTTATATTTTTCCTTTGACACTAGGTAGTGAGCGTAGTTGTAACGAACTCTGATGTAGCCAAATAAAAACTCTTGATGCTCAAAATTTTTTGTCTGATATAACTCCATCAAATGAGAGTAGTTTGCTTCATAATCTTTTTCACGACCCACTAAGGAATAGAAATTAGATAGAGTATTCAATGCCTTTAAATAAATCAGAGTATTTGAGGAGACTTTTAATAATATATTTTCCAATGAAGAAATAGCCTCACACTTACTGTCATATTGATAGAAGTCAATAATAGCTTTAATCCACTCAAGGTAAGTTCGGTCTTCTAGTGTTAGAAAAGTACTTCGTTCAATCTCTATTCTATAAATATATTCCAAATTGTCATAATTTCTGTCATCTAATAGTCGAGCAGACAATTGCTTGAAATTAGAGAGGTTAGATTTAATTTCAATTTGTTCATTAAAAAAATAATCTAATGGTACTTCAAGTCGTTGTGAGAGTTTGAATAAAAAGATCTGCGGAGGGAATGAAATGCCCTCTCTCAATTTTACTAATCTGGCTTTGTTCACAAATTCCTTCTGCAAGAGTTTGTTGGGAGAGTCTCAACTCTTTTCTTTTCAATCTAAATTTCTCTGCGAGTGTATTCATTAAAGATAATAAACCTTCCTATTTGCTTAATTTCATTATAAAATTTTTTTAGTTCAAAAATAGCAAGTTAAAGAAATAAATAATTCTTTATGGTAATAGTTCAAAAATATAATAAAAAAATACTTGACTAAATAAAAATATATCTGTTAGAATAAAAAAACAAGGAAAAAAAGAAAGGGGTTTCATTGCATGAGAAAAAAACGTGGAATTAAAAAATTAGTTACATTTGCATTGCTAGGTGTTTTTATGTTTAGTAATACAATTCCTTACCAACAGTTTATTCAGAAGAATAAACAATTGGAGATTCGAGTGCAATCGCAAAAGAAGTCCAATGGTCTTGATGTTGGGAAGGCTGATTGATTTCGTATTACTTTAAAATTCAACTATTTAGAGAAAGGTATTCTGATGAGAGCTTGTAACAATACCAGATAGATATAAGAATGGAGATGTTTGATAAAATGCTTTCATAGCTAACCAACTGTTGAAAATTATGAGTTACAAAATCTAAAGTATTTAAGATTAGTTTATAAAATTAGGTCTCTGCCTGTAGAAAGGAACGTGCAGTTAGAAAGGAGAAAAAAATAGGATACTATAATTCAGACTGAGATTTCTAATTAAAATATGTAGTTGCATTTCGCTCATTTTCATAATATTTCATTTAGAGGAGTAATAATATGTTAAAATTTAGAAAAGTAGTTGCATCATCCCTTGCCGTTTTTGGCAGTTGGTTTAGCTCTTCCTGTTTTTGGCGACTTCTCACCGTGGTGGCGAGTGGACCTATGGAGGCTATCATGATCCAAATAATTGGGGAGCATTTTCGAATTATTATCATGGTTCACAGGATCACTGGGCCTATGTTGGAAGTAATGGACGTGACAATCAAAAACAGCTTATGCAGGAGCACATAGTGCGGCCTATGCGTTTATTAATACAAATTTTGGGGAGCAAGTTACATTTGATGCGGGATGGCAAGAATAATTGAAGAAGATTCTTTTATCAATAGTTTAGTAAGCTTGTTAGTTTATAGAGGGCAGGGGTATTTCTGCCCTCTATTTTAGAATAAGGAATGCACTATGAAAAAATTATTTATACTCATATCCAACCTGCTTGCTAGTTTGTTCTTTGTTTGGGTATTTACCATTTGGACTGATACATATGTCTCCCATTATTACCCCAACGTTGTTGTACGTGATTCTTCCCCTGAAACAACTTTTCAGCATGTTGCTACACGCTTGGAAAAACTAGCAGAAGAAACGGATAGCTTTATTGCGATTCAACACCAGGATCCTAACTCAGAAGGTACTCCAGTGTTTTCTTATACTACCTTTGGGAACGGAAAGTTGCCTGATGGGCTACAGGAAAAAAATCTAGAAGATGCTCAAAGTAGTAGTGTTGAAACAAACTATTTTGTATTCGATGGAAACCTAGATATTCACTTGCTAAGGGAGGAGCTAAGTCAACTTGGCTTGACTAACATGCACCTGACAATTCCATCTAAACTATCTACGTTAATGGCTATCTTTAGTAACGGATTTCAGTTAATCAGTCTATTGATTTTCATCTTAACCTTTGGAGCACTGACTTTAATTAGTCAAATTAGCCAATTACGTTCGTCGGGCATTCGCCTCATTTCAGGAGAGAAACGGTGGTCCATTTTCCTTAGACCAGTTGGTGAGGATTTGAAAGGGATAGCTGTTGGTTTCAGTTTAGCTGGCGTGCTCGCCATTCTTATGCAAAAAATTCTGTCGCTTCCAACGCAATCCCTAATGACCATAGGAGCAGGCTTGCTCTGTTATAATCTCATCTTGTTGTCGATCTCCCTGTTTTTCGCTCAACTCTTCGCAGTTGGGATAAAAAAGATACACCTGATGCAGATTATAAAAGGGCAAGTGCCTGTCAGAGGAATCATTAGTTTGATTTTAATCGGTCAACTATTAGCGATTATTATTGTAACGCTGGGAATAGGGAGTAGCTTAAAGTATTCCCAAGCCTGGCAACAGCATCGGATTGGACAAGAGGCTTGGAGCCAGGAAAGGCAACTGATTACCCTATCAATCAGCCGTGAAGGAACGAGTCCTGGTTTTGATGAACAAGCTCAAAGGAAATTCAGAACTTGGTATCAATTGATGGATCTGGCTGTTTCAGAACAAAAGGCTTTCTTATCTAGACACCAGTTAATTGACCGTACTTTGCAAAATGGCATGGCTTCCTCCAAAAACTTTATAACCTCTACAGAATGGCACGATTACAACCCGAATGGCAATGTCCTTATCGTCACACCGCAATACTTGGAGCGTCAAAACATTCCTGTAGATACAACTATTGAGCAAAAGATGAATCACCTTGATGTAGGGGAGTTTGTCTTATTGCTGCCTGAATACCTCCGTTCAGAGGAAGAACATTATAAATCTGTTTTTGAAGACGACTTAACCAGTCGCATGTCTAGTCGAGATGAACGACAGCAAATGACTGCTACGGTAGGTTATTTGGAATCAGGTCAGGATCGTTTTGTGTATAATACGACCCCTATTTCTTACCAGCAGTTTTTGAAAGATCCAATCATCATTGTTATAACACCCCAATCAACTGGTCCACAGTCCATTTTGTTTTGGGTAGACGCAGTACAGAACTACGTTCTCTTTAATCAATTGTCTGATGCCCAGGAGCTTATCCAGAAACAAGGCATTGAAAATTGGGTCTCAGAAATGCAAACAGGTTACCACAACTACATCACATTATCGGATAATATCCAGAGGGAACGTTGGGTAATGCTAGCAGGAGCTGTGCTTGGGATTGCAACTTCAATCTTGTTGTTTAACACTATGAATAGGCTCTACTTTGAAGAATTTAGACGTGCCATTTTTTTATCAAACGCATTGCAGGTCTCAGGTTCTTAGAAATCCATCGCACTTATCTCTTTGCTCAACTGGGTGTGTTTTTACTGGGATTTATTGCGAGTGTATTTCTTATGGTAGAGATAGTAGTTGCTTTCTTAGTCTCATTACTCTTTACTGGTCTATCTCTTTTACAGTTACATGTCCAAATGCAGAAAAGAAAAACAAGATGTCCATGCTTGTTTTGAAGGGAGGTTAATATGATTGAACTTAAACAGGTGAGTAAATCTTTTGGAGAACGAGAGTTATTTTCAAATCTTTCAATGACATTTGAGGCTGGAAAAGTCTATGCCTTAATTGGTTCAAGTGGTAGCGGAAACAACCTTAATGAACATGATTGGGAAATTAGAATCTTATGATGGGACGATTTTTTACCGAGGTAAAGACTTGGCCAATTATAAATCGAGTGATTTTTTCCGTCACGAATTGGGCTACCTCTTCCAGAACTTTGGCTTAATTGAAAACCAAAGTATTGAAGAAAACCTTAAGCTAGGTCTCATTGGTCAAAAGTTGAGTCGGTCGGAACAGCGGTTGAGGCAGAAGCAGGCTTTAGAACAGGTCGGCCTGGCTTATCTTGACCTAGATAAGCGCATCTTTGAGTTATCGGGCGGAGAATCGCAACGGGTTGCCTTGGCAAAAGTTATCTTAAAGAATCCACCCCTTATTCTGGCAGATGAGCCAACAGCTTCAATAGACCCAGCAACCTCTCAGTTGATTATGGAAATTTTGCTATCTCTTCGAGATGATAATAGGCTAATCATTATCGCAACACATAATCCGGCAATTTGGGAGATGGCTGATGAAGTGTTCACGATGGATCGTCTGAAATAAAAATCCTTGTTTTTAATTGCACGATGAGTTACTGAAATATTATTATGAATCAATAATTGGAGTTAATTTAGAATTGTACTTTATTAATATTGAGGTAACTTTTTCTTGATAAAGGAAGAAATAGTGGAGAGGAAGTTAGATTGAAAAAATTCGACAATTATATTATTGAGAAGCCTTGCGATTCTAATTCAGATAAACTGTAAAAATCTTAATAATTGAAAGTTTGGTAGATGATATTTTGCAATTTTCTATCAGAATCAATAATAGTGTAGGAGAGATTTTCCTCCTACAACTGTTTCAAAAGAAATATTTACCCATTGGGAGAAGATGTTGCAGTGGATAATGTGTTACTCACTGAAAAATATAATTTTCAACTAAAAGATTTTGAAGGATTCATTTCAAAATAAACAATAATTAAAGAATAAGAAAAATCCTCCGTTTCAAAGAGCAGGAAACTCTTTGTGACAGAGGATTTTTTCTATAGGGCTTTAGCTGCTGCAATTGCGGCTTCGAAGTTTGGTTCTGAGTTGATATTGTCCACGTATTCAACGTAGCGAATCGTATTGTCAGTATCAAGGACAAGACTGCGCGTGCCAATAGGTGCCATTCATTAATTAAGAGGGCATAATCACGTCCAAAGGAATGGTCGAAATAGTCTGAGAGCATGATGGCATTTTCAATGCCTTCAGCACCGCACCAACGTTTTTGGGCAAAGGGGAGGTCCATGGAAACAGTCAATACGACCGTGTTGTCCAGTCCAGCCAGTTCTTCATTAAAACGACGCGTTTGAGTTGAGCAAATGCCTGTATCGATAGAAGGCACGACACTCAAGACTTTTTTCTTACCATCAAAATCAGCTAGAGATTTTTTAGAAAGGTCTGTTGTAGTGAGTGAAAAATCAAGTGCCTTGTCGCCGACTTGTAGTTGTTTACCTGTAAAGCTCACAGGATTTCCGAGAAAAGTTACCATAGGATACTCCAATCTTTTTTCTTCCATTTTAGCTGAAACAGTCGGAATTTTCCAATGATTTGACCGGAAATGTTTGCATAGAAAAAACGCCAGCTCATGTGAGAATGACGTTTTTCAGATTTTTTATCTATTTGATATTTCTCGAAGGTAGTGCGGACGGGAGCTAAAATTATCCAGTGGATGATTTTAGAAGTCCAAGGAATTTCAATGTCGATTTTTGAGCACTTCGCTTTTTTATTTCTATGCTCAGGCTAAAATAGTTCCTCGAACTATTTTACTCTCAAAAATTCCGTCCTAGATAAGATCAAAGTTCTTATCTAGGATACCACTACAGTGAGAAATATCTGGTAAAAACTCACTTCGTTCGTACTGATTTAAGAAATCTTTATTCTTATAAACGCTTTTTTTAGCTAGAGATAGAACTAACAAAGCTAATATTAGAAGTAATGTAAAGAGAGACAAGAACCTAGTAATAGATAAACTAATATCTAGATTATTTTGCCAATCCTTCAGCAATCTTGTCAAGGTTGTATTTCATCATGCTGTAGTAGCTGTCGCCTTCTTTACCTTGTTCTGCGATAGAGTCAGTAAAGATTTGTGCGTAGATTGGGATGTTTGTGTCTTGTGAAACAGTCTTCATTGGACGGTCATCTACACTAGATTCTACAAAGAGTGAAGGAACTTTTTGTTTGGCGAAGTTTTTTTCAACCAAGGTCTTGATTTGTTCAGGTGTTCCTTCTTCTTCAGTGTTGATTTCCCAGATGTAAGCACTTGGGACACCATAGGCTTTTAGAGAAGTATTTGAATGCTCCTTCGCTGGTTACAATGAGTTTCTTTTTCAGCAGGGATGTTATTAAATTTATCCTTACTTTCTTTATCAAGTTTGTCTAACTTATCAGTATATTCTTTGAGATTTTTTTCATAGAATTCCTTGTTGTTAGGATCTTTAGCGCTCAATTGTTTGGCGATATTTTTAGCAAAGATAATTCCATTTTCAAGGTTAAGCCAAGCGTGTGGGTCTTCTTTTCCTTTTTCATTTTTTCCTTCAAGGTAGATAACATCAACGCCTTCGCTGACTGCAAAGTAGTCTTTGTTTTCAGTTTTCTTAGCATTTTCTACCAATTTGCTAAACCAAGCATTGCCACCTGTTTCAAGGTTGATACCGTTATAGAAAATGAGGTTAGCCTCAGAAGTTTTCTTAACATCTTCAGGGAGTGGTTCGTATTCGTGTGGGTCTTGTCCAATCGGAACGATACTGTGAAGATCAATCTTGTCACCAGCAATATTTTTAGTAATATCAGCGATGATTGAATTTGTAGCAACAACTTTTAGTTTTTGACCAGAAGCTGCGTCTTTTTTTCCGCTAGCACATGCTACAAGAGCAATGACAGAAAGAAAGAGAACGAACAATGTACCTAATTTTTTCATTAGATCCTCCAATTTATTGGGGTTTTGTCCCTTATTTTAACAAATGTTTATTTTTCAGTTTCAAATATCGTTGTTTAGGAGAGATAAAGAAACTGATTAAGAAGAAGCTAGCAGCTGTAAGTACGATGCTAGAACCAGCTGCTAAGTTTAAACTATAGCCAATAAAGAGTCCCAAAACTGAAGCTGTAGCTCCAAAGGTTGAGGAAAGGAAAATCATACTTTTCAGGCTATTAGCATACAGATAAGCAGTTGCAGCTGGGGTAATCAGCATGGCTACAATCAGGATAGTTCCAACACTTTGCATGGCTGTCACAGACACGAGAGTCAGGAGTATCATGAGGAGGTAGTGATAGAAATTGACAGGCATTCCCATGGCTTTAGCCAGAAGTTCATCAAAGGAAGTGATCAAGAGTTGCTTGAAGAAAATCCAGATTAACAAGAGAATGACCGCCCCTACGCCCATAGTGATAAACATATCCGTATCTTGGACGGCTAGAATATTACCAAAAAGGATATGGAAAAGGTCAGTTGAACTTTTAGCGACACTAATCAAGATGATACCGAGGGCTAAGAAAGAAGAAAAGGTAATGCCGATGGCGGTATCGCTTTTGATAATCGAGTTCCCCTTGATGTAGGTAATGATGATAGCAGCTAGCAATCCAAAGACAATGGCTCCGATAAAGAAGTCAACGCCTAAGATGAAGGAGAGGGCTACACCTGGTAAGACAGCATGTGAAATAGCATCTCCCATGAGTGACATCCCACGTAGAATGATGAAACATCCCACAGCTCCAGCTACGACCCCGACGACAATAGCTGTTATCAAGGCATTTTGTAGGAAATGGAATTTTTGCAATCCATCGATAAATTCTGCAATCATAGGTCACCTCCATTGAAAAAGAGTCGATTACCGTAAGCTTCTTTGAGATTGGCTTCGGTAAAGGTTTCTTTGGTTGGACCAAAGGCAATCACTTCTCGATTGACAAGTAAGACTTGATCGAAGTAGTGGGAAACCTTGCTGAGGTCGTGGTGAACGATGAGAACCGTCTTACCAGCTTTTTTCAAATCTCTCAGCGTATTCATGATGATTTCCTCACTGACAGAGTCAATCCCAACAAAGGGTTCATCCAAGAGGATATAATCGGCTTCCTGCACCAAACATCTGGCAATCAAGACCCGCTGGAATTGACCTCCAGACAGTTGACTGATTTGACGTTCAGCGTAGTCAGCTAGGCCGACGATTTCAAGGGCTTCCTCTACTTTTTTCCAATGTTTAGCATTTAAACTGCGAAAGAGAGGAATAGAAGGAAATAGTCCTAGCGAGACACATTCCTTGACCTTGATGGGAAAGTTGTAGTCGATATTGATTTTTTGTTCGACATAGGCAATTCGGTGTAAGGATTTTTTAACTTCCTTGTCATCGAGAAATGCCTGACCTTGATGTGGGATAATTCCCAGCATACCTTTTAATAGTGTTGATTTCCCGGCGCCGTTTGGACCAATGATACCGGTAATTGTTGGTCCTTGGAGCACTAGTGAAATATCCTTAAGTGCCAACGTTTCTTTGTAGGAGACACTGAGGTTTTCGATACGTATCATACAGTTGTATTCCTCCTGCCTCTTAATATACATTAAAAAAAAAATTAAGTCAAGTTAATTTTTGAAAAAATTAAAATAATAACTGAAAAATGATAGAAAAGGAAAGTCCATTTTTAATTGCATTCCCAAGCAATTTTTGTTAAGCTAGCAATAACTTAAAAAATGAAAGCGAGAACAAGATGACACGTTATCAAGATGATTTTTATGATGCAATCAATGGAGAATGGCAGAAGACAGCTGAAATTCCAGCAGATAAGTCTCAAACGGGAGGTTTTGTTGATTTAGACCAGGAAATTGAAGACCTGATGCTGGCGACAACAGACAAGTGGTTGGCAGGAGAAGAAGTGCCTGAGGATGCTATTTTAGAAAATTTTGTCAAATACCATCGCCTAGTTCGTGATTTTGACAAGAGAGAAGCTGACGGTATCACACCTGTCTTACCACTCCTTAAAGAATTCCAAGAGTTGGAGACTTTTGCAGATTTCACTGCCAAACTAGCAGAGTTTGAGCTTGCAGGAAAACCTAATTTTCTTCCTTTTGGTGTATCGCCAGACTTTATGGATGCCAGAATCAATGTTCTATGGGCTAGCGCTCCAAGCACGATCCTGCCAGATACGACCTACTATGCAGAAGACCATCCTCAACGCGAAGAACTCTTGACTCTTTGGAAAGAAACCAGCGCAAATCTCCTCAAGGTTTATGATTTCTCTGATGCAGAAATTGAAGACTTGCTAGAGAAAAGACTAGAATTGGACCGTCGAGTTGCGGCAGTGGTGCTCTCTAATGAAGAAAGTTCAGAATATGCTAAACTCTACCATCCATATGCTTACGAAGATTTCAAGAAATTTGCGCCTGCCCTACCTTTGGATGACTTCTTCCAAGCTGTTCTTGGACAAGTACCAGACAAGGTTATTGTAGACGAGGAACGTTTCTGGCAAGCCGCAGACCAATTCTATAGTGAAGAAGCTTGGCCTCTCCTCAAGGCAACCTTAATTTTAAGTGTTGTGAATCTTTCAACCAGCTATTTAACAGAAGAAATCCGTGTCTTGTCAGGTGCCTATAGCCGTGCGCTTTCAGGTGTTCCAGAAGCCAAAGACAAGGTCAAGGCAGCCTACCAGCTAGCACAAGGTCCATTCAAACAAGCCTTGGGTCTTTGGTATGCCCATGAAAAATTCTCCCCAGAAGCCAAGGCAGACGTAGAGAAAAAAAGTGGCAACCATGATTGATGTCTATAAGGAACGCTTGGCCCAGAATGACTGGCTGACTCCAGAAACTCGTGACAAGGCCATTGTCAAACTCAATGTCATCAAGCCTTATATCGGTTACCCAGAAGAATTGCCAGAACGTTATAAGGACAAAGTAGTAAATGAAAAATGCTAGTCTTTTTTGACAATGCTCTAGCCTTTGCGCGTGTGGAAATCAAACACAGTTGGAGCAAGTGGAACCAGCCTGTAGACTACAAGGAGTGGGGCATGCCTGCTCATATGGTCAATGCTTACTACAATCCACAGAAGAACCTGATTGTCTTCCCAGCGGCTATTTTACAGGCACCTTTCTATGACTTGCATCAGTCATCTTCTGCTAACTACGGTGGTATTGGTGCAGTTATTGCCCACGAAATTTCCCATGCCTTTGATACCAACGGAGCATCCTTTGATGAAAAATGGTAGCCTCAAGGATTGGTGGACAGAGAGTGACTATACTGCCTTTTAAGGAGAAAAACACAAAAAGTCATTGACCAGTTTGATGGACAAGATTCTTATGGAGCAACCATCAACGGTAAATTGACTGTATCAGAAAACGTGGCTGACTTGGGAGGAATCGCTGCAGCGCTTGAAGCAGCTAAGAGAGAACCAGACTTCTCAGCAGAAGAATTCTTCTACAACTTCGGTCGTATCTGGCGCATGAAAGGTCGCCCAGAATTTATGAAACTTTTGGCTAGCGTCGATGTGCACGCGCCAGCCAAACTCCGTGTCAATGTACAAGTACCAAACTTCGATGATTTCTTTACAACCTATGATGTCAAAGAAGGAGATGGTATGTGGCGTTCACCAGAAGAGCGCGTCATTATTTGGTAAGGCAAAGAAGCAAGTAAAACTCCTATAATTATACCTTCCCTATCTATGTACACCCTAAAAAGTTAGATAGAACAATCTAGCTTTTGGGGTGTAGTTCATAGGGATTATGAAATTGAAGTCTTTTCTTATTTTAAAATTCATAGTAAAATATCCCTCTGTATCAAGATAACAGGAGGATTTTTATATCTCAAAAGACTATCAACATAGGCTACGCCCGTGTATCTACTCATAAGCAAGACCTAGGATTGAAAGTGCAAATCGAAGCTCTCAAACATTGCGATAAACTTTTTATAGAAAAGGAATCTGGTGCAAATAACACTCGTCCTGAACTCACAAAAGCCTTAAAACTGGCCTCTGACTTTTCGAAAGATGGCAAGCAGGTTACTTTCACTATCTATAAGTTAGATAGACTGACTCGATCTATGTTTAAGCTGCTAGAACTTATTGAACTATTTAATGAATCTAATATTCACCTAGTCAGTTTGCATGAAAAACTAGAAACAGGCTCTCTTATTGGCAGGTTACTTTGCATCATTTTAGGCTTTGTGGCAGAAAATGAGCTGGAAAATCTGAGGTTTCGCACAAAAGAAGGACTTCGAAAAGCTAAGGAAAATGGTGTTAGATTAGGAGCAAAACGGATTTCAAAAGAAAAGGAGGAGCGGATACTTAACAAATATCTACATTCAAATATAAGCATACGTAATATTGCAAAAACTGAACAAATTTCTACATCAACCCTATATAAAGTGTTAGAACGTAATAAAGTGGCGAACAATCGTCAAAAAAAAACGGAAAATCATTGCTAAAAACAGGGAAAAATGGTATAATGAAGCCGTAAATTTGTTTCGATTAAGGACCGTTAAACGATACACAAAAAATACCAGTCTAATACAGGTTAAAAACACTGTTAAACTCGCATTTTTTAAATATTCATATTGTTGTTTTGAATGTTTCGTCAAGCGGTCGTTACGCGATACACTTAGTTCCCTATCTCTAAAGGAGATAGCTAGCTTTTGGCAACAAAAAATTTAAAAATCATTAAGATATGTAATAGTATGATAGCTGTATTGCTCAGTTAATGGATGAAGGTTCATTTAAGGCTTCTATCAAGGACATTAAATGTTTAGATAATGAGTTGGCTCAAAATTTTGCTTTTGTGGTCTTGAAAGGAAGTTGATTTTGTCATTTTATAAGCCTAAAAAGGCAATTATATATTCCTGAGGAGGAAAAATTATGAATAAACTCACTAAACTAGGTATTGTTACCTTCTCTGCTGTCACTCTTAGTGTTGCCGTGCCAACTTTGGTGCGTGCCGAGGAAAATGTTGCGCCGCAGCCAAACGTTGCCGCTCAACCTAATACTACTCAACCAACACCCGCGCCTAAACCAGTTAAGCCAGCTGAAAATGCTGGATTGCCAAAGATTCCTTATCGAAACGATCAGCCAAAACGTTGGTTTAATAACGGAACAGGTCGCCCTACTCTAACAACAAACGACCTTGCCGTTCCACTTCCTGCTGAAAATGTAGAAAAAACATCTTACGGTTGGTGGACAGCTGATCCAGACTTGCTTCATGCAGGCTCTCATATAAAAGTAAATACTTTTAATTCGAATTTCAATAATCCGATGTTCGAAAACGGTAAAGAGATAAAATTTAAAGGTAGCGGATTTGGAGATATGGACAGTAGGTTTAAACCTGCTCTTGTTCGAGTAAAAGTTCCAGAGTTGGAAGGAATGAACTACGAAGCCTATACAATCTTCTATGAAGTTCCTAATAAAAATGGAAATCCAACTTACGGAACAAATCGAACTCTCCAAGGTGGTGGCATCGCTTTAACTTTCAAATCAAAAGAGAAGAAAGAAGATATCCAGGTTTATACATTAACTAAGGATAAAAAACTAGAAGAACTATATTTTCTAGGATACCCAGGTGAAGAAACAAATCGCTATGATGAGAAGACTAAAACTCATTCATACAATCTATTTGGCGAAACCTACGATACTTACGTTTTCTTGTTTAAGAACCCTGCTGAAAAACCAGCTGAGCAAGTAAAACCTGAAGTTAAGCCAAGTGAGCAACCTAAGCCCGACAAGCAACCAAGTGTTCCTACTGTTCCAGCTGATCAATCACAACCTGCTAAGCCAGTGAAACCAACACCAACACAATCTGGTTGGTCAGGATCATCCTATTATCAAAATGGCGTAAAGTAACAAATAAGTGGATTTTTGATAAAAAATATAATTCATACTTCTATCTAAATGCATCAGGAAATTATGTTCAAAACGCTTGGGTAGGTAACTATTATCTTAAATCAGGCGGATACATGGCTAAAAGCGAGTGGATTTACGATAAGAACTACGGCTCATATTACTATCTAACATCAGAAGGCAGCTACGCTCGTAATACTTGGGTAGGCAATTACTATCTTAAATCAAACGGTAAGATGGCTAAAAGTGAATGGATTTACGATAAAAACTATGGAGCATATTACTACTTGACAGCAGAAGGTAGTTATGCTCGCAATGCTTGGTCAGGTAGCTACTATTTGAAATCAAATGGTAAGATGGCTAAAGGTGAGTGGGTCTACGATAGTAACTACAAATCATACTACTACTTAACAGCAGAAGGAAGTTACGCTCGTAACACATGGGTAGGTGATTACTATCTCAAGTCAAATGGTAAGATGGCTGTCAACGAACGTACCCCAGATGGTTATCAAGTTGATGAATCAGGCAAGTGGATTCGCTAGAATTATAGCTTGTGATAGATGACCTATAATAAATAGAAACGGAAAATAATTTTCGGATAGGTAACATTTTGATAAAATAAAAAGGCTCTATAATATTTGTAGTGGGTAAATCCCCTATGGATATTATGGAGTCTATTTTCTACACTTGATATTATGCGTTTTTATAATTCTAAAATAGTATAAATATAGTGAGATAAAATAAAATCTGAACAAATCGATGGGAAAATTGAAATCAATTTCTAATAATGATTTAGAAGTCAGGGTGTACTATTATAGTTTCAATCTATTATAAATTACGATATCTATTGTCATCATCTTTCTAGAAAAAAGGATTGAAAGTTTTTTCGTGAGCAATAGTAGTAGCAGGACCGTGCCCTGGATAGACATCGTAGTTTGGTAGGGTGAAAAGTTGGGTTTGGATACTATGGAGAAGTTGCTCCGTACTACCAGTTGGAAGGTCGGTCCGTCCGATTGTTTCACGGAACAGAGCATCACCTGTCAAGACCAAATGAGCTTGCGGAAAGACGATAGAAACACCGCCAATAGAGTGCCCTGGTGTTGGCAAGACGGTGAACGAAATTCCTCTAATTGATATTCCTCATGAAAGACAAAGGTGTGTTCAGCAGGTTCTGCGACCACATCTGCCATATCATCATGACGAGGGAGACCAGAGAGGTTATCGACAGGAGTATAGAGCCAGCTAGCTTCGCTCTCTGCGATATAGACAGGAGGATTGCCAAAAGTTTCGCGAACCAAGTCCAGACTCATGATATGGTCATAATGGGCATGGGTCAAGAGGATAGCGCAGATCGGTTTATTGATCTTCTCGATTGTCTGACGAATGGCTTCCCAATGGCTACCAGGATCAACAACGATAAGGTGCTTTTCTCCTTCTAGGTAATAGGTGTTTTCATAGGCAACAGGATTCACAGTTTTATGGATTTTCATATTATCTCCAATCTCAAAGAATGTACTAAATTAAGTATAGCACAGTTGGGAAAAATAGGTAAGAATTTAGAATGAACTTAAAAACCAGCATGACTAGATGAAGACAGGCTGGTTATCAATTTATCAATATTGGAGAGGTGTCAATTGCCCTTCATAGGTTGCATAAACTCCGTCATTAGCTTGTTTGATAGATGTGATGTTTAGAGTGCCACCGTAGTTGGCTTCTCGTTTGTCGCTATATTCACTATAACTTATCCTATTGGGCAGGTTCTGATCGTTAGCATAGTATTGAACGACTGTTTTTTTATAGCCTTGCTGGCTGAATAGGAACAGGCAGCTAGCTCCTAACACTAGGAGAGCAAAGATAGAAATAGCAGTTTTTTTCATAGGTGTTCTCCTTATAAACTAAAGGATAAAAGAAAGTATCTTGAGGATTTTAATTCCAAAATCCAGTCAAGGTACCAGTGTATGTGACACGAGTTCCACCGTTTGATCTTCGTACACTATCTATTTCAAGTGTTCCTTTGAAGGTTGATTGGAAACTATCATTATATTCTGAATAGTAGATAGTTGGTGGGATGTAACCATCATCGTTATAGTATCTTGTTACTGTTTTACTATAACGATGAGAATATATACGCTCATAACGAGGACCTTCAAAGTTATTTGTTGTATTGGTTTCAGCAGCATTGATTGGAACGGCAATAGATAGAGCAGTAGCTCCTAATAGTGTTAGTACAATTTTTTTCATAGGATACTCCTTTGTAAAATGACGTCATTCAAATATATTTACTTGAATGAAAAAGTGATAAGCATAGGGAGTTAAATTATATTTAGATTACAATATGGTTTCCGTTCTTCTGTCTCTCCTTCTATCACCTAAATAGAAAATCTAACTGTATAACATATTATAAAAAAACATTTCAGAATTGTCAAGCAATTCTGAAATATTTTTTTCTTATTCTGTTCCAATCTAGTTTTCATATTCTTAAAAAAGTGATAAAATGGTAGGAAGAATTGGAGAGTAGAGATGCCAAAAGAAGTGAATTTAACAGGCGATGAGGTTGTCGCTCTAACGCAAAAATATTTATCAAAAGAAGATGTTGCTTTTGTCCATAAGGCCTTGGTCTATGCGGTGGAATGCCACAGTGGCCAGTATCGCAAATCTGGCGAACCTTACATTATTCACCCTATCCAAGTGGCAGGTATTTTAGCCAAACTCAAACTAGATGCTGTAACAGTAGCTTGTGGTTTCTTGCATGATGTGGTAGAAGATACTGATGCGACCTTGGACGATTTGGAAAGAGAGTTTGGTCCTGATGTGCGGGTAATCGTCGATGGGGTTACCAAGCTTGGTAAGGTCGAGTACAAATCTATCGAGGAGCAATTAGCGGAAATCATCGTAAGATGCTCATGGCCATGTCTGAGGACATCCGTGTTATCTTGGTCAAACTGTCTGACCGCTTGCACAATATGCGGACCCTGAAACATCTTCGAAAAGACAAGCAGGAGCGCATTTCCAAAGAAACCATGGAAATCTATGCTCCACTTGCCCATCGTTTGGGAATTTCCAGTGTCAAATGGGAGTTGGAAGACCTATCTTTCCGTTATCTCAATCCAACGGAGTTTTACAAGATTACCCATATGATGAAGGAAAAGCGCAGGGAGCGTGAAGCCTTGGTGGATGAGGTGGTCACAAAATTAGAGGAATATACGACAGATCGTCACCTAAAAGGGAAAATCTATGGTCGTCCCAAGCATATTTACTCGATTTTCCGCAAAATGCAGGATAAGAGAAAACGGTTTGAGGAAATCTATGACCTGATTGCCATTCGTTGTATTTTGGATACCCAAAGTGATGTTTATGCCATGCTTGGTTATGTGCATGAGCTTTGGAAACCCATGCCTGGTCGTTTCAAAGACTATATTGCTAACCGCAAGGCCAATGGTTACCAGTCTATCCATACGACAGTTTATGGGCCAAAAGGGCCCATTGAGTTCCAGATTCGAACTAAAGCCATGCACGAGGTTGCTGAGTACGGGGTTGCGGCTCACTGGGCTTATAAGAAAGGCGTTAAGGGGCAGGTTAACAGCAAGGAATCGGCTATTGGGATGAACTGGATCAAGGAGATGATGGAGCTTCAAGATCAAGCTGATGATGCCAAGGAATTTGTGGACTCTGTTAAGGAAAACTATCTGGCTGAGGAGATTTACGTCTTTACACCAGATGGAGCTGTCCGTTCTCTTCCCAAAGATTCAGGACCGATTGACTTTGCCTACGAAATTCATACCAAAGTCGGTGAAAAAGCGACGGGTGCCAAGGTCAATGGCCGTATGGTTCCACTGACAACCAAGCTCAAGACAGGGGATCAGGTTGAAATTGTCACCAACCCTAACTCCTTTGGACCGAGCCGTGATTGGCTCAATATGGTCAAGACCAGCAAGGCTCGTAACAAGATTCGTCAGTTCTTTAAATCAAGATAAGGAATTGTCTGTCAACAAGGGTCGTGAAATGCTGATGGCTCAGTTCCAAGAAAATGGCTATGTGGCCAATAAATTCATGGACAAGCGCCACATGGACCAAGTTCTACAAAAGACTAGCTACAAGACAGAAGAATCCCTCTTTGCGGCCATCGGTTTTGGAGAAATCGGTGCTATTACCGTCTTTAACCGTCTGACTGAAAAGGAACGCCGTGAAGAAGAGCGTGCCAAGGCTAAGGCGGAAGCAGAAGAACTTGTCAAAGGTGGCGAGATCAAGGTTGAAAACAAAGAAACCCTCAAGGTCAAGCATGAGGGTGGTGTGGTCATTGAAGGAGCCTCTGGTCTCCTAGTGCGGATTGCCAAGTGTTGTAATCCTGTTCCGGGTGACGATATTGTTGGCTACATTACCAAGGGGCGTGGTGTGGCTATTCACCGTGTGGACTGTATGAACCTGCGTGCCCAAGAAAACTATGAGCAACGTCTCCTTGATGTGGAATGGGAAGACCAGTACTCTAGCTCAAATAAGGAGTATATGGCCCATATCGATATTTACGGCCTCAACCGTACAGGATTATTGAACGATGTACTGCAAGTTCTTTCAAACACAACCAAGAATATTTCAACGGTCAACGCCCAACCAACCAAGGATATGAAATTTGCTAATATCCATGTGTCCTTCGGCATTGCCAACCTCTCTACACTGACTACTGTCGTAGATAAGATTAAGAGTGTGCCAGAAGTCTATTCTGTCAAACGGACTAACGGTTAATTGCCCTAGCTCTTACTAGAAAGGCTATTATGAAAATCATTATCCAACGGGTTACAAAAGCCCAAGTAAGTATCGAAGGTCAGGTGCAGGGGAAAATCAACCAAGGCCTCTTATTGCTGGTTGGTGTTGGACCAGAGGACCAAGAGGAAGATTTGGACTATGCTGTGAGAAAGCTTGTCAATATGCGGATTTTTTCAGACGCAGAAGGCAAGATGAACCTGTCTGTCAAAGATATTGAAGGAGAACTCCTTTCTATTTCTCAGTTTACCCTCTTTGCGGATACTAAGAAAGGCAATCGTCCAGCCTTTACAGGTGCAGCCAAGCCTGATATGGCATCAGACTTCTATGACGCTTTCAATCAAAAATTAGCGCAAGAAGTACCCGTTCAGACAGGTATCTTTGGAGCGGATATGCAAGTTGAGCTGGTCAATGACGGACCAGTTACCATTATCCTAGATACTAAAAATAGATAAGAAAGACCAAGCCCAGTCGGCTTGGTTTTCTCATCTATCATAAAATACTCCAAAATGAAATCGTTTCTTGATAGGCTTTTGGGAAGTCTCTTTTCAGTCTTTGGCTTATGCGATAGGAAGAGATGAGATGTCCTAGGATTAGGAGAGTTCCCTGAAGGAGAAGTGGCACACCACTCAAACATATCAAGGAGAGAATCATCAGGCTATCCCATAGAAGGATTTGTAAGGCAAAATGCCAGAATTTTGGTCTAATCTGGGAATAGAGGTGACTAAAGTGGTCACAAAGCTGGTTTGAAAGATAGGCCAATAGCACAGGGTGAAAGAAAATGAGCCAACCACTATAAATTAAAATCCAATCCCAAGTGAGCCCCTCTTTAAATGTCAAAAATGCCAGCATAATTCCATCGATGGCAAGGAGCTCAATGGTTTTGATGAAGATGATTTTTTTCATGCTAAAACCTCCTTTTTTCATCTGTTAGTGACGTAATATTGAATATAATTATTATACAATATTTAGTTGGAGTGTGAAAGCGTTTACTATCTTTTTTCTTTGAAACAAAGTATAAATTTCTAATTATCTTTTTATATTTTCTTAAATGCTCGTAAAGCCTTATTCTATGTGCTTTCGAGTATTTTTACTGTAGGAAGATACTTCACGTTTCTTTGCATATTTCCTCATGTCTTAGCTGTCAGAAGTGGTAAATAAGTAGTAAATTCATTTGTACTACTAAGCAACAAGACGCTCCTGTTGCTTCTCTTTATTCAAGCGTTTCATTTCTGCCATTGCAGAATCGAATGTTGCATGTGCGTAATAGTTCAGCGTCATGGCTATATTAGCATGTCCCATAATGTACTGTAATGCCTTTGGATTCATTCCTGCATTTGCATAGTTGGTACAGAATGTATGTCGCAAACTATGTGGAGTGATGTGTGGCAATTTATCCTCGTTATACTTATTGTATTTCTTAACAAGACCTTTCATCATGCCGTTGTAATCACTTGCCACTTTTGGATAGTTCTTTCTATTAAGAAAGAGGAAATCACTATATCCATCAATCTCAACACGCTTATCATTCTTTCGATTCGCTAACACTCGCTTAAATGCTTGATAGGCTTCTTCAACCATAGGAACTTGACGTTCGCCACTTTTTGGTCTTTTGGTGTTTCAATGTAGTACCCAATTTCAGTATCTCTCAATAGCTGATGGTCTATATTGACAAGACGATTCTCAAAAATCTAAATCTGGAAGTGTCAAACCACCAAACTCTGAAATACGAAGACCTGTTTTTAAGAGTATCAGAATTTCATCATAATTTTTTTGCTGTAGGTTTTTATCAGCTTTTGCAAAAGGCTAACAGTTTTTTTCTTCCTGTTCTTCTGTTAGTACGGTCTTAGGGACAGTATCATCATCAAGAACTGCTTTCAGTTGAAAGTCAAATGGATTCTTCCGAACACAATCATCTTGTATAGCAATATAGAATGAAGCCTTTAAAGAACGTTTGTAGTTATTGATGGTTTGATAAGCATAACCATTTTTCACTCATTCTAATAGCCCATTCTTTAGCGTCTGATGGCTTAATACTGTCAATACTTCTTACACCTAACTTGTCTTTCTTCAAAATATCCATAAGATATTTGCGTCCAGTTTCAGTGTTTTTTTCTAACCTTTGGTCTTTGAGCGTTCTGTTTTTGCGTAAAGCTGGCAGAGTGTCATTTTTCTTTCCTACAACATCAATACCATCATGAATGTCTTTCTGTAACTCTGCGATTTTTCTCTAAGTGAGATACAATCACGCTTTCCTGCTGGTACTCGGTCTGTAGCCACAAGTTTCCACGAGTAAACAAATTGCGGTTCTCCAAATGAATCTATATATTTGTATAAGTATCTTCCGTCTTTTCGTTGGCTCTCTCCAGTCTTTAAGATTCGACCTTTATTGTCACGTCTTTTTTTCTGACATGGCATTTGCTCCTTTTCCTTTATGGAAAGAGCCTTGATACGACTTAATACTATTTTTATCATATACAAGACCCTTTGGCGACGCTAGATTGCGTCCAATGTATCTATAATTTTTTTCAAATTGTTTTTCGTTTAATCTGAATACGATTGCCATTCATAATCAGCCAATTTGCATTTTTTTATTTTTCCTCTGCCAAGCGTCGTAGCTTGTTTTCGCCAATACGAAAATATTTTGACGCTTCTTCAATGGTTAGGGTATAACGTTCCCAAATAGGAATGTCAGTCTGCTTCATAAAATCCTCCTTTCCAAATCACTTATTTGGATTTCATAAAAGTTGTTTTACCAGCAATCGAACAGCTTTAGCAAAGCTCACGGGAGTTCCACCCCTGCATGGTTCTCATGTAGCCATACTCATTGCCTGCGACGGTTTTATCACGCTCGGACTATTGACTGTATGGGAGTATCATTATCACGATAAGAATGTCGTTGCAGGCAATCCTGCTAAAGATTGCTTCTCGGATCACTAACATGAATCGCTCGCTATCTTTATAAGATAGGTCATGGCGGTTAGTTCCGTTGGCTCTTTTCTTATCGAAACGTATTCGATTACTTTTATTCAGTTTTCAAAGAACAATGGCTCGTTAGCCTATCAAAACACATTGAAAGCTCAATATGCTTTGGTGGAATAACAAACCTCCCTGTTCGGGAAGCGTGGAATGGTTTAGCACGCTTCCACGAAAGGAGAGAGGATATTACTTAATTTCAAATGACAAAATCTTTGTAATCAGTCTGGTTTCCATTCTTCCACGTAAGACTTCATCAACGACCATACTTTGATTGCCATATTCATCTTTCATAAGTCGTAGGGAACGCTTCGTTATGTACCCTCTGTAATGATGTAGAATCTGGTTAATCGCTTCGGTATCGCCATCTGTTGCCTTTACAATGAGAGGAAAGGGAATCATAGGATATTGTGTTTTCATTCTTCAAATTCCTCCATAAACTTTTTAATTAAGGCTAGTCCACTGGTTCTATGCCGATAGACAGTAGAACGGTTCAATTTCAACAGGTCTGCAATTTCTGAATCGCTCATGTCCATAAAGTAAAACAGCAGTAGAATTTCACGTTTCTTGTCTGGCAACTCACGTAATGCTTCACTCAACAAATCATTTTTCAACGCCTACTGATAACCCATTGAGTGTAAAAATCTGAAAGTCAGTTGAATAGTTATCTGTTGTCGCAAACTGGCTAACAAGATAATCGCCAACATCCGAAAAGGACACCTCACGCTTTGCAATCCTTGAAAGATAAAGCATATAATTCTTTCGCTCGTCTTCCATAGCACGTTTACAGATATAGTCAAACTGATTTTCTATTGTGGTCTGAAAAGAAGATGGTTTCATGTTTCTCACCCCCTTTCTGTCTAGGAAAGGAAGTGAGCCTTGCTCGTTTATCTCCTTTCACTCTTAGTCCCAATGTGAAAGGGGGATTTGTTGCATTACTGATAAATAAACTTTGTAAAAAAGTTCTGAATAGCCAAAAAAGCATATAAACAGATTTATTTCTCTGTTTACATGCTTCTGTTATTCTATCTATATGATTTATAAAACCACATTGGTGGACGTACTTATCTATTGCAGATAGACGACTTTTTTTGACAAGAACCCAATGTAAGGAAATTTATTGTATATGATGTACTTCATGGCGACGTTGACCTCCAACAAACCGCCATTTGGAAGTAATATACAATATTTTAACAGCGTAAATAGCACTACCATATAACGGTTTTTTTTATTGGCGTTTAGTAGTGCTTTTTTTATTAAATATAAACCTATAAACCATATAACACGTTTTTTTCTATACCTGTTTTTTTAATTCAGTAGGAACAATAAAATGTATAGAGGTGGTCTACTATGCGTAAAAAAGAAGATAAATATGATTTTAGAGCCTTTGGTTTAGCCATTAAAGAAGCTCGATTGAAACGAGGTTTAACTCGTGAACAAGTGGGAGCATTGATTGAAATTGACCCACGGTACTTAACTAATATTGAAAAATAAAGGGCAACACCCCAGCATACAAGTTCTTTATGACCTTGTATCGTTACTTCATGTTTCCGTTGATGAATTTTTCTTACCTGCTAATAACTTGGTAAAAAGCACCCGACGATTACAGATAGAGAAATACATGGATAGCTTTACAGACAAAGAACTATCCTTAATGGAATCTTTAGCCAGCGGTATCAACGAAGCAAGAAACATCGAAGACTAATTAAAAAGAATCCATACATAACGGAAAGAGCCGATAAAATGAGATTGTATTAATCTCATTTTATCGGCTCTGCGTCTTTGCGTCTGGCTCTGTAATCACAGTTACTTTGAACTGCTTTATTTCAATTAAATTTTCTTGTCTGCATTTCGGACAATAGAGGGGGAATTTTTTTAATTCAGTATCTTCCCTTATCTTTAATCGTGTTTTATTTCCACATACAGGACACAATATCCACTTGTAGTTTATAATAACTATCTCCTCCTTTACACTTTAATTCAAATCTTTATTAAAAAATATTTCATCTTATTTAACAAGAAACCATATTTATATAACAACATAAAATACACTAAGTTATTTTATTGAACATATATCGTACTTTATCTATCCGACTATTTGGACGACGGGGCTGGCAAACAGGTTCACCGGTAGTAACATGGTACCCTTTTAACTCTGTTAAACAAACACTACGTCCATTTGTAAAGAAAGTTAAATCACTACGATATTCTTGAATACACCGAGCAGGGATTTCTCCACTAAGAATGACCTCATTATTTTTCAATTGAGTGTCTACGATGTTCGCACAATATTTAGGAGCATCGTTGTATGCTCGTGAAAGATATTCCTTTGGCGCATAAATTTTAAAACTAAGATATGGCTCTAACAATTCTGTTCCAGCTTTTTTTAAGACTTGTTCCAATACAATAGGAGCAAGCATCCGAAAATCTGCTGGGGTACTAACAGGGCTATAGTATAAGCCATACTTAAAACAGATTTTACAGTCCGTCACATTCCAACCAACAGCCATAGCGTATCCCCTCCATAACTGCATTTTGAAACGATTGATTTAAGTATCCAAGAGAAACCGAGCTCTCATACTGTACTCCGCTCCCTAATGGAAGCTGTGCTACAGATAGACCAATGGAAGCCCAGAAAGGATTCGGTGGAACTTCGATGTGAATGGTATACTCTGCTTTTTTTAACGGTCTTTCCATATAAATGACTGTAGGCTCTTTTATTTCTATCTCCACATGATACTTTTCTTGCAGCAGAGCACAAGTCACTTCCATTTGTACTTTCCCTAAGAAAGAAAGTATGATTTCATGTGTCGCAGAATCCACATAATATCGCAGAAGCGGGTCACTGTCGGAGATTTCTAAAAGTGCATCAAGTAACATTTCCCTTTGTTGAGGTTTGCTCGGTTCAACAGTCGTTTGCAGCAGAGGGAGGGGATTTTCAATTCTCTCTCTCTGTGGCAATAGCTTTGTATCTCCAAGAACACTATTTAACTTCAAAAACTCATTCTGCAAAATAACAATTTCCCCGGAATAAGCCTTATCAATTTTACATAATTCACCATTTATTGAAGTATACATTTCTGTAATTTTTATTTTTTCCTTTTCCGATATTCTAACCGAATCTCGCAAATGCAGTACGCCACTATAAAGACGTATATATGCAAGACGCTGTCTTTTTTCCGAATACTCAATTTTGAAAACTTTTCCGCAAAGTTCAGACGGACCTCGATGTGTTGATGAATAAAATTTATTAGTAATAACTTCTATAAGGTTATCAATCCCTATATTACTTTTTGCACTTCCATGATAAAGAGGGAACAGAGAACAATTCTGAAATCTTATGCTTTCCTCTTGTTCGAGTTCCAATGCTTCTAATGATTTACCGGACATATATTTCTCTAAAAGGTCATCGTTTCCCTCTATTACCGTATCCCATTGTTCAGATTCGGTAAAGTTCGTCACACACATATTAGGATACAGTTCTACCTTCTGTTTGATTACAATTTCGGCAGAAAGTTTCTCTTTAATATCCTGATAAACCGTTGATAAATCAATTCCATTTTGGTCAATCTTATTGATAAAAAGATTGTGGGAATCCCCATTTTCCTAAGTGCATGAAATAATATACGAGTTTGTGCTTGTACGCCATCTTTTGCAGAAATCAGTAGAATTGCCCCATCTAAAACTGATAATGAACGATATACTTCTGCTAAGAAATCCATATGTCCTGGCGTGTCTATGATGTTCACCTTCGTATTTTCCCACTGAAAAGAGGTTATTCCTGTCTGAATTGTAATTCCTCTCTGACGTTCTAAAAGCGTATTATCCGTCCTCGTTGTACCTTTGTCCACGCTTCCTAATTCTGTAATCGCTCCACTGTTATATAATAAGCTTTCTGTTAAGGTAGTTTTTCCTGCATCAACATGAGCTAAAACTCCAATATTAATAATTTTCATGTGATTTTCCTCCATTCAAAAACCCAAAAGGGCATAAAAATCCCAGTGATAAATACTTTTATCACTGGGATTTTTATGCATAACCATAGGTATACAAAGCATACAGATATTCTCTGGATACTTTAGAATCACATGATAAAGGTATTCTTAAACTGGGTACAAAAAACTAAGCCCTCCTAAAAAAGGACATCCAATTATTTGTTCCCACTATCAAATTGACAGTTTATTTAAGAATACCTTGCCGCATATTTATTAACTCCTTTTAAATAGATACTTAAATTATAGCACGTAAGAGCATATTTGTAAAGGAATCTCCAATTTTTTATCAAAGAGAGTACGTGATTACAAAATAGCTGTAATAATGTACCAATATTTGTTATTCTATAATCTTCCAATTACTCCCGTTCTTTTCAAGTACCAAATCAAATTGAGATACCTGCGTTGCTTTGGTCTGCTGGTCGATATACTCCACTGTCAGCGATACCGTGACTTGATTATCCTTACGATTGTGAATAGGATTTACCAGTTCTTGAAAGATGTACTCTTTTCCGATTGGTTTTAATATCCCGTCATTCACATAGTAGGAAAGTTCACTGGCTGTCGCTGTAGGATAGAGCTTGAAGAACGTCGTTAAAAACTCATTGATTTCATTGGTTGTAATGGAATCAACCGTACCCTCACTTTCAATAGCTTTGGTTTATAGTCTGATTTCTTTGGTATGCTAGTAATGGTCGGATTCTTAATGAGGACCATATTTCCAGTACTGTCTACATAGACACTCACTATATAAGCAGAGTGGACGGTCTTTGTATTTTCCCCCTCTGTAATGAGTTGGTCTACACTGTAGGTTACATCAAATTGATTGTCGCCATCTGCTTCTACCGTCCATATCTGAAATCCTTTTACAGAAGACGATACAGGAATATCTTTACGAACTGTATCGACATTCAGAGCTTGAAGTTCCTCTGTCAGATATGCTTTCAGGTTTTCTATGCGATTATCAATGGACTTGTCGTTTAGTTCCCATGAATAGTAGACTTTCGCAAAGTTCTCTACAAAATTTTCCACATGATGAGTATCGACATATTCCTTTTCTATGATGGTGGTTTCATGAATGGTATGGGTATCAATGGCTGTAAAGTGCTTGAATATCGCAAAGCTGAAACTAAGTCCTAAAAGTACCCATAGGACAATCACAACCTTTTTACGAGGATTGACCTTATAGACACGAGGTTTCTTTTCCTTTGGTGTCTGTTTTTCTGTATTCTGATTTTTTCCGAATTTCATCATTGAATCGTCCTTTCTTATTGTTTGATTCGTCCTGCTCCCACTAAATGCTGTTGCCAGTAAGAGCTTGTTAAGTCGGCATAACCGATAGGGTCGCCTGCATGAAACATACGGTTATCGCCTAAATAAATCCCGATATGAGTAATATAAGAGCCAGCGTTATAGGTAGAATGAAAGAAAACCAAATCGCCGGCTTTTGCTTCCAATAATGGGATATGCCGGGTTACATCATATTGCTGTTGTGCTGTTCGTGGTAAGTTGATTCCAGCTTTTCCATACGTCCATTGTGTCAGTCCGCTACAATCAAAAGAGGTAGTCGGGGAAGCTCCGCCATAGACATACTTCCAGCCTTCAAATTTCAGAGCTTCGTCCATGATGGCTTGTACTGTATCATCATTAAACTCTGTTGTGACAAGATACTGCGTTACCAGTTGCACATAAAACATATTCCCGTAATTGTATCGCCAGCCCCCATTGATAGGTATGGCTATGGGATTGGGGTAAGACACTTTTTCGTCACCCGAATACTCTTTTGAGAAACTTTGAGCCAGTTCAAAGGTATATTTATTCCCACGATTAGCCACATATCCTAAGAAACCACCACCATAATTGTAGGACTGGATAACCGATTCTAAATCTACACCAAGCCTTTCGCTACTGGCTAATAACTCACTGAAATACTTCACACCTTGCTTAATGGATTCTTCTGTACTCAATGAATTAGGTGGAAGACCGAGGGATTCCGAGGACTGCATAACATCTTCTGCTGTACCACCCGATTCCACCTGTATAATCGCAAGAAGTATATTGACGTATTCTTCAATTCCATATTCTTTGGCAACTTTTTCTACCATAGGCTTATGAGCCAGCACTTCTGCGGAAACATCCACACCGCCATAGTGAATGTTGGAAAAACCGCCATCTTGTTCATCTGAAAATAAAATGGCGACAAACAGAAGCAGTGAGAAGACCATCAAGAATAATCCCGAACCACCAATCACTAAAGTTTTCAGCTTCATGGTTTCTTACTGCCTTTCTTAATGGTGGCGGTTTTGATTGGTGGTCTACTTTTTGTATTTTGTAGTGGTACTCTTTGAACAGTAGACTGACGTTCTTTTGTGATTGAACGTTGTGAAGCTCTATCTGTTGGTGCAGTTGAAGTTACTGGCTTTTGAACCGTTCTTTCTTGAACTGTATTACTTTGACGTTCCGTTTTTAAACTTGAAGAATCGGACTTAACTGTTGGACGCTCTTGTTTGGCTTGTTGAGATTCCCTATAGGAAGCCTGTACAGTTGTTTGCCTTGAAGTCTGTCCATCATGAGATTGTTCTTGCTTAGTGGCTGGTCTTTCATGAACGGAAGAAGCTGGCTGTTTTTCTGTTTGACCTGTTCCATTTCAGAGCGACGCTCCGCAATGGTTTTCCGTCTTTGTTCCTGCTGTTTCTTGCGTCCACTGGCTTTATCCGCTTTGGTTTGAGAAATACTTCTGGTTAAATCATGGACATTATCCGTCACTTTAGATTTTCCTTGATATACTGCATATCTTGCATTGGTCGGCAAATCCTTAACCTGTTCTTTCAAATTACCAGCAGTATCTACCATTCTGTCTTTGGTATCAGCTACTGTACCGATGGTTTGACCGATACGCTTTCCTAGTGTTGATTTTTCCTGCCCGTTTGGTCGAGAGTGATCTGCTTGTGTACTCGCAGAACTTCCCGAACCCGACTGTCCTTTTTTACCCGTAGCACTGGCAATGGCAGACCCAGCCCCTAAAGCAGTCACGGAGCGTCCAAGTTTCCGCTGTAGACGGTGCATGTGAGCGTGCATAAGCATACGAGGTTTTCTCATCATACGACTTCCCACACTTTGAGAATCGTTACTCTGTAGAGAAAACATACTCATTAAATCGCCCAGCTTAAAGTAGATTCCTGCAAAGGTCACAATCTGTAGAAAAGCAATCAAAAAGAACGGATAACCAGCCGATAAGGTATAGAGCATGGTTGAAATACTAAATGCTGTCGTAATAATCAATGTGATTCCAGCTCGTGTCAAAATGGTATTAAAGAGCTTTGTTATGGCTCGTTTTGACATACCATCAAATGATGGAATCATGCTTAAAATAAAGCTCACAGGCAGAAACATAGCATAGATGATAAAAAGTACCTGCGAGAAAATCATGATTCCTGTTAATAGGAATACAAATATGGAAATCCCAATATTGAAGACAAATAGGAAGAAGACTGTACCTAAACGGTTAATCGTCTTTGTAATCGTCATATTGGTATTGCTTCTATCTTCAATTTCTTCCGCAACAATTTTTTCTCTGTCTTCCCCATTGTTGGAATCTGGACTGGTTGAGAGCAGGCTTTCCACACGGTCAATACCAATACTTTCAATGTCTGAACTGTTATATTGAAGCAGTAGCCACGGTTGCTGAACCTGTATGGAAAATAGGCTGTCACGTATCAAGTCCACACTGTCCTTGCCTTGACTATCTGAATGGGGCATGACAATTTTTGTACCCAGTGACAAACTAGCGTTGCTGATGTCTGATGAAAAGTCATTGATTTTCTTAATATAATCGGGAGCATAGGCAATAAAGGAAGCCGATAGGATAAAAACCAGCACAAATTCATGAGGGCATGAATTGCCTTTGTGGTTTCTCTCTTTATCAGTCCTGTATAGGCAACATAAACCCCAAGAACCAAAATCAAGAGTAAAAGGAATCCAACATAGAAACCCTCTGTTGATAGTCCACTAGGCGTAACCCCTGCAAGGGTCTGCATATTCTTGCCAATGGAATCTGCTGTAGCGGAAATGAAGTCTAAGGAATAGGCTTCCTGTACTAAGTAACCCGTCGCATTGGAAACATAAAGACTGATTGTCCAAATAAAATTGGTAATGGCATATAGTCCATACATGACTTGTTTTCCAATTCCGTCCGACCAGTTCCACGGTAGCCAGCCCCAGCTATTATCCACATAAAAATCCAGTTGATAGTTTTCAAGTGGGTATCGGCTGTATTCATTTGCCACATTGACCGTATCATCTACCAAGCCCGCAGCTTGAACCACCGTTCCCAGCATGGCTAAAAGAAAAATGGCAATCACAAGTGTGAAAGCCACTGTCATTGCCACTTTACCTAGACGTTTCAGCGTCCAGTTTGATTTTATTCTGTTTAATATTGATGGTTTCACATTTACACCTCTTTTCGCACAGGTGGTCTGGTATCAAAGGCATGGAGCAGTTCTTCAAATACAGGGTGGAACTGTATCACACCGACACGACCATATAAATCACTGATAAGGCATTGCCCGTTTTCCAAATCACGCAATCGCTTCTGATTGTTTTCGTCCTCTGGGTCTACACCAAAAAAGGCAAGGGTTTTTTTAATCTCGTTAAGGTCAGTGGAACGAAAGGCAAATTTTAAGCCGAGGTTATTTTTCAGTTTTTCATCTAAGAGGTCATCTGTATTTTGGGTCACGAAATATACCCCAGCGTTCATAGCACGACCAGCACGAACCAGCTTCATAGATAGTGTTTTCCCTTGTGCCACCTGTAAGAAGCTCCATGCTTCGTCTAAGTCTACAATCTTGAAAATACTTCGGTCTGTATGGATAAAGTCCAACGCAAAGGTACTAATGACAATCAGCATTGCTACCGATAGTAACTCCATTGTGGTATATTCCTCAAAGGAAGTTTCCTTGTCAGGAAGTACCAAGTCGGCAACCTGTATAATGTTCAGTTGTTTTTCAAGGCTGATAGACTGCTCTACATAACCATCACTAAAAAGCAGATGGGCAAAGTCATAGTCTGTAAAACTTTCGATATGGTCGGCTATGCTGGTACTTAGTGGCGTATTCTCAACCCGTAATTCTTCAATCACTTTCATCAACCCTCGCACTTCACTATTGGTTACTGCACGAATGGCTTTTCTAAGGATTGGGAAGCGTTCCCCATCACGAGAGGAAATCCCCGTAAGGAATGTCAAAATATCAATAGCCAGTGATTCAGAATCTTTGGTATTTTTCATAATTACATAAGGGTCAAGTAAGCCTTTGTTTTTCTCATCAGAAGTCAGATTGACGATATTGATTTCATGGGAAATCTCTGGCAAGGTTTCTTTCCATCTGCCACGTTCTGCTTTTGGGTCTACAATCACTGCTTGTGCCCCATAAAGCACTGCATAATAGACGATAAGGTTATTCGCAAAGGATTTACCACCACCCAGCGAACCGACAAAGGCAGACGCTAACGCATTGGTTACTGAACCCTTAACCCCTTGACTGGCAAGAGCAGGTTTCAGATAGACATTGCGTCCAGTATCTAAGCTGTAGCCAACATAAATCCCCTCATTTTCACCCAGCATTTGAGTAGCACCAAAACCTAAACCAGCGAGGAAATCAGAGGTCACGTATTGAATATAGTCATTCATATATCTTTTGCTGGCAGGTAAAAATTCTTCATGTAAGCCCAGCATATCCCCAAAAGGTCGTACCAGTTTCACGCTCAAATCATCATAGAAATCTTTCACTTCATTACAACGACGTTTAAGTTCGTCAAGGTCATTTGCTGATACCCTTACAACATAGGACAGCTTATACATAGATTCCTTGCTTTGGTCTAAATTGGTTTCCAGCTCGTTCACACTTTCCAGAGCTTCCGCCACATTAGAGCTGGTTTCATTATCACTTTGCCATGCGTGGTTATCCAAGTCTTTCAGTTCTTTCTTTTTATTGCGGACAGTAGATAGGGCTTTACGATTCGCTACAATTTCCACATTCATTGACGTATCAATCGGAAAGGTAAATTGCTGTTGCTGGTAGTAGAAGATTTCAGAGGACGGGAAGTCCAGTTCGCCGACAATACTGTTGATGGTAAAGTAAGCTACATAGGCGGTTTCGTCTTCCTGCTGGATTTTCAAATATCGCTGTTTTTCTTCCACCAAACAGCGAGTAGGCTTAATCAAGTCATAGTATTTAATCAGCGTTTCATTATCCAGCTTTTTCTTTGATAGATGGTACTCATACTCTTCATAGGCAGTGCCTGTCTGTCCGTAAAGGTGTTCAATCAGATAGCCGAAGTCGTCCTTATCTAACCTGCGGATTTTGAAACGACGAGAGATTTTATTTTCTAAGAGCTTTTCCATCTTCTGAAAACGCAGGATTTCATCATTACTCATACTAACAAAATCGTCCATCAGCTTATGGTTCACATCATAGACAAAAATCAGACAAAGCATTTTTTTGCTTCAACGGTAAGACTTTTTCATAGAAAAACTCCTGATCGTTGAGAAGCAACTTAAAAGCCGATAAAGAAACGGTAGTTCACTTGATTTTTCGCCAATCATGGATATTAAAGCGTCTGTCTGTTGGTCGATTTTTGTCATAGGCAACCGCTTTGAGCTTGCCAGTGACTTCATTTTTTTGGAACGCTCTTGTGCAGAACGTATGCTGGATTCTGTACTGATTTGTAAAAGCATGAATTTTGCCATCACGATTTTTGTGCGATAAGCTGTCTGAAAGAATCATGCACTTGTATTTTTCTGTTCTGGACTTAGAAATGAGTAATTGTAAGGAACAAGCTCATAGTAAGCATAACATTCCCCGTCTTTATTCCAGACGAGATTGTTTTCAATGTATTTAATTGGATATGCCATAAAATTCACTCCTAACTGCTGTAATGGCTTCTTGTGGCTGGTTTCTGCCAAGCGTTACTTTTTTTCCTGCATAGGTCAGCTTTGGTCGCAGTGCATAAGCAATGACAGACTTCAAAAATCCATAAGGCTTTTTACCATCAAAAGTTTTTGTAGACATAAACCATGTGAAAGCCACAGGAATCCCAAAGTATTTGAGAAATGCTCCCTCTATCATGGAAAGAGGGGGCAAGTTGCCAAGTATCATCACTGCAAAGAGTGACACGACAAACCATGTCATTTGCGTAAAGGTTATGGGAAACGGAAGTCTAAAATCATTGATAGAATACAGTACCTTTTCCACAGACCAGATACTGGTATAGCTTCGTATTTTTTCTTCATGTAATCAATCCTTTCATAAAAAATAGGGGTAGCTGATTGAGCCACCCCGTAAAATAGAAAATCTGCCAGTAGTAATGTACCGACAGATTTAATAGACGATTTCAAAAATCCCATGATTGGTTGAGATAAACGTTCCTGAAAGGTCTAAATCCCGACCATAGGCTTGATAATCAATATAGTTTTGAAGACTAGCTGGTACTTCGCCTAAAAGCACCCGTTTCTTCAATGTAGTAGCGTGCCACGTCATACATATCATCACAATCGGAATGAATGATAATATCCTCTTGATGTTCGCTTAGTTCTTCAATGCTTGAAAAATGAGTGAGCAGAGCAGATAGCTCCGATTGTAATTCTTCGGGTAATTCCGATACCATTTCCCATAGTCGATTGAGTTCGCCAATGGAAGTGTATTCGTCAACCGTAAAGGGTAACTCGTAGTCATGAATGGCGTATTCCTCATATTCATCATTCAAGCCGATTTTCTCTTTGACTTCCTCAAAGTCAATGGGAAAGGTAAACCACGCACCGACCAATTCGCCCTCATTGTATTTTGCCTAAATTCGCAATATAGACTTGCATATCGTCCATATATTCACGTCCTTTCTTTGTAGAGATTCAAAAATCCCTACCGCACTTCGTTTGGTGTACCATTCCTTTGCGGAACATAAGAAAACCACTTATATTCCACAAAAGAACGGTTTTATTTAAGCACCAATAATGCGATTGAATAGCTCTAGTAAAAATGTCTTTTACTCCAGCAGCGTTGAAGACTAAGCCAACCGCAATAATCGCAATAATTAAAAAAAGCCAATCAGTTTGCTAAACTCACGCTTGAAGCCAAGATACAAGCCAATCACAACGATTGCTAAAAAGCACCAGTGATTGAGCGTTTGATAGAAACCAGTTATAAAGGTTTTTGTCCAAAAATTCATAAAAAAATGTTCTCCTCTCTATATTCAATGAATTTGTATTTGAGTTATTTTTTTGGGGTATACACTTTCTGGTATGGATAGAGATTCCATGCCAGATTTTTTTATACAAAAAAGAGGACATTTGCTGTCCCCTCGTTATACAATCAATTCACCACAAAAATCATGAAAGAAGGTTAAACAAATGTCCCATAATGATTCTATCCTAAATATTCTTGGAATTAAAGATAAAAATATTAAAATTATTTCTGTTGAAGAAGCTGAACACAACAACGATTCTGTTAAAGAGTATATAACGCTAATAACAGCTACTCTTTCTTATCCGATTAATCGTTGTCGTAACTGTGGCTTTCCCACAGTTAATAAGGATGGCTTTCGCAAAACTCATGTACGACTGGCAAGTTTAAATGGGAGAAGATATGAACTAGAGCTTCGTAAACAACGCTATAAATGTAAATCATGCCATACTACTTTTGGTGCTATTACTAATTTAACCAAAGAAAATCAAACCTTATCCAGTGATCTCAAAAATCAAATCATGCTTTTAGCTCGTAAAGGCTTATCTGGTCAGCTTATTGCTGAAATGTGTCACTGCTCTCCTAGCAGTGTTCGTCGAACAATCTTAGAGCGCATGGAACCACACTATCGTGTGGCTAAGTTGCCTAAGCATCTATGTTTTGACGAGTTTCGTTCAATTAAGTCTGTGATGTCCTTTATCTGTTGTGACGCTGAAACCCACCAAATTGTCACAAAGTTACAGGATCGTCTATCACCTACCATTGTTGATTATTTTGAAAGTCGTTATTCAAAAGCCGAACGCGAATGCGTTCAATCAGTTGTAATTGATTTAAATGCTCAATATCAAAGTTTTATCTATCGCCTTTTCCCTAATGCCAATATCATTATTGATCGCTTCCACCTTGTACAATTAGCTGGTCGCGCTTTGGACAATTGTCGTATCTCTATCCTAAAGCAACTTGATAAACAGAGCCAAGAATATAAAATTATGAAGTCACATTGGAAGCTATTCCATAAAAAAGCTGAAGATCTTCACCCTGAAGAAGTAGTTTTTCTTCGCGGCGTTAAACAATATATGACTCGCCAAAATGCTGTTGATCTCATTACTAGTAAATTTTCCAAGTTCGCTGAAGTATACCAAACTTACCAAGATATCACGAAAGCCCTAAACGAGCGCAATAGTGAATTACTAGAGTCAACCATCTTAGACTACCAAAAAACCAATACAGAAATGGATACTGCTATTCAAACCCTTCGTCAAAACAGAAAATATGTCTTAAATAGCGCTAAATTTGAATACTCTAATGGTCCTTTAGAAGGCATCAATCGCAAAAATCAAAACCCTAAAACGAACTTGTTATGGTTTTGCCAATCAAAAATTTTTCTTTTTAAGAATCGATTGTATTTTTTCGTAAAAAAATACCCCCTACATTTTCGTAGGAAGTATTTTTAGTCAACCATACCAGTTGACAGATATCCCACTTAGGACATTTTCCTACAAGGGGTCCCGAGCGCTTAGTGGGAATTTGTACCCCTTATCGATACAAATTCCCCGTAGGCGCTAGGGACCTCTTTAGCTTCTTGGAAGCTGTCAGTAGTATATCTAATAATTTATCTCCATTCCCTTTAGTAACGTGTAACTTTCCAAATTTAAAAAAGCGACTCATAGAATTATTTCCTCCCGTTAAATAATAGATAACTATTAAAAATAGACAATACTTGCTCATAAGTAATGGTACTTAAATTGTTTACTTTGGCGTGTTTCATTGCTTGATGAAACTGATTTTTAGTAAACAGTTGACGATATTCTCGATTGACCCATTTTGAAACAAAGTACGTATATAGCTTCCAATATTTATCTGGAACATCTGTGGTATGGCGGGTAAGTTTTATTAAGACACTGTTTACTTTTGGTTTAGGATGAAAGCATTCCGCTGGCAGCTTAAGCAATTGCTGAATCGAGACTTGAGTGTGCAAGAGCAACCCTAGTGTTCGGTGAATATCCAAGGTACGCTTGTAGAATCCTTCTTCAACAATCAGATAGATGTCAGACGCACGGCTTTCAAAAACCACTTTTTTAATAATTTGTGTGCTTAAATGGTAAGGAATATTCCCAACAATTTTTATACCTCTGTTTGTTAGGGAATTGAAACTGTAGAATATCTTGGTGAATTAAAGTGACACGAGTATTCAGTTTTTAATTTTTTTCTGACGATAAGTTGAATAGATGACTGTCTAATTCAATAGACGTTACCTGTTTACTTATTTTTAGCCAGTTTCGTCGTTAAATGCCCTTTACCTGTTCCAATTTCGTAAACGGTATCGGTTTCTTTTTAAATTCAATTGTTTTTATTATTTGGTTGAGTACTTTTTCACTCGTTAAAAAAAGTTTTGAGAATATTTTTATATTTTTTTGTTCATGTAATCTCTCCTGAAGTGATTACATCTATAAACAAATACAGAAGTTAAACGATTTGTTTGTAATTTTAGTTATCTGTTTAAAAAGTCATAAGATTAGTCACTGGTAGGAATTAATCTAACGTATTTATTTATCTGCGTAATCACTGTTTTTAGTCTGTTTCAAAACAGTAGATGTTTTATCTACATTACGCATTTGGAATACCAACATGACGAATCCCTCCTTCTTAATTACAAATTTTTAGCATCTAATTTAACTTCAATTCCTATTATACAAAATTTTAAGATAATGCACAATCAACACACTCTTAAGTTTGCTTCTAAGTCTTATTTCCATAACTTCTTTTACGTTTCCGCCATTCTTTGCTGTTTCGATTTTTATGATATGGTGCAAGTCAGCACGAACACGAACCGTCTTATCTCCCATTATATCCTTTTTTTGTTGTTATCACGTCCTGTTCTTTTACTGACTGTTGCTTCAAAATCTGCTTGTGTCGGTCTGTCAGTTTCGCATGGTCGAGAATGTCTTTTACAACCTGCGTCTGGTTGATTTCATCAAGTTTAATCGCAACCTTTAAGGTCGGGGCAACTTGATGAGATAGCCAGTTCAGCGTCCTTTGGAAGGAGTAAGGCTCTGGTTTTGTGGTTAGTTTTAATCGTTCACGATTGTTCCCAATAAACCAAGCCCATTCTTCATTCAGTTTCCAATCAGAACGAGGTTTGGAATCGTCTTTATCTACAAAACGGATATACCGATTGATAATTTTAAAGGCGGTATGCTCTGGATTGTCATAGACGAGTAAATCACGGACTGCATAATAGGCACGCTCATTTTTCAATCGAATCTCAAAACGGTTTTTTACTTCTGCGTCTTCAATGGGAATATCATTTTTCTTGTACTGCTCGTAGTCCTTTTCATAGATACAGAAATAAACTTCACTTTGTAATGAACCGATATAGAGGGTGTTTCCCATACATTCCTTTTCCTCTTTGCGTACCAGTTCGCCACTGCGATAGCTTTTGAAACTGCGGAAGACGGATATACATTCTTCCTGTCTGCATTTTTCAGTGAGTACAGGGATATTCAAAATCCCTGTCTTATCGTTAATGGCAAGGTCAAGGCGTTTCATCACACCGCCAGCCACCAAAGCGTCCATAAAGAACTCATACCAGCTTCTTTGTTGAGCCAGAAGATAGCTTTCAAATTGCCGACACCCACGACCTTTCAATTCCACCAGAACTCCTTTGTCCAGTTCGTGGGAGCAGAGAACGAATATATCGCCTAAAGCATAATGCTCTGAATAAGAATAGAAACCATAGTCCTCATGAAGAAAATAGGACAGTTTCAGTTGTAAGATGTTTTCGACCACATGCTGTACGTCCGTTGTGGGAAAGCGAATCCTTACATAATCAAAGAGCATTTCAAGGGGAGCGTCGGGATTGAAGCGTTCCAGAGCTTCAAAAAGAGATTGCTGTAAATCCTCTGATGGCTTGACTTTTCCTGTTTCAATATCGCTTAGATACTGCCTTGTAATACCAGTCGCAACCGCTAAACGATTTTGAGATAGTCCATAAGCCAAGCGTTTTTCTTTTAACTGCTGTAACCAAGTTTGTTCATTCAGTAAAAATCCCTCCAATCAAAAAGGCGTATGTCAACTTTTAAAGCCCATTTGACATACGCTGAAATTTTGTAAATCCCTTGTAACCAAAGGATTTTCTAATGTTTTTTTGACTGTTTCCTGTCGATTTGTACCCCCCTGTTAGATACGGGGGGTTAAGTGCTGGCGTGGCTATTGCCACACCAGCCAGCAAGATCAGTCCACACCTGCGACTTCCGCTTCGCACGTCGCCTGCGTGGACTGTCTGCTGTTGGATAACTTTTAATTTCCTCCAAGAAATCATATCCTTTTTGGTACAAGGGGAGTATAAAACTCTGATATGACACTTGTTCCTACATCAACATAGCCACGACCTTTGATTCGCTTTTAAGAAGAAATCCTTTTTGTACGTCACTGCCAAACATCATGCCATAGCCCATTTCAGACATACGACCCTAAAGCCACTCTGAAATTAAACTGATCACGGATTCCGTCGCCTAAATATTTTTGCGTCTGGACGTTGACAAGCCAGTATTAGAAAGAAGCCAGCTTGACGACCCTAACATGACAATCTGTTTCAGCTTATTCATAACTGCGGTGTTTTCTTTTGTTCCCAGCATTTCCATGAAAGCGACGTATTCATCAAAGATTAAGAAGTGTGCCGGGAGACCTAAGTAAGCATAATTTTTTGCCAGTCTTATAGTTCTTCATCTGCTTCATTTCCTCACTACGTTTCATCATTTCTTCATAGAATGTTTCAATGCAAGAAAGCAAGTCTTCTTTTTCTATAGTAGACATTTGCCATCACAGAACCTAAGTCCGCAAGGTCAGCATTTTTTTCGGGTCAAGAATATACAGTTTTGAATCTGTATGAAGCAAGGCTTCAATCAGTGTCAGTATAAAGTAAGTTTTACCGCCACCTGTACCACCAGCAATCAACATATGAGGGAGCTTATCATATTCCCACCATACGTTTTTTTCATTAAGCGAAGTTTACCATCTTTAGCTTCTACTTCATCAATAGAAATACGACTGGCTATGGTGTCATAGAGCAAAAGTATATTCCACATAGGAATCCTTTAACTCTTTATCCGTCAGCTCACAGTACAAGCCACTCTCTAATTTCTTTTTCCAAGTGTAAGAGTTGGTCTTGATATTTTTCCCAGCGTGATTTCCACCCGTATCTGTATCAAGCCATTTTTTTAAGTCGATAATACATTTTTAGGGAAGTAGGTTATCTTTTTCCTTTGTACGACCAGCACTATCTTTAAAAGAAACCCTCTGTTTTGACCTGTTCAGATTCATACCACTTGTTTTTCAAGTATCATCTTTGCCAGTTTTTTTGACGGTGGTAAAGTTGTTTAACCGTATCATAGCGAACCCGTTTGAATACAAACGCTACCAGCAAGCAGATAAGAATTGCGACACTGAAACTGATAATTAAATAGGGAATGTCAATCTTATCTGCTTGTGATAGGTTAAAATCCTGCCAGTTGATCTGCTGGATTGTCTTCACATGAAACAGTCCGACAACCAGCAGGAAAACAGGCAGGAGTGACGCTATCGTAAAATGAAAGACTAAATCTTTACCAGATGGGCGAATCCTTTTTACCACGCTGTTTCATGCGAAAAAGTCTCCTTTCTACCTAGCGACTATTTGTCTTGTGTCGGTTCTTTCTTTGCTTGTGGTTGAGCTTTTGAATGAACTAGAATCCTTTGTCAGCACAATATCGTCTGCCTTGATATACCAGTCAACATCTGCTCCTTGATAGGTGGCAGTAGCAACGGTGTCCGCAATGGGATTGATAAGTTCCACCCGTGCGTTATAATCAAACTCTTTCAAAGGCACGCTGGCAGGAATACTTACTTGAATCATGCGTCCTTGTCCTTTGGATTTTAAGTCATAGGTACGTTCCTTGATTTCATCTGAAACCGACCCGTCTTCATTTTTGGATTCTCACTTCACGACGTAGAGCAGAGAATTTCAATTCTCCAAAAGTCGTGTCTTTATCTAATACAATGCCATTTGCTAATCTCATCATTTTTCCTCTCTTTCTTTATTCTTTTATCATGTCGTCAGCATGTAAAAGGTAATTTGTAAAACCACGAGTGCCGATTTTGTAGCCCTCTGCGGTAATACGTGGATTGACTAACTTCACACGTTCCTCAAAGCCGAAATGTTTTTCGCCAGCTTCAGCAGGAAGCACCACCACAATATCATCTGCTCTTTGAACATCAGAATAGAGATTATAGCTTCTTGATAAGACAGTTAGCCGTCCGTTGATTCTTCGCTGAACGACTTTATCCTCGCCAGCAAATTCTAAATTGCCGAATGTTTTTTCCATGTTGGGAATCACAAATTTAAGTTCCATATTTTTACCTATCCTTTCTTTTTTATTGGCTGAATGAATGTTTGATGGTCTTAAAGAGTGGGGAACGACCTTTTGATTCTTGATTTTTTGTTTTCATAAGTTCACTTCCTTTCAAAATCGGGTAAAAAAATAGACACCTCATTTTTTGAAGTGTCTACCTATTAAATATTCAAATTTTATTGGAAGTATCTTTATATCTTCACTTTTCAAGGATAAATCGTCGTATCAAAGCTCATTCATAAGTAGTAAATTAGTAGTAAATTGAGTGGTTTTTGACCTTGATAAAGTGTGATAAGTCCAGTTTTTTTATGCGGATAACTAGATTTTTTTATGCTATTTTTTAATTTTTAAAAATTATATAATAGCAACAATCAAAAAATTGATTTTTTTGAGATTAAAAATAAAAAAAGGAGGGTAAGCAATGTTGTGGTCAATTATTGCAGGAGGTCTTATTGGTCTCTTGGCAGGTAAAATCACTAAAAAAAGGTAGTTCTATGGGAATCATCGCAAACATCTTTGCTGGTTTAATTGGAGCATCTGTTGGACAATCACTACTTGGTAGCTGGGGGCCCATCCATCGCTGGAATGGCTTTTGATCCCATCTATTGCAGGAGCAGCAATTGTTGTTACTGTAGTATCATTCTTTACAGGTAAAAAAATAATTACTTGTAGAATAAACTATTTTTTTAAATAGATTAGACGGGTAAAAAAATAGTTTTTATGTTAAATCGAAAGGATTGTATATGTCAAAAAAACAAAGAAAAATATTTTTTAATTATTTTTCTGTATTTTTAATCTTGACAATTTTTCCTTCCTGTTTTGATAGATTATCATCAAGTTAGTGATCTAGGTATTCAGCTATTTAGCTGGAGACAGAATCATTTCATTGAATTCTATCTCTCTAGATATATATTCTGGGGGATAGTGGCTCTATCAACTTTAGTTTTGTTATCGATGTTAGTTGTGTTGTTTTATCCTAAACGTTATTTGGAAATTCAACTTGAAACTAAAAACGATACATTAAAATTAAAGAATTCTGCAATCGAAGGTTTTGTTAGAAGTTTGGTGAGTGATCATGGATTGATCAAGAACCCAACTGTTCATGTAAATTTACGAAAAAATAAATGTTTCGTTCATGTAGAAGGTAAAATTCTTCCTTCGGACAACATCGCTGACAGATGCCAAATAATTCAAAAGTGAAATAACTAATGGATTGAAGCAGTTTTTTGGTATTGAGCGTCAAGTAAAACTTGAAGTTGTAGTAAAAGATTACCAGCCTAAACCAAAACCTCAAAACAAAAAGACTGTTAGTCGTGTGAAGTAAGGAAGTAAAAATGGAATGGCTTAAACAATATCGATATCCAATAATCGCAGGTCTCATAGGCGTATTTCTCGCTTGTTTGATTGTCTCCTTTGGCTTCTTCAAAACAATATTTGTATTGATTTTAGGAGCACTGGGAGTTGCAGCTGGATTCTATATCGAAAAAAACTATATAGATAAATAAAAATAAAAATTACTAATTTAATTAAAGGAGTTTCATATGTCAAACGAAAAAAACACAAACACTAACGTAGAAAAGAAAGATGCTACTGTTGTAGCTCACGAAATCAAAGGGGAACTTACTTACGAAGATAAAGTTATCCAAAAAATCATTGGTCTGTCACTAGAAAACGTTTCAGGTCTTTTGGGAATCGACGGTGGTTTCTTCTCAAATCTTAAAGAAAAAATCGTTAACAGCGATGACGTAACAAGTGGTGTTAACGTAGAAGTTGGTAAAACACAAGTTGCAGTTGACTTAAACGTTATTGTTGAGTACCAAAAAAATGTTCCAGCTTTATATTCAGAAATCAGAGAAATCGTATCTTCAGAAGTTGCTAAAATGACTGACTTGGAAGTTGTTGAAATCAACGTAAACGTTGTCGACATCAAAACTAAAGAACAACATGAAGCAGACTCAGTAAGCCTTCAAGATCGCGTATCTGACGTTGCTGAATCAACAGGAGAATTCGCTTCAGAACAATTCGAAAAAGCTAAATCTGGTCTTGGATCTGGTTTCTCAACTGTTCAAGAAAAAGTTAGCGAAGGTGTAGAAGCTGTTAAAGGTGCAGCAACTGGTGTAGTATCTCACGAAAAAACTCGTGTAAACTAAGATAAAATAAATATAACAGGAGAAATTATCATGTCAGTAGAAGAAAAATTAAATCAAGCTAAAGGTTCTATTAAAGAAGGTGTTGGGAAAGCCATCGGTGATGAAAAAATGGAAAAAGAAGGAGCAGCTGAAAAAGTTGTTTCTAAAGTAAAAGAAGTTGCTGAAGATGCCAAAGACGCTGTAGAAGGTGCTGTAGAAGGTATCAAAAACATGTTGAGTGGCGACGATAAATAAGGCTAAAAGTTACTTTATCTTTTTAGTAACATTAGTCAAAAGAGTCTGAGTCAAGATGATTCTCAGAAAACAAAAAGCTAGAGATTTCCAATTGCGGAACTCTAGCTTTTTAATTTCACCTCTTTCTCTTATTATATTTCAGCAGGTTGTTGACCGTGAGTACGAATCCCATGTCAATTCTTACTTTACACTTACCTCTCAGATGACATCTCTTATAACCCAAACAAACCTTTATCTGCCCAAAAACAGATTTCATATCAATCTTACGTTTAGCGAAAATTTGTCTACCCTTGGAAGATAAAAGTGCCCGATATTCTTTAGTTTTTAAACACTGATAACGTTCATTCATATACAGTCCTTTTGAGGGGCTGATTCAGGTTCATCATCGCAGTCAGCATTGATTTCAAGGATTTTTACTTTCTATCTACCCCTTTTTCATGATGTATTTTTCGTACAGGTGCTTTCAACCATTTGAACGATTTCAAATCCTTCTTTTTTTGATAAAGGTGCTGAGCTGCTTTGATTTGCCTCGAAGACATTTAGAGAAATACTATCTATGTCTCCATTTTTCAAAGACCAAACTAACAAATTTCCTTAAAGCCTGGCTACCTAAGCCCTTGCCCCTGTTTCTGGGGATTGATAAAAAATCTCCCGATATGAAGATTCCTGCCTTCTAGCCTGATTTTCTGGATAAGCCCGACAAACTCTTGTCCATCAAAGATAGAAAAAACTTCTTCCAAATCTTGCAAGGCTTGGATAGTCAAGGGAAAAAGGAATCATTGTTCCCCATCCATTGTTCTTGAAAAGATTTTGCCAAGGGAGTTGGACCATTGGCATACGAGCTGAGCATTTTCTGTGCTCACCTTTTTTCTTCAAAAACGAATTGTCATCTTTGACCTCACTATCTTATCTATGTTTCTCCATTATACTACTTCTCCCATTTTTTTACGAATAGATAAGTATGATTGATTTTTTTATTTTTTTCTTGTCGGGAGCATTCTCGCTTCCTTTCTTGGTTTTAGTCATTGACCGTTTTCCAGAGCAATCCATTATCCTACCAGCTAGTCACTGCGATTCCTGTCAGACTCGCTTGCGTCCCTTAGATTTGATTCCGATTCTCTCGCAGGTGCTCAATCGCTTTCGCTGTCGCTACTGCAAGGCTCCTTATCCTATCTGGTATGCCCTCTTTGAACTAGGCTTAGGACTCATCTTTCTGCTTTACTCTTGGGAATTACTTTCCTTGAGTCAAGTCATCCTAATCACTGCTGGGTTTGACCTTGGGCATCTACGACTTTCGCCATCAGGAATATCCCTTACTGGTCTGGATGACTTTCCACCTAATCCTAATGGCCTGCTCTGGCTGGAATCTAGTCATGGTCTTCTTCCTTGCTCTTGGAATTTTGGCTCATTTTATCGATATCCGCATGGGTGCAGGGGATTTTCTCTTTTTAGCTTCTTGTGCTCTCGTCTTTAGCGCAACCGAATTACTCATCTTGATTCAGTTTGCTTCTGCGATAGGGAATTCTAGCCTTTCTCCTGCAAAAGAAAAAGGAAAGACTTCCTTTCGTGCCTTTCCTCTTACTCGCTGCTTGTGTGATTATTTTTGGTAAGCTACTGCTTGTTTGATAAAGTCCTCAATCGGCTCTCCTTGATGGAGAGCTTTTACGATTTTTGAACCGACGATAACGCCATCTGATACCGCATTGAAGCGTTCTACATCAGCTTGACTAGATACGCCAAAACCTGTCAAGACTGGGATATCGGCCACTTGATGCAATTGTGCCAAGTGCTTGTCCAAAGTCTGCGCGGTAATTGCCTGATTTCCCTGTCACCCCATTGATGGCAACGGCATAGACAAATCCTTCTGCCCCTTCAATCAACTCTTTCTGGCGCTCAATTCCTGTGGTCAAGCTTACTAAAGGAATCAAAGCAATGTCTGTATCTGCCAAAAATGGTTCTACAAAGTTGGCATGCTCATGAGGCAGGTCTGGAATAATCAAGCCCTTAACCGCTGTATCTGCCAAATCTTTGACAAACTTCTCAACACCGTACTGAAAGAGGGGGTTGAAGTAGGTCATAATGACCAGTGGAATCTCTGTTTCAATGGTTTTCAAGGTTTCAACCAAAGCCTGTGTAGAGGTCCCGTGGGCTAAACTGCGCAAGCCAGCTTCTTCGATAACAGGTCCATCTGCAACAGGGTCTGAAAAGGGAATGCCCACTTCAATGGCAGAGACACCCAAATCTTCTAAAAAGTGGATTGTTTCAGCGAGTCCATCCAAACCTTTTGCGTGGTCACCAGCCATGATATAGGGAACAAAAATTCCTTTTCCAGCTGCTTTTATAGCCTTTAATTTTTCTGTTAGTGTCTTAGGCATGAGCTTCTCCCTTCTTTGCTGCATCTGCTTCCAAGCGGTCTTTGACTTGAACCACATCCTTGTCCCCACGACCTGATAGACAGACAATCATGGACTTGTCTGGACCGAGTTCTTTGGCCAATTTCACCGCAAAAGCAATAGCGTGGCTAGATTCCAAGGCTGGGATAATCCCTTCCACACGAGACAAGAGTTGGAATCCTTCCAAGGCTTCTTCGTCTGTCACAGGGACATAGCTGGCACGTTTGATATCGTGGTAGTGAGAATGTTCTGGACCGATACCAGGATAGTCCAAACCTGCTGAGATAGAGAAGGCTTCAAGAATTTGACCATGAGCATCTTGGAGCACATCCATGAGAGAACCATGAAGGACACCCGGACGACCCCTTGGTCAAGGTAGCTGCGTGGTGCTCCGTATCCACACCAAGTCCAGCTGCTTCAGCCCCATACATAGCTACTGACTCATCTTCTACAAAGGGATGGAAGAGCCCGATGGCATTCGACCCACCACCAACACAGGCTACTAGGGCATCTGGCAAATCTTGACCTGTCAAGTCACGGTACTGTTGTTTAGCTTCTCTACCGATGACACTTTGGAAGTCACGAACGATTTCTGGGAATAGGATGAGGCCCCAAGGCAGAACCAAGGATATAGTGGGTATCATCGATATTAGCTACCCATGAACGAAGGGCTGCATTGACCGCATCCTTGAGCACGCGCGAACCATCTGTCACTGCCTCAACCTTGGCTCCCAAAAGCTCCATACGGAACACATTGAGGGCTTGGCGTTTGACATCTTCCTCACCCATGTAGATAGTACATTCCATGTTAAAGAGGGCTGCAGCAGTTGCAGTTGCCACACCGTGCTGACCAGCACCTGTTTCAGCGATAATTTTTCTTTTTTTACCCATGCGTTTAGCAAGCAAAGAACTTGTCCCAAGGCATTGTTAATCTTGTGGGCCCCTGTATGGTTAAGGTCTTCACGTTTGAGATAAATCTTGGCTCCGCCGATATGCTGGGTCAAGTTTTTTGCGTAGTAAAGGGGAGTTTCACGTCCTACGTACTGGCGCAAAAGTTGATTTAATTCCTCTTGGAGACTTGGGTCTGCCTGACTTTCACGGTAGGCCTTCTCCAACTCCAAAACTGCTGTCATCAATGTTTCTGGGACAAAACGTCCACCGAATTTTTCCGTAAAATCCATCTTTATTTGGTTCTTGATATGCCATTCTTTACCCTCTCTATAAATCTTCTAATCTTTTTCATGATCTTTTTTTGTCCATCTGTCTCCACTCCGCTCGATACATCTACTGCATAGGGAGTAAAAGTGTTGAATTGCTTTTACTACATTGTCTTCATTAAGCCCACCTGCGATAAAGAAAGGGCTGAGTTAATCCAGTCGTATCCAGTTGAGCCCCAATCAAAGGTCTGGCCACTCCCAGCCACAGGGAGCATCAAAGAGTAGATAGTCTGCCTGAGAATGGGCACATGACCCATCTCCATCCACCTGCACAGCCTGAATGCTGGCACAAGGCAAATTCTCAAACAAATCATCTGCCACCTGACCGTGAACTTGAACCAAGTCCAAGCCAACTTTGTCAATCGCTTCTAGCAGTTCTGCCCGACTTGGTGAAACAAATACACCAACCTTTTTGACATCTGCAGGAATAAGCTTTGCCAGCTCAGCAGCCTGATCCAAAGTCACCTGTCTTTTACTAGGTGCAAAGACAAAACCGATGTAGTCTGCTCCTGCTGATACGGCTGTTTCCACCGCTTCTTTGGTCGATAATCCGCAAATTTTAACCTTTGTCAATCTGCAACTCCTTGATTCTCTGGGCTACATCTTCTGCCTGCATGAGAGCTGTCCCTACTAAAATTCCGTTAAAGTATGGCGCTACTCGTTCCGCATCCTGCCCTGTGAAAATAGCAGATTCAGAAATGTACAAGCAATCATCTTTGAAATGTTTAGCCAAATCTACACTGGTCTGCAAGTCAACTTCAAAGGTGGTCAAGATTGCGGTTATTGACTCCGATAATCTGAGCACCAAGTCTGTGAGCCTACCTCTAGTTCAGCTAGATTGTGGGTTTCCACCAAGACTTCCAGACCAAGCTCTGTCGCGTAGTCATAGAGTTCCTTGAGACGTTCTTCTGACAAGGCAGCCACAATGAGCAAGATGACTGTCGCACCTGCATTGCGAGCACGGATGATTTGCTTTTCATCGATGATAAAGTCCTTGTTGAGCGTCGGAATCTGTACCTGACTGGAAATCTCCCGCAGATAATCCAAATGCCCTTTAAAGAAAACCTCATCTGTCAGAACAGAAATCATCACTGCTCCGTTCGCTTCATAAGTCTGGGCCTGTTGCACAATATCCACATCTGAGATTGATATCTCCCAGACTAGGGCTAGCCTTCTTGACTTCTGCGATTACCTGTAAAGCGGTCTTGGTGTTGTTTTAGATAGTCAGCCAAGCGATAGGTCTGGCGCAGGGGCTGGATTTCCTCCAGCTCCATCTGCTCGACCTCACGCGCCTTCTGCTCCAAAATTCGTGCTAAAAATTCCTGACTCATTTTTGGTACTCCTGTAACAGTCTGAGTTTTTCAAGGGCCTTGCCACTAGCAATCACTTGACGGGCCAAAGGCAACTCCATCCTTAATACTAGCCACCTTACCATTAGCATAGAAACCAAGACCAGCATTTAAAACTGTCGTTTCCAAGAATGGACTTGGTTCGTTTTTCAGAACGCTGAGCAAAATTTCTGCATTTTCCTGAGCATTGCCTCCACGAATATCTTCGATAGCGTAGCGTTCCATCCCTAAATCCTCTGGAGTAAAGCTTGACAAGGTGATTTCGCCATTTTCAAGAAGTGCAATCTTGGTTGTTCCATTCAAACCAGCTTCATCCAGCCCTTCTGGTCCAGCAACTACAACAGCACGTTTGCGGCCCATATTTTTCAAAACCTGAGCTGTACTTTCTAGCAGTTCTGGACGACTAATTCCAGAAGCTGTGTTTCCAAAGCCATTGGGATGAATCAGTGGGACCAGTCAAGTTCATAATCGTTGGAATTCCCAATTCCAAACGAGCTGGCATGATGTATTTCATAGCTGGGTGCATATTTTTTTAGCAAAAGAAAGACGATTCCAGTTTTATCAAAAGACCTTACCTAGTTCAGCTGGTTTTGAGGTCTGAGGTTGATGCCCTAAAGGCTTCGAGGACATCTGCAGAACCAGATTTAGAAGAAATCGAGCGGTTACCGTGTTTTGCCATATGAACACCGCCACCAGCCAAGACAAAAGGCTGCAGTTGTGGAAATATTAAAACTGAAAGACTTGTCCCCACCTGTACCACAGTTGTCCATGGCATCATGAATTTCAGTTGGAATGTGTTGGGCATGGCCTCTCATGACTTGGGCAATGGCTGTGCGTTCTTCAGGTGTTTCCCCCTTCATCTTAAGAGCTAAGAGGAAAGAAGCAATCTGCGCCTCCGTTACACGCCCAGTTACGATACGCTCAATGACATCCGTCATTTCCACACCTGATAAATTTTCAAATTTTTGCTAGTTTTTTTCAATAATATCTTTCATCCTAGTTTCCTCACTTTACAACCTTCTCGATAAAATTCCGAATAGAAGACAAGCCATCTGGCGTTCCGATACTCTCTGGATGGTACTGGAAGCCATAAATCGGTAGGTTTTTATGTTGAATCCCCATGATGGCTTGGTCATCAGTTGAACGAGCTGTCACTTCAAAGTCTTCTGGCATTTCTTCAATCTAAAATACTGTGGTAACGCATGACCGCACGGCCATCCTCAATGCCTTGATACAAAACAGATGGCGCTTCAAAGCTGATATTGCTCTGTTTCCCATGCATGACTTTTGGAGCCAAACCTAACTTACCACCAAAGACTTCTGCGATAGCTTGGTGGCCCAAACAAATTCCAAGAATCGGCTTCTTGCCAGCAAAATCACGAATCATGTCTTCCATCTTTCCAGCATCAACTGGCCAACCAGGACCAGGAGAAAAGACCAGACCATCTGCTTTTTCAGCTTCTTCATACAGCTTGGGATCATCATTTCTCAAGACCTGTACTTCTGCAAAATTCCCAATGTATTGGGCCAAGTTATAGGTAAAAGAATCATAGTTGTCAATCAATAAAAATCATGGTCTTAGTTCTCCAATTCTAGTCATAGATTTTTGCTTTGTTAATGGTCTCTTGGTATTCGTTTTTTGGGCGATAGAGTCGTAGACAATCCCTGCCCCAGCCTGCACATAGGCTGTTTGATTTTTGAGAATCATAGTTCGGATGGCAATGGCCAAATCCATATCACCCGTCGCAGACAAGTAGCCGATTGCTCCTGCGTATACGCCCCGTTTTTTTCTGCTTTCCAGTTCATAGATACGTCTCATTGCCCGAATCTTTTGGTGCTCCAGAAACTGTTCCAGCTGGAAGTGTTGATTTCAAAGGCATCCATGGCAGTGAGTTCTGGAAGCAAACGCCCCTTGACCACACTGGTCAAATGCATGACATAGCGGAAGAGCTCCACTTCCATATACTTGGTGACTTGGACACTAGCCGTTTCAGAGATGCGACCAATATCATTACGACCCAAGTCTACTAACATTCGATGCTCTGCTGTTTCCTTCTCATCAGAGAGCAGGTCTGTCATAAAAGCCTTGTCTTCTTCATCCGTAGCTCCTCTTGGTCGTGTCCCTGCAATCGGATTGGTTGTCACGATGTCATTTTTGACAGAAACCAAACTTTCTGGACTAGCTCCGATGATTTGATAATCCCCAAAATCATAGAAATAGAGGTAATTAGATGGATTAGTCACACGGAGATTTCTGTAGAAGTCAAATGGATTTCCAGTAACTTCTGCTGAGAAGCGCTGACTGAGCACACATTGAAACATATCCCCGTTACGAATCAAGTCACGAGCGGTTTCTACCATTTCCTCAAACTTCTGAGGAGCGATATGGGGTTTGAAGTCAAGTGGTGATAAATCCAAGTCTTCAAATTCATTTTGGAGCAGGAATGCGTAATTCCTCAAGCACTTGGTTCAAGGCTTCTTCCAAGTCTTCTTGACTACGCTCACTATAGAGAGCATCCTCGATGACATGGATTTTTCTCCTTCTTGTGGTCAAAGACCATGTAACTCTCATAGACAAAGAAATGCATGTCTGGCGTTCCAATTGTATCTTCAGGAATTTGACCAATTTCTTCATAAAAGCGAAATCATATCGTAGCCAACAAAACCAATTGCCCCACCACCAAAAGGTAGGTCTGAATGGTGCTGGCTCTTATGAGTCACTTCATAAAGGAAATCCAAGGGATCCCGATCAATCACTTTCCCATTTTGATAGAGGATTCCATTTTCAAACTTAATCTCAAAAAAACAGGATTATAGGCTAAGATAGAAAAAAAACGAGCTGTTTCCTTGTCTCTCGGAATACTCTCTAAGATCACCTTGTGTTGCCCCTTTAAGCGCATATAAGCCAAGATTGGTGATAAGACATCTCCATGAATGATTCGTTCCATTGTAATTTCCCTTTCAGTTCTACTTCTAGTCCGTGGCGACTGTATGAAAAATCCCCACGCAAAATAACTTGCGTGAGGACGAAATTCGCGGTGCCACCTCAATTATAAGATTTCTCCTATCTCTCATTCCTGTCTTAGAAATTTCCTGTAACAGGCTGTGCGATAAAGGGCACTCCCTTGAGAATTATGTTTTTTTCTCTTGTTTCAAATGGACCCAACCTTACAGCTTTCTCTGCTTGTTTCCAGCAACCACAAGCTCTCTGTGAGAGAAAAGACTGTAATTTTTCCATCTATTATTTCTTAGCTTCTAGGTAGTCCGCAATCGCAGCTACGTCCTTGTCTCCACGACCAGAGACATTGATGATGATAATGTCGTCTTTACTTAGTTTCGGTGCACGTTTAACTGCTTCTGCGATAGCATGCGAACTTTCAATCGCTGGGATAATTCCTTCAGTCTTGCTGAGAAGGAGGAGAGCCTGAACAGCTTCTTCATCCGTCGCAGCCACATATTCCACGCGACCTGAATCTTTAAAGTAGGCGTGTTCTGGGCCAACCCCTGGATAGTCCAATCCAGCTGAGATAGAGTAAACTGGAGCTAGCTCTCCATCTTCCTTAAAGACTGCATAAGTCTTCATGCCGTCGACAATTCCGATACTACCTTTTGTCATAGTAGCTGCGTGCTTGTCTGTATCAAGTCCGTGACCAGCAGCTTCAACCCCAACCAATTTAACTTCTTCATCAGCCACATACTGAGAAAAAGCACCGATGGCATTGGAACCACCACCTACACAAGCAATAACGTAGTCTGGTAAGCGTCCTTCTTTTTCTAAGATTTGACGGCGAGATTCTTCACTGATGACCTTTTGGAACTCATGAACAATGGTTGGATATGGGTGAGGTCCCACAGCAGATCCCAGAACATAGAAGGCTTCCAAGTCATTCATCCATGCTCCAAAGGCTGCATCAACAGCATCTTTGAGGGTACGAGTCCCTGTTTCAACTGCGTGAACAGTTGCTCCCATCATCTCCATACGGAAAACATTGAGACGTTGACGTTCCACATCCTCTGCTCCCATGTAGACATCACAGGCCATACCAAACTTGGCTGCAGCCGCTGCTGTCGCAACACCGTGCTGACCAGCTCCTGTTTCTGCGATTACTCGTTTTTTGCCCATGCGTTTAGCCAAAAGAATTTGTCCTAAAACGTTGTTGAGTTTGTGAGAACCAAGGTGGTTAAGATCTTCACGTTTGAGATAAATCTTAGCACCACCTAGGTGCTCTGTCAAACTTTCTGCAAAATAGAGCGGTGTTTCGCGACCTGAATAATCCTTCAAGTAATGGCGAAATTCTGCCAAAAATTCTGGATCATCCTTGTACTTGTCAAATGTCACTTCCAACTCATCCAACAAAGCCTGAATCGGCTCCGGTACAAAACTACCACCAAATTGTCCAAAATAACCTTTAGTTGTCATAAAAATTTTCCTCTTTCAGTATTGATTTCAAGATATGAAAAAAGCCCACACACAGAATATACTTCCATGTGAGGGCGTTGGTAACGCGGTGCCACCTCAATTATAAAGGGACTATCCCTTTACATCTCTGCCTTGTCTAACAACAAGTTGCACTGTAAGGTGTGCGCACCGAATTTTCATTGTTTCAAATTCATTTTTAAAATCAGCCCACTTTCACTACTTCCAACCACCTGTTCACAATCACCACAGGCTCCCTGAAGATCAAAAAAATAGTTACTTTTTCTGATTTGTTGAACTTATTTTTAATACTTTGTTTTTCTTTGTCAAGACTTTTTTTACAATTTTTTTGAAAGATGTGTGATTCAGAATGTGATAATGTCTTTAGTAAATCGAACGTGAAAATGTCCCACTTGTTAGAAATTGGATCCAACTCAATAGAAACTGAATGGATGCTAAACAGAACTTACTTTTAGAACACTCCATCTTTTTCCATTAGGATTTTTCAAGAATTAAACAATACTAGAAACTCTGTCTCCTAACAAGTTTAGTAGAAACTTCAACAGATGTGACACTTTCCCCCTTTATAATTGCTAATACCCCTTCAATCATTTCTTGAGCTAATTTAACATAATTAGGAGAAATTGTAGATAAAGCTGGAGTATAATATTGAGAAATTGGAATATTGTCAAATCCGATTATTGAAATATCATCAGGAATGGTAATTTCCTTCTCATAGCAAGAACGAATCAATCCCTGTACTTTTTCATCACCGGATACAAAAATCAAATCAGGATAATTTTGATTAGATAGATGTCTTGTAGCATATGAATAAACCGAATCTATTGTAGTTAGACCATATACTACTTTCAAATCCATTTCATAGTTATTATCATTTAAAAAAGCACGAACCCCTCTCTCTCGATCAATATTAACAAGGGATTCTCCTCCCATAAGTAACCACATACTATTAATGTTTTCTTTTTGATACTAATTTCATCATGTCATAAGTGGCTTGAAAATTGTTGTTAGAAACATACACAACATTAGGTGTTCTAGATTCTCCAAAAAAACTATGAATGGCATTTTATTCTTTTTTGTAAAGTAATTAATCCGAATATCTTCTTTACTTTCATAAAATACTATTACACCATCTATCAAAGCTTCCTGTACTCGAGATTATTGAATTACTAATTGTATCTTCTTCACTAAAATATTCAACAATAGCGTTAACACCATACTCTTTACAAGTTTGTAAAAACTTTATCTAATAAAGTTTGAAACCAAATTAAAGGAAAAGAGTCGATCTTTTTTACAGAAATCAATATATTTATAGCTTCTTTTCTTTAGTTAAATTTCTTGCATATGCATTTTGGAATATACGACAACTCCTCTATAACTTTTTTTGAATCGCTTGATAAGTTTCTTCTTTAACATTTACTCCACCATTAATAACTCGTGAAACTGTTTTTGGAGAAAAAAACCTGATAAACGTGCAATATCATAAATAGTTACCTTTTTTTCCCATTTATATTTTTTTCATTTCAGTCCTCCATTACGAACATTCTAATATTACTATACAATATTTAAATTTTTTTAACAAGAGAAATTTTAGTAAATTATTTAAGATCTACAAATCTCACAAAAATTAATTTTACAAATATTCTTCCCCTTCAAAAAAAGTTTTAAATTGCAATTTCACACCTTTATTTTTTTAAGAATGTTTCCAAACTTCACGACAAATAAATTCATATGAGAAAAAAAACTACCATAAAATTCTAGATTAACTTTTTCAGTAAAAATTGTTGGATTTATAAAAAAATATAATAGCCTGTCAATGTAACATTCTAACATAGACTTAATTTTTTCTTTAAAAATAACATTTGTTATCAACTCATCAGGAGGTAAATGAAAGGGAAACACCATTTCACAAATATCATAAAAAGAAATAAATTTGTATACTTGTATCAAACAATTATTATCAAAATATTCTATTTTTACCTAAATCAAAAATAGATTTTTATAAATCTTTCATAAAAAAACCTCTGAGCAAAAAAAATCTACTCAAAAAAATTAGATGATTAAAACATCTAAAAAAAAACAAAAAGGACAAAAAAACATCTGTCCCTTTGTTTACTAAATTTCAGCTAATTTCTTCGACATAAATAACACCTACAATATTAGCAATTTCTTCCATCAAACGAAGATGTTCAAATCTTCCTGATAGTTCTAGAGTAATAAATGATGCTATTTTTTTTTCTGGAACATCAAAATATTCAATTCTTTCTGAATTAACATCTCCAAATGCAGTTCTAGAATCAGTCATTCTAATGCCATTCTCAGCACAGTATACTAGTACCCGATTATATGCCTCTGTAGATCTAACAACGATATACAATTCGATTATCTTTGAACGACTTTGAAGATATTTTTTTAAAGGTTGGAACATAGTTATAACACTCCAAACAGACATTGCTCCTAGTACGGCTCCTTCATAAAAACCAACACCTATAGCTAGACCGATTCCAGCTGAAGCCCATATTCCGGCTGCAGTTGTTAAACCAGTTATTTTCTTTTTATCTGTAATAAGTATTGTTCCAGCCCCAAGAAAACCAACACCTGATATAACTTGCGCACCTAAGCGTGTAGGATCTCCTGTACCAAATTTATAAGATACATACTCATTAGTCATCATAATTAAACATGCAGCCAGACAAACAATACTATGTGTACGAATACCTGCTGGTTGAGATTTACTTCCTCTCTCTAAACCAATTACTCCACCAATAACTAATGAAAGTACAATTCTTAATACAATTTCGATATATGATAGTCCTAAGCTTGTTGCTTGCATTATTATTTCCTTTTTCTACTAGCTGGTCTCTGAGTAAAGTATAATACAGAACCAGAAATTATCATTAATACAATAGTATAAACGAATACAAGTGCTTGAGCATTTGAAGTTGCTGTTTCATCACCTGCTGAACGAATAGTTATACCCAGCGGTTGAGCTAATGGATGGTAAAGAAATACAGATAAGTCGAAGTCAGTTAATAAAGAGTTAAAGTTTAAAGCAATAACAGAGAGAACAACCGGTAAAATAAATGGAATGATAACCTTCATCATAGTATAAAAAGGTGAAGCACCCATACTTCTTGCTGCATCTTCCATCTCATCATCAACACTAAATAAAATAGCACGTACCATTCTATAAGAAAATGGGATTTTTACAACTATATATGCAATAAGTAGAATTACCAAACTACCTACCAAAAATCTGATTCAAGACAAGAAATTGTGGCTGATTAAAAAGTAAATAATAAACTTACTGCTAAAAAGTGTGCTTGGTAGTAACCAAGGAAGTAGAGCACCATATTCAAATAAGAAATCAAAAGCGAGATTTATGTTTTTCTGACAACACGAGCAAATACAACTGCGAGAATTGTTGCTGTTGTCGCAGCGATAATAGAATAAATAAAGCTGACCAAGAATGGAGAGAATGCCGCACTATTACTAAAGAATAAGCGATAATTTTTCTAAAAGTAAAGTTTGATAATGTTAAGTTACCTGTTTGAATTGCAACTGGATCTGTAAATGAGTATAATACTATAAAAAAATTAGTGGAAGCATGAAAAACTGTGAACAATCCATATGCTACAATGTGAGCAATGATATTCCAAGGCTTAGACGCAATTTTTTTGTTTTTTTAAGAGGCGCTTTAGTCTTAGAGATAGAAATATAATTTCCACCTTTTTTTCTATCTTATTCATGATAGTAAGCAAAATTGTAGTTGCAATACCTAAAATAATTGCAAGTAGGGCAGCTAAATCACGAGAATTCCCCATCCCTGCAAATGTAATAATCATTGGATTTATAGTTTGAAATTCTTTACCACCAACAATCATGGGTGCTGCTACTGCAGATAAACCACTAAGAAAAACCATAATAGTAAGTGCAAATAGAGTTGGAATTAAGGTTGGTAACACTACTTTTTCGGAAAAACAGTAAATGGTTTTGCTCCCATATTTCGAGCAGCCTCAATAGTGTGATAGTCAACGCTTCGAATTGTATTTGTTAAAAACAATGTATGATTAGCAGTTCCTGAAAATGTCATAATGAATAAGACTGCACCATACCCAATAAACCAGTTAGGGTCTAAAGAAGGGATAATATTTTGTAAAAATTTTGTAATCAATCCATAAGGACCATAGACAAATTTATATCCAGTCGCTAAAACCACTCCTCCATAAATTAAAGAGGTCATATAACCTAATTTTAAAATTTTAGCACCTTTAATATCAAAGTACTCTGTAAATAGAACACAAAGAATACCTACGACATTAACTGTAATAATGAGTGAAAATGCTAACTTAAAACTGTTCATAATACTCTGAAGTGCCCTCTGAGATTTTAGAACACGATGTACAGCATCAAGGGAAAATTCTCCTCCTTTTACAAATACATTCACTACTAGATCAAAGTTTGGATAAATAATAAATGTTACTAAGAACCAGATTAACCCTAAACGAATAAGCCAATCTTTTAAATTTAATTTATGACGCATACTGCACCTCCTTAAAATTGCAGAACGTCTGATGGTGTGATAAATAAGTCCACACTTTCTCCGACAGATCTAATAGCAGCCTGACTATCAATACTTGTTACATTAAGAATCTGACTTTCAGAAACTTTTATTGTATAGTGAATTGTAACTCCAGAAAACTCAACATCAATAATTGTCCCTTTTAGAATGAAATCTTGTTCAGTTTCACGATTGAATCGAACTTTCTCTAATCAGAATGTATCCTTTTTTTATCTTCTAAGAAAACGCTTGCATTTTTTTCAGTAATACTTCGTGGACTGTTTCATCGGTCAAAACATTAATATCTCCAATAAAATCACATACAAATTCAGTTTGAGAATTATGATAAATTTCTACTGGTGTACCGACCTGTTCGATGTATCCATTGTTAAAGACTGCAATTCTATCAGATAAAGTCAAGGCTTCCTCTTGATCATGAGTAACATATAAAGTAGTAATACCTAACTCTTTTTTTGAAGTCTTTTTCAACTCTTTTCTCAAATCTACACGTAATTTTTGCGTCAAGGTTTGACAATGGTTCATCTAGACAAAAGAATTTTTAGGTTCAAGAACCAGAGCACGAGCCAATGCTACCCTTTGTTGTTGACCCCCAGATAATTCTGATACATTACGCTGTAACTGTTGATCAGAGATCTTAATTTTTTTGCTGCTACTGCTGATACTTTAGCTTTTAATAACATCTGGAGCTACCTTCTTAACTTTTAAACCAAATGCAATATTATCAAAAACAGTCATAGTTGGAAATAGCGCATAAGATTGAAATACAATACCAATTCCACGCTTTTCAGGTTCCAAATGAGTGACATCTGTTCCATTAACTTCAATACTTCCTGATGATGGATCTAGAAAACCTACCAATGCTCTCAAAGTAGTTGATTTACCACATCCTGAAGGCCCAAGAAATGTAAAAATTCCCCTTCATGTATATCTAAATTCAGATTATCAATTGCAACAAAATCACCATATTTAATTTGAATATTATCAAATTTAATCATCTCACTAACTCCCTCTATTACTAAACCAAAAGCCTCTCTTTATTTCTTCCATAAATTTAGAAATAATAGAGAGACTTGGACATAAAAATTAACTCTTATTTCTTATTGTACGTATTCTAATTCAGCTTTTTCTACCCATTCATCCAAATGCTTTCCAACAGCTTCCCAGTCAATATTTTGTGGTTTCACTTGATCAACAAATTTCTTAGTATCTTCTGGTAGATCTTTGAGGGCATCTTTATTTGCAGGAATAGATCCAAAGTTCTTACTATATTCTACTTGAATTTCTGATTGACCAAACCAATCAATAAATTCTTTAGCTAACGCTTGTTTTTTACTAGTGCTTAAAACCATAGTTTGTTCAGTTACAAATGGTACACCAATCTCAGGAGTCATAACTTTGAAAACAACATTTTGTTCTTTTTGTCCAACTAATGCACCAGAACCCCACATCATTCCATATTGTATTGGATCTTCTTTGTCTAACATCTTAACAATTGAACTTTCTCCCTTTTGAAGAGTGTATGCATTTTTCAAATATTCTTTTGCTACTTCCCAACCTTTTTCGGAAACACCTAATTCACCTTTATCATCAAGGTATCGAACTAAGATACTTGCTAGAATTGCCCGTCCTGTACCACCTTGAAGACCAGAAATTGAATATTTACCTTTATACTTACTACCTAATTCAGTCCAATCTTTAGGCATTTCTTTTACATCAGGCGCCCCAATTAAAACTAATGGTTGAACAATCACAGGATTATAATAATTATCTTTATCTGATAAAGATTGATCAATTTTATCTAACCATTTAGGCTTGTACTGTACTAGTAATTTTTGATCTCTAATTTTATTTGAATCAACAGCACCAATTCCAAATACCATATCTGCAACTGCATTATTCTTCTCAGCAATAACACGGTCTGCTAATTGAGCGCCAGGGATATCAACCATTTTTGATATTAAAACCAGCTTCTTTTTGCTTTAGCAGTTAACCAATCACCACGACCATTTTGAGACTGAGTTCGAATAGATTACTAATTCTTGACTTTTTATCAGCTTTTTTCTTCAGATGAAGAAGCAGTCGTAGAATTTGAACCTCCAGAGCAAGCAGCAAGTGTAGTAAGAGCAACTCCCGTTGCAAGTACAGTAGACCAAACTTTCATTTTTTTCATGATAAGTTCTCCTTTTTTATTATTTTATTTAAATTTTTCGTGATATGGAACAAATTGTCTCATATCTTCAAATACAGTATAGTCAATACGGTTTACAGTAATAGTTGGAATCTTCTCTAATAAAATTTCAGTTAATTCTGCTCTGACTTTAGTAAACTCTTCTTCCTCCTCTTCGGTTAGAGGAATCCGAAGATACCCAATTGAAATATGGAATTGATATCTATCATGATTAGGGAAACGAACACCTGCTTTTTTTCTGAGACATAAGTACGAATTTCTTCTAATCTCTTTGCAGAAGCTTCATCTGCAGGTTCAACTAGTATGTTTTGTTTTTCCCATTTCAGTTACACGCATATGAATTTCTTCATCCAACAATGGAAAAAAATTTCAAGTTGTTTAGCAAAAGTAATCATGTATTTTCCTGTAAAGGTGTATCTAGAGGAAGATTACTGCTCCAAAACTCCGTTTCACGATTTTTCATGGCACAACAATTCAATTACAGTCATGTGAATAGAATTCCTTGGAGTTAAAAGTAAACTTATCGATAAATGGTAATTCTCTATAACGTGATTGAATAATATCAACAACTTCCATCAAATCTTGTTTAGTATAAAGATTTTGCTACAACTGTATTTCCCTAGGGAAAATGATTAAATTCTCCCATTCTCTTTGAACTTAATTTTTTTGTTAAGTTTTTTTCATATAAAGACCCTTCTTTTTTTATATTTGACATCGGTGTCATCATGTTTACATTATACAATGAAACCGTTTCCTTTGTCAAGCGCTTTCAAAAATTTTTTTAAAAAAATTTATCTTTCATTAAATATGAATTTCATTAAAAGGTTAAGTAATTTTTTCAAAATACAGCACTCATATAGACAGTATCATCAATTATAGCCATTGGGATTTTTTTGATTGCCAATTCCATGTATCTCTACACATGTCTTCAATCGATTTTGTTGTCCTCCAATTTAATTCCTTATATGCTTTGTCTGCATTTGCATAACAAGTTGCAACGTCTCCTGAACGTCTTGGAACTATTTTATAAGGAATAGGGACCTTATTAACACTTTCAAATGTATTTACAAGTTGTAATACACTAGTGCCTTCTCCCGAGCCTAGGTTATAGATATAAACATCTGTTTTTTCAGATACTTTTTCTAAAGCTTTTATATGTCCTATTGCTAAATCTACTACATGGATATAATCACGCACACCAGTACCATCAAGCGTATCATAATCATTTCCGAACACACTTAGCTCTGACAGCTTGCCTACCGCTACTTGTGCAATATAAGGCATCAAGTTGTTAGGAATTCCTGAGGGATCTTCCCCAATCAAACCAGACTCATGAGCACCAATTGGATTGAAATAACGAAGCAACGCAATACTCCATTCTGAATCTGCCACATGAACATCTTTTAAAATTTGTTCAAGCATCACTTTCGTATACCCATAAGGATTTGTCGCACTTGTTTCCATCGTCTCAATTAGGGGTGACTGATTGTTAATTCCATATACAGTCGCACTTGAAGAAAAGACAATCTTTTTAACATTAAATTCTGACATCACTTCAACAAGTGCTAATGTACTCATAATATTATTTTTGTAGTACATCACAGGCTTTTGCACGGATTCTCCGACAGCTTTATAACCTGCAAAATGAATTGCAGCATCAATCGATTCTTGTTCAAATACCTTTCTCAATGCTTGTTTATCACAAACATCTAATTCGTAAAACACGGGACGTATTCCTGTAATTGCTTCAATACGATCTAATACTAAAGATGCTAGAGTTTGAAAGGTTGTCGACAATGACGACTTCCTTTACCTAAATTTAGTAATTCTACTACGGTATGGCTACCAATATAACCAGCTCCGCCTGTTACCAATATTGCCATTTTGACTTTCCTCCTAATTAATTCCAACCGACTTTAACAAATCTCATAAACGCTTCATGTCCGGTCTGTGTATTCTTATAAACACCTGCATCTTCGAGAACTCTCGCAAATACTTGTCCCTACTTCATGTTGAACTACGCTATGAACCTCCTCCTTTATTAAGTGCAGGATATTTTTTTCTTTCAATTGGTCGGCCCATTCTAAATGATAATCCGCAATTGCGTTATCCTCTCCTAAAAGATATTTTCCAACTTCTTCTAACTCTGGTTTCAAACGAGGTGGTAATATCGCAAGTCCCATTACTTCGATTAACCCGATATTTTCCTTTTTTTAATATGTTGTACATCTTGATGAGGATGGAAAACACCATCTGGGTATTGTTCAGTAGTATGATTATCTCTTAGAACAATATCTAATTCATATCTTCCCGTCCACTTTACGAGCAATAGGAGTCACCGTATGGTGTGGGACATCTTCAGTCATAGCAATGATGTCTACTTCTAAATCTGAATATTCTCTCCACTTATTTAGAATTTTATTAGCTAAATCTAACAATCGATTTTTATTTTCACTTTGTAACCTAATTACTGACATTGGCCATTTTACAATACCAGCATTAACATCCTCAAAGTCTTTAAAACGAAATTCACTCTCAAATTTTGCTTTTTCCATTGGGAAAATATGTTTCCCTCCCTGGTAGTGGTTATGACTAAGAATGGAGCCTCCTGAGATAGGAAGATCAGAATTTGAACCAGCAAAATATCCTGGCAAAATATCAACAATCTCCAATAATTGTTCAAATGTTTTAGAGGTAATAGCCATTGGTACATGTTGACTATTTAAAAATATCGCATGCTCATTAAAATATGAGTAGGGAGAATACTGGAATCCCCATACTTCGTCACCAAGTTTCAACCGAATAATTCTATGATTCGAACGTGCTGGATAATTTATTCGCCCCTGATATCCTTCATTTTCCATACATAGTAAACATTTGGGATAATTAGTTGCTTTTACTAATTTTTCAGCAGCAATTGTTTTTGGATCTTTTTCGGGTTTTGACAAATTTATCGTAATCTCTAGCTCTCCGTATTTAGTTGATGATCGAAACTCAATATTCTTAGCAATAGCAGAAGTTTTAATATAATCACTATCTTTACTTAACTTATAAAACTCTTCAACTGCTTCTTGAGGTGATATATCATATGAACTCCAAAAAAATATCATTTAATCGACTAGGTAAAGGAACTATGAAATTCATTAACTCTGCTCCTAAACATTCCTTTTTCCTCGATTAAATCTTTAATTTTACCGTTTTTTTAAGGCGATTTCCACTAAGTAATCTTTTATTTGTTTTCAGGTCATTTTCATCGGAAATGCGATCAGTTCCCTCCTCACCTATTAACGCTAGTACTCTATTTTTTTCACATATTTTTGTCAATTTCATTATACATTCCGTATTCAATTACTCTATCAACAAAATTATCAATAATTGTTTTCATATTTTTTTCTTTCTAATTTATGTTCCCATATTTTTCTATACATTATCCATTTATAAATTGATTGCGTAGTATGAGCAATTTTATCAAGGTGATGAATAATATCTAAAGCACCAATTACTTCAGAAACATTCCCATCATCTTCAAATATGTAATTCATTATTTTTCTTTTTCAATATTTGTACTAAGCTCTTCTATCTCATTCTGTTTTTTTGTATAACAACCATATCTAAACATCCAGATTGTTCCTCTCTATAACAAGATATAGCCCTATTCATATGCAGTCCGATAACTTCATGAAGTATTTTTTTATTTCTGAAATAATTTTTCTTCAAAATTTCATTATTTTTGAATAATCTGTAGATTTTTTTAAAAATTTCAACAATTCTATCCCCAATACGTTCAATGTCAGTTGATATTTTTTTATTACACTAATAATTCTTCTTAAGTCATATGAAACAGGGATGTTGTAAACAAATTAACTCATATCCTTTTTTTATCAACATTTAGAACTGACTCATTTATGATTAAATCTTCTTTAATCAATTCTATTCGTTCTTCATTTGATAAATATTCAAATAACTTCTCATATTTATCAAGCACAGATACCCAAATGGTCTCTAAATTATTTGATAATTCTATAATTTCATTTTCTAAATATAACCTTAACATTTAGGTACCTCTTCTTAACAAAGTTCAATAGTAACAATTAATATTTTTAAACAATATATCAAACATCAATAACTACAATACTTGCATCATCTTTCTTTCCATAGATTGGATCAATAGCAGAAGAATTAAATCTCATCTTAATTAACTCTTCAAAAGTTTTATTTTTGATTATTTTTGATAGAATTCATAAAAGCCATCGCTCATTAAAACAATTTGTTCACTAGTAACATCTATTTGATTAATAATAGCATGGTCTAAAAATCTCTCATCCAACGAACCTATCCAGTACCCACTCGGTTGATTAGATAATTTTCTGATTTTTTGTAAAATAATTTTTTTATTTAAAACACTATTTGTACCAATTGAGTCTTTTATCTCATTTTTCCCTTTTTCAAATAAGTTATCTACTCTATGATCAGTTATTTCCATTTCGTTTACTAACATGACGCAGTCACCTAGCATCATATACTCCAACTTTTTTTCTGAAAGTTTAGCAAATATAAAAGCAAATGTTGGTAGCGATAATACTCTGTTAATTCATATGAGTTTAAACCGATTTCATCTTTAACCTCGAGTAAAGCAGTTTCAAATATTTGTTTAAGAGTTTTTGATTCTTTACAATTAACCGACAAACTTTCTGATAAAATATGTACAACTTCTGAGACTGAATAACCTATCTCCTCTTTAGAATTATATAAATCTGTAGCTCCATCAATAATCCAAAAATACTGATTTTTGTGAACCTACAGTATCCTCATTTTCTACGGAACTTCCTTGTATCGAACAAATTTTATTTATCTTTACCATAATACTTCAACCCTTTTAGTGTCAAAAGTAAACCAATTCCTGTCACTGTTAAGAATAGTTCCATAATCTTGTTCGAACCAGTCTTTGGTAATTTTTGTTTTACATCTACTATTTCTTTAGATTTATTAATATGATTTTTCAGTTTCTCTGTCATCTCCAACTATTTTTATAGTTTACTTTCTTCTGTCTTATTATCTTGTTTATTGTCGATCTTGTCATTAATTTGTCTATTATCTTTACTTGAGTTAAACTCTCCGTTCTTCTGGTTACTATCAATTACATTGTTTGAATTAGATTGTTTTTTTCATGCTCATATGAACTTGTTTTAAATTTTTTTCCTCTTTATTTTTCTTTTTCGTTTTTTATCACTTAAATTGTTTTGTTACAATTTTTGTAAAGCCCATTCTCCGTTACAATATTGAAATTACCATCGCTATCACGTATAACAGGTTCTTTCCCATTTGCATTAGATTTGATGAATGATATATACTTACCGGATAAATTATAAAATTGGTTATTTAAAACGATTATTTTACCCTTTGAATCCTCAATAACAATTCCTTCTTTACCACCGAATATACTATTCTCTGAGACTACTAAATTATCACTAACTCGTAATAATTCAATATTTGGTTGTTCTGTTTCCTTAGAATTATTATTAATTACATTTTTTTGTTACAGTAATATCTGATACTTTTTCCTAAATATTCTGCACTATCTTTTGCTACTCTAATAGCCTTTGTTTTAGGATCAGAAATATAAAATGTATTTTCAGTAATAACGACTTTCTTATTTAAATCAAGTTCATCTTTTACATTTTTATAACTAAAAGCATTTATTAAGGCTGCACCATTTTCTCTATAATGTACACTTTCTCCTTTTACTTTCTTATCAAATCTATTTCCTTTAATTAAAATATCAGTAAATCCTGTAAAACGTACACCAGAATACATCATGTTATCAAAATGATTATTTAAAATTTTAATATTAGAGGGGTTCTGTGTCGACAATGTTTGATAGTGTGTACCAATTGCTGTTACTAATTCTCCAGATTTATCACTTTTACCAAAATATGAATTTTGAATAGTAACATTTTCAGATTTTTTCCCATCATCATTCAAAGCATAAGGAAAACCTTTTCTAGTCAATGGTTCAATCTGAATACTCTCCTTACTTATAATTTGCCCATCTTTCATAGTTTTAGGTAAAGCTTGACCAAGAAAACGAGAATTATCGACTAATACATTTTTCGAACCTGCAATTTGAATAGCATGCCCTTGATAACTATCCTTGAATGTTACATTTTTTATAGTTACGTTATTTGAATTCCCAATAGCAAATGCACCTGAAGAATTTATAAGTGGTAGATTTTTTGCTTTAGTTCCTTCTTCATTCAAAGCACCGTTCATATCAATAGTACCACCAGAATAACTAATATCTTCTGTTGGGCCCCATTCTACTTGCGCACCATCATCCGTAAATAAACCTGTCATAAAAACAATGGAAGGGTGATTCTTAATATTTATACCATTTAGAATTGTAGCTTTCTCATTCAATTCTAAGTGTGTATGACTTTTTAAAAAAACAATTTCTTTTACTAAATAAGTTCCTTCAGGAAAATATACATTTCCTCCACCTAGTCCTTTAGCTGCAGCATCTATTGTATCTTGAATTGCTTGACGATCATCATTAACCCCGTCACCTATTGCTCCATAATCTTTAACATTCAAAGCTACGTGTTCGTTCAGATTAGTACTTAAAATAGTATTCACTTCCATCCCAGAGATGTTACCAATCATAGTATCATTTGTTATATCAGGTTTATTTTGATTAATACTCACTCCTCCATTATTATCAGTACTTAAACTTGAATTGTTATCAAGACTGAGAGTATCAGAATGGGGTTCCGCAGATAATGATGTAGATGTGCTACTCAACAAAGAGTTCATTTGCATATTATCTTTAGACGAAGAAGTTTCACCAACTACTTCATTAGCTAAAACACTTTGTGTTCCAATAAATAAAACCGCTAAGAGAACTGAGCAAACTCCCACCTTAGACTTACGAATAGAAAAACCTCATTTTTGTTGAAAAAGATTTCATATTAGCCTCCAATTAAAAAAATATTATGTCCTAATTTAATATTCATATAAATTCCATACCAGAAAATGACACCGCTGTCATTTTCTTTATAATATATTTTTAAATCAAAATTGTCAAGGAATAACACAATAAAATATCAAAATTGTGAAAGCGTGACCATTTATATATCTAACCATACTTCTAATAATTCTTTAACCTTCCATTCAAAAAGTGATTACTATCTTTCTTAGCTTGAACATAAAAAAATATCCTATTCACTGTATTTAAAAGCATGTTGATATCTCGTAAAAATACTAATTTATAAATACAAGAACAAATATCTTGTCATGCAAGCATTCACCAGGTATATTTACATGAATATCGTTCATATAGCGGATTGAAATCAAAACAATACAATATATTTCTTAAATAGATTTTCTATAAAAGCTAGATTCAAGCTCTATAAAAATAGACGCAGTTCTTCTAAAATACTGGAATAGGACATATAAATCATTGCAGACACGTGTTTTATAGATTATTTCAAAAGAATGACTAGAACATGAAAAATAGTCTCAAAACTTTGAACAATATTCTGAAAACAAAAAAGAAAGACGCGAGTTTCCACAACCTCATTCGTGGAAACTCGCGTCTTTCAAAAAATAGGGTGAATTGAAAACTAGAACAAGACACTACATTTTCTAAATGATGCCTAATAAAAATTCTAAATGCTACACCAAATTGCTCACATCTCATTTCAAACCATACAGTATATTGAAACTATAAGAGTACACCTTTGCTTCTAAAATATTGCTAGAAATTAATTTGACTATCCTGATTGATTTGTCCTGTTTTTATTTCATTTTACTATAGGACTTTCAATTGAAAACAACAGTTTTACACTCAATTAGACTTTTTAGAAACAGAATCACTATTACTTGACTGTAGTTTGTCATTTTTTTGATGAAAGCTAGCACTTTTTCAGAAACTGTTTTGAAAGTCTCAATGATATAGTCCACTTCTTCATCGCTTAATTTAGTGTGAAGAGGGAGCGTAATTTCATTTTCAAAGAAGGCATAAGCCTTAGGATAATTCGCCATATCAAAGCCAAGATTCTTATAGGCTGTCAAGAGCGGAAGCGGTTTGTAGTGGACGTTACTTGCAATTCCTGCTTTAGCCAATTCTTGGATGATAAGATTGCGTTCTTCTAGGCTTGCTCCTTCTACATGGGTGATGTAGAGGTGGCGTGAAGATTCGACAGTTTCAGTCTTGTGTGCCAAATGGATGGATACGAGAACCTGCAAAACCACGATCATAGCGGTCCACGATCTCCTTACGACGTTGCAACAAACTTGGGTAGCGGTCCAATTGTACCAAACCAAGTGAAGCCATGATATCGGTCATGTTGCACTTGTAGGCTGGTGTGACGATATCGTATTCCCATGAGCCCAGTTGCATCTTGGCAAGAGCATCCTTAGTTTGCCCGTGAAGGGAAAGGATTTGAAATTCCTTGTACATCTCTTCGTCGTCAATCGCTGGATTGGCTTTCCAAGTGGCACTTCCACCTTCAGCCGTTGTAAAGTTCTTAACGGCATGGAATGAGAAGGAAGTAAAGTCAGCGATAGAACCAGCTGGTTGTCCCTTTATAAGTAGATCCCAAAGCATGGGCACTATCAGAAACAATCACGATACGGTTAAAGGCTTTTTGCCACTTGCTTGAAGCAGTAAAGAGGTCACGTTTCTTCTCCACTACTTGGAACAAACGGTCATAGTCGCAAACAATCCCTGCAAGTTCTACTGGGATGATCACCTTTAGTCTTTTTCAGTGATAGCTTGCTCCAGCAAGTCATAGTCCATCTCAAACGTATCTGCTTGGATATCCACCATGACAGGGGTAGCTCCTACGTGAGTGATGACACTACATGAAGCTGTATAGGTCATGGCTGGAACGATGACTTCATCACCAGGCCCCACTTCCAAGACGCGCAAAATCAACTCAAGAGCGGCAGTCGCAGAGTTTAGGCAGACAGTCTTAGGGTGTCTGTGTGTATTGAGACAAGCGACGCTCCAATTCTTTGGTCTTAGGACCAGTTGTAATCCAACCAGAACGCAGGGTATCCGCTACTTCAGCAATTTCTGCTTCCGTAATATCGGGTGGTGAAAATGGAATATTGTAATTTGGCATTGATTTGCTCCTTTTATCTGTACTCATTTTCTCATGACTACTTTATTTTAGTACTTCAAACACGGTTTGAAACATGATTTTGATGTCTCCAAGGAAACTAAATTCTCGGAGATAGGCGAGGTTATAGCGCATCTTTTCAGGAAGGACATGCTCTACATAGGCTTGGTCAACTGACAGACCTTTCTCCGTCATTTGACTGATGATAGTGTCCTCATCCTTGTAGTGAATGCTGGCTGGAGAGGTAATTCCTGCTGGCAAAAGCAAGGTTGCCATCATTTCAGGACTATACTGCTCTGTGTAGCGTGGCACTTCAGGTCGTGTACCGACAAAGGACATCTCACCTTTAAGGACATTGACCAGTTGAGGCAGTTCGTCCAAACGCACACGACGGATGAAATTGCCAACCTTGGTAATGCGGCTATCGTTAGCAGAAGTCACCAAACTTCCTTTTTTGTCTGCATCCGTCACCATGGTACGGAACTTCCAAATCTTGAACCGACGGTTGTACTGGGTCACGCGCTCTTGCTTGTAAATCACTGGCCCCTTGCTATCCAACTTGATCCAAATGCTCAAGATGAGAAAGATGGGAGAGGTCAGAACCAGTAAGACCAAGGCCAGAAAACCCAGTCCAAACAACGCTTGAAAAATCAGCGAACCCTTTCCTTTTTAGAGACAAGCTGGTAGTAAGACTCAACCTCGCTTGATTTCATTTCCACGGGCAAGTCTTCCCATTTCAGCATGCTGTTTCTCCTTTGTTTTTATTATACTATTTGTCAACATTTTTCATTATACCACAAAATGGAAAAGGCGGTGAAAGAAATCTGTAATTTGAAGGATTTCCTTCTTACACTCAGTGAAAATCAATGTACAGCTTTGAGGCTACAGATAAAGATGACCTGGTTTGAATAGATTTTCAAAGAGTATTAGGACATGGCACCCGCCTGCAAACTATACATCTTGTGATAGGTTCCTCCCAAAGCCAAGAGTTCCTCATGGGTTCCACTCTCAATAATTCGCCCCTTGTCCAAAACATAGATACAGTTGGCGTCTTGGATGGTAGAAAGGCGGTGAGCGATAGCAATGGTTGTCCGTCCCTGTCTCATCTTAGCCAGAGAAGCTTGAACCAAACTTTCTGTTTCAGAGTCAATATTGGCTGTCGCTTCATCCAAAATCAGAATTTTAGGCTGACTGGCGACTGTTCTAGCAAAGGCAAGAAGCTGGCGCTGTCCAGTAGAAAAGCTCGAACCACGCTCGGAAACAGGGGAATCATAACCCAAAGGAAGGTCCTGAATAAAGGAATCTGTATCCACGAAGCTAGCTGCAGCCTGTACCTGCTCATCACTAAGATTTTGGTACATGGCGATATTGGATTTGATGGTTCCATGATAGAGGAAGGGATCCTGCAAGACCAGACCGATGTTTTTTCTCAGCTCTTCCTGACTGTAGTCCCGGATATCCACATCATCCAAGAGAACTCGCCCTGACTGAAATTCATAAAAGCGCATGAGGACATTGATAATCGAAGATTTCCCCGAACCTGTATGCCCTACAAAGGCAATGGTTTCACCCTTGTTAACAGAGAAAGAAATATCATCCAGAATCGGATGTTTACCGTCATATGAGAAACACACATGTTCAAAACGGATATTGCCCTTCCTTGGACTTTGGCTTGCCCATCTTTTTGAAGAGGCTCATAGGTCTTCTCGTCAATCAAGGCAAAAACACGGCCTGCAGACACCATGGAGGTTTGAAGGGTTGAAAAGTTTTGCGTCACCTCAATCAAGGGGTCAAAAAGACGGTTGATGTACTGGATAAAGGCATACATGGTTCCGGCTGTTATCCAGATAGAAAGGCCACGATAGCCAAAGTAGGCCATCAAAACGGCATATCCTAGGAGTTTCAGCAAACTCATGGCAGGACGCAAAAAGAGGGCATCCAAGGCTACAGAACGGTTGGCGTAGACCAAGTGTTCTTGGTTGATCTCATCAAATTCTGCCTGCAGGCGCTTCTCTTGATTAAAGGCCTGGATTATCCTGATTCCCTCAATATTCTCTGCCAGCTTACTATTGATATCTGACAAGAGACTTCTGGTTTTCTCGATAATTTTTCACTGATTTTTTTCCGATAGAGATTGACCAAAAGGAAAATCAATGGGAGAAAGAGCAAGACTAATGCTGTCAAACGGAAATCCAATACCAACATGGTATAAAGAGTTGTCAGAAAGATGAAAACTGCTGAGATAAAGCTGGATAAAATCCCCGAAAACATATCGCTGATAGTCTCGGTGTCATTTGTCAAACGAGAGACGATGGAACCTGCTGGCGTCTTGTCAAAATAAGACATGCCCAGCTTTCTCCATATTGGCAAAAGGCATCTCGACGAATATCCCTAACAATACTATAGGACACGCGCGCAAAGAGAAGATTGCCGACATACTGGACCAGAGTTTGTAGGATATAAAGGCCATAGTAGACCAGCAAAACGGTCACAGCGAGTTGGTTGAGATTGCTGAGATACTGGTCGATAAAGTGGGAGGCAACCAGGGGAATGACACTTTTAATGACCGTCGTCGCTAGGAGAAAACTGAGTGCCAAAAAGGTCAGGAGTCCATAGGGCTTGAGATAGGACATCAAGCGCTTCAATACAGCCCATTGTTCTTGTTTATTCTGCATCTTCTTCTCCCTTCATTTCCAGCTGCTGAGACTGGTAGGTTTGGGCATACCAGCCATCCATGGCTAGCAAGTCTTCGTGCCTACCTCGTTCGATAATTTGACCATTTTGCAGAACCAAAATCAAATCTGCATGGACAACTGCACTGAGGCGATGAGCCGTAATAATGGTTGTCTTGTCCTTTCGCGTTTCCTTGAGGTTGTCGATAATCGCATACTCTGTCTTGGCATCCACGGCTGACAAAGAATCATCCAAAATCAAGATATCAGGGTCTAAAATCATAGCCCGACTCATGGCCAGACGCTGCTTTTGACCTCCAGAAAGACTGACTCCCTTTTCACCAATCAACGTATCAAATCCCTGAGGCATGGCTACAATGTCTTGGTAAACTTGGGCTAGCTTAGTCGCTTCCTCGACCGCTGAAAGTGGTAAGTCAGGATTCCCAAAGCGGATATTGTCTAAGATTGAAGTCGCAAAGAGGAACTGGTCCTGAGGGACATAGCCCATAAGACTACGAAGATCTGTCAGACGATAGTCACGAATATCGTGACCATTTAGATAAATGGCTCCCTTATCCACATCGTATTCACGCAAGAGGAGCTTGATCAAAGGACGTTTTTCCAGAGCCTGTCTGCCCAACCAAGCCCAGTGTTTGCCCTTTTTCCAAACTAAAGTGAACATTTGTCAGTGTTTCCTCATTTTCAAAGGCAAAGCTATCAATGGCATACTGCAAGCGTCCATTTTCAATACCATCTAGAGGAAACTCAGGGTCTTGTACAGGTGATTCCTGAGACAAAAGTTCCTCAATCCGCTGGTAGGAAACCTTCCCTCGCTGAGTAATATTAAAGAGGAAGCCGATGGCCATAAGAGGCCAAACCAGCATATCCAAGTAGCTGATAAAGGTAACTAGATTCCCAACCGTGATCTGCCCTTTCTGAACCATCAAGGAGCCGACCAAGAGCGTTAAAACATAGGAGGAACCAACAAACAAGAGAACCATAGGGGTCAAAGAGACTATCGTATTTCATGGTTTGGAGGTTCTTTTGGAAGGTCAATTCATTGACTGCCTGAAAGGACTTCAACTCGTCCGCCTGATAACCGAAAGACTTGGTCACTTTGATACCTGATACGGACTCTTGTACCTTGTTATTGAGTTCGGAAAAGGCGGCCTGTGATTCACCAAAGGCCTTGTGGGTCTTTCTCCCTAGACGACTGGTGGCATAAGCCATAAAAGGCAGGGGAAGAATGGCAACCAAGGTCATCTGCCACGAAATGCTAAAGAGCATGGTCAGCAAGGTCACTAGAGCCGTGATAGAGGCATCCACGGCAGACATAACACCGCCCCCTGCCAGACGCGTTAGGGCATTGATATCGTTGGTTGCGTGTGCCATCAGGTCCCCCGTCCGATAGGTTTGATAAAAAGGCTGGAGACATTTTTGTGAAATGCTCAAACAAGCGAGACCGCATAATCTGTCCCAGACGGTAGGAAGTCCCGAGGATATACATACGCCAAACATAGCGCAGATAGTACATCCCAAAGGCCGCAAGAAGCAAGTAAAATAGGTCAAGAAGGAGGTCCTGCTGGGTTAATTGCTCCGATGTGATGGCATCAATGACCCGCCCCATAACCATGGGGGGAATAAGATTTAGGACGGAAACCAAGATCAGGGCCACAATCCCGACTAGATAACGGCGTTTTTCTAACTTGAAAAACCACCAAAGTTTTTGAATAATGGACATAAAATCCCTTTCTGATTGCAAATGGAAACCTGAGGCCAATACTCAATGAAAATCAAAGAGCAAACTAGGAAACTAGCCGCAGACTACTCAAAGCACTGCTTTGGGGTTGTAGATAGAACTGACGAAGTCAGTAACCTACATACGGCAAGGCGACGTTGACGCGGTTTGAAGAGATTTTTGAAGAGTACAAGACCCCAGGTTTTTCTTATTCATAGGTTACGACTGTAACAGCACCCTTGTCATACTCAGCGATAAAGATATTGGCTACATTTTCATGCCCTTGTTTGCTGAGATTATCAAGCAACCACTCTTCGCTACGACCAATCGATTCCAAAACATCTACTTGGATCACACCGTCAGTCACAACTGGATACTTAGGATTTTCATCTCCCATTTGGACCACGATGAGTTGGCCATTTTGCTCCTGCACAGCTCGTTTAACTTGCTTCATCTGGAAAATCCCTTGGCTACGAAGTTTGAGGGCTACATCTGCTGCAGACAAGCCAACTGAACGACAGGCTTCTGGGTCAATCTTCCCATTTTTGATGAGGAGAGTTGGTTTTCCATCAATCAAGCGTTTGACAAAACGAACATTGTTGTTGAGCCATTTGAGGGTCAAGACCAAAATCGTCCACATCATCAAAATCACTGCATACTGGAGAATGCTGATAGAACTATTGTAAATCACCCCACCGATGATACCACCAAGAACATAGTTCTGAATTTGGTCTGTCGCAGAGTTAGGCGCTAGGTTTCCCTTTCCTGTCACATTGATAACAAAAACAAGCGAGAAGAGCCCCAAGGCCAGTTTGATTAAAATTTCCATATAATTGAGTGTCATTTGTTTACCTCCACCAATTCAATAGCGTCTGTTTGATGCAATTCTAATTTCTCTAAAAGATACTTGTCTGGTTGGCTCCCGTTCATGGCACGGTAGAAATTTGAACCTACCTTGACAAGCGCTCCATCAGTGGCTGCAGAAGTATTGACGTAAACTTCTGATTTATCCACTCCCAAGTCTTTGGAAACAACCTCTATAAAATGAAGGGAAGTTTGAAATTGATTGTTAGAGGCTTGATTGGTCTGGTATTTTTGAAATTGTCACCAAAAAGCATGGCTACCAAGGTCAAGGGCCAAAATCATGACCAATTCCCGAAACTTAGTCCCCTTTTTATCTCGATAAGCCTTAAAAGCAAAAAATCCTGTGATAGCTAGGAGCACAATCCCAAAGCCAATCATGATTCCATTTTGCTGACTGATTTGGCTAAGCACATAGTCATATGAGTAAAATTTCATTTATTTTCACTCCCTTTCATAAAATCATTCTTCATTATAAACGAAAGAGGGGGATTTTTTTCAAACCATACGTTGGGGAAATAGACTTATCAGACCAACTTCTCTAACTAATGACTCAAATACCTGTTTCAAGATTCTAATTTTTGATAATTGATAAGAATAGACACTAGGAATTATCACTACAAAGAAAAGTGTCAAGAAGAATACCCAGTAAACATATAGTTGCACAAAGGAATTTAGAAACAATAACAATCCTCCTAATACCCAAATTTTTTTCCAGCTAGGCGATGCGTTTTTCTCCAGTTTTTCATCATTCTCCAAGGTCCACGGAGTCGAATACCGATTATATAATTTCGGTGTGTTTTTTTGGTAGATAATTTCCAATTACGATCATCACGACTCCCATAAAAAAATCTGAGCTAGTAGCCCACTCATCATGGAATAACCCAAAAGATTCTCCGAAGATAGAAATCATTAATAGACAAGATACAAAAGGAATAATCCAGTAAATCAAAAGTTGTATTTTTTTGAACTGATATTGCTAGATTTAGGATCCTTAATCATTAAAAAAATAGAAGCAACCAATGCATCAAAAAGCATGAGAGTAGGTAATCCAAAGATAGCAAACATTTTATGATTGTAGCCATCTGCTTGACCCAGTAGATTAAAATGAGTGGGTATCTCCTCTGGTAATTGATTCCAGAAAACACAACCTACAAGGGAAGGTAGTAGGATGAGAATGCTCGTAAATAATACCAATTTCTTATTGATTTTTTTATCTTCATCAAAATGATCTCCTTTCAGATCTGCTAACCAAACCATTATATCCTCTAAAACCGATGTATTTAACTCATAATAAATAAAATTTTTTTCTTTCATTTCATGAATCAAATCCGCTGCTTTCAAAATCGTGAGATGGTGTGAAATAGTTGCACCTGTCAACTCGAATTGACTGGCAATTTCTCCTGCAGATAATCTACCTGCTTTGAGTAAATTTAAAATCTCTCTCCTAACTGGATGAGATAAGGCTTTAAAACTATTTGCAAAACTCATAATGACTCCTTTCCCTTTGTAATATTAGTAGGGCTAGGACTAAGCAAGGTAGAACTGATAGCATTCCTGTCGGTGATGGACCTAAAATCAAGAGGCTTGAAATTTTTTCTCCTGGTAATTGGAAGAGTAAACCAAGACCTGCAGTTGCATTGATTGCCCCATGAAATAGGGCAGAAGCCCAGATAGAACCTGTCTTTTCCAACAACCAGCTTAACAATATTCCTAGGCTAAAACAAAATAGAAACATGGCGACAACTCCCAAAACAGGATAAGCAAAATAAGATATTCCATAATTATAGCCTTGCAAATTGATTGGTAGATGCCAAAGACTCCAAATGAGACCAAGCAAGACATGAGTCTGGACTCTTGAAAAGCTTCCTCTTAGAGCTGGGTAAAGATAGCCACGCCAACCAATTTCCTCCCCCAATGCAAAGAAACTATTAAGAAAAGGAGCGTAGGTCAAACTAGCTAGGATTTGAATGAAGACCAAGGAAGATAAGGGAATGGTTGATTGAGATACACCTTTTTCTTGTAAGATGGCTTGAATAGATTCAAAACCAAGGCTGAAATTGCTAGGGAATACAAGAAAATAAAGTCCCGCTCCTAAAAAACTGATGACTGCTGGTAACCAGATAGCTAGTAAGTAAAAGCGCCAGTTGCTCTTGAGATTCACAACTAATTTAGATTTGATTCCACTAGGTTGATTCGTGATTTTCCCTAAAATAAAGACTGCAAGTGCAGGCATCCACATGGCTACAATACTAGCAAGTTGACTCCATGGAGAATTTAGACTAACACCACTTAGCCATAGTGCCAACCATATTATCCAAGCAAGGGCATAAGCCAAGACCACAAAAAGAAGGATTGTTCTCTTATTTGACATATATGTAACTTCACTTTCTATTTAGATGTTTTTCTAAATAACATTATACACCTTTCTATTTTAAATACAAGAACTATTTAGATTTTTTTCTAAATAGTTTAGAGAATTTTTATTTTCTCAGGATAAAGTCTAAAGAGTAATTTTCAAACCATACGTTGGGGAAATAGACCTTTTTTTGGTATAATAAAATCTATAATCTGAATGAAAAAGGTAACTTTATGAAACTTATCTCATGGAATATTGATTCCCTAAACGCTGCCCTAACTAGTGACTCAGCTCGTGCCAAATTGTCCCAAGAAGTCCTACAAACCTTGGTCGCTGAAAATGCTGATATCATTGCTATCCAAGAAACTAAGCTTTCTGCCAAAGGGCCTACAAAGAAACACTTGGAAATTTTAGAAGAACTCTTCCCAGGCTACGAAAACACGTGGCGCTCTTCTCAAGAGCCTGCCCGTAAAGGCTATGCTGGAACCATGTTCCTTTATAAAAAAGAACTTACACCTACTATCAGCTTCCCAGAAATCGGTGCCCCTTCTACCATGGACTTGGAAGGCCGTATCATCACTCTAGAATTTGATGAATTTTTCGTGACCCAAGTTTATACACCAAATGCTGGCGATGGCCTCAAACGCTTGGAAGAACGTCAAGTCTGGGATGTCAAATATGCGGAGTACTTGGCTGAACTAGACAAAGAAAAACCAGTCCTTGCGACCGGTGACTACAACGTAGCCCACAATGAAATCGACCTTGCAAATCCTGCCAGCAACCGCCGTTCACCTGGATTTACCGACGAGGAACGTGCTGGATTTACCAACCTTTTAGCAACTGGATTTACCGATACCTTCCGCCATATTCATGGCGATGTTCCAGAACGCTACACTTGGTGGGCACAACGCAGTAAGACTTCTAAAATCAACAATACAGGCTGGAGAATCGACTACTGGCTCACAAGTAACCGCATCGCTGACAAGGTGACCAAGTCTGATATGATTGACTCAGGAGCTCGCCAAGACCACACACCGATTGTCATGGAGATTGAACTCTAAGGAGAAAACGAATGGACTATCAAGCTGTCATTCCTGAATTTGTAGTATCTGACATCGAAAAATCACGCCACTTCTACTGCGACTTGCTAGGATTCTCTGTCGAATACGAGCGTCCAGAGGAGAAATTTCTCTTCCTCTCGCTTGAAGACTGCCAACTTATGCTAGAAGAAGGCAGCGCAGAAGAATTAGCTCAGCTGACCTATCCTTTCGGGCGCGGTGTCAATATTTCCTTTGGCATTGCAGATGTTCCCTCAGCTCCACCAAAAAAACTGCTGGAAGCTGACTATCCCTATCCATCGTCCCCTGACCAAAAGAGAATTTCGAGTAGGGAGATAGCTTTATATATCCCTCATGAGTTTGCAGTTTTGGATCCAGATGGCTATTTTTTAAGATTTAGCGAGTAGAATAATAAAGATTGGGAAAAAAAGTCTTTAAAAGTTAGAAAAAAAGGCATATTGTCAAGTGTTTGAAAAAAATCTTGATAATATGCCCTTTTATGATGGAAAAAAACCTTCTAAATGTTAGCTAATAAGTTAATTTTTGCCTTTTTTTATTATATTTGTTCGTTTTTTAAACCAAAACACTAACAAAATATTTGATTTCTAAAGTTATTTAGTGTAAAATAAAAACATTGGCGCAAGCCTATTTAAAATTGAATATCGTTTTACTTGTTTATGTCGTGAATTGGCACGACGTTTCTACAAGGTGCCGGAACACCTAACAATAAGTAAGTTAGCTTGGAGGTATGGCCGTTTTTGCCATGCCTATTTTGGGGACTTACTTAGAGATTAAAGTAGAGTCCTTTTTTTCTATCAGTTTTCTTGATAGAAACTATAAACAAGCAAATGGATTGGCTTTTAGACTTTAGGAGGTCTTATGAAATTATTAGAAGAGCGCATCCTCAAGGATGGGCATATCTTGGGTGATAACATCCTCAAGGTGGATTCCTTTTTAACCCACCAAGTTGACTTTAGCTTGATGCGAGAGATTGGTAAGGTTTTTGCGGAAAAATTTGCTTCTGCTGGTATTACCAAGGTCGTGACCATTGAAGCGTCAGGTATTGCCCCAGCCATTTTTACAGCTGAAGCCTTAAACGTTCCCATGATTTTCGCTAAAAAAGCTAAAAACATCACTATGAACGAAGGAATCTTAACTGCCGAAGTTTACTCCTTTACCAAGCAGGTAACCAGCACCGTTTCTATCGCTGGAAAATTCCTCTCACCAGAGGACAAGGTCTTGATTATCGACGATTTCCTTGCTAATGGCCAAGCTGCCAAAGGCTTGATTCAAATCATCGAACAAGCTGGTGCAACAGTCGAAGCTATCGGTATTGTGATTGAAAAATCCTTCCAAGATGGCCGTGATTTGCTTGAAAAAGCAGGCTACCCTGTTCTATCACTCGCTCGTTTGGATCGTTTTGAAAATGGTCAAGTCGTTTTTAAGGAGGCAGATCTCTAATGCAAACTCAAGAAAAACATTCACAAGCAGCCGTTCTTGGCTTGCAGCACTTACTAGCCATGTACTCAGGATCTATCCTGGTTCCCATCATGATTGCGACAGCCCTTGGCTATTCAGCTGAGCAGTTGACCTACCTGATTTCTACAGATATCTTCATGTGTGGGTGGCAACCTTCCTCCAACTCCAACTCAACAAATACTTTGGGATTGGGACTACCAGTCGTTCTCGGAGTTGCCTTCCAATCAGTCGCTCCTTTGATTATGATTGGTCAAAGCCATGGTAGTGGTGCTATGTTTGGTGCCCTTATCGCATCAGGGATTTACGTAGTTCTTGTTTCAGGCATCTTCTCAAAAGTAGCCAATCTCTTCCCATCTATCGTAACATGGTTCTGTTATTACCACGATTGGTTTAACCTTGATTCCTGTCGCTATTGGAAATATGGGAAATAACGTTCCAGAGCCAACTGGTCAAAGTCTCTTGCTTGCAGCTATCACTGTTCTGATTATCCTCTTGATTAACATCTTTACCAAAGGTTTATCAAGTCTATCTCCATTTTGATTGGTCTGGTTGTTGGAACTGCCATTGCTGCTAGCATGGGCTTGGTGGACTTTCTCTCCTGTTGCTGCAGCACCGCTTGTCCATGTCCCAACTCCCCTCTACTTTGGGATGCCAACCTTTGAAATCTCATCTATTGTCATGATGTGTATCATCGCAACGGTGTCTATGGTTGAATCGACTGGTGTTTATCTAGCCTTGTCTGATATCACAAAAGATCCAATCGACAGCACGCGCCTGCGCAACGGTTACCGCGCAGAAGGTTTGGCCGTACTTCTCGGAGGAATCTTTAACACCTTCCCTTACACAGGATTTTCACAAAACGTTGGTTTGGTTAAATTATCAGGTATCAAGACTCGCCTGCCAATCTACTACGCAGCTGGTTTCCTCGTTCTCCTTGGACTCCTTCCTAAGTTTGGCGCCCTTGCCCAAATCATTCCGAGCCCTGTCCTCGGTGGTGCCATGCTGGTGATGTTTGGTTTTGTATCTATTCAAGGGATGCAAATCCTCGCTCGTGTTGACTTTGCTAACAATGAACATAACTTCCTTATCGCAGCTGTTTCAATCGCTGCAGGTGTCGGTCTAAATAACAGTAATCTCTTTGTCAGCATGCCGACAGCCTTCCAAATGTTCTTCTCAAACGGAATCGTCGTAGCTAGCCTACTCGCCATTGTCCTCAATGCGGTACTAAATCATAAAAAGAAATAAGAAAAAGAGGTGTGAGCCTCTTTTTTGTTTCTCTATATCCTTACCTGTCTGTCTTCTGACCGTTGGCCTGTGACAAACATGGTAAAGGTTGCCTTGCAGACATTTCTGCCTTCTTGATTGGTGATATCGACATCCACGACACAGGTTGTGCGACCTTGATGGACACATTCTCCTTTAATGGTCAATACATCGTCGAGTTTTCCTGCTTTGAGGTAGTTGATAGAAGATTGGAGTGTCACTCCATCAAGCCCCAGCGAGATAACCACCAAACCACTGATCTGGTCACAAAGGGTAAAGAGATAGCCACCATGGGCATTGCCATAGTAGTTGAGCGACGAGTCTACTACTTTGGTCGTCACCACAACGTGACCATCTCTCATTTGTTCAATTTCGTAATTTTCAAAGGCAGATATAGCGTCAAAATGAAAATCTTTCATCGTTTCCTCCTGATATTTCAAACGACACTATGATACTACTTTTTATAGGACTGTGCAAGGAGAAAGCTCCTAGTCTGGCAAAATTCCGACCTGCTCTACAAAGCGCATAAAGGCTGCCTGTCCTTGTTCTGTCTGCTTGTAAACCCCTGCATCCTCAAGTACACGCGCAAAAATAGCACCAACAGAGTCCTTGACGATTTCAAGGGCTTTTTCTTTATCTGTTATGTCTGGACATTGGGCTCTAAGTTGGTCTGCCCATTCCTGATGATAATCGGCAACTGTAACCCCTTCTCCTACAAGATAGCTAGCGACTTGCTCCACTTCTTCTTTCAGACGTGGTGGCAAGATTGCCAAACCCATGACCTCAATCAAGCCGATATTTTCCTTCTTGATATGTTGGACATCCTTGTGGGGATGATAGATGCCATCAGGATGTTCTGCAGAAGTCTGATTGTCCCGCAAGACCAAGTCCAACTCAAACTGGCCATTTCGTTTACGAGCAATTGGTGTGATGGTGTGATGCGGTGTCCCATTACTTTCTGCCAAAATCTGCACACTAGGATCTGAATACTGACGCCATTCCTGCAAAATCTTGTCAGCTAAGTTGATCAAATCTTCTTTGGAATCCGAAGTCAAACGCAACACTGACATTGGCCACTTGACAATCCCAGCCTTGACCTGCTCAAAACCAGTAAAAGAGAAAGTCTTTTGCAAGGGAGCCAATTCCATCGGAAATACGTGACGGCCTCCCTGATAGTGATCATGAGTCAGAATAGAGCCACCCACAATCGGCAGGTCGGCATTAGAGCCTGCAAAATATCCTAGAAACTGCTCTACGATAGCCAGCAGACGTTCAAAACTCTGACGACTAATGGCCATGGGACGATGCTGGCCATCTAAGAAAATACAGTGCTCATTAAAGTAAGCATAGGGCGAATACTGGAAGCCCCACTCCTGACCAGCCATTTCAAAACGGATAATACGGTGGTTGCTGCGAGCTGGGTGGTTGACTCGACCATGGTAGCCCTTCATTCTCTAGACAAAGCTGACACTGAGGATAATTGCTAGCTTGCACCAACTTGGCTGCAGCAATCTCTTTCGGATCCTTTTCAGGTTTAGAGAGGTTAATGGTAATCTCAAGTTCTCCGTAGTCAGATGGAACACGATAAGCGATATTTTTAGCAATGGCCTTGAGTTTGATGTAGTCATTTTTCTGACTGAGTTGGTAAAAATCCGCTATCGCCTGCTCAGGAGAGTGGGCGTAGGTTTCCCAGAAGTCACGATTGACCTGACTCGGACAAGGGGTCACCAAGTCCATCAGTTCAGCACCAAGGATTTCACGCGCAGTCTGACTATCCTCAATCGTCTCTAATCGAGACGGCTTCCTCAACCAGCTGGTCCTTGAGGGTCAATCACTTTATCCAGATTCGTCTCAACTTCCAAAACACCATCTCCCACTCGTGCCAAAGACACAATTGGTCAGGTAGATTCGATCCATTTCCTCAAATGAACTTTCAGAAATGACATGTCTTACAAATTTATCTACTAAGGTCACCATAAAGCCTCCTTTTGACTAGTCAAGGACGCGAGTGCCACCTGCAACTTCAGCGATATAGAAAGCTTGGAGCGTATCCAACTACTTCCTCGTAGTGTTTTGCCAACAGCTTCCTTAAAAGGCATCAACAGCATCTTTTTGCACCAAGGCAATGGCACATCCGCCAAAACCTGCCCCTGTCATACGAGCACCGAGAACTCCTTCTTGTGCCCAAGCTGTGTGAACAAGAGTATCCAATTCCAAGCCAGTTACTTCATAGTCATGCTCCAGAGAAACGTGAGACGCATTCATCAAACGACCAAATGTTTTCCAAATCTCCTGCTTGAAGGGCTGCTTGAGCTTTGAGGGTACGTTGGTTTTCAAGCACAGCATGGCGAGCACGTTTCAAACGATTTTTCATCTTTAATCAGATAGCTATATTGGTCAAAGGCCCACTCATCCAATTCACCCAAGGTCTGAATATCTAAAGGCAACTTGCAATTCTTCCACTGCTTTTTCACACTCAGCACGGCGTTCATTGTATTTAGAGTCCGCCAATTCACGGCGTTTGTTGGTGTTCATAATAACAACGACATTGTCCTTCAAATCAAGTGGCACCAAATCATACTCTAAAGTGTTAGTATCTAAGTAAATAGCACGTTGATCTGCACCCATACCGATAGCAAACTGGTCCATGATACCAGAGTTGACTCCGATAAAGTTATTTTCTGTTTGTTTTCCGATTTTAACCAAATCGAGACGCTCTAATTTTAAATCAAAGAGATGCTCTGCCACGACCCCTGTCAAGAGTTCCAAGGATGCTGAAGAAGACAAGCCAGCACCATTTGGGATATTCCCATAAACATAAAAATCAAACCCTTTGTCAATCACGTGCCCAGCTTCTTGCAAGAAATGAAGGACACCTTTTGGATAGTTGGTCCAGTTGTGCTCTTTTTCAAACTTGAGGTCAGCGAGAGGCACTTCGATGATGCCCTTGTCCTCAAAGTTGGCTGAGTAGAAACGCAAGACTTGGTCGTCACGCTTACGAGCTGCACCGTAAGTTCCCAAGGAAATAGCAGCAGGAAAAACGTGCCCACCGTTGTAGTCTGTGTGTTCACCAATCAAATTGATACGACCTGGTGAAAAGAAAGTTTGGTCTGCTTCTTGACCAAAAACAGCAAGAAAGTCTTTGCGAAGAGTTTCAGCAGTAAGATGTTGTGTCATATGATTTCTCCTTTTACTGTCCGTTAAGTCACCTTAACGTGTAATCGTTTTCTTCTATTGTATCCAAGGGATTTCCCAAGGTCAATCCTTTTTACTAAAATTTTACTAAACTATCAGTAAAAAGCAGAAAAATATGATATACTAACCTAATCAAGGAGGATTTATGGCTACCTTAAAAGACATTGCACAGCTAGCCTCTGTCTCTATCGCGACCGTATCCCGTGTCCTCAACCGCGACCAGAGCCTATCTGTTACAGAAGAAACCAGGCACCGTATTTTAACCGTTGCTGAAGAGCTGGGCTACACCAAGCACCTCAAGACAGGCGAGTCCCACAAGCCCAAGCAAAAGATTGCCATTATTCAATGGGTCAGCGAACAAGGGGAGTTGGACGACCTCTACTACTACCAGATTCGCCTAGGAATAGAAAAAAGAGCCCAAGAACTGGACTATGATATCTTACGCTATTTTAATGACCATCCTTTTACCCTGAGCGAGGAAGTGATTGGGATTCTCTGCATCGGAAAGTTCAGCCGTGCACAGATTTCTGCCTTTGAAGAATACCAAAAGCCTCTTGTATTTTTAGACAGCGATACACTTTCCCTGGGACATACCTGCATTATCACGGACTTTTACACTGCCATGAAACAGGTTGTCGATTATTTCCTCAATCAAGGGATGAACCGTATCGGGATTCTAACAGGGCTTGAGGAAACAACTGACCATGAAGAAATCATTGAGGATAAGCGGCTGGAAAATTTCAGAAACTACAGTCAATCGAAGGGAATCTATCATGATGAACTGGTCTTTCAAGGAAGCTTTACTGCCCAGTCTGGCTATGACTTGATGAAGGAGGCTATTGAGAGTTTGGGAGACCAACTGCCACCAGCCTTTTTCGCAGCCAGCGATAGTTTAGCTATCGGCGCCCTCCGTGCCCTCCAAGAAGCTGGAATCAGCCTGCCAGACCGCGTCAGCCTCATTTCCTTTAACGACACTAGCCTGACCAAGCAGGTCTATCCTCCCCTCTCTAGCATCACAGTCTATACTGAGGAGATGGGCCGAGCAGGTATGGATATTCTTAATAAGGAAGTACTCCACGGTCGAAAAATTCCTAGCCTGACCATGCTGGGAACCAGACTGACTCTGAGAGAAAGTACAAGGAATGATTAGGATTACAAAAACGACCTCTAGACAAGGCTGTTTCTCTAATAATCTCTATGATTCTGCTCCAACTCACACCTTTTCGCTTATGTGCTTGGTGACTTTTCTAGGTCTGCATCAACTTCAATGGTAATATTTTTGAAAGCCACAATCTTTTGAGGAAAAATTCGAATAGATTCTTTACAAGTTTCCATATGCTCCATCTCTTTTAAACAAACATGGACAATGGCATTTTTTTCCAAACCATCCATGGTCCAGAGATTAAGCTGATTGATACTAGCGACATGGTCCAATTCTGCTAAATCCGTCTTGATCTTCTGGATATCTACTCCTTCTGGCACTGCATCGAGGAATATCTTGAGCGTTCTCCAAAAAAACGTGGAAGGGCTTTTGACAGAATAAAGAAGAAATAACAAGAGACAAGAGCGGATCCAAGATATACCAATCGGTAAATCGAAGAACAATCGCCATCAGGATGACAGTCACCCAACCCAAGGTATCTTCCAGAAAAGTGCAGGCTGAGAATGGACTCGTTCTTTGTCTTTGTCCCTTTGCGAACTGACGAGACTCGCTAGCACATTGATAGTAATCGCAATGAATTCCTAACCAGAGAATCCCCTTCATCATTGACCGGTTGTGGATGAAAGATTTTTCGTTATATTTTTCCAAAAATCACTAGAAACGGATCCCTGTCATAAGAATCACAGCCGTTACCATGGCCCCTAAAAGACTAAAATCGCTTGTAGCCCAAGGTGTAGTGGCTATCTTCTTCTCGATTTGAGATTGTTTCTAAAAAGGCCGATATGCCAATGGCTATGGCATCTCCCAAGTCATGGACAGAATCAGCAAGAACAGCACTCGAACCAAAGATACCTCCTGCGATAAACTCAACAATAGCATAGCTTAAATTTAAGAAAAAAGCTATCCAAACAGTATATTTTGCCTTCATCTTTCTCATTCCTTTGTTATAATAGATTTATGAACACCTTGTTCATTATCATTATCCACTAAACTCAAAGAAAGGATAGAAGCAAAATATCAGCTTTATTCAGTTCTGAACAATTTGCCTCAAGTGTCCATATGACTAACATTGACCGCCGTATCAGCAAAACAAAAAAAGCTATCTATCAAGCTTTTCTACAACTATTGAACGATAAGGGCTACGAGTCCACTACAGTTCAGGATATCATTGATCTCGCAGATGTGGGACGCTCCACCTTTTACTGTCACTATGAGAGTAAGGAACTACTTCTGGACGAGCTTTGCCGCTACCTCTTCCATCACCTCTTTGAAAAAGAGGAATCCATTTCAACCGAGGATTACCTCGCCCATCTCTTTCTCCATTTTCAGAAAAACCAAGACCATATCACCAGTCTGCTATTCTCCAAAAATGACTATTTCCTCCGCCAACTCCAGAAAGAGCTAGAACACCACGTCTATTCCGTGCTAGCTGATGATTTAAAAGAAGCTCACCCCAGTCTGCCTACTTCTTACCTCCAACACTTGATCGTGTCCAACTTTATCGAGACATTGACCTGGTGGCTCAAAAAAGGGCAAGACTTCACAGACCAGGAAGTTGTCCAATTTTATCTAGACCTTCTCATTCCTAAAAATTGAATAGCAAATAGAGCTCAGTTGCCTTATTTCTAGGTTACTGAGTTTTTTATCTTCTCAACAAGAAAAGAGAATCCGCCGATCCTCTTTTTCATCATATAAAATCCTTGATTATCTACTCTGTCTGTTTTATCCCAAAACTTAAAACAGTACTTTCAAACATCTTTTCTTAGTAAGGTAAGTCAGTATTCTGCTTCGCAGCCTTGCTCCATTGATACCAACCAACTAGACTGTTGATGAGATAAATCAGGTATTTCCCTTGAATTTGCAGGCTTTCTCCCCACTAGAGATAGATAGAAAAGACATTGATAGCTGCCCAGAATATCCATTGTTCACGGTAAACAGCTGTCATGAGGATTTGACCTACCCCATTGTCGCATCTGTGATTGAATCACGATAGGGACGATTGGCGCCAATAGACTGATAAATAAATCCAAAGACCAACAAATAGAAGAACTAACTAATGGAAAGATACTTTGTCCAGCCCTTGCCGTCCAGTTCACGTGCAACAAACTCCTGCTTTTCTTTCTTAAACTGGGCTTGATAAATCCAAACTAGAAGTCCAATCGGTTGCATGACTGTGAAGTAAATTGTCGTCAACACCTCACCATAAAAAGCCTTTCTGAAGGGCCAAAAATAAGGTAAATAACAGAGTTAATCAAAGCCAAAAAGATAATTACTTGCCCGACCTTCCGATACAGAGATAACGCAAATAATCCCTGTCAAGCTACAAATCATCCCAATCCAGTCAACAATACGGTGTTCATAAATCAACTCCAGCCAGAGAGGAAAACTTCCTAAAACCAGCAAATACAGCCACTGGGCAAAACTACGATGGGCAAAGAGGTCATCCCAGATAGCCTTCATAGTTCCTGAAAATCCTAAATCAACCATAGCCGTAACCATACGACGGTAACCACCTGACATTTCACCTAGAGTTGTTTTGATATTTTCAATTTTCTTTTGCAAATAAGTATGCATCATTTCTCCTTTTGTTTTTAAAGAGCCGTGTCTGGATAGACTTTCGGACGCAACGCTCTATTAGATAATGAACTGTCTATACACAAGATTTTTAACCTTAGTCGACATGAGCTGAAAATCCTTATATTTTAAATAGCTTCACAACACATTATACACCTATTTTGTGAATAGCCAAGTGTCTTTACAGTAAAAGTTTACAAAATCCTGAAAAATTTTCTCTTTCTTTTCCCTTTTAAGTGACATTCAGTAATTCTCACATCAAAAAGCCCAGACGACATTGTCTGAGCGTTCTTCTATATAGTCGTTTAACAAAGTTGAGTTTAACAAAGTTGAGTTTGACATTTTTCAAACTATTTCTTCAACAAACCTTCTTCTTGTAGAAACTCCTTGGCTACTTGCTCTGCTGACTTGCCTTCAACACCAACTTGGTAGTTGAGCTGGCTCATCTGGCTTTCAGTAATTTTACCAGCCAATTTATTGAGAACTGTTTCCAACTCTGGATGTTTCTTGAGAAGAGCTTCTTTCATTAGTGGAGCCCCTTGATAAGGTGGGAAGAGTTGCTTGTCATCTTCCAAATACCTGTAAATCATAACGTGCCAATTCCGCATCAGTCGAATAGGCATCCGTGATTTGAATATCGCCCTGACTGAATTGCCTGATAGCGAAGGGCTGGCTCCATAGTCGCTACATTGAGATTGAGACCATACATTGATTGCAAGCCCTTATTGCCATCTTCACGGTCATTAAACTCGAGAGTAAAACCAGCCTTCAACTGCCCTTCCACTTTTTTCAAGTCCGAAATGGTCTTCAAGCCATATTCTTGAGCAATTTTTTTCGGAACAGCTACAGCGTAGGTATTTTGATAAGACATGGGTTTGAGATAGGCTAGATGATCCTGTTTGGCAATACCATCACGCGCTACCTGATAAACCTGCTCTGGCTCATGGCCCACTTTCGGTGATGGTTGAAGTAAACTTTCAGTCACCGTACCAGTAAATTCAGGATAAATATCAATATCGCCTTTTTTCAGAGCTTCATAAAGAAAGCTTGTTTTCCCAAAATTCGGTTTAACAGTCGCAGTCATGCTGGTATTTTCTTCAATTAGCAACTTATACATATTGGCCAAAATTTCTGGTTCTGGACCCAATTTCCCAGCAATAACCAAGTTTTCTTTCTCTTTTTGAGCCAAGAGAGCTGGGCTATAAGACAGACCCAGTAATACCGTCACCAAGGCAAAACCAGAGAAAATCGTCCGCAATTTTGCCTTTTCCATCACTTTTAGTAGGAAATTAAAGGCAATGGCAAGCACTGCAGAAGAAAGTGCCCCAATCAAAATCAAACTGGCATTATTACGGTCAATTCCCAAAAGGATAAAGGAACCCAGTCCCCCTGCCCCAATCAAGGCCGCCAAGGTTGCCGTACCGATAATCAAGACAGCTGCCGTCCGAATTCCAGACATGATAACAGGCATAGCAAGTGGAATTTCAAACTTCTTGAGTCGCTCCCACCTAGTCATCCCAAAGGCAATCCCAGCCTCTTGCAGACTCGGATCAATTCCCTTCAGCCCAGTGATGGTATTTTGCAAAATCGGAAAAATCGCATAAATCACTAGAGCTGTCAAAGCCGGCAAGGTTCCAATTCCCATCAAGGGAATGAAGAGACCCAACAAGGCCAAAGACGGGATAGTCTGGAAAATCCCTGCAATCTGTAAGACCCAATCCGCTAACTTCTCATGATAGCGAAGATAAACAGCCAAAGGAATCGCGATAAAAATAGCTAGTAATAGGGTCAAAAGTGACAACTGCAAATGTTGAGATAGAGCTGTCAACCAATCACTAAAACGATCCTGAAAAGTTGCAATTAAATTAGTCATGAACACTACCTCCAAACAAGTCTGCTACAAAGTCTGTTGCAGGAGCTTTTAAAATCGTCTCGGGATTCGCCACCTGGCGAATTTCTCCATCCTGCAAGACAGCAATACGGTCTGCCAATTTCAAGGCTTCATCCGTATCATGGGTCACAAAAATCGTTGTCATCCCAAACTCTTTATGCAATTCTTTCGTCAGAACCTGCAACTGCTTGCGAGAAATAGCATCCAAGGCCGAAAAAGGTTCATCCATGAGGAGAATCTTAGGCTGACCAATCATAGCACGGACAATACCAACCCGTTGCTGTTCTCCACCAGATAGTTCACTAGGTAAACGATGTCCATACTCAGCCGCTGGTAAACCAACCTTAGCCAAAAGCTCTTCAGTTTTATTAGCAATTTCTTCCTTAGTCCAGCCCTTCATCTCAGGAATCAGGGCAATATTTTCCGCAACCGTTAGATTGGGAAACAGAGCAATGGCCTGTAAAACATAACCAGTAGAAAGACGAAGTTCACGCTCATCATAGTCTTTGATGCGCTTGCCATCCATAAAAATATTTCCATCAGTCGGTTCCAAGAGACGGTTAATCATCTTAATCATGGTCGTCTTACCTGAGCCAGAAGGCCCTACTAAAACCATGAACTCCCCATTCTCAATCTGTAAATTGACATCTCTCAAGACATCTTTTTCTGTATAGCGTAGCGCTACATTTTTGTATTCAATCATGTTCTTCCTCTTTTAAAACTTCCCTCGATTGGTCAAGTCTTCTACCTTAGGCATGACTTCCTTATTGTCCCAATGCTCCACAATTTTCCCGTTTTCTAGACGGAAGATATCGTACTGGGCATAGGCAAGGCCATCAATCTGAGTCTGACCATAGCTAACCACATAGTTTCCTTATCCTAAGAGTTGGAAAACAAAGTCGAAAGTGACCTTTACTTATAAACAGCTAATTTGCTCCATTTTAAATCTCATTTTCCTCCTCTTTCAGATTAGCCAAAATTCTTTCTTGAAAGGCTTCAAACTGACGAATTTCTTCCTCTGTGAATCCTTTGTAAAAGATCGTATCCAATTTCTGACTGACACGATGCCCCACTTCTTTCTGAGACTGCCCCAACTCTGTTAAAACTAAATACTTCTTACGCTTATCTTCTCCACATGGACTAACAGTTTACAAGATTTTTGTTCCTCTAGCTTTTTTTATCATAGTCGTCAGTGTATTATTAGCAAGCCCAGTCGCCAAGCGCAATATCTGTCGCAGTTGCACAGCCAGTTTCACTATTCCATAAAAACCGCTAAAATCTTGCCCTGTTCACTCCGATAAAGAGCTTCAGGATCTTGGCTCAGTAACTTTTGAAAAATCCGCCCATTCAACAAACGAATATGATGGGCTAGCAAATGACTATCTTTCATAACACCTCCAATTTATTTCGATATCGAAACGAATAAAATAATTGTAACACTCATTATTCCAACTGTCAACTATTTCGATTTAGAAATAATTTTTCCCAGTAAAAAAATCTCCCACCCAAGGTAGAAGATTTCTAATCTTATAAACTTAATCCGTCATGTCCGATACCAACGTTCGATGCTCCAATGGAATACTGCACATAACTAGCAAGAAAATGAACCTGACTGAATCCAGAAGAGGGCCAAGTCAAAGATTCCGTGTACAGCAACCACTGTAAGGAAAGATAGATAAAGACCAATAATCGGACGTTTCCCCGACTCCTGACTCATATCCATCATCAAGCGAACAGGAGCAACAGAAGACAAAACTAATAAAATGGTACCCACAATTCCGTAACTCAGAATCGTATCAATATAAAGACTGTGAGCATGTTCATGATAAGGAGCATTTATCCGAGGATACGAGTGCATGTAGGTCAATGGCCCTTCACCCCAGAAAGGATTTTGCTTAAATAAGGCCATCCCAGCATCCCAGATAGAAATTCGTTCTTCCATAGAAGAATCTAAAGTCCCCATCCGAACTCCCAAATCACTGGAAAAGAGGAAACTCAGGCCAATCGCAAAGACCCCAATACTAAGCCAAAAGGCCTTCCAGTTTTTAATGGTCGTAAAGAGATAAATAATGGCTCCAGCGATAATAGCAGGAAAGGCAGTTCGATTTTGAGTAAAGTTCAAACCAAAGAGATTCACAAAGCCTGCAATCACACAGAATACTTTCAACCAATTCAACTTGGTCGTTGTAAACAGATAAAAGGCAATCATGATACAGAAACAACAAATGATTCCATAGTAATTAGGATTAAAGAAGGTCACTTCTGCCCGATTCTGATGCCACACCTGCATATTGGGTGAAAGAAAAGCATAGTTAAATTTCTTCACAATTTGGAAATGTTCTAAACTCGCAAAAGCAGCTGACAAGACGCTACCAAACAAGACGAGCTGCAAAATCAATCGAAAGAATTTATGTGATAAAATCGACTGATAGTGCAAAAAGAAAACAGTAAATAGAAAAATTCCTACTGAAGCCACAACTCCCATCCAATTTTGTGCAAAAACGGATATAACAGTACTATAGCCAAGAAAAAGAAGCAGCATCGGATGCTCCCCCATTTTCTGAAGAATACTTTTCATGTCTCCTGTGAAAATTAAACTGATAATATATAAACAGAATACAACTACAAAAAGATAAAAGGGTAAAAAGATACTCAGGATAATTCCCAATAAAATCAGCTCTTTACTAGACAACCCTTTCAGCTTTTCAATAAAGCCTATTGATTTCAAAATGAATCCTTTCTCTCCAAATCAACTGATTCAGATAATAGTAAGCTACCCTTTATTGTACCACTTTTTAGCAATTTGAAAACAAAGGAAACGATTTCTAAAATAAAACCCTATCGTATCAAATCCATATCATAGGCTTCAAAATGTTACTTCAAACCCATTCTACTCACTCCGATGCTGCCTGACTTTGCAGATTAATTTCTGCCACTGCTGTTACACAGGACTCATCTTTATTTTGACGTTTGATTACAATGCTGTGGGCTGTTGCGTTTCAACGTCATTAGTTCCTTCCTAAATCAAAATGCTCACTGATCGATTACGGAAAGAAAAATAGATTGAGAAGGGCCTTCACTACAGGTGACGTTGGATCCTCTGATATTTCCTCATTGCCATAGTAATGGCGATTAATATTTCGACCTTCTTTAGTTTCTCTATTAATTTCGCAAGTCAGCCTCTGCTCGTTGCTAATAGGACCCACGTAGCAAAACCTTGAGGAATACTCTGGGCAAAAGCTTGTATCAGACGAGCGAGAAAATACTCGACATCATCATCTCCAAGGCTGAATAATAGCTGAATTGATCTGCAGATATCTAGATTGTTATACTCGGCACTGGAGTGCTTACGTTTGACATTAGCTCCAACTCTTTATAGAGTTCAGTTATGAACATAATAACTCTCACGTCAGCTCGATATCCTTTGACATCTACTACTCCAATCCCACCGCGGGTATCTCAGCGTCGCAAACTGCTCACTCGGCCCATTCTGTCGCCACTCTAGCCAAGCGCGCTCTGTTCTGGAAACTGTAAAGAGTATGAAAGTGTTACCCATTGAAAGAGCAAACCGTAAAACTGTAGTAAATCATGGTCCGCTATTTTAAACTGAATCGAATAATGTCTCATAGTAATCTGTAAGAGCTCTGGTCCCATACTCAGCAGCGACACCTCGAACTGTCCAATAAATCCCAAATATTCGTTCCTGCCAAAGAAACCATTAGTATCCAGTCTCTCTCCACTGCATAAGCAAAGGCATTCGACGAACTAAATCACACCCATTACTTGCCAAGTGCCAAATGGTCTTGATGATAAATTCTATAGTTACTTCTTTGGTCACATCAAGATCAATTCGTTCACCAAAGGTATTCCAAATGCCCACTGAACCATCTTCAAACACAACTGCTTTTGGTGCACGATCCTTACGCTTTCTTGTAAACAAATCTACATCAGACTGTGTCGGACGGTTTTCACAAACTTATCCCAGTTTAAAAGAGATCTTTTAAATTCACTGGCTTCATATGTTTTTCTTTGATAGTCCTTATAATATTTAGATTGACGGTAGCTATGATTAATCATGTTTCAACATAAGATAATATTTACCTAAACGCTTAACATTCTCCACTCACTAAAAAGCTGAATCCATCACTGGGAAGTCAATCATGCAAATCCACGGATCACCTGTTGATGGGAAAATGGGACATGCTTAACTCCCCCAATAGCAGACCCAAAAATGCTCTTCCAAATTTCTATGTCTTTATGATTATTCTAATTATCTGAATAGGTAATTCCAACATGGTTTTATTCTAATTGGCATCATTACCTTTTTCTAATTGGCCAAGTCTCATATGACCCAAGGAGGTTTATGTATTTAAGAATTGTTTCATAGAGTACGATTGAAATCAGCAAGTTGAATTGTCCTTCGTATACGGAATTGAACACTGACCACTTCTTAGGAAAAAGATAATCTTCCTGTGTGTGCAAGCACACCACGTCAATTTCCCTATTTTCTTACAGAAATTTTCAAAGCTTTAACCGTCCTTTTGTATCTTATTTTCCACCGTTCGTTGCCTGGTCTCTGAAACATATGTTTTGGAAGATGAGACACACAGTAATTGTTATAATTCCCACAATATAGGATGCAAAACTTGGTCCATAGTCATTAAAATACTGACCTTGGTAGTTGTACTGGAAGAGAGGCAAAGTCCACATCTTGGAATCCTTATTCAAAATCAACAATGGCAACATAAAGTCATTCCAGAACCATAATGCATTGATAATCAAGGCATGCATGGGCTCTGTACAAAAGATAACGGACGGTAAGTTGTAAATCGATCAGCCCCATCGCCAATTTCGCAGCTCATCTAAACCATTCAGTACACTGATTTTAAGACAACCAACATATAAGAAGAGGTCTGTGGAATTGCATAAGTTAGATAAAGTAGTATCATCCCTCACATATTTGCGGCCGAGTTTGCTCATCATAACTGTGATAACTACATCACCTGAAATGGAACAAATATCCCTAAAATCAAGAGCGAATACATAATTGCAAAGGCTTTTTTCTTGGACATATTTCGAGCAATGGAATAGGCTGCAGCTGGTATAAAGAAGGCTACTACAATCAATGATAACACCGTAATAACAGCTGAATTCAGGAAATAGCCTCCCAATCCCATCTGGAAATCAACTGTTCGCAATTGCTGAATAAAAAGGATTGGGCAAACCAAAGAAATGATCTCACATCTCGGTTATTCTAGTGAACCAAAACCGTTACCAACAAAGGAACAAGTATGAGAATACCACCTACTATCAAGAGGACAGCACGCAAAACTGATTCAATTTTTCTTCATGTAAGACTCCCCTATTAGATTTCAAATTTTGATAGTTTGATTTGGATAAGAGAAACAATTCCAATAATTAAGAATAGAACTGCAATTGTATTTATATCCATTTGATTACTTTTGAGTAGTTGTAGACTAAAAGGTCCGGGTTGTAGCATTATTTGGACACCACTTGTCAAGGTAAAAATCTGGTCAAATGTCAAGCCGGACTTAGAGCTGGGATGAAAACCATAGAAATTGTTGGAAGCAATGTGGTAATCTACCCAAAAGGTTTGTTTGTTGTTGCATCAATACGCCTCAAAATATCAGTTGAATGCTCTGAGGGCCAGCAAGAGAATAATTGCATTGTACCTTGCCATAGAAGAAGAAAAATAGTTGCTACTACGGTCTTATTGGTGTTCCTATTAGACTTTGTTATAGCTAATCATAAGATTTTTCGTTGGAATATTCATAGTTGGTTGTTTAAAATCAAGGAACTGTCAAACCAGACAAAAACAAGAAACTATGCTCTAAGGAAGGTCTGCCTTTCATCTTAGAATTTGAGGTTCTGGTTGCCAAATCCATCCTAATTAATTTGTGAATAATCAAGCCAAGAAATCAAAGTAAAAGTGTCAGAAGAATTTCCATCAATCATCAGTTGTGATTGTTCATCTCAACAATTTATAATTATAGGCAATCGGTCAGTTAGTCAAACTATAGAAGCACTTGTACCATTGGAAAGTAAAGAGATAGCTTGTAATGCGGATGAGCAAAAGTCCAACTTCAGTATTTGTTAAAATTTAATAGCCATATCATCTTAACTCTATTCGTCCAATATTTCTCATTGATTAAAGAAAGCATTGAGATTGTTTGTTATATTTTTTTATTTTTTATCATCAGGTAACCTGCAATTGATTGAAAAGTCTTCAGAGTTCAGTGTTGGCCCAACTAAACATATGTTTGTCGTAAATGCTAGTTTAGAAATATCTGCAAGTGCTGAATCTTCTTTTTCTGTGTGCCTTTACCGCAATGGTGATCCATCACATCATAGTATGTTGCATAGCTTTTGGACTAGTCATATATGATAAATTCTTCGGCCTTTAGAGCTGGTAGCTGTTGATACTATGTCCCCTGCAATTCAACAGTGTGACTTCTTTTCCATCATTTTCCTGAAGCAAACATCCCCACATCAAATTCTGGATCCTGTTGATTAATCTTGCCGCACGCCTGATCCTCTTGTGTATCATCAAGGCTTTTTCATCTGAGTACTACCACTGCATCATTATAAGAGGTAACGGCTTTGTCCATCTTGAGCATATCCGCCAACAAATCTAGTTTCATCTGCTTTTAAAAGGCACCCAGAAATAGCATTTGCCTGAAAAGGTAGTTATTAGCGGTTCCACCGCTCAGAAGTAAGTAATGAGAGAAAGTTAGCGATAATCCGTTTAATGTCCATCCTTCATTGCCTGCAACTGCAAACGGAGAATTCCCACTATCTTTTATCTTAACAATCTCTTTGAAACTTTTAAAAGTCTTGGGCTCCTCAAGTCCTAAAATTTTTTTTAAACTTTGTTTTATTGTATTAGATTCCATAAAGGTTAGCAGTTAAAGCGCATACTATAAATCTTGGCACATCGTATACTTTTCTGCATAGCTGCCTTATTATTCTCATGATAGGATTTTCCTGCCTCATTCCGCAAAATAACCTGCTTGCCCACTCTTGAAATCCATATTTTGAGGATAGATACTGATACATATTCGGACATCTCCTGATAAAATCTGAGGTCTGCAGAACGTGCAGCTGCCGGAACAGTCGTCAGTTTTACATCAATAGTAGGATGATCCTTTTCCAAAATGATCTCACAATAGCAGTATCCGCTGTTTCGTTCTTCTGGTTATTCAATCGTTACCTTTCCATCTGTCGATTGATTATTCTGACTATTAAGTTACAGTTTAAACTAGTCTCAGCTACTAAAAGAAAAACCTACTTATGCTCATTTCATTGGAAAGTTTCCTTTATAAATTTATACATCTTTATTATAGCCTTTAAAATATAATTGTTTACTCAAAAAAACTCCTGACAAGATAAGAAGGAACCTGCATATGAGTCTTGCAATCTGAGTAAATCCATCTATCCTGTAATTCATACAGTCCCTCTTCAACCAAATCTTTAATTTTAAAGAGCCCATGGTCTGACAAACAGAACGCAGGTTACAACTGTCGATTTTGTAATTAAATTGCAGAGTTGTCGAATACGGAAGTATCAGGATTAATTAACGAGCACTGTTGTCCTAACTGAACTATCATATCTGACGGTCCACACGTCCATAGCGGTTTCATGGAGATAACCGATTTAATATATATGTCAACGATCACCAGTTCACAATCCCACTATTCAGCACAAAAGTTTTCGGATTGTCCCAATAGCCTGAACTTCATTCAATTGAGTCTCTTGAAACTAAAAGCTTCAAAGTTTCCACTATACATTAGTTGAATAGCAAAACACATTTCCAGCATCCTCCCGTGACTCATGATCACATAAGAGAAGAGCTGCGTTTGAGCATGCTCAGGTGCCCGCGTTCTCGAAACCAATCGAAAAAGATTCCTTGTCTTCACCTGTTGACGTCTGACAGTCTTTTCTGACGAGCATAGCACCCCGCAGAGTTACGATCCTCGTAAGCTGCCGCTGGAGAAAATCAGCCATAGTGACATGTCTCCTATGAATGACAACTTCCTGATTACTATTATTCTCCACTTCCACTGTAGCTAACGCAATTTGGTCGCGCATTACAGTTAAAGCAGTCTAATACAAAGTCAGACTAAGTTTCGAGCCTTTCAGAATCTTCTAACATTAAGACAGAGTCTCCACGTCATCCACTGCTGTGGAGAAGGTAAGCCCTGTGGACCGCTATCTCTGACCTTTCAGTCTTTTGCTTCCTTACAAATCGAAAGTCTGTTAACCATCAGTTGCATTATGCTGAACCTGTAGTGTTGGTTTTCTAAAAGTCCACCCAAACCATGTTGTCCAAAAATTTGATTGCGTATCTAAGCTGTGTTAGTTGGAATTAGTAGCTGTTGTTCCTGAAAAGGGCATGGTCTCGTCTCATAAACACTATTGGAACCTTTTAGTTCTTAATAGTCTTTCCTAAATGTTTCAATAGTAAGCAGCCATTTTCGATCAACAATCAAACTTAGTTTTACTCTCGGCATAAAGATCGATTATTCTCTCATCCTAACTCGCATTGCCGCCTCATCACTTTATTGATGTATTTTATCGCTCAGCTCAGCTTTCCAAAATAGATGTCTCAAGAAATATGGTAAAATGTTGGGTAGGAGGTAGCACATACAGCTAGTTTTCTGATACGAGATGGAAACAATTGACCTTTCCCCAAGCTTTTGGATATGAAGAATGCACACCAAATTACTTCTTTTGGTCCAGCTTACTCGTGACACATACGTTCTGTTACATTACTAAAGGACATGAGGAAAGCATTTCATTATAAAAGGTAAAATTGCTGATTTAAAAAGAAGGAGATTTCTTTCTATTAAAAACCAGAGGAATTAACCTTTTATCAAAGCGAGATATTAGAGACCTTTGGGCCTACTACTGGTTAGGGAAATCACTGGAGGAAAGCTCCTGACTATTTTTGCTCTTTCTCAAATTTCTGACCAATCCTGCTCTCATCCAATCTGAAATCATTGTCGTACCCAGTCCACTGCAAAACTCATCTCAGACATTGTCCGCTTCGCTCAGATTATTACAAAATCAAATATGAATTAGCCTCAACTCCATATCATGGGACAACTCCATGAACTGATGCTTTCATCTGGAACTATTGCTCCCAATCAGAGAATATTTCATCGACCCACCAACTCTATCTTGAATGCAAAACGCAATTGTTGTCACCATCCTCAATCTTACAATCAAGATTTATGCAAAAGAACTATCCGTTCACAGAAGCTACTTTATCCAAGCGTAGTCAGACCCCTAACACCTTATCTCCAAAAGAATACCTACTATACGTTCAGATGTATCGAAACTAAACAACTCCTCGATACATGAGTCAATCAAGGTAATTGCATACTCAGTGAGGCTTTTTCGAGATCCACTACATTTTTCTAAAAGCTTATAAAACAATACTTTTAATCAGACCCCAAGTCACACAAGAAAAGAATATTCTCAACACCAACTAGTGAGAAAGGAAACACTATGAAATCCTACCAAGCCGTCTACCAAATTCTAGCAAAAGAAATCGATTATATCAGCGGAGAAAAAATTGCAGAAGAACTATCTCTCAGTCGAACATCAATTTGGAAAGCTATCAAGCGCCTCGAACAAGAAGGAATTAAAATTGATAGTATCAAAAATAAAGGCTATAAACTGGTGAATGGAGATCTTATTCTTCCGGAACTTCTAGAACAAAATCTTCCAATTAAAATCAGTTTTAAACCCGAAACAAGATCAACACAACTCGATGCAAAAGAAGCAATTGATTTAGGAAATGAAGCAAACACCCTCTATCTAGCTTCCTATCAAACAGCTGGACGAGGACGTTTTCAACGTTCTTTCTACTCCCCACAAGGTGGCATTTATATGACACTCCATCTCAAACCAAATCTTCCCTATGACAAATTACCGTCCTACACACTACTTGTAGCAGGAGCTATCTACAAAGCCATTAAGAACCTAACTTTAATAGATGTCGACATAAAATGGGTCAATGATATCTACCTCAAAAATCATAAAATTGGAGGAATCCTCACTGAAGCAATGACCTCTGTAGAAACTGGCTTAGTCACAGATATCATTATTGGAGTAGGTATCAATTTCACAATTAAAGATTTCCCTCAGGAATTAAAAGAAAAAGCTGCTAGCTTATTTAAAGCACCAGCACCTATTACCAGAAATGAATTAATCATAGAGATCTGGCGTGCTTTCTTCGAAACACCAGCAGATGAGTTATTATACCTATATAAAAAACAGTCATTCGTTCTTGGAAAAGAAGTTACTTTCACACTGGATCAAAAAGACTACAAGGGACTTGCTAAAGATATCTCTGAAAGTGGTAAACTTTTAGTTCAATGTGATAACGGAAAAGAAATCTGGCTCAATAGCGGAGAAATTTCACTCAAGAGTTGGAAGTAGTAATAAAGTAGTAATAAACTAGCACAACCATAAAATCGACAATATATAAAGATTTTAGCTTTTCTTCAACCCACTACAGTTTTATCTTAGTTAAAATAAGTTAGAATATGTAAGTGAATATCAGATATACCAAGACATCGTCACTATCTAAAGTATATTCAAAATACAAAAAGTTGACCAAAGGGTTGACCAACTAGATTTCTGGATATCCTATATATTCATTCTCAAAATTAGTTTAAATAGCGTAGTCTTTTAAACTAGTTTTGAGAATCAAAAATCTTCCTATTTATAATAAGAAGATATGTACGATCAGGCATGTCGTACATCTGAGTGTAAGTCCTCCGTGGGCACCCGCTACCGAGTAGACCCAATAGCGATTCCCAAGCCTGACTATCGTGAGGTAGCGGGGAGAGGAAGGGATAGCGAAATCGTGGCTCTACGAACAGGAACGTGATAGTAAGGCGTATATAGCGGATAAGGGGGCCTAAAACTCTAAAGTCCAAAAAGGTAGTCGTAACCTATGCGTAAATCACGAGAGTAAACGAGGAAAGATGTACAACTTATCCGTGAGGTCTCATGAGCGCTGAAAGCGTAGTAACAACGAATCATGAAAGTCAGCTGAGCCCATAGTAGTGAGAAACTTCTGTAATGGAAGTGGAGCGAAGGGTGAACAACTAATTGAAGTAATCCTACTTCACTTGTGTCTGTAAAACGAACGGTCTGATAGAACTGGACTCTATCACGTATTGACTAGATGAAGGTTCACCAATATAAGATGTCCCTCAGGCACCAAAACAAGAAAGGAATACGCACATGTCAAAATTGCTAGATAAGATATTATCACGCGAAAATATGCTGGAAGCCTACAATCAAGTAAAATCCAATAAGGGCTCAGCTGGGATTGATGGAATTACTATCGAAGAGATGGATAATTATCTCAGACAAAACTGGCGCCCGACTAAGGAACGGATAAAACAAAGAAAATATAAGCCTCAAGCAGTTCTCAGAGTTGAGATTCCCAAACCAAACGGAGGTATTCGTCAGTTAGGAATTCCAACAGTTATGGATAGAATGATTCAACAGGCCATTATTCAAGTCATTAACCCTATTTGTGAACCCCATTTCTCTGAAACGAGTTATGGGTTCCGACCAAGTAGGTCATGTGAAAAAGCCATCATCAAAGCTACTAGAGTATCTTAACGATGGCTATGAGTGGATAGTGGATATAGACCTAGAGAAATTTTTCGATACAGTTCCTCAAGATAGATTGATGTCCTTAGTACATAACATTATCGAAGACGGAGATACGGAATCCTTGATTCGTAAGTATCTTCATTCAGGTGTTATCATTAACGGTCAGCGTCATAAAACGCTAGTTGGCACACCACAGGGAGGAAATTTATCTCCTCTCTTATCCAATATCATGCTTAATGAATTGGATAAGGAATTAGAAAAGAGGGGACTTCGATTTGTGCGCTACGCAGATGATTGCGTGATTACGGTCGGAAGCGAGGCTGCCGCTAAGCGTGTGATGTATTCAGTCAGTCGTTTTATTGAGAAACGGCTAGGTTTGAAAGTAAAACATAACCAAGACTAAGATTACTAGACCAAGAGAGTTGAAATATTTAGGTTTCGGGTTCTGGAAATCATCAGCTGGTTGGAAAAGTCGCCCCCATCAAGATAGTGTTCGGAGATTTAAGATTAAATTGAAGAAACTAACACAGAGGAAATGGAGTGTAGATTTAACAAGACGTATTGAGCAACTGAATTTGTCCATTCGAGGATGGATAAACTATTTCTCATTGGGAAATATGAAAAGTATTGTCACCAGCATAGATGAGCGCTTGCGTACTCGCCTACGAGTGATTATCTGGAAGCAATGGAAGAAGAAATCTAGACGATTATGGGGATTGCTAAGTTAGAGGTTCCTAAATGGATAGCAGATAAGGTATCTGTCTGGGGTGACCACTATCAATTAGTAGCTCGAAGTCGGTACTTAAACGGGCTATATCAAAACCAGTCCTTAAAAAACGTGGACTGGTTTCGTGTTTGGATTATTACCTTGAACGACATGCGTTAAAAGTTAGTTGAACCGCCGTATGCCGAACGGCACGTACGGTGGTGTGAGAGGGGCTAGAGATTATCCCCTACTCGATTATTCTAATTCTTTCTACGTACTGTTACGAGTCCAAATACTCCAAGAATTGCACCGAGTACCAACATTGCAACACTCGATGACTCGCCTGTGTCTGGCAATGATTTTGCACGTTCTACTCTGTGAATATGTCACTTTTTCATCTGCACCTGCTTTAACAGCTGGAGCTGAATATGTTTGTTGTTTATCTTTTGTTTGTTCTTTATCTTTCGCAACAACATCTTCTTTAGCATCCAAAGCAACATCTTTGCCTGATTTTGAACCTGTCTTCGATTTATCAACAGTTTCTTTATTATTTTCTGCTAGTAAAGTATTAGAATTTGAATCTACTCTAGGTACAGCAACAACAGTTCCGTCTGGTAGAGTTGCGACTACATTTTCTTTTAGCTTTGTTTTCTAAGTCTAGCAACTTATCAAACTCTTCTTGGATTTCAGCTAATTTAGCTTGTTCAGCTTGCAATTTAGCTGTAACTGCGTCCAATTTGTCTTGTGCCAATTTTGCAGCAGATTTTGCTTGAGTTAGATTTTGTTTCTAAATCAGCTACTTTTGCTTGCGCATCTGCAAGATTCTTATCTGCGTTTAGATAAGCACTCAATTCTGTGGCAATTGCTTTTAGCATCTGACACCAATTTGGTCTTTTTCTGCATGGAGCTTAGCTTGTTCATCTTGAAGTGCAGTCAACTTGTTTTTCTTCTGCTTGCACTGCTTGCGCACTTGTAAGAGCAGTTTCAGCATCTTTTTGAGCCGTTTTGGCTGTAGCAAGTTCATCTTTTAGCTGTTTCAAGAGCAGTTTGTTTTCTGCTTGGCTTTTGAGAAGTTTTTCAACAGCTTTTTCAGCAGTTGCTTTACGTTCTTGTGCATTTGTTAAAGCAAGATTTGCCAATTGCAAGTTCTTTTTCAGCGACTTTGCTTTGAAGTGGACTAGCTGATTTACTTTGCCAATTCTTTTTCAGCATCTGTTTTAGCTTCAAGTGCAGAAGCATATTTACGTGAAGTTCGCCAATTCTGCTTTTAGCTGCTCTGGTAAGAGCAGTTTGAGCTTAGTTGTTTTGTTTTTGAGCTTCAGCTAGTTTTTGCTTCGAGTTGGGCAAGTTCATTTGATTTTAGAAACTGGAGTTCCTTCATTTGAAAATGCTGTAATCATGTAATGACGACCATTGATATTAGCTACGTCAATACCAACATATTTTGCAAAGTTTAGGTTTGCATAAAGGTGTCCCCATAGGCGACGTTTATCAGCATTTGAAACGCTATCAAGATATGTTGTGAACATCAAATTGTTGTATACAGCTTGTTTTTAGTTCATACATATTTGAAATATCAGAACGCATTGAAGCAACGTTTTCAACAGCATTAGGTACGTGACCAAGAACCATTGGGTCTAATCCACGTTTTTCATATTTTTAGCTTGTGTTGATGCTAAATTAACAGCTTCTTTTAGTTGTTCTGTTTCTGATTCTACGTTGAATGAATCTTTAAATGCATTTCTGATTTGTTTCAATCCATTGATGTAAAATTTGAGACTTCAAGTTTTTGGGAATCTGTCAAATTGTCAATATCAACTGGACGATTTAAATCAGTTTTATCATATTTGACATTAGAATTTGATTGTTTAACAATATTAGCTACAGAATTGAGAATCAAATCATCTAAATCATCTTTTGATTGCATTGTTTTTATTAGCTTTTTCTAATTTTAATAGTTGTCCAAATGTTACAACATTTGAAGACACATCAGCTGATTTTAATACATCTGCTGAAAATCCATTATACACATTTGACGGAATAGTGAATGTTGGATTTGCAATGTTCATTCCTTCAGATTTATTTAACTTAGCTTTCTTGCATCCAATGCAGTTTGCGCTTCTTTTTCTTTAGATGCTGTAGCATCTGCTTTTGTTTGGATAGAATCGACTTTGTTTTGGTCTGCGTCCATCATTTCTTTAGCTAACTTCAAGGCATCATTTTTGACATTCACATTGTTCTCAGCTTGTTTGATGGCGTCTGCGCGGTTGCTATCTGCTTTCTTAGCAGTTTCGACAGCTGTTGTTGCGCTTGAGATATTGGCATTGGCTTGTTCAATATCTTTTTCAGCTTGGGCAAGAGAGGCTTTTTGCTTCGCCAAGTCCTGAACCATTTAGCGCGTCTTCAGCTGATTTTACATTAGCTTCTTTAGCTGTTACTGCTTTTATCCGCTTCAGCTTTTTACTTGTTGCGCTTGCAACGTTAGCTGTTTCACTTGCTACAGTTTCAGTTTGCGCTTTAATCGCTGTGCAGACGCCTCAGTTGCTTTTTGATTGGCTTCTTGAGCTTTTACATTAGCATCTTGTTTAGCTTTTGTAGCCGTGATATTTTCTTCTGCAGCATTTGCTTTAACGGCTTCAGCTGACTTCAAGTTCTCTTTAGCGCTTGTCAAAGCAGTTTCAGTAGTTGTGACAGTTTTGTTAGCAGAAATAGCTTTCAGCTTTTGTTGTTTCACTTTCAGCTTCAACTTGCTTAACAGTAGACGCTTGAGCATCAAGAGCAGGTTTGACATCAGAAGATTTCTTCACTTCTGGTTTTGTATCGGCTACAGGTTTTGAAACAAGAGCAGGTCTGTTTACAGCAGTTGCAGTATTTGCATCAACTGGTGCTGAAACGGTTGCTTCCTGAGCAAATGCAGGCACACCAACAGACGCAAGCGCAATAGCTGTTGAAGTTGTTAGGGTTTTCAGTTTCTTCATCATTTTCTCCTTTTTAAGAGCTAATAGGATTGGTTTGACTGTTAAGTCAAACCATGATATATGTAGTATATCATGCAATTTTTATAGCACTATTTTAACACATTTTTAGTTTTCAGACAATATTTTTTGTAAAACTTTGTTTGTATATGGGTTATTTTTCTAGTTTTTATTCCATGTATTATGGTACATAAATGAGGTAAAACATGGAACCTATTCAATTAAAAATATATCGGTCAAAAATTCGCACTATTCGCAAAGAAAAAGATTAAGTCAACAAACATCTCAGTGAAAAAGGCTGGTGTAGGCATAGATTATATTTCCAACCTTGAAACCAAAGGGATCAAATATAAAGATTGATACACTAGAAAAGATTATCACAGCTCTTAATATCACACCATCAGAGCTATTTGAAAGCCGTATATCCCCAAAGAACCCACATCTAGAGTTGTTAGCTGACCAATTAGCTCAACTTCCACAAAGAAGTCAAGAACAGCTCTTAGAAGCCTTCCAATTACTAATAAAAACCGTGAAAGAAAAACCAAACCGCTAAGATACACACATCTTAGCGGTTATTTTTATTCCAAATATCCATCATCTGCATTTAATCTGTCATCAGCTTCTACAATATCTAGTGGTCTTGGAATTCCATAACCTCCAACAGCTCGATTATATTTTTCAACTTTTTGCAACATCTTCATTAAATAAATCCATATCAAATCTTTTGCCCATAGCTGAAAATAGATTTTTTTAACATGACAATAACAAGGTCTTTCTCGATGCGTTTATTTATTAAAAACCAATCAGCAACATCAACGAGTTCAGATTCATAATTTTCGAATGAAATTTTTTTCTTGTAATGCTCTTTTTCTTTTCAAGTTTTTATTTTTCTTTTTCTATACTCTTCATTTTCGATTCGTCGTTGTAATAGTCTTCTACTGATTTGATTTATAATCTTTTTCATCGCAGAATTTAGGATTCACTCCCAAATCAGGATTATGTTCATAATCTTGAAGAATTCTTCTGCTACTTTCTGCTGATAAATATAGCTTTTTCAAAAAGCACTTGTTCTATATGTTTTTCCGTCACAAATTTTCTTCAATAGATTTTTAGCCATCTTTTACCTCTGTTTCTAAATAATCGATTAAAGCACCATATTCTAACCGGATTATTTTTCTTAATGAGAGTATAACACTTATTTTATATATAGTCAATAATCTTATTGTGCTCGGTTAATATATAATCGGTTATAAACTCCTGTTCTTATTGTAATAACCGTTTATTTTTTTGTTATGATTATATTGTAGCAAAAGCAACTGCTACAAAATAACAACAAGGAGGCCAATTATGCATATTTTAAAACGCACAACCGGCTACAGTGCTAGCCTAGCAGAACAAGCTCTTTCAGATGAAGTTGTAAAATTGGTAGGTAAACAACTTGAGATTCAACAGAATTTGAAAAAGACTGGCAGGAAATTGTTAAGGGTAAAGAAAAATGAAACGTACTGATAAAAATTTTAGGTTATCAAGTATACGTTGCGACCGATAATCATAACCCATCTCAAAGTAAAAATTTTTACCCGATAATAAGCCAGAGTTATCAAAATTCGAAATCGGAGATATTGTTGAGTTTGAAGATTTAGAAGCATTTGAAAACCAGTACGGACAACTTTTATTTCAGGGCAAAAAGATATTAAGAAGAAAGGAAAAATAATGTATGGCTAATGAATAAAAGCCAAAATCAAGCTACATCAGCAACCTCTGCTGATGTGGCTGAATTTGGCAAAACAAGTTCGACTTAGGAACAATTCATTCTAAGAAATTTGAATAATGCTCTGGATATTAATAATGAATCATCATATTTAGGTTCGTTTAATATTAAAGTTGCTAAGCAATGACACGGGATTCTTTTACATTGTAAATCTCCTGGTCTCGTACTCACTTGATTCGTGACTTTCACTTTTTAATATATTTTGACGATATGCTCTGGAATACTATATCCATACAAGACACTCTTGCCTCAACACAATGCTTACTTTGTCCCTTTATGATACTACTAATCCAAATTTAGCTCGGGCTTTCTTCTTTCCATGGCTTGATGGCATTCCAACACGCTTAAAGATTGATAATCTTCCTTCTTTTATTAAACAGAACGTTTCAGAAAAATTCTCTTCCAATTATGGCGAACAACATTTGTAACATCTCTATGAAAACGATTACACATTTAGCAGTGAGCGGACCATCTGGCTCGGGGAAGACACATTTTTTACGTTATTTGATTACTTGTCTAAAATCATTTACTAACCAAATTATTTGCGTTGACCCCAAGCTTTCGGATATTTTATTTGTTAAGTAAAGAATTAGGTTTGGAAGTATTAGCTCCAACTCAGGGGGAAAATTTGAACAGCTTCCTGACTGTAGTGAATGAGATTTTATCAAAAATTATCAGAAAGATTTATGAACGAGGAGAGATATTATTAACAAAGCCAGATACTAAGTTCGAACGCATTTATATTGTAATAGATGAGCTGTTAGCATTGGTTCAAGGAAGCTCAAAGCAATCTCGTGAAACATTTGGGCAATTGCTTGGGACGATTGCTCTGCTAGGTCGTCAGACCTCAATCTCACTCATTTTATGCAGTCAACGTTTTGATGCGACTGCATTTGCAGGGAATACAGCAGTCCGTGAACAAATCAACTGTATATTTATTTTAGGTGAGATAAATGCAAATACTTGTCAATTCTTATTGCCTAACATCAATGTGGATAATATTGTAGTCCTCTGGTATCGGTACAGGTATTGTTAGTTTACAGATAGTGAACATCGGACTCATATTATGCCACTTTAACCCCAACCTATACGATTAGAAAGGAACAAAGTACATGAAAAATTATTTTTAATAAATATAATGTAATTAATGTTACAGCCTTTTATTTGGATTGTATCTTTCATTTTGGAGCGTCTAACTCTATTTTTATTCTTTCAAATGAATTTAGAATCGTTCTATTATTTTGTAGTGTTCATTTTTAATATTGCGTTTGATTACAGTAGCGTATTTTCATTTTTATTTTTCGCAATTATTTTTAGAATTTTCATTTCGTCGTGCTGAATCGGATTATTTTAGAAACAGCATCAAATCCTATCTAGCTATCTAGGAAAATTCGTCGTTATTGTACTCACATCAATGTAGAGCCGACGCTGGAAGAATCGTCTCGTTATATGAATACAAAACAAGTAATTGTAAAGAAAGTCAATCGTTCATTAAAAAGCGTTGACTGTCACTTATTATAAAAGATTTTGCTGTATTAAATGGACGATTGCCCTCAAACAATGAAAGTGCTGATATTATTGAAAAATTATTCCCAAAAATAAAAAGGAATTAAATTATTTTAGATAAAAATTATCAATTTAACGATATTATTAGAGACCCCTGAAGGCAAAAATTTTTCATCTGTTGCTAAATGTAATATTGCGTAAGTCTATCCTATCAAAAATAATGATGGTTAATAGTGCGGTGTACTGCTACCGAGGGTAGGCAGGTACACCAGCACATATACGCGGTTCGTTATATGTCTAGGGGATGTTGTGTAAAGTTAGTATTACCTTTACACAACGTCAAAGACAAGACAAAAAGAAAGGAAGGAATTTATAACATGTCAAAAGAACTCAATTCTCAATACAAAGCCAGCTCTTTCTGCTGCACTTTAAATAATATTGATAAACTTTTCAATATCAATGATACCACTTTTGATGACGAAAAGTATTCAGATGAAACTCGTAAACAAGTCGATGAATTTTCGTAATAATCTTGACCCAAATAAAAATTATAGTCCCGAAGAGATGGTTGAGCATCTAATTTATCTCTGGGTTGATGGTAAAGAAGAAACTCGGTCAGCAGCTGCTAATTATGAGATAGGAGATAATGGCAATCATCATTCTCATCTTATTTTAGAAGCAAAGAATCAGACACGTTTTTCAGCTATCAAAAAGCTCTACCCCACTATTCATGTTGAGCTGACTCGTGGAACTCGTGAACAAGTCATAGCATATCTCAACAAGACAGGGAAGCATGAAGAAAAAGCTCATACAACTGTTGTTCCGATGATGAATCATGGTATTATTGAAGCGAATCAACAAGGAAAAAGAAAAGACTTAGAAGTAATTCAAGAGTTACTTGAAGCAGGTCTATCCCCTGAGGAGATTATGCGTCAAAATTTATCTTATCGCAAGTTTTCAAAAATGATTAAAGAGCATTATTATCAAATGCAAGTCGCTAATGCTCCTATGATCAAGAACATCACTGTATATTGGCATTTAGGAGGTTCAGGAACAGGTAAAAGTTATATGCAGGTTCGTTTAAAAGAAGAATTTGGCATTGAAAATGTTTATGTTTTATCAGATTATGGTACAGGGGGACTTGATAATTATACTGGAGAATCTATTTTATTTATGGATGAATTTAAAGGGATATTGATTATCAAACATTTTTAAAGTTGCTAGATGTATATCCAAACCAAGTTCATGCACGTTACAGCAATGTATATGCTTTATGGGATACAGTTCATATCTCTAGCATCTTTTACTCCATACCAAATTTATAAAATGTTGAGTTGCACCCGACAAACAGAAGTACGACCCTATCGCTCAACTAAATCGTCGGATTCATTACATTGTTTATCATGTCAAAATTGAAGATAATCAATACAAGGAATTAACGTTTGAAATGAGACAATATCTTGAGCTAATAGAACAAAAAAACAATCTATTGAAGAAATTGCAGAAGAACTCATTAGCAAAGGAATAGACACTGCTACTGAGGATATCTTATCAGATATAAAAAAAGTTATCGCTGAATCTCCTAATGACCAAACCAAGAAAAACAGCGACAACTAAAGTTAATGGAAATAGTAAATACTATTTCTATACCTTATTTTATCACAGAAAGAGAAAAAAATTATATGACAGATAAGATTTTAATCAAAATAGATAATTTGGAAGTAAATCTTCCTAGTACTCATATTATAGTAGAGAAAGATGAATATCTTGACTTAAAAACAAGGCTTCTCAGGAAATATATGAGTCTATCAGAGGTTTTAGAGATGGTTTCAGTCTCTCGACCTTGGTTGTTAGAAAATGTTCTCTATCGGGCTGATATTCGCTCAAAAATTGATATTGATAAAAAAACAAAGATGGTTTTTGTAAAGTATCCTCAGAATCAAGATGGAAAAATATATCTTTCTTGCCTCTAAGACAAGAGCATTTTTTGAACAGCATTTCTCAGAGTTATTGAAAGAAACATGATATAATAGCCAAGACGAATGTCTTGGTTATCTTTTAAATAGAAAGGATAATCATATGGCAATTTCATATAGACAAAGAGGTAAAAAGAAAACTTGGGATTATAGAATATTTGATAAAAATAAAAAGGTAGTTGCTTCAAACTCAGGATTTCAAACGAAAAAGAAGCAATATTGGAAAGCAAAGTAAAATTGAATTAGAGTTGTTAAACGGTAACGTAATTGATTCAAATATTTCTCTCTATCAGTTATGGCAGAAATGGTATAATCTGCAAAATAGTTCCTTTAAATAAAAAGTCAGGGACAATTGCACATCATAAGCATGAGAGGTAAACTTATTCTAGAATATTTCAAAGATAAGTCCGCTACTAATATCAATTTTAGTGAGTATCAAGAATTTATCAACGAATACGCAAAAGAGTTGGAAAAGATACAGTTCGGCGTTTAAATGCGGAAGTTAGAAAAGTCATTCAATTTTGCGAAAAAGATAAGTTATCAATCATTGATTTTACAGATGGTGTGGTTATTACAGGGCAAGCAAGTCGAAAGATAGAAAAAAAGCTATTAAAAAGTTCAGAAGATTATCATAAGTTAATGAAAAGAGATAAAACATAATATTGAACTGAAGTTTAATATTATTGACTATCTTCTTTTTATTCAGCTAAAAACTGGCTTGCGTTTCAGAGTAGGTGCTAGGCTTGACATGGGATTGTGTTTTTGAATGAAACTCAAGAAGTCAAAACATACAGGCGCTATGACCCCTAGAAAGAAAGAATGGCGACCACCAAAAACAGCTACTTCTATCAGGTCTATCCCAGTAGATTCGAAGTTTTGCATGTTTTGAATCAATTAAAAGAGATTCAAAGTAGAGATATTGAACAAAACAAATATTAAAAATAAAGAAAATCATATCTTTTTCGATTTGTATACTGTTGTTCCTTCCAAATCACGAAGTGAATAAGCGTTTAAGAGAGCATCTCAAAAGTTAAAACTCAATCCAATCGATTTATCAGCTACAGGTATTAGGCACACATACGCAAGTATTATGTTAGGCTATGGAATTGATATTTGGGTTATAGCTCAAACATGGGACACAAAGACATTACACAAAATAACTCAAACATACGGTCACTTAATCAAGGAAAAAGAAGAATCCGAAAACAAACGTGTTAGAGAGTTATTGAGTCAATAATTTTTATAAAAAGTTGACCAAAAAGTGACCAAATCAAAAAAGACCTTGAAAAATCAAGGTCTAAGACTATTATATCAACTCCACTACAGTTGACAAATAGTGCAAAAACTTCAGATAAGTAATCCAATTAAGTTTTACAAATCTGAAGTTTTTTATTCTACTATTTTAAAAATACAAAAAAGAGTTATAAACTCTCAATAAAACGGAGAATAAAGGGATTCGAACCCTTGCGCCAGTTACCCGACCTAACGATTTAGCAAAACCGTCCTCTTCAGCCTCTTGAGTAATTCTCCTATTAATGGGCACGAGTGGACTCGAACCACCGACCTCACGCTTATCAGGCGTGCGCTCTAACCACCTGAGCTACGCGCCCAAGTTAAAAACTTGGTAATTTGAACAAAGTTCAAAGCGGGTGACGAGAATCGAACTCGCGACAACAGCTTGGAAGGCTGTAGTTTTACCACTAAACTACACCCGCATACATACTATAAGTAAAAATGGCGCGAGACGGAATCGAACCGCCGACACATGGAGCTTCAATCCATTGCTCTACCAACTGAGCTACCGAGCCTTATTGCGGGAGCAGGATTTGAACCCTACGACCTTCGGGTTATGAGCCCGACGAGCTACCGAGCTGCTCCATCCCGCGTTAATAAAAAAGGAGGATGTGGGATTCGAACCCACGCACGCTTTTACACGCCTGACGGTTTTCAAGACCGTTCCCTTCAGCCGGACTTGGGTAATCCTCCATACTATTCAAATGGACCTTGTAGGACTTGAACCTACGACCACTCGGTTATGAGCCGAGAGCTCTAACCAGCTGAGCTAAAGGTCCAACAAGATCATTATAGCGGCGAAGGGATCGAACCCCTGACCTCCCTGGTATGAACCGGACGCTCTAGCCAGCTGAGCTACACCGCCATGAATCGGGAAGACAGGATTCGAACCTGCGACACCTTGGTCCCAAACCAAGTACTCTACCAAGCTGAGCTACTTCCCGAGTTAAAATAGAAAAATGCACCCTAGAGGAGTCGAACCTCTAACCGCCTGATTCGTAGTCAGGTACTCTATCCAGTTGAGCTAAGGGTGCTCATTATATTATGCCGAGGACCGGAATCGAACCGGTACGATCGTTACCAATCGCAGGATTTTTAAGTCCCTGTGCGTCTGCCAGTTCCGCCACCCCGGCCTCTCTAAGCGAACGACGGATTCGAACTCGCGACCCCCACCTTGGCAAGGTGGTGTTCTACCACTGAACTACGTTCGCACTGTTTTCTTCTATCTAAAAAAATGCCGGCTACATGATTCTGAACACGCGACCCTCTGATTACAAAATCAGATGCTCTACCAACTGAGCTAAGCCGGCTCATTTATTATATCTTAATGCGGGTTAAGGGACTTGAACCCCACGCCGTTAAGCGCCAGATCCTAAATCTGGTGCGTCTGCCAATTCCGCCAAACCCGCATATATGACCCGTACTGGGCCTCGAAACCAGTGACCCATTGATTAAAAAGTCAATTGCTCTACCAACTGAGCTAACGAGTCTAAAATAACTTACGTTATTTTCAAACGGTCCCGACGGGAATCGAACCCATGATCTTCGCCGTGACAGGGCGACGTGATAACCGCTACACTACGGGACCCTATGGGAGTTAACGGGATCGAACCGCTGACCCTCTGCTTGTAAGGCAGATGCTCTCCCAGCTGAGCTAAACTCCCTAGAGCTAAGCTGACTCCATATCTCACAGGGGGCAACCCCCAACTACTTCCGGCGTTCTAGGGCTTAACTTCTGTGTTCGGCATGGGTACAGGTGTATCTCCTAGGCTATCGTCACTTAACTCTGAGTAATACCTACTCAAAATTGAATATCTATTCAAACCAAGAAAACCGTTCGCTTTCATATTCTCAGTTACTTTGGATAAGTCCTCGAGCTATTAGTATTAGTCCGCTACATGTGTCGCCACACTCCACTTCTAACCCATCTACCTGATCATCTCTCAGGGCTCTTACTGATATAAAAATCATGGGAAATCTCATCTTGAGGTGGGTTTCACACTTAGATGCTTTCAGCGTTTATCCCTTCCCCTACATAGCTACCCAGCGATGCCTTTGGCAAGACAACTGGTACACCAGCGGTAAGTCCACTCTGGTCCTCTCGTACTCAGGAGCAGATCCTCTCAAATTTCCTACGCCCGCGACGGATAGGGACCGAACTGTCTCACGACGTTCTGAACTCCAGCTCGCGTGCCGCTTTTAATGGGCGAACAGCCCAACCCTTTGGGACCGACTACAGCCCCAGGATGCGACGAGCTGACATCGAGGTGCCAAACCTCCCCGTCGATGTGAACTCTTGGGGGAGATAAGCCTGTTATCCCCAGGGTAGCTTTTTATCCGTTGAGCGATGGCCCTTCCATACGGAACCACCGGATCACTAAGCTCGACTTTTCGTCCCTGCTCGAGTTGTAGCCTCGCAGTCAAGCTCCCCTTATACCTTTACACTCTGCGAATGATTTCCAACCATTCTGAGGGAACCTTTGGGCGCCTCCGTTACCTTTTTAGGAGGCGACCGCCCCAGTCAAACTGCCCTGTCAGACACTGTCTCCGATAGGGATCACCCTATCCGGGTTAGAGTGGCCATAACACAAGGGTAGTATCCCAACAACGTCTCCTTCGAAACTGGCGTCCCTGATCTCATAGACTCCTACCTATCCTGTACATGTGGTACAGACACTCAATATCAAACTGCAGTAAAGCTCCATGGGGTCTTTCCGTCCTGTCGCGGGTAACCTGCATCTTCACAGGTACTAAAATTTCACCGAGTCTCCTCGTTGAGACAGTGCCCAAATCATTACGCCTTTTCGTGCGGGTCGGAACTTACCCGACAAGGAATTTCTGCTACCTTAGGACCGTTATAGTTACGGCTGCCGTTTACTGGGGCTTCAATTCATACCTTCGCTTACGCTAAGCACTCCTCTTAACCTTCCAGCACCGGGCAGGCGTCACCCCCTATACATCATCTTACGATTTAGCAGAGAGCTGTGTTTTTGATAAACAGTTGCTTTGGGCCTATTCACTGCGGCTGACTTAAAGTCAGCACCCCTTCTCCCGAAGTTACGGGGTCATTTTTGCTGAGTTCCTTAACGAGAGTTCTCTCGCTCACCTGAGGCTACTCGCCTCGACTACCTGTGTCGGTTTGCGGTACGGGTAGAGTATGTTTAAACGCTAGAAGCTTTTTCTTGGCAGTGTGACGTCACTAACTTCGCTACTAAACTTCGCTCCCCATCACAGCTCAATGTTATAGATATAAGCATTTGACTCATATCACACCTCACTGCTTAGACAGACTCTTCCAATCGTCTGCTTTTAGTTAGCCCTACTGCGTCCCTCCATCACTACATACTCTAGTACAGGAATATCAACCTGTTGTCCATCGGATACACCTTTCGGTCTCTCCTTAGGTCCCTGACTAACCCAGGGCGGACGAGCCTTCCCCTGGAAACCTTAGTCTTACGGTGGACAGGATTCTCACCTGTCTTTCGCCACTCATACCGGCATTCTCACTTCTATGCGTTCCAGCACTCCCTCACGGTACACCTTCTTCACACATAGAACGCTCTCCTACCATACCCTATAAAGGTATCCACAGCTTCGGTAAATTGTTTTTAGCCCCGGTACATTTTTCGGCGCAGGGTCACTCGACTAGTGAGCTATTACGCACTCTTTTGAATGAATAGCTGCTTCTAAGCTAACATCCTAGTTGTCTGTGCAACCCCACATCCTTTTCCACTTAACAATTATTTTTGGGACCTTAGCTGGTGGTCTGGGCTGTTTCCCTTCGACTACGGATCTTAGCACTCGCAGTCTGACTGCCGACCATAATTCATTGGCATTCGGAGTTTATCTGAGATTGGTAATCCGGGATGGACCCCTCACCCAAACAGTGCTCTACCTCCAAGAATCTCTAATGTCGACGCTAGCCCCTAAAGCTATTTCTGGAGAGAACCAGCTATCTCCAAGTTCGTTTTGGAATTTCTCCGCTACCCACAAGTCATCCAAGCACTTTTTCAACGTGCCCTGGTTCGGTCCTCCAGTGCGTCTTACCGCACCTTCAACCTGCTCATGGGTAGGTCACATGGTTTCGGGTCTACGTCATGATACTAATTCGCCCTATTCAGACCTCGGTTTCCTACGGCTCCGTCTCTTCAACTTAACCTCGCATCATAACGTAACTCGCCGGTTCATTCTACTAAAGGCACGCTCTCACCCATTAACGGGCCTCGAACTTGTTGTAGGCACACGGTTTCAGGTTCTATTTCACCCCTCCCGGGGTGCTTTTTCACCTTTCCCTCACGGTACTGGTTCACTATCGGTCACTAGGGAGTATTTAGGTTGGGAGATGGTCCTCCCAGATTCCGACGGGATTTCACGTGTCCCGCCGTACTCAGGATACTGCTAGGTACAAAGACTATTTTTAAATACGAGGCTATTACCTCTTTGGCTGATCTTCCCAAATCATTCTTCTATAATCTTTGAGTCCACATTGCAGTCCTACAACCCCGAAGAGTAAACTCTTCGGTTTGCCCTCCTGCTGCTTCTGCCTCGCCGCTACTAAGGCAATCGCTTTTTGCTTTTCTTCCTGCAGCTACTTAGATGTTTCCAGTTCACTGCGTCTTCCTCCTCACATCCTTAATAGATGCGGGTAACAGGTAGTACCTGTTGGGTTCCCCCATCTCGGAAATCCCTGGATCATCGCTTACTTACAGCTACCCAAGGCATATCGTCGTTTGTCACGTCCTTCTTCGGCTCCTAGTGCCAAGGCATCCACCGTGCGCCCTTATTAACTTAACCTTATTTTTTTGACCTTTTCAGTCATAAACTCTTATTAATACTACAGCGTTTTTCGGTTTATTTTTCTTGTTACTATTTGATATAGATATTCAATTTTCAATGTGCATTACTTGGTGATCTCTCACCAATGGAGCCTAGCGGGATCGAACCGCTGACCTCCTGCGTGCAAAGCAGGCGCTCTCCCAGCTGAGCTAAGGCCCCACAAGACCTCTCAAGACTAAACAAGACCAATGCGCAGTTCCTTATCCTTAGAAAGGAGGTGATCCAGCCGCACCTTCCGATACGGCTACCTTGTTACGACTTCACCCCAATCATCTATCCCACCTTAGGCGGCTGGCTCCCTAAAAGGTTACCTCACCGACTTCGGGTGTTACAAACTCTCGTGGTGTGACGGGCGGTGTGTACAAGGCCCGGGAACGTATTCACCGCGGCGTGCTGATCCGCGATTACTAGCGATTCCGACTTCATGTAGGCGAGTTGCAGCCTACAATCCGAACTGAGACTGGCTTTAAGAGATTAGCTTGCCGTCACCGGCTTGCGACTCGTTGTACCAGCCATTGTAGCACGTGTGTAGCCCAGGTCATAAGGGGCATGATGATTTGACGTCATCCCCACCTTCCTCCGGTTTATTACCGGCAGTCTCGCTAGAGTGCCCAACTGAATGATGGCAACTAACAATAGGGGTTGCGCTCGTTGCGGGACTTAACCCAACATCTCACGACACGAGCTGACGACAACCATGCACCACCTGTCACCTCTGTCCCGAAGGAAAACTCTATCTCTAGAGCGGTCAGAGGGATGTCAAGACCTGGTAAGGTTCTTCGCGTTGCTTCGAATTAAACCACATGCTCCACCGCTTGTGCGGGCCCCCGTCAATTCCTTTGAGTTTCAACCTTGCGGTCGTACTCCCCAGGCGGAGTGCTTAATGCGTTAGCTGCGGCACTAAACCCCGGAAAGGGTCTAACACCTAGCACTCATCGTTTACGGCGTGGACTACCAGGGTATCTAATCCTGTTTGCTCCCCACGCTTTCGAGCCTCAGCGTCAGTTACAAGCCAGAGAGCCGCTTTCGCCACCGGTGTTCCTCCATATATCTACGCATTTCACCGCTACACATGGAATTCCACTCTCCCCTCTTGCACTCAAGTTAAACAGTTTCCAAAGCGTACTATGGTTAAGCCACAGCCTTTAACTTCAGACTTATCTAACCGCCTGCGCTCGCTTTACGCCCAATAAATCCGGACAACGCTCGGGACCTACGTATTACCGCGGCTGCTGGCACGTAGTTAGCCGTCCCTTTCTGGTAAGATACCGTCACAGTGTGAACTTTCCACTCTCACACTCGTTCTTCTCTTACAACAGAGCTTTACGATCCGAAAACCTTCTTCACTCACGCGGCGTTGCTCGGTCAGACTTCCGTCCATTGCCGAAGATTCCCTACTGCTGCCTCCCGTAGGAGTCTGGGCCGTGTCTCAGTCCCAGTGTGGCCGATCACCCTCTCAGGTCGGCTATGTATCGTTGCCTTGGTGAGCCGTTACCCCACCAACTAGCTAATACAACGCAGGTCCATCTGGTAGTGATGCAATTGCACCTTTTAAGCAAATGTCATGCAACATCTACTATTATGCGGTATTAGCTATCGTTTCCAATAGTTATCCCCCGCTACCAGGCAGGTTACCTACGCGTTACTCACCCGTTCGCAACTCATCCAGAAGAGCAAGCTCCTCCTTCAGCGTTCTACTTGCATGTATTAGGCACGCCGCCAGCGTTCGTCCTGAGCCAGGATCAAACTCTCATTAAAAGTTTGAGTTCTCACTCATTTCTGTCACTGACAGATTTATTGTTTTTTTCATTGTTCAGTACTACAACCTTAGTTGTAGTGCCCTGCACATTGGTTCGTCTTGTTCAGTTTTCAAAGGTCTTTGTCACTCGCTTCTCTCAAGTGACAACTATATTAGTATATCACAGTCGCTTTCGCTTGTCAACACTTTTTTGAAACTTTTTTAAACTTTTTTTCATCAAGTGTTCCATCCGCAACATACCATAGTCCGTACGGGATTCGAACCCGTGTTACCGCCGTGAAAAGGCGGTGTCTTAACCCCTTGACCAACGGACCTGAGTTGTTATTTTTCAACTCTTACTATTATACCCACTTTTCAAACTTTGTCAACTACTTTTTTAAACTTTTTTTAATTAATTTTACAACAGCTTCAGTTCGAGCTGTATGTGGGAACATATCGACCGACTGGATATAATGAAGATCATAGACTTCCACTAAGCGTACCAAATCACGAGCCAAGGTCGAAAACATTACAAGAAATATAAACCATTTTTTCTGGTACATAAGTAAGAATAGTATCTAATAACTTATCATCCAGACCTGTACGTGGTGGGTCCACAATCAGAGCATCTGCTCGGTAGCCTTCCTTGTACCAACGAGGAATAATCTCTTCTGCCGTTCCAGCTTCATAATGAGTATTGTCAAATCCCATTCTTTTAGCATTTCGCTTGGCATCTTCAATGGCTTCTGGAATAATATCCATACCTCTGAGTGTTTTAACTTTCTTTGCGAAGGCAAATCCAATCGTTCCAACTCCACAATAAGCGTCAATCAAATGGTCTTCTTTATTAACATCCAAGGCTTTTACCGCCTCGCTATAGAGGACTTCTGTTTGTTCAGGATTTAGTTGATAGAAAGCTCGAGGAGATAGTGAAAATTTATAATCGAGTACACCTTCTTGAATACTCTCTTGTCCCCAGATAATCTCTGTCTTTTCACCATAAATCTCACTGGTTTTAGCTGTATTTGTATTCACAGCTACTGTCACAATTTCTGGGTAAATCTTTAACTAAGTCTTTTACTAGTTGAGTTAAAATTAAGCTGACGATTTGTAACAATAACAATAATCTGAACCTGTCCCAGTCTTCCTTGCTCGTCGGACCATAATAGTACGGACACCCTAGGACTTTTTCTCTCATCCGTGATTGGAATTTGAGTGATAAAGTAAGTAATTCTGCTAGACGATTAGCAATCACTTGAGTTTCCTATCTTGTACTAGGCAGTCTTTCAACTCTACTAAATAGTGAGAGTTTTGTGCATATAAGCCCGCCTTGACCTGATTCTTAAATTTTCGAGTCTGAAATTGTAACTTAGCACGGTAGTACTTTGGTTCCTGCATACCAATCGTCGGGCGGATTTCATAATTTTCATATCCTGCAGGGGCAAATTTTTTCAGCGCTTGATGAAAGCAAGTCCGTCTTGAACTCTAGTTGTTTATCATAATGCAGGTGCATGATTTGGCAGCCTCCGCACTCATTGTAAATAGTACATGCTGGCACAACACGGAATTTAGACTTCTTGTTGACCTTCAGTAATTTTGCCTCTACAAAGTTACGTTTAATAGAAGTAATCTGACAATAGATATCTTCACCTTTGAGAGCACCAGGCACAAAGACTAATGTTTTTTGATAAAAGCCGATTCCCTCACCATTAATTCCCATGCGCTTGATTTTTAATGGTATTTTTTGTTTCACTTTCAGATTCATACCCCTATCTTATCACATTTTGAGTTATTCACGCTACAGCTTGATTTTTATATTTCATTAGTAACTAAAGCCTTGATTTTCCTGATTTTCTTTGAAATCATATTTCCTTATATTTTCTTTTAAATTCTTTAAATTCTTTAAAAGTTCCTAAAAATGTTCACAAAAAGCTCACAAAGGAGCCACTATACTATATGATGAGTTCAGCAGGCAAGAAACTAGCACGGTCAAACGTGCTACCTGGTTCCATTATACCATACTATTACTAACCTATATATTCGGAAATCTAAAAGCCCCTAGATTCATTTCTAAGGGTTTCTAGTTGATTCATGGAGTTCTATATGATGAAGCCCTAAAACGGGGCGTCCTAGACTCCAGTTATTCAGCTGATGGCTACTTATATGCTTCTAGTTCTCCGTTCTGGTGGATTCTAGCAAAGTTTAAGACAGCTATCTGTTTGTATCTATGATAATTAGTGGATTTTGTCCCAGCAATTTCTAAACATTCACTTACTGTTTTCTTCCTCATGTAACAATAATGGATAATAAAGTATTTTCTGGCTCGCTTGTTCTCTATCTTATTGATATCATGGACAAATGTTTCTAGACTCTTCATCTATCTTAACTTGGTTTTCACTCCCTGCCATCCTCTGGAATCTCAGAAAGTAGGTCATCCGCTTTCTGACGTTTATCATCGTTTTAAACTTATCCAGCTCCATTTTTAACGACAACCTTTCTACTCCTATAACTTATGCCTAGCTTAATCTTCTTCTAGGATTCCCAAACCTGGCAATCCTTTCATCTCGTTTTCTTTTACGTTCTTCAGCAGACTCTATACCTATCTGTTTTCGACGCTCCACATCTTCTTGATTGATATTACTCCATTTTCTGGTATGTACGTTCTGCCGTCTACCATCTTGCGGATAATATTCAACGGCATACCTACAATTACTGCATGACGTCTATAAATATCATGGGGAACTGAAGGATATTTATAACTGCCTTCCAGTTCTTGACACCACTTACAACACTTCCCAGCCGTTCGCCCTAGTATTTTAGGGCTAAGTCCTGCTTTATACTGAAAGACCACATTTCTTTGAATCGTATCATCTACAATGCTCTGGGTAAAATTAATAATCGTTCACTTCTACTAACCATTTTACAGCTCCAAAATCGTCTTCACTAGCTAAACGATTGACTAAGCCATCAATCCTATCTTGATTCAACTCTAGGAACTTGAGCAGGAATGCGAAGGTTAGCCCTAAGGTTTAAATCTTCTTGAACTTTTTCAGTATAATCACTTACAAGGTCATAGTTTCGACCTAAAACATCTTCTAGCAATCGTTTAGCGATATTATAGTACATCTTACCATCTGGTAGGCTTTCATTACTCAAGTAAGCTCCTAAGACCTTTGAGAGTATTTCACCAATTTCTATAGCATATTGATTGGCGTCCAGATAATTAGCTTTGATTCTCTCTAGCTTTTCTAGTAACTCTTCCAGAATCTCACTATCAAACCTAGCTTTTTCAAATTCGGCCTTAATTTTCTGGAGTAGATTAGAAACATATCTTCCATTACTTTTGCACTCCTTCAGAGTAAACTGCCTTTTTCATTTTGACGCTCTTTTTCTGCCGTCTATAGTATCGTTTCTTCTGGGTCAATATCTTGTCTTTTTCTTTTTGGTAACGCTCTATGTCTTTCTTTTTATTACATAGCTTACAAACTTTTTGAGAAACCTTTCTTGTCTGAATGCTTTCTATAAAAGTTTTCGCTAGATAATTCTTTAGTCTCATGACACTTGGAGCATTTTCTAGTTACAGTGAGTTCCATCTCAATCCTATTTACTCCTTTTTGTCTTTCTCGCTCGCGAGAAAATATATACAGTGACGGTGTGGAAGTCCGGGGAGCACCGAGGGGAGGGTACTCCACCTTCTCCTGCTTCTCCAATCTCTTTCACAAAAATATTTTTCTAATTTGGTTTATAGAATCTTTAAGGTAAACCTTTCAGCATTTCGCTCATCGCTTTGTTAAGTTTTTGCTGGTGTTCATCAGGCATTGATAGGCGCTGACTACTTCTCTATCAACCTCTTTTGCGCTTCTCTTCCGGGTCAAGCGTTCAATCTCTTGCTGATGCTCTCTTTCGTCTTTTCTTTTAATAGTTCGCTAGAACGATCTCACGATAACTGCCGCTGGCGTCTCTTGCTAAACATTCTTGTCTATGTCGCTCCATCGCGTCAGCTGCTTGTTTAGTTTTTCTCTTCGCAAATCTCAGCAGACTTTTCCGCTAAATACTTCCCGTATTCGTTTAAATCAAATTTACCGGTAGGTAAGGTCATTCTATATACCTCATCTTTCTATTTTGTTAGTAGGGGGATAGCTGAAGGGGGAGGGGCTTTTTAGCTTGCCCTTTTTGAAATTCTCAGCCATTTCTTTCAAACTATACTGATATCCGTATAGGGCGTTTCTTGAGTGTATAAGATAAACCTGAAAAGAAATCACTTAAAATCCCGCCGTTCTTAGTATAATCTTCATTATTTTTAGAGATATCTTTTTCAAGTTTTTAAGAACCTCGTTTACACGTTCCTTGCCTTATAGCATTATATCTCAAGTTTTTACAATTTCCATTAGTTTGGCTGCTGCTGAGTAAAGAAAGTATCCTGCTCTTCATCGGCTAATCTAAAGATGTCTGCAACCATCGTATGGTATTCATCATAAGTAATCATAGGTTTTTCAGTTAATTCTTTCAAACATCCTTCGTGAAATTCCTTTGTACGTTCTGCCGTCCATAGATCACTTTTTGCTCTCAATGTATCTGGATTAATTTCTTTTGAGCCTGTACCAACTTGGCTTGGGCGTCTAGAAATAGCAGTTTGCTTTTAACCAGTTCCGCCTCAGTCGTCTCAATATCTTTCTTATTTTGTTCAATCAGTTTGTCAATTTTGAGTTTCAATAGTTTTGTAATGTTTCCATGTTCTTTTATTCCTCATTTCTTTTTGATTGTTAGCTTATTGGTTTCAACTCTCTACTGGGTCTTTATTCCTCATTAAATCCTCTTTCTTAAAAACAAAAGAGACGCAACAAAAAGCCAATGTCATTAAGTTAAGAAATTCCAAAATACAATTCTGTAGTTGGGTTTTTCTTTTTATGTGATAAACTTATATGTTAGGAGGATTTTCCATGATCAAAACAAATAAAAGCCACTTGAATAATAGTATTCAGAGTATCATTAGTCAAAAAGTTGAGTTCGTCAAACAAGATGAACAGGCCTTTACTCGTAAAAGAAGTTTATCACTAGAAACTATGATTCGTACCATTCTGGGAATGGGAGGGAAATCATTGTCAAAAGAATTACTAGATGCCAAACTGACAGTTTCAAATTCAGCCTTTGTTCAAAGACGCTATCAGATAAAACCTGAAGCGTTCTATGCCCTATTTAAAGAATTTACAGCACCTATTCCACTTAATACTGATTTTCCAATATTCGCTGCAGATGGGAGTGATATCTGTATTCCTCGAAATCCCATGGATACAGAAACCTCTATCCAAACCCAAACGGATGTTAAATCCTATAATCTCATGCATATAAATGCCCTATACGACTTGACGACTGGAGTGTATCGAGATGTTTTTATTCAAGACAAACATGCACAACATGAGCGCTTAGCTCTGATTCAGATGATGGAGGCTTCTCCCTTTCGAGAAAGCTCTTGTTATTATGGATAGAGGCTATGAAAGTTACAATCTTATGGCTCATTTTCAAGAAAAAGGTTGGCTTTATATCATCCGTATTCGAGATGGAAAACAATCCATGCGTTCCTCCTTCAACTTGCCAAATACAGAGTGTTTTGATCAAACATTTTCTCTAACATTATCACGAAAGCAAACCAATCAGCTCAAAAAACTTTATCTCAACTGTCCCAATGACTATCATTTTATTTCACACAATTCTACTTTTGATTTTCTTCCAGAAACAAGTCGAAAACATGACCCTGTTGAACTATACCAACTTCCTTTTCGTATGGTGCGTTTAGAAGTGGAAGAAGGAAAATACGAAACTTTAGTGACAAATACAGACTATTCAATCCAAGAATTAAAAAATCTCTACGCCAGCAGATGGGGCATAGAGACTAGTTTTCGTGACCTGAAATACAGTGTTGGCTTGGTCAATTTTCATGCAAAAAAGAAGGAAGGGATTCTCCAAGAAATCTTTGCTCGCTTTACAAATTTTAACTTTTTGTCGTTAGGGTAACCTCGCAATTGCCATCGACAATAGTCACAAAAGCAAATATATAAAGTGTGTTTCTCAGATGCGGCTTATGCCTGCCGTTTGTTTTTTAACTGTTCCCTTTCTTCTCTCCAGTTGAAAAACTACCTCAAGAAACAGTTATCTATTATTCGACCGAATCGAAAATATCCATGAAAGATAAAGGCCCAATTGGTAGTTGATTTCATCTATAGAGTAACATAAATCTCAAAAAATAGGGTGAAAAAACCTTTATTTGTCATGCAAAAAATAGAAGATACGATAGAGAATCACTTTGATGATCTCAATCACACCTCCTATTCAAGTAGTTAGATCACTAACCTAGCATGACATTGACAAAAAGCTACTTAGCTTTAATGTTGCCTCTAGTTGTCTGAGTCAGCTATCTTTCTTTAATTGTCGTTTTCAATCTGGACAATATTTCCATTTTGACTTGTAAATACCACGCTACCAAAGTCTGGTATTTTTCTTCATCTCTAATTATACCATTTTTGTTAAAAATAATAAAGTTATCCTGTAGAAATGGAGTGTAATCTTTTGCTTGGATTCATCTGTTTTTCCTCTCTTTTTGGTGCCATATATTTAACATATCTTCTATTCTGTTAAATTTAAGCGACCTCCCTCTCGCCTTGTCTATCAAGGGGGAGGCTATTTTTGTGATTTCTATTTACATTTTCTCATTATGTAAAATACAAGTATGATTTCAGTCTTAAAAGTTACTCATTTAAGTTACTATTTCCATTTTTAGGTCTCCTCCTCACAATTCCAAAAAGTGTGAGTCATTTTTGGGATATCTAGTGACTACGCTCTCGCCTTTCACAATCACAAGGCTTTTTCGCTGTGCGTAGTCATGTAATCGCCTTGCTCCCAAAAATAAACAATAAACGCCTTTTTATCTCTTATCTTCATATACTCTTTAATAAATAGAAAATAACTACATTTTTATATAAAAGTCAATAATACCAAGGGTTTAGGGGTGTAGTCAGTAAAATAGTAAAAACAACACTTTTTCTAACCCCTATGTATCAAGGGTTTTCTTCCTATTTAAAATGTAGTCACTTTTTGAAAACAAACTACACTGACTACATTTTTTTAACGTAAGCTGATTTAACACTTTTACCAAATCTTGTTGATCGCCTATGTTCCCAGCCGTCTCGGTTTTGCATATACTTTTTAACCTTAGCCTTATCCTTTGGCGGTACTTTATCAGTCAAATACACCTCTTGAAAAAATAGGTTAATGGTCATCTTATCCCTATCTACCAGTTCGCCATAGGTGTCTGTGTCCAGTTCAACCGTTCCGCCCCTGTTATTTCTATAGTATCCCTCGTTCATCATATCATAGATATAATAGCATCGCGTCCTGTCGGTAATCGGGAACTGATACATTCTTTTTGGGTAAGGAGTGCCTAAATAGCGCTCCAAATCCTCAAGGGTTTCATCAACAAACTTGTAACGGCTTCTAACCTCATTTACTAGCTTTTCCTGCTCGTCTGTCAGGTTCAAGACTTGGTTAGCTCTCCAAGCTACCACCATAGCACCCCAAAAGGCTCTACGGTCTTTCTCTGTCCACTTCCTACCCTTATAGGCGGTGTCCTTGTGGACTTCTGCAACGAGAAAGCGCCTTTCTCCTGTCAAGTCGTTCAAATAATCATGGTCATTAGTTGCCCTCACGATAATAAAACTCTTAGGCAATCGCCTGTCACTTGAAGCGTAAGGCGGTCTAAACTCTAGCTTGGTTTCCGTGATGAATTTCTTCAATTCTGAAAAACTAGCCTTTTTACTGGCCACCATCTCATCATCAAATACACACCAGTTTCTCACCATTCTAGCCTTGTCGTCTTTGTCTGTGAAGGTCTCAACGGTTGTAAAATACTTGTGAGTAAAAAGCCCTCAAAAAATTGGGTCTTACCTACTCCCTGCCTTCCAGTCAAGTCCAGCACAAAGTCAAACTTGATGGTAGGGTCAAACACCTTGGCAACCGCTCCACGGAAAAACAAGTCCATGATAATACGGTTATATTCATCATCCTTGATATTGAGATAATACCTTAAAATATCGAAGGGATCACGCTGATTCACTAACTCTTTATACTCGCTTTCGCAAGATTCCAGATAGTCTTTTAAAGGGTTGTAGCTATGTTCTCCAGCTACCACTTCCAAGATATCAGCAATATCTCCTTTTTTATAATCCATCTTGTACTTAGTAGCAATATAAGCCCTAATTTCTCTGATAATCAGGTCATCAATTGTTCCGCTCAAGGTTCTACCATTTAACTTAATGGACTTGGTAACGTCAATTTCATATGTAAAAGTGTTGTACTGTATCGCCCCTTTTAGCTTACTATCCCCACTCAAAATCTTCTTGAGATTGTCCAAGGTTATGGCGAAGCCTTTTCCTTTTGTTTTAGGCGTAAGATTCAGGCTATTGTTTTCCTCGTTGGTCTCCCTTGCTTGAGTCAAGTCTACCACGGTAGGCGGTATTTGTTGCTGATTCTCTTCGATAATTTTACTTACAATTTCTTCACTATTCAAAAGCCACCTCCTTATAGAATTTTGTCGCTACTTCTAGAAAGTAGCTTGCTAGGTCTTTGCGTTTGACGATTGCTGAAAATAGGTCTACCAGCTGACTAAAACTGTAGCCATTCACAAATAGCAAGCGGACAAAAAGTGAAGTCTCATACCTGGTATAAATGCCATTACAAATCAGGTCAAAAACCCAGCCTTTTAACTCCACTCCAAGCCCCTGCCGTTGCTCTGTCAATTTTGTTTACCTCAATTCTTTTCAGAATCGTCAACAGGTCAGGACTGGCCAAAAACTATCTCAAGTCTCTAATCATTTCCAGCCCTCACTTTCTCTTTTTGTCTTTAACAGCCACATACAAACCTTTATAGTGGAAATCAGTCAGCGCCTCGCCCTATCGGTTCAAAAGTAGATGAATTTGAAGTATTCCCCATTCTTCCAAACTTGGGTAGGGGTAGACTTAAGAAAGCCAAATAAGGCCAATTTGTCACTAGACAAGATCAACTCATCACTCTCATTCTCCCACCCCCATAAACTTACGGATCTCGTCCACTTTATAATAAACTTTTCTACTATCGTCTCCCGGAGGCTGATAACGTTTCAAGCCCATTCTTTCCCATTTTGTAAGGTCAGATATTTTATATCTAACTCTTCCTGTACTCGTTTTGCGGAAATCAGCAATGATTCGGGGAGGTATTTTCTCATGACTTTTAGGTAACGTTCTAAAGGCTTTCTAATATTTTTATTTGAGTTCTTCAATCATCCTTTCAAACATATCATCACCTCCACGGCTTAACCCCTGCAAGCTGGATATACCGCCCATAATCTGGGCTTAAACTTTCGCTAGGACTTTCTCCTAGTTTCCTGTTTTCTCGCTCCATTTGAGCGCACTTTTTGCGGTCTCGATGATTTAGATATAGAGAAGGCCAATCAAAAATCACGGTAAAACCGTAAACGCCTGTGTATTGCTTATATCTAGTTCGTTCATTTTAAAGCTCTTTTGTAAATCAGAACTACTAAAGTTCGTAAATCACGTCCAAGTTGAAAGCAGTCTCATGAGTAATACCATTACTTAACTTGTTTTCGTTTATTACTTGATTTAATAATTGAATAGTAAGCAGTCAGGTTTTTATTGTACATTTCTGCACACTCATCATCATATTTTTAATTCTCCCAGTAAGTTCTCAACATTCTTATTATAAAATTCTTCATGACTCGCTTCCTGCCATCTTGTACGCTTCAGATAATTTATGAAAAAACTTAGCCATAGATCAGTAATTGCTGAATTACAATCTTCAACAATTTTCCATTGCGCCAATATGATTCTTAGAATTATACACTCTGATAAAATATCTAGCTTTTTCCTCTAAGTACCAACTCTTTTTCAAATTCTTTAAAATAGTCATTCATATTTTTACCTTTTTCTTTTTGGTTTGCCTGTTTCCTATACACGATTAGCACCACCCCCAAACGCTGGGCTTTTTGCCCCAAGTTGACAGACGCTTGTAGTGATGTTTCGTGGTGATTACCCACATTTTTCGCGCTAAACAAGTGCTTATAGTCGCCGTATAGCACTCGTTTTTCAAAACCTTTTCTAATTGCTTGCCTGCACTTTGGTTTTCTTAGTTTTTCTTCGTTTCGTTTTCGATTTGATCGCCTAATCTTTTCCCGAGGCTCTATCAAATTCATCACGTTGAATTTCTTTACTATGTAATTGCCTTGCTAGTTCCATCCCTCGACGCATGAATCTAGCGAAGTGGGTTTTTGCTTCCATCCTAGCCCTCCATCATGTCATAAAGTAGGGGCGTGAGTGCTTGTCTGGATTCTGTCCAAGGCTTTCAAGCCGTCGTGTTCTGCTTTTTGTCTGGTTTCCGCCTTGACTGTGCTATCAAAAGGCGCATAGAAAAAGGCGTTTAGCATTGCCTTATAGCGGTCTACGCTCTTCAAATAGCGCCCACGATCCGACAATTTCCTGTCTTCCAGTTCCTCTTTTACCGGAATCGTCCAAGAGTGCGAACTTGGAGTACACCCTTTTTCTACTTCAAATCCTAGACGCTTGTTTTTGTCTCAGATTGTGAGTTGACCCTGCAACTCTCCAAGTTGCGATATCCTAATCTCCAGCGATTTCTTCTAAATTTTTGCCCTCTAATTCGGACAATTTTTCAGCAATATCCTTGAATTTTACTGCTTGATGTTGTTTTCCCATTGTATACCTCATTTTTGGGTACGCAAAAAGCGCACTCTATTTCTGTGTTTTGACAAATAAGAGCACGCATGATAAGATATTTACGTACCTCATTTGTGGTGCATCGCCGTCTATCGTGTTCTGTCGCCAAACAAGTGACACGGTAGGCGGTTTCGTTATAGTTCAGACTTTACAAGCTCAATCCCGCGCATGACTATATCTGTTTTAGTCATGCTTTTCTTTTTGGAAAGTTCTTCTAAATTATTAAAAATCCTGTTCAGTCATTTTAATTTTTAGTTGCTTGTTTTTTGGGGTTATCCTTTTAGGTCGTCCTAATGTTTTCCCCATTTTTGACCTCTCTTTCTTTTGGGGTACACTTTTATTATATAACGGTGTACCCTTTAAGTCAACCCCTAAACCGAAAAAAATTTAAAATCTTCCCAGCGTACCTTATTTTATTTTCAATGTACTAGCGGAAACCGCTATATTATGCTATAATCAAGGTATAGAAAAATATCTATACCCTGAATCTTGTCGCTTTGCTTCGGTCGCGAAACTCTCCGCAAGTGACTTTTTGTTGCCTTTTTCATGCTTTCTTCCTGTCTGGGGACTATAAAGCGAGTCTTTACTCGATAAGATCAGAATCAGCTGAATCCCTGCTCTACTGTCTCAAGAAATGCGCCTAGGTCTTCACTGTCCAAGTCCTCGTGAGTTCATACAAAGATATTCGGCTGGTTGTCTGTCTTTCTCAACTAGCTTTTTAAAATCCTTGAATACTTTAGGAATTTCTAACCCTTTGGCATTTGTAACTGTCTTAAAATCATTTTCCATTTTCTATACTCCTATGCTTTAAAAATTAATTCCCTTTAATTTCTGAGATACCCCCTATTCAAGTTGATCATAGCTATTGCCATATCTTCCAAGCGCTGATAGCTTGTCAGTTCTACACTTGTCAAGCCATCGATACCAGTTCTTACTTTCGCTCCTTCATGCAGTTGCGCTTTATTCTTCCCCTGTCACTCCCTTTAGTAGTAAGTTTGTAAGGGTACTATAGGCATGCTTAGGTGCTTTCTCCCATGTTTGAATAGCTTCAGTTAAGCTTTTTACGCTTTGGCTTTTCCAGTTCTCTCTGTAGTTGTCGCTTGGAAAGTTCGTCACGCATTTCAAAGAATGCTTTGACTAGGTTCATTTTAAATTGACGTACTGGTTCAGTATTCTTTAGATAAGTGATCAGCAAGGTTAGCTTTTGCTCGTTCAAACGATAGATTTTCATCGGTCTCCCTCGTCCGTCTAATTTACGCATTTCAAATGCGATAATTCCATAGTTTTCAAAAATCAGCTTTATGCTTTCTCAAAAGTTCTTGTATTGTGTGATGGTAACTTCAGCACATTCAGCGATAATCTCACTCGTAGTATACGGCTCTTTCTTGCCGTCCATGTAAACCAGTTCCATTGGTTCGCTCCTTTCTTCTTTTTGTCAGTGCTTGCCACCTAAATGAGATATACTTCAGGAGAATAGTTCCTTAATACTGCCATAGGTAGCAAGCAAAGTAGTCTAGCAAATAGTTAGCTAGATCCGTTCATCAATCCCCAGTGGTAAAGCACCACATGAGAAACCTGTAAATGTAGAGTAGTATTACGATTAGTTCGCTCCTTTCTAATACTCTTCTAAAAAGCCACTCTATTACACTTTCATAAATGCTGCTTAGGGTGCATCATAGTTGCCAGCTTCAATTTTTGCTAGAGTGGGAGGTGTAATTTTCAGTTTCTTGGCTAATTGAACTTTCCCAAGTTGAAGCTCTCTCTTTTTCGACGAACTTTTTGCATGCTCTATCGTTATCAACATTATCAAATCACTCCTTTCTCAAAAACTTTGATTTAGACGAAAGTCATAACTATTTTGAATTATAAACGAATCATTGTCAAGCGATAAATGAATCGTCTATGATTTTTATTTTTCTCTCTACTATGTTATACTCTAGGTAAACATATAAGAGGACAAACAATGGAAAAACAAACACCCAAAAATAATTTAAAAACTTAGGATTGAAAAGGATTCTCTCAAAAAGAATTTTACGAAGATATTATAATAAAAACTGAGATTGGATATTACTTTACGGACTTATCAAAATTGGGGAAAATCCTAATAATGAAATTAAGGCAAAACCTGTTTTACTACTTGCTGAATATTTCAAAATTGAAATCGGGGAATTACTGAGGCTATGAAGATAATTTTGATTATGTATCTAAAAAGTTATACAAAGCAATTGATAAATTTAAAGACCAAGTTTCAAGTCAGGGAATTACAAATTATGAAGACGTTGAAAGAATAACAGAAGCCAATAAAACCATAAAAGAATTTTTGAAAGATACAGATAAATTCAAGAGGTATCAACAATCATTTCCTCTAAAATTATCTTTGGCAATCCAAGACCTTATAGGAGTTAGATAACATTAAGCAAACCGACTACGCTAAACTGCTTATAAATTATCAAATATTAGAAGAATCAGATCAAGTCAAAATTTTTGAAATTATTGATTCACTCGCAACGAAAAACTACTATATTAAACAAAAGAAGAAGATGACGAAGACGAAATTTTTGCTAAAACTAACAAGGAGTAACTCTCATGGGATTTTTGATAACATTAAAGACGCTAGCACTCACTCAACTGCTTCAAATGCTACTGATTTACACTATGTAGTCCTTCAAGTAACCTTTAAAAGAGAAATTTTTGGTACTGGATCAGGAAACTTGACAGAATTAGAAAACGTCATTAACACCAGGTAGCAAAAGGCTACCGCCTGCATACAATCACAACCGCCAATGGTGGAAGCAAAGGACTAGGCAGTGGCGACCGCATTCAAGCCTCAATGGTTTTGAGAAGATAGTTTGATATAATTATTCAAAGCTTAATACAATATAAAAATATTCGGAGGAAATTATGGCTGGCGGACGAACAAATGAAGAAAATCGGTTTATATACAGCACAAGTCATTCAGGAATTAGAGGACTATTTAAATTCTTTAGTAAAGCATGGAGAACCTAAAGATAAAAGAGCATAAAAATAGACCAATGGATTGAAAAGTTGGACAAAATATTTAAAACGGGAGCAGGAGTTTAATCCAAGAAGTCTCCCACTATTTAAACGAGGAAGTGTTATCGTTGTAGATTTAGGATTTAATGTCGGTTCTGAGTATGGCAGAATTCACTATGCTATTGTTCTCAACAAGAGAGACTCTCGTAGAAATCATCTACTACATTCTCCCACTCACTTCAATCAAGGAGAAAACAGATTTAGAAAAGCTAAAATATTACCAACTTTCTTTATCCGATGAGATACATGAGACTTCTTATCCAAAAAGCAATCAGGGTTTGCAAATAATAGATGAGAAGAGAATAGTTGTATAAAGCGAAATACATTTACTAAATAATAAATTATCAGAGATTGAAAAGTTTAGCCAATGAACAACAAAAAGATCCTGATACGAATCCAAAAAGCTGAGAGTTATCTTAAAAACAGAAATATCAAATGTGAAATCAAAAACTAGAAGAACTAGAGAAAATAGTAAATCAAATCACATCGCAATCTATTTATATTGAAAAACTAGTTGAGAAAAATCTCAAAACTAAAAAAAGTATTGCTCTCTTAAATCAAGTAACTACTATCAGCAAACTTCGAATATTAGATCCAATTAATCAGCGTTCTTTTTAATGATATAGTTTTGTCTACCGAAACACTCGATATCATCGACGCTGCTCTAAAAATATTTTATAAAGAAAAATTATTGACAAAAATGATGATAAAGGTTAAAATAGTTACATAAGGTCGCTGAGACGACAAAATAATTGACTTGGTCCTTGAGGGAACTGAAAAACCCCTACTTATCATTGAGTAGGGGTTTTTCAATAAAAGCTCTTTACATCCCCGACCAAACAACATTAATTTTTAAAAATCATATAAGCCCCATATCCGCCTTGTTTCTTATTCTGGTACATTTACCGTCTGACTGCTTAAAATCGAAAAATGCATTCTCTATAGCGC